>Ga0187891_1003190_pt1 | contig 11709 bp, 9 predicted proteins | sample June2016WEW_21_4_FD_132990 | JGI IMG/M metagenome (GOLD analysis project Ga0187891, IMG submission 132990) | Peatland microbial communities from SPRUCE experiment site at the Marcell Experimental Forest, Minnesota, USA - June2016WEW_21_40 | ecosystem: Environmental > Terrestrial > Soil > Wetlands... | reverse complement strand
TTCAATCTCCTTGTGAATGGCGTCGCGCATCTCTGCCGGAGTGTGTCCGGGGAGAGGAATGGCTCCAAACATGAACAGGCTTGGGTACCTCTCTCCGGGCACCGGGCTTTCGCCGATGGCCTCGGCCGCAATCTGCTGCTGCTCCACGAGACTACGGTAGAGCCGCGACACGCGCCCATTCGACAGGATGTCACTGATTGCGTCGTAGACCGCGTCATCGGGGTCGTGATAGCTGGGCCGGTGATAGCCCTCAAGATAGACCGGCTGCGTCTGCTCGCGGATGACGACCGACTTCTCGGCAAACTGCGGAGGCTCTACGGTCGTCATGTCCTCCGGCCTGGGGCCCCCGGGAACGCGGCTGAAATACTTTTCCAGCATGGGCAGCGCGGTTTTGGGGTCCACGTCGCCCACAATGGCGATGACAATGTTGCCACCGACGTAGAACTTCTTGTGAAAGGCCATAGCCTCAGTGGCAGTGATCTGGCCGACCTCGCTGGGCCAGCCGATGTCGCTGCGGCCGTAGTTGTGCGCGACGTAAGCGGTCGCAAAGAACTGCTCTTCGAGACGGCCGATTGGGTTGGAGTCCACGCGCATGCGGCGTTCTTCCATCACGACGTCGCGTTCCTTGTAGAACTCTCGCGGGACAACATCGGCAAGGCGGCTCGACTCCATCCACGCCCAAAGCTCCAGGCGATTCTCCGGCATCGACCAGAAATACTGCGTGTCGTCCAGTCCGGTCGCGGCGTTTAGATCGTGCGCGCCGTTGGCCTCTGCAACCTCAGTGAACTGGTTGGGGATCACGTATTTCTCCGCCTCCGCCTGCGCGGCGAGAAAGGCCTTCTGCAGCTCGGCGAGTTTTTGCTCGCTGCGCCCGACGGGCTTCAGGTACTCGGTCTCGTAGGCATCATTGGCATCCTCCACCTTCTGGAGGGCGACTTTTTCGGCCGCGTAGTCGGTGGTGCCGATCTGGCTCGTGCCCTTGAACGCGAGATGCTCGAACATGTGCGCGAGGCCGCTTTCGCCGGTGGGGTCGTTCACGTCGCCAGCGTCGATGAATGTGGTGTAGCTGAAGACCGGCGCGTCATGACGCTCGCAAAGGACGAGCGTAAGCCCATTGGGAAGCACTTTGACGGTGATCCGCTTTTCAAAGCTCTGCAGATTCTGCGCCGACGCCGCGGCCGCTGCCAGCAGCAACGCGAGAAACACAAATCCGGCGGGAAAACCCGCGAATAATCTCTGCCGCATCCAACCTCCCTGTTCCAGGAGAGCAAAAAGACATTGGTTCGCTCTCTTCCAAGCTATTGCCCGCAGGCGGGGGCGTCAAACGCGAGGCCGGCGAGTCGGCCGATTCAGAGGGCCCGGCGGGAAGGTAGCGGTGCAGTTTCCGGATTGCCGGCAAACCTCCCGGGATCTCATGAATGAGCGGTTCGGCCTTCGCGCGAGGACGAGAAAGAATGCCTAGTTTCCGCGTTCAGACCGTTATAAGCTGCTCTTATGCTTTCTGATATTCGCTTGACTGAAAACGCGATGAATCGCGGTATCGCCCGCGTAACCGGACTGTTGTTAGTTTTGGGAGTCATTTGCGCCTCTCGCAGCAGCAGGTCTCAGTCTTTCGAAGTCGAATCGGCAAAGAAATCGAATTTGAACGTCAGAAGCGATACGTTTCCTTTGCCAAAAGGCTCCAGCCCCACTGAAGTATTCACGACAAGAACGCTGTCCCTTGTTGTAAAGACCGGCGATATCACGCCTACCGATAGGTTCCAGCGCTCGCTATATTTGTGGGAACCGGGCAACGAGCCAAAGCTTATCGTGAGCGGGCACTTCCTAGACGTGATACGTCTGTCGGACGACGATTTTGCTGCAACTTGGTATTCAAAAAACACCGAAAATAGTCCGGTTGCATTTGTCACTCTGAACGCGCGTGGACACATTTCGCAACCCCTGATGCTTCCTCCAAGCGGACCAACTGGGTGGGGAGGATGCGAAGGGAACACTCGCTATGTGGCCTGTATTGGCAACCTGCCGGAAATGAGGGCCGATGATAAGGACTATGACGAAATGGGCTTCACTGCTGTTCTGGTCATTGACCTGGAGCAGCATAAAACATCGTGGTTCCCGGTCAAGCATCAGACGTATTTTCATTTCGATCCTGCACGCAGACAGATCTATGTAAGCGACGACCAGCCCAGCCTGAACTTAGGCAGCCGTGTGGAGTCTTTCGACCTTGCGGGCAACGAGCGTGGAGAGGCAAGCGTATTGGATATGACCCTGTCACCCTCAGGTCGTTTTGCCGACTCTTTACAGGAGGATGGTGCCGATTCGTGGGAGATTTACGACGCCGCCAGCAAGAGAGTGCTCCTTGCTTTCGGTTGTGATAAACCCGGATGCAAATCTGGCGATCGTCAAGAGGGCCATTACTGGAATCCCGTATTTGATGGCCAGTTTGTTGCGCTCGGAACAGGCGGAGCCTACGGCAAGGGAGGCATGTGTGATGTTTATCAAGCTGCTCCACCTCGTCTGGTAAAAAGTGTTCCTTGTGGCGGATTGCCTGTTTTCGACTGGAGCCGAGACGGTCGTGAACTCATCACTATCAAATACGAAGGAGGGGGATATCGGCGCGAGGTTATAAACGAGCCGACGCAAAATCGCCCTCCAATACAGTAAAAGCCGAAGGGTGCTGCCGATACCATCCCCCCAATCTTTTGCTTTCCGGGCGGGTGACCGGCAAACCGGAAACTGCGCCACTACCGGCGGGAACGGGTGAAAATGGCCGAAGGTATAATCGGAGGCATGGCGGGGAGTGCTCAGACGAAGATTTTGGAGGCTGCGGCGGCGCGGACCAGCGATGGTGGCGCGCCGAGAGTCCAGGAAAAGCTGCGCACGCTGGAGAATCGGCTGGAGCAGCTCGGGGGCCTGATGGTGGCCTATTCGGGCGGCGTTGATTCGGCATTCCTGGCGGCCACGGCGCATCGCGTGCTTGGCGAGCACATGCTGGCGGTGCTGGCCGATTCGCCCTCGTTGGCGCGGCGCGACATGGAGCAAGCCAGCGCCTTTGCCCAATCGATTGGAATGCCGCTGCAGGTGGTTGCGACCGAGGAGTTGGACCGCGAGGACTACGCGCGGAACGACGCGAACCGTTGCTTCCACTGCAAGGATGAGTTGTTTCAAGTGATGGAAAAGCTGGGCGCGAAGCTGGGCTTTGCGAACATCGCCTACGGGATGAATGCCGACGACACGCGCGATTTTCGCCCCGGCCAGCGCGCGGCCGAGCAACACACAGTGCTGGCGCCGCTTGCCGACGCAGGATTGACGAAGCTGGAAGTGCGCGCGCTGGCCAAGGCGGCCGGTTACCCGGTGTGGGATCGCCCGGCGGCGCCGTGCCTGAGCTCGCGCGTGGAGTACGGCCGCACCGTGACGCGCGAAGTCCTAGAGCAGGTGGAGCGCGGCGAAGAGAGCCTGCGGCAGTTAGGCTTTCGCGAGCTGCGCGTGCGCCACCATGGAGAACTGGCGCGCGTGGAGATTGCGCGCAATGAGCTGCCCAGCGCACTGACGATGGAGATGATGGACGCGATCACGTCGGCGCTGAAACAGGCGGGATTCAAGTACGTTACGCTTGATTGCTCAGGGTTTCGCTCGGGTTCCATGAACGCGGTTCTGCCCGCCGAGATTCTGGCGCGACGTGGCGCGTAGCTCTCTCAATTCCCTTCTCCAGCCTGAACTCCCTTCCCCGGGCTCAAACAATTTAGAATCACAGGGCGATGAAAATCGGCTATTTGGAGTGCTTTTCCGGGATTAGCGGGGACATGCTGCTGGGCGCGCTGGTGGATGCAGGCGTGCCTTTCGATCTGCTTGCTGAGACGGCGGCGGCCCTGAACGTGGGCGCGCGCCTGGAGATGCGCAAAGTGAGCCGCGGCGGACTGGCGGCTATCAAAGTGGACGTGGTGGGCGAGGGAACACAAATCAGGGATCAAGGATCAGAAAAAGCACGCGATCATGAAGATGCACATGGTGATCATGGCTACGCGCACGAAGTGCACGAGCGCCACTCGCACGAAGCGCACAAGCACCACACACACGACGCGGAGCCCGCGCACCACAGCCAAGAGCACGCGCCACACCGTTCGCTGTCGACGATTCTCGGGATCATCGAGGCCGCACCGCTCAAGGATGCAGTGAAACAGCGCGCGGGGCGCGCCTTCCAATTGCTTGGCGAGGTGGAGGCGGCGATTCACTCTATCCCAATTGAGCAAGTGCACTTTCACGAAGTGGGCGCAGTGGATACGATCGTGGACATTGTGTGCGCGGCGGCGGGATGTGAGGCGCTGGGGGTGGACCGGTGGATGGCATCGCCCCTGAATGTGGGAAGCGGGACAGTGATGTGCGAGCACGGGACGCTGCCAGTGCCCGCGCCGGCGACACTTGCTCTGCTGGGCGATGCGCCGGTGTACGCTGCGGGTGCGCCGATGGAGCGCGTGACGCCGACCGGCGCGGCTGTGCTGCGGATGCTGGACGTGGGCTACGGGGTGCTGCCTGCGATGAGCGTAAGGGCGCGCGGCTACGGAGCGGGCGGGCGCGATACGCCGGGCGAGCCGAATTTGCTGCGGCTGCTGGTGGGCGAGGCGGAGGAGCGAGCCAAGAGCACGGAACCGATCGCGGTGATTGAAACCGTGATTGACGACGCGACTCCGCAGTTGCTCGCCTATGTGAGCGAACTGCTGATGGAGGCTGGCGCGTGGGACGTTTACAGAGCGCCGGTGCAGATGAAAAAGGGGCGGACGGGCGTGCAGATCACCGTGCTCTCGAGCCCCGAAGCAATGCCCGCACTGCGTGATCTGCTGCTGCGCGAGACGACAACCATTGGCTTGCGCTGGCAGATAGAGAACAAGGTGGCGCTGGCGCGTGAGTTTGTAGAAGTGGAGACGGAGTGGGGAAAGGTGCGGATTAAAGTTGCGCGCTGGCCCACGGGCGAGGTTGCCAACGCGTCGCCGGAGTATGAGGTTTGCCGCGATATTGCGCGCCGGCATGCGGTACCACTCAAGAGGGTGATGCAGGAGGCGATGCGGGCCTATGCGGAGACGGAGCGCGTGGCGGCGGAGAAGAGACGCTGATGGATCGTTTGCAGATTGAGGCGCTGTTGAACGAGGTGCGTTCCGGTTCGGCCAGCGTGGCCGAGGCGCTGGAGCGGCTTCGCAATTTGCCCTTCGAGGATCTGGGCTTTGCCAAGCTCGACCATCATCGCGCGCTGCGCACCGGAATGCCGGAGGTGATCTTCTCGGAGAGCAAGACGCCGGCGCAGGTGGCAGCGATCTTCGAGCGGATGGCGAAAGCCGGAGGAAATGTGCTGGCCACACGCGCCTCGCGCGAGGTGTTTGAGGCAGTGCACGGCGCTGAGCCGCGAGCGGAGTTTCACGAACAGGCGCGCGTCATTACGCTGATGCAAACAGAGGCGCCTGCCGGCGAAGGAACCATTGGCGTGGTGTGCGCCGGAACGAGCGACTTGCCTGTGGCCGAAGAAGCTGCTGTGACAGCGCGGCTGATGGGCAACGCAGTGGAACTCGTGGCCGATGTGGGAGTCGCCGGCATTCATCGGCTGCTGGCGCAGCATAAGACGCTGCAATCGGCACGCGTGCTGGTGGTTTGCGCCGGCATGGAGGGCGCTTTGCCGACGGTGGTGGGCGGACTGGTGAATGCGCCAGTGATCGCAGTGCCAACGAGCGTCGGTTACGGCGCATCGCTGGGCGGCGTAGCCGCGCTGCTGGGTATGTTGAACACCTGCGCGCCGAATGTTTCTGTGGTGAATATCGATAATGGGTTCGGCGCGGCGTGCATCGCGTCGTTGATTAATCATTTGTAACCGTGCGCCGTGATTCGCCCGGCGCACGAATGTGGTGGATATTGTGCGCCCGTATAAGTCGACACACCCTAGGGCCTATCGTAAAAGCGGAAGAAGAGCGACGGCTTGGCCACCGGCTCGGCACTCGCCACCAACGCGCTGGCCTGAGCATCGCTGAGCGGGGTGAACTCGCGGGCAAGATTCACGTTCTCCTCGAGCTGCGCGATGGAGTCGCAACCGATGATGACGGTGCTGACTGGCCGCGAGAGCGTGTAGTACATAGCCTGACGCATGGTGAGGGTGCCAGAGGTGGGCGCCGGAACCATACCTTCCCACATGTGAACCTGTTCCGAAAGCGGCTGCGGCGTCCAGTTAGAGAGCAGACGGCCACGTGCAGGAACCTTCATGCCGATGATGCCCATCTGGCGCTCGACGGCCAACGGTAAGAGCGCTGAGTTGAAGCTGTAGAAGTGCGGATCGGCGGCGTTCATGGCCATCAGAATCGCGTCGAACGGATAGCGCTGGATGCCTTCGATGAGCGCGTCGGGGCGGTAATGGCCGGTGAGGCCGAGGAAACGGACGACCTTCTGCTCCTTCATCTCGAGCAGTGCCTCCATGGCGCCGCCCTTGGCGAAGACTTCGTTCACATCGGTCAGAGTGCCAATGTCGTGCAACTGCCATAGGTCTACATGGTCGGTCTGGAGCAGCTCGAGCGATTTCTCGATCATGCGCAAGGAGCCGTCGCGGGTGCGCTCCTTCGTTTTTGTGGCGAGAAAGGCCAGGCTACGCCGGTGAGCCATCACTTTGCCCACATACTGCTCGCTCCAGCGGTCGGGACCGCCGTAGATGGAAGACGTGTCGATGTAGTTGACGCCCAGATCGAGGGCGCGATCAATGATGGGTACGGCGACGTCGAAGTTGTTCGGCTTCTCGAGGGCGGCCTGGCCACCGAGCGAGAAAATCCCAACCTTGTAGCCGGTCTTGCCCAGATTGCGCGTGGGCATGGCGTTGGGCGTGACGGGGTTCGAGGGAAGCGCGGGGAGGGTCTTCGGTGAATCGGCCATCGCGGTCTGCGCCAGCAGCGCGGCGGTTACGGCGCCACCGGCCTTCAAGAACTCTCGACGTCCCTGGCCACGCGTGGAAATCTGCTTTCGATCGCTCATCGGCCCCTCCTGATTGAACCTTGTGAATCCATCATATCCCCGGGCGCCAGTGAAAGAGAATAGCAGGCGATCCGCGACGCCCGGCCCCCGGATTGAAGCATTGAAGCGATTCGACGCCAAAGGCCAAAGATTCTTCACATCGTCTCGCGCAAATTGTCTGGCGCGGACCACACAAAAGCTTTAGTCTTTCAGCACCGCAACTTCCGCGGAGCGAGGAATCTATGTCAACTGTCTATCCGCAGGTTGGGGGCTACCCCCAATACCCGCAATACACGCCCCCTGCCTATCGCTTGTACGACGTGGGGGCAGTGTTCCTGGCAGCCTTCTTAGGCAGCCCCCTTGCAGGGGCCGTTCTCATCGCTTCGAATTACCGCAAGCTCGGCCAAGGCGGCAACGGCATTCTCGCGCTCATCCTGGGAGCGGCGGCGTCTGCGGGCTTGATCCTGTTGGGATTGAAATCTACGCAAAGCCCCGCGATTGCGTCCATTGTGCTGTTTGTTTGCACCGGCCTCGCCGCTAGGGAGTTGCAGGGCAACGCAATCAAAACGCACGTCGCGTGGGGCGGGCAGCTTTTCTCAAAGTGGCGCGCGGTCGGGGTTGCGATCGTGACATCGTTGCTTCTTGGCTGTGGGCTTATCGCTCACCTTTACTACACCGGACAATGGCAGAATTTCGCCTCGCAATATGGACTGGGACAGAATACGGTGACGATCAGGACCAAGGATCAGGTGGTGTTCTCAGGCACCGCAACAAAGAACGATGCTACGGCGCTGGGCAATGCGCTGAAGACCGCGGGATACTTCCAGGATCGCGGTGTGACGGTGCTGCTCAGCAAAGGTACAGGCGGCACTGTGATCGGGTTCGTGGTTCAGGACGGGTATTGGAACAATGCGGGCGTTATGTCGCAATTTGAGGAGGTTGTGCGGGGATTGGCTTCGTCCGTCGGCGGTCTGCCCGTGCAGGTGCAACTCTTGAACAGCACCAAGACCGTGGAGAAGTCGGGGACGGTAGGCGAGGCGGATTTCGGCGGCGGCGACTCGGTGATTTACGAGGGCACCGCCACACAGGCAGATGCGCAGGCGCTTGGCCAGCAGTTGAAATCGATTGGCTTCTTTCAGGGCAAGGGAGCCAATGTGTTCTTGACGAAGGACGGCGGGACGACCCTCGCGTTCGTCGTAAGCGACGGCACCTGGAACGATCCCACATTGGTGAGTGACTTTGAAACCATCGTGCGCAGTGTGGCTTCGACGGTCGGGGGCCTGCCGATTGAGATGCGCCTGGAGAATACGACGCTGGTCGTGGAAAAAGACGAGACGATCCAGTAGAAGATCGGCGGGAAGGCCGCGATCCCAGGTCTCGGTTTTGAGACCTGGGGCTCAGCCAATCTCAGTGGTTGCGATCACGCCTGCGGCTGCGAGGATTGCGGCTGGTGGTTGTGGCGCGCGCGGCGCTGGGCAAGCATCTGCTCAAACCGCTGCTTCTGCGGATCAGTCAGGACGGCTTCAATCTTGCTGTTCGTGTCCTGCATGATGGCATGCGCCTTGGTGTGGCGATCCTGCTCGCTGAGCGAGGTGTCGGCGCGCAGGGTCTGCATCTGCTGTTGGCGAGCCGCGAGGATAGGCGTAATCTGCGCTACCTGATCGCTGCTCAAGCCCAGGCGCTGGCCGAGATGCGCGGCGAACTGGCTGGGGTCAAAGTTGCGGTGCCGGTAGCCCGGCTGCGAAGGCGCGGCTTGCGCCGAATTTGCAGCTGGGGCCTGGCTCGAGTCAGGCGCCTGCGCGAACATGATGCCCGCAGAAAGCAGCGCGCCCAGAACGATGGTTGCTTTGGTTGCGTTCATTTGTCTTTTTCTCCCTTGTGGCCTTGATGGATCACACCGGCCATTGCGTGTGTAGACACGTTTGTGAGAGGAAAAGTTGCAGAGCGAGTGCGGCGATCAACCGATCGGTTGAAGAGAGTCAAATCCCCCAGCGAAAGCATGGGTCCGCGCGCGGGCGGCGTACGTCTAATGCAATTCAGTTTGATTTCTTGATGCAACAAGAAACCCTGGCTTCGATTAAGAAACCAGGGTCCCGGGCTTGAACTGCGGTGAGTCGCTCGGCGAGAAATCAGCCGGCTTTTTCGAGCAGGCAAAGCGAGAGATCGCGGCGCTCGACCATGTCCTTTGTAATCTCGAGATCGCGGACGCGCTTGTTCGAAGGCAGGTGGTACATGAGGTCGAGCATGAGCTCTTCGAGGATCATGCGCAGGCCGCGGGCGCCCACCTTGCGCGCCATGGCTTCGCGGGCGACAGCGCAGGCGGCATCCTGGGTGAAATGCAGCCGGACGTTTTCGTACTCGAAGAGGCGCTGGTACTGCTTGAGGATGGCATTGCGCGGCTTGGTGAGGATTTCGATGAGCGCGGCCTCGTCGAGCTCGTCGAGGACGCCCATGACGGGCAAGCGGCCGACAAACTCGGGAATGAGGCCGTACTTGATGAGATCCTGCGGCTCGGTTCTGCGGAGCAGCTCGGTATCGCGATGGGAGCGCGTGGTGGCCTGATCGGCATCAGCGTCGACGGCGCGGAAACCCAGAGCCTTTTTGCCGATCCGGCGGCCTACGACGCGCTCGAGGCCGACAAAGGCGCCGCCGCAGATGAAGAGGATGTTGGTGGTGTCGACAGCCGTAAACTCCTGGTGCGGATGCTTGCGCCCGCCTTGCGGAGGCACGTTGGCGACGGTGCCCTCGAGAATCTTGAGCAGCGCTTGCTGCACGCCTTCGCCGGAGACGTCGCGCGTGATGGAGGGGTTCTCGTCTTTGCGGCCGATCTTGTCGATCTCGTCGATGTAGATGATGCCCTGCTGAGCGCGATTGACGTCGCCGTCGGCAGCCTGAAGAAGCTTGAGGATGATGTTCTCGACGTCCTCGCCAACGTAGCCGGCCTCGGTGAGGGTGGTGGCGTCGACAATGGCGAAAGGAACGTCAAGCATCTTGGCCAGGGTGTGAGCGAGAAGAGTCTTGCCGGAGCCGGTGGGACCGATGAGAAGGATGTTGGACTTGGCCAGCTCAACTTCGTTGTTGCGGGCCTTGTTCATCTGGATCCGCTTGTAATGGTTGTAGACCGCGACAGCAAGTTTCTTCTTTGTCTGGTCCTGGCCGATGACGTAATCGTCAAGGAAGCTCTTGACCTCAGTTGGCTTGGGGAGATGGCCGGCGGTGGTGGCGGGAACATCGCCGCTGCGATCGTCGTCGAGGATGGAGTTGCAGACGGCAACACACTCGTCGCAGATGTAGGCACGCGGGTAGTCGCTGGGCGACGAGATCAACTTGGCTACGGCATCCTGCGACTTATGGCAGAAGGAGCAGCGTAGCGCCTCCTCGGGCCCGGTGCGCGTCTTCATGGTAGTGGCTCCCCCTGAACGAGTTTAATCCAAATCCTGAAATCCGGCTACGTGCGAGGCCGGTCTAAGTTCGTGGACGATCTATGATCTCGTCCACGATTCCGTATTCCTTGGCTTGTTCCGCGTTCATGATGAAGTCCCGCTCTACATCGCGCTCGATGCGATCGAGAGGCTGGCCGGTATGACGTGCGATGAGGTTGTTGGTGATTTCGCGGATGCGCAGAATTTCGCGCGCATGAATATCGATGTCCGTGGCCTGGCCGCTCAAGCCGCCCATCGATGGCTGATGAATGAGAATGCGCGAATTGGGCAGGGCAAAGCGCTTTCCCTTGGTTCCAGCCAACAGGAGAAACGCGCCCATGCTGGCGGCCTGGCCGATGCAGTAGGTGACGACGCTGTTCTTGATGAACTGCATGGTGTCGTAGATGGCGAGGCCGGCGGTGATGGAGCCGCCCGGGGAATTGATGTAAAGCGAGACGTCTTTTTCCGGGTCCTCGCCCTGGAGAAAGAGCATCTGGGCGACGATGAGATTGGCCACCTGGTCGTCAATGGGGGTACCAAGAAAGATAATGTTATCGCGCAGCAGACGGGAGTAGATGTCGTAGGCGCGCTCGCCCCGGCTCGTCTGCTCAACCACCATGGGAACTAATGCCATTGCCTCTTCAGCTCCTAGCTTCCAGCTTTGTTTGTGATCGCGTCCGGTTTTGTTCCAGCTTCCCAAGATGGGAAGCTGTACCATTCATACCGGTTATACAGGTAAGCGTTCGTACAAAACGGACGCAGTTTTGTCTCGCCTGAGCTGTTCCCTGATCCTATCCAGCCCACCGTCTTTGGTCAATCGAACTTTCAGGGCATCGAGAGGCTCGCGGGACTGGAGGGATACGATCTGCAGTTCCTTGTCCAATTCCTCGTCGCTCACGGTAATGTTTTCCTCACCGGCGATGCGATCGAGGAGGACGTTTGTTTTTACTTCGGCCAGTGCGCTGTCACGTTGCGCGGCGCGAAGGCGGGTAAAGTCGAGCTTGCGCATCTGCTCAGGCTGCATTCCCTGTGCGGCAAGGGCGCGCAACCCACGCTCGAGACGAGTGTCGATCTGGTCCTGCACCAGCGACTCGGGAACAGGGAAAGTGAAACGCTCGGTCATCGCGGCGAACAGGCGATCTTTGGTTTCGGACTCAACGCTGCGGCGCTTGCGGCTGGCGATATACTCGCGCACGCTTGTTTCGAGCGCGGCGTAGTTTTCGTAATGGCCGAGTTCCATGGCGAATTCGTCGTTCAACTCGGGAAGGATGCGCTTTTTGATGGCTTTGACTTCGACGTCATAGGCGACGGT
>Ga0187891_1003187_pt1 | contig 11710 bp, 8 predicted proteins | sample June2016WEW_21_4_FD_132990 | JGI IMG/M metagenome (GOLD analysis project Ga0187891, IMG submission 132990) | Peatland microbial communities from SPRUCE experiment site at the Marcell Experimental Forest, Minnesota, USA - June2016WEW_21_40 | ecosystem: Environmental > Terrestrial > Soil > Wetlands... | reverse complement strand
GTCGCGGGTTGCCGGGCGGGGTCCGCGTGCGGGCGCTTGCGGTGGTGAATGCCTTTGGCGATGTAGTCGATCCCAGGACGGGTCGAGTGATTGCCGGAGCGCGGGTGTCTCCTGAATCACCTGAATTCGCGGTCACTGTGGAAAGCATGTTCAAGGGGGAAGTGCCCAAAGGCTTTGGAGCTACCCACACGACGTTGGTCGTCGTCATGACCAATGCCGAGCTGGACAAAGTCCAGACAACGAAGGTTGCGCAGATGGCTCACGATGGAATGGCGCGCGCCATTCACCCCGTTCACACCCAATTGGACGGCGATCTGGTCTTTGCTCTTTCGCTGGGCAGAAAGCGGGCTGACTTGAACAGCCTCGGGACGGCGGCGGCGGAGGCGACCGCGGAAGCTATTGTCAGGGCAGTAGAAGCCGCGCAAGGGCTGGGCGGAGTTCCGTCATGCCGGGAATTGAGGGGCTGGCGGCAATTCTGAATTGTGAATTCTGAATTGTGAATTGAAGAAGTGCAGCGGTCAGAGGCCCTGGGCGCGGCGCGCAAAGCAAGTTTTGCATCCCCAATTCACCATTCACCATTCACTATTCATAATTCTTCTCCTTACTCTTCTCCTGACTCCCGCTCCTCAGTGGCTCGGCTGGGGACCTATGTCAGTGGGGTTTGTGGACGGGGATGGGGTGGGACCTGCGCTGTCCCCATGCGGAGTTGTTCCGGGCATGCTGGTGGTCGAAGTGGATTCCACCTTCCATCCATTGCCCGCTCTGCGCAGCTTGTACTGTACGCCAACCGCCATGTTGGGTGCTTGCTTGCTGCGGAACTTCACTTGGGCCTCGGCAGTGTCCCCACTGAACGCAACCTCGCCAACCTCCACGGTCATGTTCTGGAGAACGACGTTCGGGCGCTGCTTCAGGTGTTCCTCGATCGCCTCCTGAACCGCCGCTTTGGAATGAACCCCGCTCAACCGGTTGCAGGCGGCGAAGCCTGCCAACCCCAGAACCAAAAGACTCATCACTACCGCCCGCATCCGAAGCTCCTGTGTCTGAGACAACCCTACCCCTACGCTGACGGAATGTAAAAACGGGGCGCCCGGCGGCAGTCATCCTACTTGCGCGACACGGGAGTTATACGTCGAAGTCATTCCCGCGAAAGCGGGAATCCATTCCGCAAACCATCACAGATACGGTGGCAACGGACTGCATTCCCGCTTTCGCGGGAATGACCGGCATTTCGAAGGCGATCCCATCACATATGACTCTGATACCCAGCGCCCCGAGCCTTGCGTCTTGTGGGATGTCACAATAAATGAAGCTCCGCCTACTGACACCAGAGGGGTTACGGAATTGAATGCCCCAATTCGTCACAACTCGTGTCACTATTGCCGGCAAAATGCTATGTTTCTGCCACTGTTGCTGGCATGAACCTACATCTCACGAGGGGCGAACCGGCTAACTGGTTTCCGCTGGTGTGCTTTGGGGGTCCGGACTCGCTACCCGTAAGTATTATTAATGCGGAATTTTGGCTTCGCCCTGCTCGTGCGGCGTTTCCCGCGCCAGACTTCGTTTTGCCGACTCGACCGCTGCGTGCCTGTCATGCACGCCCAGTTTGGTGAAAATATTCCTCAAATGAAATTTGACAGTGTCCTCGCTCACGTCAAGCGCCCTGGAGATTTCTTTGTTACACAAATCCCTTCCCAGCGATTCGAGCACCATCTTCTCTTGCGGAGTGAAAATGTCGCGGCTGCCTCCGCTCTTCTGAGACCGCCGTGAAACGGACTCGACAAACAGCCCGAAGACCTTTCGAGTCACCCAAAGCCCCCCTTCCCATACCGCCTCGACTGCCCGGCAGAGCGTGCCGCCGAGCTCGCCGTATGTCACAAATCCCCGCATACCAATGCGGAGTAGGTGGCACAGCTCCTCGCCCGACGATTCGTCGCCTACGATCAGCACCCTGCCGGCGGGGAAGCGCGACCTCAAGGTGTGCAGGAAGTGCTCAAGGGGAGGCGGAGCTGACCGTTGGTCAATCACCAGGACCAATTCGGATGGGGCCGGAACGCTTTGCCCTTGAGAGGCCTCTTCCAGGCTGAACGCCTCAATGATTCCGCTACGGCGAAGGACAGTTAGGATGTACCGCGAGGCAGGCACGCTCCCACCCGCAACGCATACAGGAATCGGTCCCCCCTCCCCTTTTTTCTGTCCAAGCACGGGTGCCTCAGTCTCCAGAGGCCTTAGTGTAGAAGCATACATTAACTCTATCGGAAAACAAGTGCAACCGTTTTTCCCAAGCGTTTCTTGAACGCCTCCCATCGGGTGGGTACCCACCCGCCGGGTAGGCTGCCCGGAAAGGTAGTTGTCAAAGGCCCGAGAAGACGACAAACTTTGTCGATGGAACCGATCGAGAATCTTGGAGGTAACAGTACCATGTACATAAACATTTCACGAAAGTTATCCATTGTCCTCTCGTGCGTCTTCGGCATAATGTCGATGGCCATTATGCTGGAACTCGGGATTCGACCAAGTCCGGTTTACGCTCAGAATGCGTCAAGCACGCCTATCGTCTATCCGGAGGAACCGCACGCCATTTCTCAGCCGCTCTCGGCTCTGCCGGCCGCTCCCGAGGCCACGCCGAGCCAGGGCGCCCCCTACGTGATTCCCTTACTGCGGAGGGGCCCAGTGGGCGCCGCTCCCCAGGGCATCACCGACCCCGCATCCATCCAGACTGTGGTGCTCCCATTGATCCTAACTACAAATCTCCTGAACTTTGACGGCATCGCGTACAGCGCCAACCCTTACGGCCTGGTGCCGCCAAGCCCAAACAGTGCAGTGGGCGCCACGCAGGTCTTTGAGACGGTCAACATCTCCTACCAGATCTTTAATAAGTCCACGGGCGGCTCCGTGGCAGGGCCCAACCTGCTCTATCAGATTTGGACAAATCTTTACCAGCAGTATGGTACCGTTTGCGGTACGCCGACCAACGCCCCAACACCCGCCTATTACAGCGACCCCGAAGTTTTGTATGATCCATTGGCTAGTCGCTGGCTAGTGACTGTCATCGCCTCTTATTCAAGCGCGTTTACCACGGGAACGGAATGCATCGCGGTGTCCACGACCTCGGATGCAACGGGGACTTTCTACCTTTACCAGCAGACGTTCAGCTATCTAAATGACGCCCCGAAGTTCGGGGTCTGGCCGGATGGGTACTATGCATCTTATAACATGTGGAACACGTCCACTGACCGGTTCCTCGGCGCTCAGGTATGCGCATACAATCGTACCGCCATGCTCGCCGGGAACACCCAAACACCCATCTGCTTTCAGCGGACGAACGCTGATTACAGCTTCCTGCCTTCGGACATCGACGGGACGACCGCCCCTCCGAGCGGCGAGCCCAACTTCTTCGTCGAACTCGTACCGAATTCCGCACTGGACCTCTACACATTTCACGTGGATTTTGGCACACCCTCGAACTCTACCTTCACAGGCCCCACGTCTATCACTGTGGCGTCTTTCGCCGAGGCATGTTACATCAATGGAACTTGCATCCCCCAATATGGAACGAGCCAACAACTCGACTCTCTGGGCGACCGTCTGATGCCTCGCTTGGCGTACCGAAACTTCGGCGACCATGAGGCACTTGTGGCTAACCACTCCGTAACTGCGGGAAGCAGTGTGGGGGTGCGTTGGTATGAGATCAGGAGCCCGAACAGCACTCCGACCCTATATCAGCAAGGCACGTACGCGCCAGATTCAGCTTACCGTTGGATGGGCAGCATCGCGATGGACAAGTCGGGCGATATCGCAGTCGGGTACAGCGCCTCTAGCGCCAGCATCTACCCGCAGATCCGTTACTCGGGGCGCGTTCCTAGCGATCCTTTGGGCACGCTCGAGCCCGAGGATTACATTATGTCGGGCTTTGGATACCAAGGCGGGTACAATCGCTGGGGCGATTACACGAGCATGGCGGTCGACCCGGTCGACGGTTGCACTTTCTGGATTACAAACGAGTACTATGCCTATGGGAACTCGGGAACTACTAATTGGAGTACCCGACTGGCCTCCTTCCAGTTCTTCAACTGCACCCCCACGCCATCCGCAACCGTGTCGCCAACCAGGCTGAACTTCACCTCAAAGTACGACCAGCAGGTGACCCTTACCGACACGCTGACAAATAACGGACCCGGGACGCTTTCCATTTACTCTATCGAAGTAACCGGCGATTCCTCGTTTTCGTTGAACTCTACATCATGCACAAGTTCTCTGCCCCAAGGGCAGAGTTGCTGGGCCAAAGTGACCTTTGCGCCCCAGGGCTGCCTTATTAATGTCACGGGGCAATTAGTCTTTTCCGACAATGGTACCGGCGGGGAACAGACCGTCAGCCTGACGGGAAGGACCATAGCCTGCCCCCCTGCTCCCGCAGACTAAAGCGGGGCGACAAGATATCGAATGGGGTTGGTTGGTAGGTGAAAGACGCATCAGTCACGGCTGGTTCTTTTTGGCGGGCGGGGGCTTAGGCCCTTTGGAGCCAGGCCTCCTTCCCGCACAAAGTGACAGATTCATCCAACCATGTGCGAGTTCAAGTTCGTAATGAAACTCCGGCGCGATGGAGACCACAACAGCGGGCCTGCGGTGGTATAATGTCGCACGACCCTTGGACGGCGCAGGTGCGCTGTGAGTATCATGCGTAGTCGTCACACGTCCGGGATAAGCGCCACGCTTTCCCTTTTCATGCTTGCCCTTTTGGGCGCGATTCTGTTTCCCGCTCCAACCCTGACACATTCCTTCACAAGAGGCGCCCGTGCCACAAGGTTCGGTGGCAGAGCTGTGGCGCAGCTAGGCTTCGCCTCGCCGTCTGCATCTTCCTTCCCCACGGCCATGGCGAGGCCGATGCTGCAAGCCCCTGTTTCACCGCTGGTCTACGTGTATGGCCGTGCGAATTTTGCTGCCGCAAATGGTGGGCGGCTCGCGGCGGTGGCCGACCTCAACGGGGACGGCTGGCTGGACTTCGTGACGATCACTCCGAACTTTTTGACGGGTTCCCAGAACAACTCCGTTTCGATTCAGCTCAGCCAGCCGGATGGCAGCTTCAGGGACACAGGTGTAAGCTACCCCCTGGCGGCTCCCCCCCTAGGTGTTGCGGTAGGCGACTTCAACGGTGACGGGAAGCTGGATCTGGCCGTCCCGGTCGCCGTCTGTCCCCTAAACTCCGCCTGCCCTCCCGGGTTGGTTTCCATTCTCCTGGGAAACGGCGACGGAACCTTTCAGCCCCACAAGGACTTCGCGACGGGCCCCGGCTGCGGGGGCACTCCGGCGGTCGGGGATTTTAATGGCGACGGAAAATTGGACTTGGCGTTCGCGTGTAATCTCCAATCGGGCTCTACGGGTAGCCCGGGAATCGCGTCCATCCTGCTGGGGAACGGGGACGGAACTTTTCAGCCCCCTCTTAATTTCGCGGCGGGCACGGGCGTCATTGGCGTGGTGGCAGGCGACTTCAACGGCGATGGCAAGCTGGACCTTGTAGTGGCCAATGCTCCCACTCTGGTGAGCCATACGGTGTCCCTGCTCTTGGGCAAGGGCGATGGCACGTTTCTGCCGCCCACCAACGTGGAAGTGGGCGGCCCCCCATATGGGGTAACGGCCGCGGACGTAAATGGGGACGGCAGGCTGGATCTCCTCGTCGCAACTGGGGGAATGAGTATCACGGTGATGATCGGCAACGGGGACGGAACGTTCCAGCCGCCCGTCAGCTATCCCACGGCCGGATGGGCGAGTGACATCGTCGTGGCAGATATGAATGGAGACGGCAGGCCTGATCTAGTGGTTGATGACGGTGGAGCTGCTGTCTCAATCCTTTTGGGCAACGGCGACGGAACCTTCAAGCCTTATGTAGAGTGCGTCGGGGCAGGGGCCTTCGCGGTCGGCGACTTCAACCGCGGTGGCAAGCTGGATGTCGTCGACCTCGGTGTAACGGTTACCCTTGGGAACGGGGACGGAACGCTCGCCAATCCCGTTGACTACGCGACGGGCAACGGGCCCTCCGCGGTAATTGCCGACGACTTCAATGGTGACGGGAACCTGGACCTGGCCGTCGCCAACTTCAACGACAACACGGTCTCAATTCTTCTCGGTCTGGGAAACGGCAAATTCAGCGCTCGCACGGACTACGCAACCGGCGCCGGGCCGGTCAGCCTAGTGGCGGGTGATTTTAACGGTGACGGCAAGCTGGACCTGGCGGCGCTGGACCAAGGCGATAACAGTCTTTCTGTTCTTCTCGGCAACGGCGATGGCACGTTCAAGCCCGCCGTCAAATTCGCCACAGGTGCGATTCCGGAGCAGGTGGTGGCGGGCGACTTCAACCTGGACGGTAAACTCGACCTGGCCGTCACCAACGGGGCTGATAACACGGTCTCCATATTGCTGGGCAATGGCGACGGAACATTCCAGCCTCATGTGGACTACGCGACGGGCCCCATTCCTCTGGGAATAGTCACAGGTGATTTCAATGGTGACGGCAAATTGGACCTCGCGGTTGCGGACTACGGCACGCCTTCACTTCCAACGACGGTGCCAGGGCTCGTCTCAATTCTTTTGGGCAACGGTGATGGCACCTTCCGGCCCTACACGGACGTCCCACTCGCCGCTGGGGCGATCCCGGAATATCTGGCCCAGGGTGACTTCAACGGTGACGGAAAGGCCGACTTGGCCGTCATGGTGGGGATAGACGATCCCGACGGACTCGCGGGACTCACCATGTTGCTCGGTAATGGGGATGGAACCTTTCAAGTTTCACAGGGCTTCCCAGGACTCCCGGCTCGCCTCCCCAGAGCGATAGTGGCAAGCGATTTCAACGCGGACGGAAAACTGGACGTGGCGTTCTCCAACTACGGCAACAGCCTGGTGAACATATTTGACGGCCTGGGTGATGGCACCTTCCGTTCACAAGGCGTCTATGGGACGGTCACCGGGGCCTATGCTCAAGGAGTCGCTGTGGGCGACTTCAACGGAGACGGTTACCCCGATATGGCTGTGGTGTATGCGGGATCGAACACCCTTTCAGTTTATCTGAGCACTCTGCCCTCCTCCACTCCGGATTTTGAGTTGTCGTCTTCGGATACCTCCGCCAGCATCACGGCAGGCCAAACGGCGACATTCACCTTGGAGCTCGTTCCCGTCAACGGCTTCAACGGGACAGTGTCCATGGCCTGTTCTGGTGCGCCCGCTGGGGCCACGTGCACGCCATCACCGACCTCCATTTCATCGACTGGCTCGGGACCTGTGAACGCGACGGTTACCGTGACCACCACTGCCAAAACTTCCTTCGCGCCACGCTCCCAGCCCGAGACGCAAGTGCCAGAACTGCGTCTACTCCCTCTCCTGCCCTGGCTCGCGGTCTGGCTCTTGGTGCTAGGCCTGTCGCCGCGCCTTGCGGCATCTCGGCGCCGAACGGCATGGGTGGCGCCGGGGACAACGCTGTTGTTTATTGTGACTTGGGCGGCCTGCGGCGGCGCAGGGTCGTCGCCGCCGCCTCCTTCTGAGCCTGCGGTCAGCTTGTCAGCCTCGAGCCTGACCTTCAGTTCCCAGAACATGGACTCGACCAGCGCGGCACAAACAGTGACCCTGACCAACAGCGGCAACGCGGCGCTCAGCATCTCAGGCATTGCGCGGGGCGGCGCGAACCCCGCCGACTTTGCCCAGACGAGCACTTGCGGCACGAGCGTCGCCGCCGGTGCGAACTGCCCGATCAACGTGACGTTTACTCCCACCGCGACGGGCACAAGGAACGCCTCCATCAGCATCACGGACAACGCGGCTGGGAGCCCGCAGTCGATCAGCTTAACGGGCACGGGCGTACCACCTGCCACGCCGCCTGGCAATTACACGCTCACCGTCACCGCAACGACATCCAATGGCTTGTCGCGCTCGATTGCGTTGACGCTCACCGTGCAATGACATCGCCTCCGGACTCCCCGTATGGCAAGTCAGGTGGTGACTCACCGAAAACCTGCGCTCAGAGCTCCGGTTGCCAAGGAGCCGCTTGCCGGTGGCCGTGCGCCGCTACGGGACGCCTGACGGAGCAGCTAGGCGGCGGCCTCCTTTGTGGAGATCTCTGGTGCGGGGAGGGCGTAGACCTTAGAGCCGTCGAACGCTTGCTGGCGGGTGGCGCATACGGCCCGGGGTGAGATCCTCTGGTTTATTGTCCTGCCACCTTGGTCCAGGGGCTATCAACTGCCGGACGCTCGTGTCGTGGCTGAACCCGGACAAGGTAGCCTGCTCTCTGTCATTAACGGTGAAACTTTATGTCACGTATCCTGAGACGAATGTCACCAATTCTGAGATCCTACACGTCTGTTCAAGTTTGACACCCTCACCCGCCTGGTTTAAATTGACGGTTCAGCTTCTAGCAGGCTGCTGAAAGCAATAAGGAGTCGACATGCTCGATCTGAGTTTTGTGCGCGACAATCTGGAATTTGTGAAGCAGAAAATGGGCGAGCGCGGGCTGGGGGATTCGCTCGCAAACTTTGAAGCCATCGACCGCGAAAGGCGCAAGTTCCTGCTGGAGGCAGAAACGCGCAAGGCGCGTCGCAATAAGGTTTCCGAGGAAATCGCCGCTTTGAAAATGGCGAAGCAGGATGCCTCCGCATTGATTACCGAGATGAGGCAGGTGGGCGCGGAGATCCAGGCGCTGGATGACAAGGCCAAGGGGTACGATGAACAATTAAAGGAACTCCTGCGCAACATTCCGAATGTGCCTCACACGAGCGTTCCCGTCGGCCAGGGCCCAGAGGACAACCTGGAGGTTCGGCGTTGGGGCGAGCCGCGCCAGTTCGGCTTTGAACCCAAAGCGCACTGGGACTTAGGCCCTGCCCTGGGCATCCTGGATTTCGAGCGTGCCAGGAAGATTGCCGGGGCCCGCTTCGCGGTTTACAGCGGCTTGGGGGCAAAACTGGAGCGAGCTCTGGCAAACTTCATGCTCGATATCCATACACGGGAGCACGGCTATACCGAAATTCTTCCTCCCTTTATCGTGAACTCCGCGAGCCTCTTCGGCACCGGCCAGTTGCCGAAGTTCAAGGAAGACCTCTTCAAGCTCGAGGGGACTGACTACTGGCTGATCCCCACCGCGGAAATCCCTGTCACCAATCTGTACGGTGGAGAGGTGCTGGAAGCCGAAAAGCTACCGGTGAAGCATTGCGCCTGGACCGCCTGTTTCCGGAGTGAAGCGGGCTCCTACGGCAAAGACACGCGTGGAATCATCCGCCAGCACCAGTTCCAGAAGGTCGAGCTGGTGAAGTTCGCGCTTCCGGAAAGCTCTTTCGACGAGCTCGAGTCTCTCACCCACAATGCCGAAGTCATCCTCCAGCGCCTCGACCTTCCCTATCGCGTTGTGGCCTTGTGTACGGGCGACCTGGGCTTCAGCTCTGCGAAGACCTATGACCTGGAAGTCTGGCTTCCCGCTGCCCGCGAATACAAGGAGATATCTTCCTGCTCGAACTTCGAGGCTTTCCAGGCTCGGCGGGCGAACCTGCGGTTCCGGCGCGGCAAGAGCGGCAAAACGGAATTTCTTCACACCCTCAACGGCAGTGGCCTGGCCGTGGGAAGGACGTGGCTCGCCATTATCGAAAACTACCAGCAGGCCGACGGCTCGGTCATCGTTCCCGCGGCCCTGCGGCCGTACCTTGATGGCCTCGAGAAGATCAGTAAGCAGTAGGCAGAAAGCAGAAGGCAGGTGGGCTGGTGGGCAGTGCAGAGATGGGCAGTGAACAGATGGGCAGTAGGCAGTAGGCAGTGGGCGGTGGGCAGATGGGCAGGACGCAATAGGCAGCTAGAGGTCAGAATCTCGCTTCGCGGACCTTGTTCAGCGCGGCCATGGCGTCTGCGAGGGTTTTGATGGATAGGAGCGGCACTGCCAGCACCGCAGCCCTTTCAATCCGACCATTTTCGATATTCCGGAATCTGTTGACCGCTTCGAGGTCCCGTTTATCCGCATGCTTGAAATACAGGTACCAGATATCCCAAACTTGACACACGCTACTGATTACCTTGTTGGGATCCATGTGATACTGGATTTGGGCAACCAAGAACAAGGGCTCTTCTACGCCCTTTCTGAAAAAGACAACGGCCAGACCCTCAACGTAGCCAGGACTCCCATCTTTGGCGTAATATCTGTACACCCCCTGTGCCATCCAGAACTGTGCTCTAACCTGGTAGGTCAGCTCACTCGTGGCTGTGTTTGCAAATACCGAGGACCAGCCACCGGCGAACATCTTCCCGTCAAAGTCAACCATAAGCTTGCTGGTGTCAGAGTGCAACTGGCGCACCGCCGCGAGCGCCGTTGTTAGTTTCTTGCCGTATTCATCCGCCATAAGACCCCCGAGTCCGAATGAACTCCAGACCTTCGACTTGTGTGAATCCCTCGAACAAACCCTCCGACCGGTAGAACAGACCGTCGTCCATCCCCAAAAACGGCAGCGAAGGTTCTTCGCCAAATCCGTTGAAGTACTCGAGACCTCTTCTTCCAAGGAGAAGGCTGGTATCTCGAAGCACCAATTCTGAGACTCGGTCCGCTCCGGGACGAGCACGATTGGCCGCAACCAACAGGTCTTGCCATTGAACTCTAAATAGAAGCCCAGGGTCGACGTCCGCCTTGCAGCAGGCCAGAGTAGAGCGGATTTCTTCCACTGACTCTCTGGGGGTCAGATAAACCAAAGCTGCTGTGGGGTTCTTGGGCAGACTCGGCACCAGAGCTGACAGGTCATTTAGTACCCGAAGGTATCTGACCAGTTGGTCGTCCTCCCCGGTTCCACTCTTTTCCGACCAGAGCTTCACCTCTATCAGGACTACAACCGGACGCGCTCCCGCCTTTACGAAGTGGAGCAACACATCGGGCTGTCCAAATCTGGGGTGGGAAGACCAAAAATGCACTTCCAGAGTCGAGAATTCTGAGATTCTTGGACCCCTTTTCGCAATGTAACCCGCGAGAGTGCCCTCGCCTTCCTCACCGGGAAGGCCTTTCGCCCGCAAAAAGAATTCTTCCCAAAAGATCCCTGGTGGCACGTAGCGCAGATGGCCAAAGACTGCCGACGTGAGGTAATCCTCGTTTCTCTCCACTTCTCCAATGCCGTGGCCGTGAATCTCAGCTAGAAGCATGTGTCGTACACACCTCTATGAGCTTCCCGAAAATTCTCGTCCATTAAGAATGAAGTCGGCATGTGGCTTGTCTTCCTTCCACTGCCTGCTGCCCATTGCCTTTTTTGTTCCTCTGCTTTCTGCCTTCTGCCGACTGCCCATCTGCCCACTGCCCACCTGCCTAATGCCATCTGTCCACTGCCTACTTCTGCTGGTCGCTGCCGGGCGCCGGTCCCGGCATGTAGCGGTGAAAGTCGCCGGGCAAGTGGGTGTGTTCGAATTGGACGGTGGAATGCGTGATGCCGAACTCGCTGGCTAGAACGTCGCGAATTCGCTGGCCGATTCTTTCACTCTCTGAAGTGGGCATGTCAAGGATGTGGACATGGCAGGAGAGGGCGTGAAACTGGCTTCCCAGGCTCCAGATATGAATATCGTGGACCTCGCGCACGCCGGGGACCTCCAGCAATGCCCTCGCCACGCGTTCCAGACTCATGCCCTTGGGAAGGCTCTCGAGCAGGATGTTCGTCGATTCCGTGATCACCCCCAGAGCTGTCCATACGATCATGCCGGAAACCAGGAATGCGATCAG
>Ga0187891_1003186_pt1 | contig 11710 bp, 10 predicted proteins | sample June2016WEW_21_4_FD_132990 | JGI IMG/M metagenome (GOLD analysis project Ga0187891, IMG submission 132990) | Peatland microbial communities from SPRUCE experiment site at the Marcell Experimental Forest, Minnesota, USA - June2016WEW_21_40 | ecosystem: Environmental > Terrestrial > Soil >... | reverse complement strand
GATCAACTGGCTGGCGTTTTCCTGCTTTGCGTTCCTGGTTTGCTGGTGGCGTTTTCGCCTCGAATTGTTGCAGCGTGACGTCGAGGAAGCTCAAGCGCTTGAGTCGTTACTCGGAGATGGAGGCTCGTCCGCGCCAGCCGCACGAGCCAGTGTTCCGTTGAACAAGACTCCATCACGACCGGGGACGGCATGAATTCCCTTAAGTTTCTCCATGCAGCCTACATCGCGACCTGGCTGATCCACGGCCTCTATCTCGAAAGCATCAGGCGCCGCTACAGTCGTCTTCGGCAGCAGTTGAAGGATCTGGAGAGAGGCGGGAAGTAAACGAGCCCGCTCCTTCAGTTCGCCGCTTTCCAATCTCTTTGCAGTGCGCTGAGGAAATCTGTACTCCCGCCGGAGCGCAGGAATTCGTAGTCTTCAATCATGGCAGCGGTGCCGACGCGCAATGAGGGTAGAGGCGATTCTGACCGGATCACGCGGGCTGTGAAACGTACCCGAACGGCGTCGGTGAGCGTGATGTGAGGCGGGAAGGTGAGCGTAACTTCACAGGGCGTGCCCTCGAGAACCGGCCGGTCAAGATAAAAGAAGACTCCGCGCGCGCTCACATTCTGCGTTTCCGTTTGAAATTCGTTGTCTTGATCCAGCCGAACCACTGCGGGCAGGCGCATGTCGAAGCGCCGCATCAACCTTCGTTCCTGAGAGTCCGGGGGCATCCGTGGCGTATTTTCCGAAAGCATTGTTCCCCAAGAGACCAAATCTAATGCAGAACGGAATCAACAGCCAGGCTGGCAGGCACAAGGCCCACCCGTTGCTTTGGGGCAGCCCTGATAGCATTTCACTTTATAGATTTGCCGGCAGTTTGCAAGAACAAAAAGACGCATGGAACTGAGTCGGTAAATGCTCGAGCGTACCTTGGAGGGATGGTCCGGCGGAATGCACGACAGCCCTGTTTTAGCTTTAGCATGCAGGACTTTGCCGGGATGCTTTTGCCCCCGCCTGCTCAGATCGCTTCATTCACTTTCGTGGCACCTCGCGGCATCTTTCCTCCGCTACCAACGCATCTGACAGGTCGTGGAGCGCGCAGGGATGCGGACGCTCGCTTGACTTAGCTATCCGTCAGATGTTTAAGTAGTTGTTTATTTTCCGCCAGTTCTAAAGTGACATGTCAGCAGCGGGCGGTTTCGCCGGCGCCGGGTAAAAACTGCGCATCGGTTCTACTCTCTCCATTTATGATCGGTGTGCATCGGAGGAAAAGCGTGATGGGAAATGGCCGTGGGACGTTGATGGGAAAAGGGTCGGGAAACAGGCTGCAGTGGGGCCGGGTCGCGGGAGCGGGTTTTGTTTTGCTGTTGGCGGCTTGCGGGATACTCGGATTGGGCTCCCGCCGCTACTCGCAGAAAGCGTCGGCACAGGTTCCTGTCTCCCCGATTCCAAACGCCTTCGGCCTGTCTCCGTCGAAATCGAAGCCGGACGCCCGCGCCATCCTCGGCCAACTCCCGCTGATCTTCGAGCCCAATCAAGGCCAGGCCGATTCCAGTGTGAAATTCGTCTCGCGCGGGTCAGGATATAGTCTCTACCTGGATCCAACCGGAGCGGTGCTGGCCATGCAAACGGCGCGACCGGCATCACCTGGTCATAGCGGGCCCCGTCGGAGCTTGGAATCGGTACGCATGAGGCTGGTGGGTGCCAACCCGGCGGCACCCGTCACTGGAAGCGATCTGCTGCCAGGCAGGAGCAACTACTTCATCGGAAACGATCCGAAGAACTGGCACACTGGAATTCCGCAGTTCGCCGGCGTTCACTACCAGAGCGTTTATCCGGGAATCGATCTGGTTTTCTATGGAAGCCAAGGCCGCTTGGAATACGACTTCAAGGTCGCCGCGGGCGCTGACCCGTCACAAGCTGAGTTGCAGTTTGATGGCGCAACCAAGCTAGAGTTGAGCGGCGGAGACTTGATTCTCAAGGGAACGCGCGCCGACGTGCGCTTGCAGGCTCCGCGTGTTTACCAAAACGCCGCAGGTCAGCAGCTGCCGGTCCAAGGGCGCTTCGTTCTTCGCGCCGCCAATCGCGTCGGCTTCGAGATTGGCGCATACGATCACGCAAAGGAACTGGTCATCGATCCCACCATCAGTTACTCCACCTACTTTGGCGGTGCGAACGGTGAGGAAAGCTACCCGTCGATTGCAGTGAACGGCAACGGCAACATCTACCTCGCGGGATCGACCACTTCCAATGACCTGCCCATACCAACGGGCGCGACCCCTTACCAAGGCTCCCTGGTTGGCGCGCAGAACGTTTTCGTCATTGAGCTTAATCCGACTCTAGGGCCTTCCGGTTTGCTCGCCATTACTTACCTCGGTGGTAGCGGAACCGACACCTCGGTCGGGCTGGCAGTTGACACTGCGGGCAATGCCTACGTCGCGGGCACAACTACTTCGCTGAATTTTCCCACCAGGAATGGATACACGTCGCCCGACGCCCTTACGGGGGCGGCTCACGTTTTCCTTAGCGTTTTGAACCCGACCTTCACTGCCCTGAATTACTCCACTTACCTGGCCGGCAATGGCACGGACATCGCTAGCGGATTGGCGATCGACAACAATCAAGATGCCTTCGTCACAGGCACCACGACTTCCAATGACACGCCCAGTCTTGCAGACGTCTTTCCCGCGAGCAAATTACCCCAGCCATTTCAAGCGGCGTCGCTAGCCAGCATCCAGTTCTTCGTGACGGAGGTAAATACCAAGACCATCGGTACGGGAAGCGTTGCTTATTCGACGTACTTTGGCGGCGGCAACCCGAGTACTGGTGCGATCGCTGTCGGCGGCGGCATCGCCGTCGATACCACCGGGAACGTCTACTTCAGCGGCACCACAAATTTCTACAATAGTGGTGAAGGCACGAACGGCACTGGTGGTCTGACGACAAGCGATTTCCCCATCTCGAACGCCTACCAGCCCTGTCTCGATACGACTCCTCCGACCACCATCACTTACCCTGTAACTTGTACTCCACCGGCCAGCCCTGCGCCGACAGATGCTTTCGTAGCAAAACTGAATCCTGCCAACGCTCAGACGGGTGCCACCCAGCTACTCTTCTCCACCTACTTCGGTGGTACCAACAACGATTCGTCCACTAGCCTCACCATTGATACTACTGCCTCCGCCATCTACATTACCGGGTCGACCAACTCGCCGTTTTTCAACATTCCTACTGGAGCGGGGATATTTCAACCCTGCCTGAATGATCCAGGCGTGACGACATGTTCGACGACCCCCAACACAACGAACACTGATGCCTATGTGGCGAAGTTTACGAATCCAACCGAGTCTACGGGAACCACAACCAACACCGTAGGCCTCAGTTATTTCTCTTACCTGGGGGGTGGCGGAAACGATAGCGGCTTGGCGATTGCCGTCGACACCGGGGCCGGAGCGCTAGTCACCGGCGCGACCAATTCGGGAACCAATTCGGTGATTAACAACCCGCCCAACTTCCCAGTCACCGCCGGAGCCATCCAGACCACGCTCAACGGCACGCAGAACGCTTTCTTTGCGCACATTGATACGACGACGACGTCCGGCACCAATACGGTCGGTTCTTACGCTACTTATTTCGGGGGAAGCGGGGTAGATCGAGGCACCAGCATTACCGTCGATCCCAGCCTCAACACTTATTTTGCTGGCGATACTACCTCTAACAATTTGCAGGTCCAAGGGGCGTTTCAGCCGACCTTTCAAGGAACCACCATGGACGCGTTCGCCGTGATGCTGCGACCGGCGAACAGTTTGTGTATTACCTGCGTGGCGCCGGTGTATTCTCCGGCCTCAAAAGTGGTGGGCGCCGGCAATCCGATCACAATCACCTTTACCATCATTAACCAGGGTCCGGACTTGGCCACGAACATCACTGTGGGCGGCCAGCTTTCCACCAATATATCGGCTACCTTTACCAGCGCCTCCGCTGGATCTGGTAGCATTTGCAGTCTGCCGACCGGCAACACTGCGGTTTGCCTTATCCCTGTTCTACAATCAGGTTCCATCGCGACAGTCGCCTTTGCGGTAACCCCGACCACCTCGGGCAGTGGTTCGGTTACGGTCACAGCAACCAACAGTAACAATACGAACCAAACCATCTCGACCACGGCATCGTTCACGGCCACTAATTTTTCAGTGAATATCCTTCCTTCCAGCCAGACCGTAGTCGCTGGCGTCACTGCGGCCTACTCGGTGCAGGTGTCTCCGACCGTGACGTTTGGGAACAATGTCTCGCTCACTTGCGGGACTACCCCGGTGGGTGCGAGTTGCGGGTTCTCTCCAGCCACCCTCACCTTTAATGGGCCTGGTCCTCAGTCAAGCACGCTCAACGTGACGACAACTGCCCGGCCGCCGACCACGATCAGTTCCGCAAAATGGCGCGGCCCGTTTTATGCTCTCTGGCTGACAGCCCCAGGTATGGCTCTAATTGGGCTAGGAGGAAAGAAACGGAGACGAAATCGCCTGCTGGGCCTGTTTGTGCTTTTGACGCTGTTCGCGTTCATCGTCCCGCTGCCGGCGTGCAGCAAGGCCAAGCAGCAGCCGGTAGTGAGCGGAACACCGGCAGGCACTTATACTCTCACGGTGACGGCTACCTCGGGTTCGTTCACACAAAGTGTTGGGTTCAGTCTGACGGTGCAGTAGGGCGGCAAGCACGTTTTTCGCGCGAACCGGTATTCCGCCGAACCCGTCCTATCGTGATCGCGATGGTGGCTTAGGCCCCGGCGGAGAGCTTGTGGTGGCTCTTGGCTTCGGCGATTCCATATTGCCGAATCTTATAGAGCAGGGCTTTGTAGCTGATCTGCAGAAGCCCGGCTGCCTGTTTGCGATTCCAGTTGGTCTGTTCGAGGGCTTGCCGGATCGCTTCTCCCTCGGCTTCGTCCTTGGCGCTGCGAGCCAGCGACTTCAATCCGCCGCCCGCTTCTCCGCTTTTCACTCCGGAATCCGTGCGTGCACCGCCTCCGTTACCGTCATGAAGGGGCTGCAATTCGGCTGCTGCCAGATTCTCATCACCCAGGATCAAGTAGCGCTTCAAGAAATTGTTCAATTCCCGCAGGTTGCCCGGCCACGAATGCCTTTGGCACGCCTCCAGCAGCGGCGGTGACAGCGGAAGCTGGGGCCGCGCGTACTGTTCGGCCATGCGCGTCATGAAATGTTTCAGCAGAATGGGAATTTCTTCTTTGCGTTCCCGTAGCGGCGGCAGTTGCAAAGTGAACGCGTTCAGGCGGTAATAAAGATCTTCGCGCAGGCGCTTGGTAGCGAGCGCCTGAGGGATGTCAATGTTCGTAGCCGCCAGGATGCGCACGTCCACCTTGATGATGGAACGGCTGCCGAGCCGCGAGAATTGCTGGTCCTGCAATACGTGCAGCAGCTTGGCCTGCAGGGCCGGCGGCATCTCCCCAATTTCATCAAGAAGGATGGTGCCGCGGTTGCACAGTTCAAACTTGCCCGGTTTGGCATGCGTCGCCCCGGTAAACGCGCCCGGCTCGTAGCCGAACAGTTCGCTTTCCAGCAAGTCCGCAGGCACGGCCGCGCAATTTACTTTCAAGAACGTTCGATGCGCCCGCGGCGAGAGCTTATGAATTAGGCGGGCCAGCACTTCCTTGCCGGTGCCGCTTTCTCCCAGCAGCAACACCGGAATATCCACGTTGGCGACCAGCGCGGCTTGCGAGCGGATCTTTCGCATGGCTGGGCTGGCTGCGATGAAAAACACGTCGTCGGCAACTTCCTCGACTTCGCCTCCTACCGGACCCTTGCCCTGATCCAGGCATTGGTGAATGACCGCATCCAGTTCCGCTTTCTGAAAGGGCTTGGTCAAGTAGTCGTGCGCCCCCAGGCGCATGGCCTGCACGACTTTGCGCGTGTCGCTGACGCAGGAGAGCATCACGACCTTGACCCCTGGCCGTTTCTGTCGAAGTTGTTCCAGCGTCTCCAGACCGTCAATCCCCGGCATGAGTACATCCAGGAGAACTAGGTCCGGTTCCATACCCTTTTCCACCCGCTGCAGTGCCTCTTCCCCCGTTGAAGCCGTCTCCACTTTATAGTCATCGACTTCGAGCAATGTCCGGATATACCGGAGCATGGCCGGCTCATCATCCACCAGAAGAATCTTGGCGGTGTCACTCATCGATTCTTTCCTTTGCCGCTAGGAGTCGAGGAAGGTTTGAAGGGAATTAGAAATGAAAATTTGCAGCCTGCGCCCGAATCGCTTTCCACCCAGACTTTTCCACCCATCCCCTGAACCAGGCGGCGCACAATCGCAAGCCCCAGGCCCATGCCGTCCTGATTTTCATTGCCCGGCAAGCGGAAGAAATCATCGAAGACTTCCTGATGAAACTCTGCCGAAATTCCCGGGCCTGTGTCGGAGACGCTCACCTTCACGGAATTGGGTTGAGAATTGATCTGCCGGCGCCTCTCGCCGGAAGACGCTGGCTGAGCGGTAGCGCGGCGTTCCCACATGTAGGGTTCGGCATGCAACCAAACCGTACCGCCTTGTGGAACAAACTTGAAAGAATTCTCCAGCAGGTTCGAGATCACCCGTTCCAGCTTGGGAAGGTCAAACTCAAATTCCGGCAACTTGTCGTTCGCCAGAAAATAAAGAGCCAATCCTTTTTCCTGGAAGCGCATCGACCACAAGCGGCAGACTTCGGACAGGCACTCGTTAATGTTGCCCACGGCAAACTGCATCTTGAGGCCGCCGGTTTCCAAAGCGCTGTACGTGAGGAAGTCCTGAATAAACTGCTGCAGACGTTTGCCGCTCGCCTGCATGTCGTGCAGCACTTCTCGCTGACGGTCGCTGATCGGTCCCAGCTTCTCGCTCTGCAACAATTCGACGTACCCGTTCAAAATCGCCAGAGGGGTTTTCAAATCGTGCGCAGCCGATCCGAGCGCGTTCGTCGTACGCTGAAATCGCTGTTGCAACTCGGAATACGCTTGCGGAAGATCCGCCGGGTTGGGCATCCCTGTCCCCGGACCCTGAGACACTGACGCATTCGTCTTTCCTTCGCCCTGCCTGGAAACGCACATATTCTTTTGCCCAGTGGCCATAAGGAGCACGACGGTGTAGCACAGAAGGGAGGAGGCATTCCACCGTTTAAGGAAGAATGCTGTATCAAAATCGTATGCTAGGTTACTTTTCGTTGTCAACGAAAAATGAAAGCTGATTACCCAAGTGTAGCAAAAGCTTGCACTTCGAGACCGTTTCAAGCCGCTGCCTAGGAAGCCCGTCGCAGAGAATGAAGCTACGCGGAAGATCATGGAAAGACAGTGCTTTGTCCAGCTTCTGGCGGTTTGGGCGGGCGAAGACAACCGAACACTTATGGCTTTCGTAGGCCTGGCTCGGAGCGTATTGCCCTTTACGCTTGATTTGGCCCCTGAGGTGCTTGAAATGTTGCGTAAATCAGCGACGGAAGGGGTGTGCGTGAATCCAAAGACTCCAACGGTAGAGCGTCGGCGATGGCCGCGCTTGCCCTTGGCCATTCCCGTCTTTGTTAGAACTCGGCTTGAGCACGACAAAGAGTTCCTGGAATTTGCAACCGCTCTCAACGTCTCCGCAGGCGGCATGCTCGTAGCGGTGCGCCGCTCTCTCCCTTCAATGGCGGAGGTTTCGCTGGAAATTCCCAGCGCACCTTTGGCTGCGCTGGCCGCTCTGCCAAGAGCCTCACGCACCCTGCGCGCCAAGGTACTCCGAACCGAGCACGCCGAGGCCTATAACCTGGTTGGCCTGAAGTTTTCCCGGCCGCTGGTCAACGCCGGCGACAAGGTCACGGCGTCACTGAGGAAGCAGGGTTCTTTCGTGTGAAAAACTTTTCTCTTATTGTCCTCGTAGTCTCCTGTGCCTAGGCGCCCCCTCGATTACTAGTCGTGTCCTCCTGGAATCTTTAGTAAGTTGCTTTTCATCAACTAGATAGACTAGCCTTAATCTGTACCAGCCCGTTCGCTTGCGTTTGGTTCTCCGGATGCACGCGCACTATAGCCTGTGCCGCCGAGCCGGTAAAGCCCTATGAGCACTGCAAACTCAGTCAGTTCTCTGGTCCAGCCCCTTGGTGAGATGCCTCCAGAGGCGGTCGTTTTTGGGGGCACCGATGCCATGCAAGATCTGCGCGAACGGCTCGCAAAAATAGCCGGAGCGAACGTCCCTGTGCTGATCCAAGGAGAGAGTGGCACCGGCAAAGACATCATCGCGCGCATGATCCACGCTGCTTCGCCTTGGAAAAGTGGGCCGTGGGTAAAGGTGAATTGTCCTGCGATTCCCGGAACGCTCCTTGAGAGTGAACTGTTTGGCTACGAAAAAGGAGCCTTCACCGGCGCCTTTGGCACCAAACCCGGCCGCGTCGAGATGGCGCATCGCGGTACGTTGTTTCTGGATGAAATCTCCGAACTCGACATGAGTTTGCAGTCGAAATTGTTGCAGCTGCTCCAGGACGGCCAGTTCTGCCGCATCGGCGCCCAGGAAGACAAGAAGGTGGAAGTGCGCGTCGTATGCGCCACCAATCGAAAGCTGGAAGAGGAAATTGCGAACGGCACTTTCCGGGCAGACCTTTTCTACCGCATCAACGTCGTCAATCTGCGCATGCCAGCGTTGCGTGAGCGGGTTTCCGATCTGCCGGACCTCATTGCCTATTTCCTAGACTGCTACAACCGGAAATTCAACTCACGCGCGAAACCACTCTCTGCCGATTTGATGAACGCCCTGAAGAAGTATCACTGGCCCGGCAACGTGCGCGAGCTGGAAAACCTGATAAAGCGCTACGTCATCTTAGGCACCGAAGAGGCCATCTCCGGCGATCTGCGGCCGCAACAGCCCGATTTCTTCAGCGCCGACATTGCCGTCGACGGACCGATTTCGCTGAAGAAAATCACTCGCCAAGCCGTCCATGAATTGGAGCGCAAGATCATCCTCAAGGTGCTGCAGCACCACCACTGGAACCGCAAGCAGGCCGCTCGCGCCCTCAATATCAGCTATCGGGCGCTGCTGTATAAAATTCGCGACGCCGGTCTGCCTTCCAACCGTGCCGCTCGCCGTCCTCAAGCCGGTGGCCCGGAGAACCACGACGTCGCCGCTGACTGATTCCAAACCTGCTCGTCTTAATTGTCATTTCCTCACCACTCTTCGGTTCCACTCAGAATGCGCAGATATTTTCACCGAATCTCGGCCCAGCGGACGCATAATCTGTTCAAATAATTGAGATCAAGGAAGATAGAGAGCACCATCCTTTGGCATGAGGAGTGCTTCGTGTTGCGCAACTACCTTTAACGCTACCGGGCATAACCCGTGATATCTTTCTCCTAAAGGCTAGCGGCGGAACGTTCCCAGGAGAGGAAAATGAAGAAAATTGTTACGTTGGTCGTCTTGGCGCTTGCCCTGCCATTGGCGGCTTTTGCGAGCAACAGCGTGGATTTCAGCAATAGCGGGGGCATCTTGTCAGGAACCAGCAGCGGTCTCTCGCTCACGGGCTCGACTCTGGTTGCTGTCAATGGTTATGAAGGAAACGGTCTCATTACGGGATCGAACCTGGGTAGCTTGACCTTTAGCACCGCCGCGCTGGCGACCGGTTCGTTGAAAATGGGCGGAACATTCGACCCTGGCGGATCCTTCACTATCACCAGCAACGGCAGCACCGGATTGCCGAATGGCGTGCTGTTCTCCGGCACATTCAGCAGCGCTACTTGGACCCTGCTAACTTTGGCCAATGGAACCCATAAGTATACCTTGACCGGTGTGCTCACGGGCGCTTTTGCGAGCGGTTACAACACCCACGGCGTCGTCCAATTGACCATCAACACCGGCAAAGGTTACTTCAGCGGCCGCACCCGCATTTCCAGCGGTTACACCACCGTCGTGGTTCCCGAGCCTGGTTCGCTGGGCTTGCTCGGAACCGGCCTGCTGGGTCTAGCTGGCGTGATCCGCTGCAAGATCAAACTCAGCTAATCCACTTCCTTCCATCCATCCCGAACCCCGCCGCGCCCCACCTCTGCGATCTGTCTTTCAAGCTGCCGCTTCTTCACTCCGCTGGAGAAAACCCAGCGAGTCCCCGTTGATCTGTTCCGTATGCGTTGAGCACATGCCGTGCGGCAAGCCCGGATAGACTTTCAGCGTTGCCCCTTCACCAGCTTGGAAGACAGCAGTGCCGATGCGCCGATCGGAACGATTTGGTCGTCGTCACCGTGCGCCGCCGCCCGTAGAATGCCCGACGTGGATCGCGTCCCTCAAGTCCAGCTTTTCGACTAGCATCGCCAGATCGTCAGCGTAGGTGTCCATGTCATTGCCATCCCACGGTTGGCTCGACCGTCCATGCCCGCGTCGATCGTGCGCAATGCAGCGATGTCCGCGCGCCGCCAGAAATAGCATCTGGTCTTCAAACGCATCCGCGCTCAGTGGCCAGCCATGGCTAAATACCACCGGTTGTCCCGCGCCCCAGTCTTTGTAATAAATCTGCGTTCCGTCCTTTGTCGTAATCGTAGGCATAAGTGCCCTCCTCAGTTGTTCTTCACTGCTGCAAACTGCATGAATAAACCGGAAATTGGCCAAACAGGAAATTGGTCTAAGCGGTGCGGACCGGCTGGCTGCGGAACCTCTTCATCGCGAGAATCGTAAGCACCACAAAGACCGCAAGCACGATCAGCTGTGCCACCAAGAATGGCGGCTCTTTTTGTGTCGGGGCCAGCGCCTTCAATGCCGGAACTTTCATGAAGGCTTGCACCACGGCGACGAACACATTGAGATAGAGAGCCACAGCGGCGCTGGCCACGAAGATCCAACGCCACGCCCCCGTGAGATGAAATACGTAGCGTGCCGGGATTGCTACCGCCAATATTACCAGCGAAATCATCCCGATAATATGGGACGGCAAAAGGTGTTCGACCGGGAAGGCGAACCCGGTCGCGCTTGTCGCCACCGTGCTCGCCAGAAAGATGGCAGTCCAGCCGTCGAGCCGTTTCGCCGTCAGTAGTCCATACATGACCACAAATCCCGTGCCGATCCCCACCAGGCTTAGCAATACATGCACGAACGTGAACGTAGATGTCGTCATCCCCAGAATCATGACGCACCTCCTTTTCGAGCAGCGATTATACGTCAGCTCGCTGTGGATAGGCTTGGTTCGGCGGATGGGCGACAGAACTGATTCAGTTGGCGGTGACTGGCCACTTATTATGAGATGCAAGCGGTTCGGTAGAGTGGCTACATCGTGCCTGTAGAGAGGTGCTATCGGTATAGCTGTAAGATGATTTTACGAGATGTCCGCAGCATTACGGCAAAACCGCTCTATGGTTCAGTGAGCCGCGATGTTCCGGCGGAAGCAGCCTATCCGCGCAGCTCTGACAGCGCCTTGCGTGCGTCACTGTGATTTGGATTGATCTTCAACACGCGCTCCAGTTGCTGGCGCGCCTGGGCCGGCTGATTCACTTTTTGATAAGCGAGCGCCAGATGATAGTGGACCGTCGGATCGTCCGCCGCGCCTCGTTTTTCGCTAAGCCGCAATGATTCCTGGAACATATCGATCGCGGATTGATAGACGCCCTTCTTGTAATATGCCCAACCCAAAGTATCTGCTGCGTTCGAGGAGTCCGGCATGCCGCGGCGCCCCGTCTGCGCCAACGCCAGGGCGACATCGACATTGCCGCCCTGCTGCAACATCACGTAGGCGAGATTGTTTGAAGCCACTGGCTGATTC
>Ga0187891_1003185_pt1 | contig 11711 bp, 6 predicted proteins | sample June2016WEW_21_4_FD_132990 | JGI IMG/M metagenome (GOLD analysis project Ga0187891, IMG submission 132990) | Peatland microbial communities from SPRUCE experiment site at the Marcell Experimental Forest, Minnesota, USA - June2016WEW_21_40 | ecosystem: Environmental > Terrestrial > Soil > Wetlands... | reverse complement strand
TGTTTGCGGGCGTCACGGTGGTTGCGTGGTATCCGATTACGCCGTCGACGTCGCTGGTTGAGGCGACGACCGATTTGCTGAAGAAATTTCGCGTGACACCGGAGGGCAAGGCAACATTTGCCGTGGTGCAGGCCGAGGACGAGCTGGCCGCGATCGGCATGGTTCTGGGCGCAGGCTGGGCGGGCGCGCGGGCGATGACGTCCACTTCAGGACCGGGCATCTCTCTGATGGGCGAGTTTGCGGGGCTGGGCTACTATGCAGAGATTCCCGGAGTGATTTTCGACGTGCAGCGCAGTGGACCTTCGACGGGCATGCCGACGCGCACGCAACAGGCCGACCTGCTTTCGACGGCGTTTCTTTCGCATGGCGATACCAAGCACGTGATTCTGCTGCCGGGCTCGGTGAAGGAGTGCTTCGAGCTGGCCTATGCGGCCTTCGATCTGGCGGAGCGGCTGCAGACGCCGGTGTTTGTGCTGTCGGATTTGGATTTGGGGATGAACAACTGGATGTCGGAGCCGTTTGCGTATCCCGACAAGCCTCTTGATCGCGGCAAGGTGCTGACGGCGGAGGATCTGAAGAAGGCGGGCAGCTTTGCGCGCTACCGCGACGTGGATGGCGACGCGATCGGCTGGCGCACGCTGCCGGGAACACCGCATCCGAAGGCGGCGTATTTTACGCGCGGATCGGGACACGACGATGCGGCCGGGTATACCGAGCGGCCTGACGATTATCAGAAAGTGATGGACCGTTTGACGCGCAAATTCGAGAATGCGCGCAAGCTGGTGCCGGGGCCCGTGGTGACGAAGAACGGAACCTCGAAGATCGGGTTCATTGCGTATGGTTCAACGGATTTCGCGCTGCGCGAGAGTATAGATCAGATCGAGAAAGAGCACGGCGTGAGTGTGGACTACATGCGCATCCGGGCTTATCCCTTCGCGCACGAGATTCACGACTTTGTGGCCAGCCACGAGCGCCTGTATGTGGTGGAACAGAATCGCGATGGACAACTGGCAAGCCTGCTGAAGCTCGATCTGCCTGGCGAGCAGGTGGCGAAGCTGCGCAGCATTCTGCACTACAACGGATTGCCGGCCGACGCGCGCAGCATTACGGATGAGTTTGCAACCAAGGAGGGCCTCTAAATGGCGACCACAACAGCGAGTGGGGCCACGGGCCCGAAACTGAATCACATTGGCCTGCCGGTGCTGGAATACCGCGGCGGCAAGTCGACGCTATGCGCGGGTTGCGGCCACAACGCAATCAGCGAGCGCATTATCGATGCGATGTGGGAGATGGGCGTGGAGCCGGAGCGTGTGATGAAGATGAGCGGCATCGGCTGCTCGTCAAAGAGCCCCGCCTACTTCATGAACCGCTCATTCAGCTTCAACAGCGTGCACGGGCGCATGCCGAGCGTAACCACGGGCGCCGTCCTGGCCAATCACACGATGATGGCGCTGGGCGTCTCCGGCGACGGCGATACCGCCTCGATCGGCATAGGCCAGTTCGTCCACCTGATGCGGCGTAACCTGCCCACGATCTACATCATCGAGGACAACGGCGTGTACGGACTGACCAAGGGCCAGTTCTCGGCCACGGCCGACATCGGATCGAAGCTAAAGACAGGCGTGATCAATGAATTGCAGCCGATCGATACCTGCGCCATGGCGATCCAGTTGGGCGCGACGTTTGTGGGGCGGTCGTTTTCCGGCGACAAGAAACAGTTGCTCGCGATGCTGAAGGCGGCGATCTCGCACCAGGGAACGGTGATGCTCGACGTGATCAGCCCCTGCGTCACGTTCAACGACCACGAAGGGTCGACGAAGAGCTATAAATTCCTGCAGGAGAACGACGAACCGATCAACGAGATCGGGTTCGTGGCGAGCTTCGACGACATCGAAGTGGATTACGATTCGGGCGAAGTATACGACGTCGAGATGCACGACGGGTCGCAACTACGCCTGCGCAAACTGCTCGAGGACTATGACCCGACCGACAAGGCCAACGCGGTGCGCACGCTGATGGAGGCGCAGGAGAAGAACGAAATTCTCACCGGCGTCTTCTACATCGACACGCAGAAGCCGACGTTCATCGATCAGCTGAACGTGGTGGACGAGCCGCTGGGCACGCTGCCGGAGTCGCTCACGCGGCCGCCGAAGTCGGCGCTGGAAAGCCTGATGGCGAATTTACAATAGCGCGGACTTAGAGTTTTATTTCCAGCAGAAGGCAATGCGCCCGCAAGGGAGCGTCGTGTTGCCAATGAAAGAACGGGCCGAGCCGATCAGGAGGCCTTGGCGCGCAGCGCCTGCTCGGCGCGGAACCAATCCTCTTGGTGGTGGCCGTGGGCGTGGCCGCGCTCGGTCCAGAAACGGTGCGCAAGCTGCGCAACCTGATCGTGGGAGATCGAGCTTCCGTTTGCCTTTGCCGAGGCAACGGTTTTTTTCGCCGCAGGCTTGCGGGGTTTCGCAGCAGCTTTCGGCGCGGCGCCTGATTTCTTGACGGACTTAGCCATGTGGTACTCCTCTTCTGCAAGTTCGACAAATGAACAAGCGTTTAACTATAGGATACCGAAAAGCTGATCTGCGCTGTGCGATAGGCGTCTCTTGAAGAACCATCGGTGTAAACCCGCGGCGCTGACCACGGAGATTTGCACACAAGCTGAGCCAGCAACGTGTATCGTGGTTTCAAGTCATTAAGACCCATGACAACGCCTGCCATCGATACCGCTGCGCTGACACGCCGCTTTGGCGATTTCACCGCGGTTCAGGATGTGAACCTGCGCGTGGAAGCAGGCCAATTTTTCGGCTTTCTTGGTCCCAATGGGGCCGGCAAATCGACCACCATCAAAATGCTGACGGGCCTGCTGGCGCCGACCTCAGGAAGCATTCGCATTCTTGGCGAGGACCTGAGGGCGAACTCGGCTGCGGTGAAGAGGCAGATTGGCGTGGTGCCGGAAGGGATGGCTCTTTTCGGCCGCCTGACGGCGGAAGAATACCTGCGATTCGTAGGGCGCATGTACGGCCTCGATCACGCCACCACGATGCAACGCACGCAGGAGCTGCTGGAGTTTATGCAGCTGGCCGATGAGCGCAAGAAGCTGATTACCGATTTCTCGCATGGCATGCAAAAAAAACTGGCGATGGCTGCAGCGGTGATCCATGGGCCCAGGGTTCTGTTTCTCGACGAGCCGTTTGAAGGCGTGGATGCAGTGGCAGCCGGAACGCTGAAAGCCATGCTGCAGAGAATGATCGCGCGCGGGGCGACCGTGTTCCTGACGTCGCACGTGCTGGAGATTGTGGAACGGCTGTGTACTCACATCGCGATTATCCATCGCGGACAGTTGGTGGCACAGGGATCGCTGGAGGAGCTGCGCGCGGGTCAGGCAAATGCAGATGGGGCTTCGCCTTCGCCCTCAGGCGGGAAGCAGCGCAACCTGGAAGAAATCTTCCTCGAGATTGTGGGGACCGACCGCGAAGGAAATCCCGCGGCTACGGCGCCTGAGCAGGAGCTTTCGTGGCTGAGCTAGAAGCCGGGAAGCTGCTTCCTTCCTCCCCGCGAGACATTCCCGTGCGCGTGCAGCTTGCAGCGGTGGCATGGCTGCGTTGGCGCATCTTCATCAACAGCACGTTTCGCCGGCGGACAACCGGCACACGCCAGGCAGTCGGACTTGCATTCGCCATTCTCTTGCGCATCATCGTTTGGCCGTTCCTTGCCCTCATGGTGATTGGTCCGATCGGCGGCAGCGGATTCTTTGCATGGATGGCGGTCGCCGACAACCATCCGCAGCGCCTGGCTCCACTCCTCGCTGCCATTACGCTGCTATGGCTGTTCGTAAGCGTCAACGGCCAGAACGTGGCTGCGGTTGTCTCCAATTTCGATCCTTCGTCGCTGACTCGCTTCCCACTTCGATTTGGACGGTACCTGGTCCTGAGGACGCTTATCGGCTTGCTGACGCCGAGCACCATCGTGGGTTGCCTCGCCTTGCTGGCTGCTGCTGTTGGAATCGGCGTGGCGAAGCCTGCGATGGCGCTGCCCGCACTGGTGGTTCTCACGGTTTACGCGCTGATGAACGTCTTTTTGATGCGCATGATCGGCGCATGGATGGAGCGCTGGCTTGCGAATCGGCGCTTTCGCGAGATCTTCAGCGCGCTGATGGCGCTGTCGGTCGTTGGATTTCAGTTCTTGAATTTTCAGCGTGCTCCGGCGCGCGCTCTCGGCGCCAGAAGCAGCTGGGTGTTGAGTCTTCTGCACAGCTCCGGCGTGAACCTGCACTGGCTGCCACCGGGTTTCGCCGCCAATGCAATCGTCCAACCCGCACATCCTTTCGCGGCGGTCGCAAACTTCGCCGGACTGTTGGCGAGCACGGCGCTGTTTGCGGGGGTCTTCGCGATCAGGCTGCACAAGCAGTTTCTCGGCGAATACCTGAGTGAAGGCGTGAGCCGGCGCGACAGGAAGCGCTCGGGTCAGCGTGACGGGTGGCGCTCGCAACTTACCCTATCCGTTGCAAAGGTCGCGCCGCCGCAAGCTGGTCGCCCGGCGTTTCCGCCGATCGTGACAGTGTGTTTGCACAAGGAGTGGCTCATTCTGCGCGGCAACGGAGTGCAGCTGATTGGTATGCTGACTCCGCTGGTCATCGTAGCACTTATGAGCCGCTCGGCTTTTGGCGGGCATTCCACTTACTTTCTTCCCGGGGCGATTGCCTACGTTCTCTTTGGCGTTCTCGCGGGGCTCTACAACGTCTTCGGCGCGGACGGCCTCGGCGTGCAAGTGTATCTGCTCGCGCCCATTCGTTTGCGCGACGTGATCGTTGCCAAGAATCTGATGAGTCTTGCGGTAATTATCGCCGAAGCGGGGCTAGCCTGGGTGTTGGTTTCGGTCCTCGCGCGCACACCAATTCCACTTGCGACACAAGTCTCCACCGGGCTGTGGACGGTATTTGTGATCGGAGTCAATTTGGCTTTGGGAACCGTGCGCTCCATTCAGGCGCCGCGGCGATTTGTCCCGGGACAGGTACAACGGAGGCGAGCGACGCCAACCAATCGCACCAGCGGCCTTCTGATTCTGCTGGTTCTGTTCGGAAGCATGGCGCTGCAATTTCCCGTGACGCTGCTCTGCAGCTACTTCGATAATCTATGGCTCGGCGCGTGGATCTTTGGTCCTCTTGCCTTCGCGGCGGTCGCCGCGTACGCGCTGCTGCTGCGCAACGCCGACCAGTTCATCCTGGCGCACCGCGATGTGTTTGCAGAAGAGCTGTGCAAGGCTTAGTTTGCACCGGTTGAGGATTCGCCCCTCGCCAAAGCGATTGAAAGCCGCGCGGAATTAAAGCTGCCACCAATCAAAGAGCGCCATGCGCGGATAGTAAAGACCGCCGCAGAGACGGATTTCAGCGCCGCGCAAGTTACGGAGGACGGCTGCGTACGCCTCGATCTGGGGCGCAAACTGGCGGCGCAGCTCGGGCAACGCAGAAGCGGGATAGAGGCCGTCCTCGTGAGCTGTCTTGTAATCGATAATCCACCAGGTATCTTCATTTGGCGAAGCGGCGGCGGTTTGCGGCGCAGGTCCGGCGCGGAAGACGCGATCCACTTGCACCGTGCGCAAGCTGCCCGCGACGACTCCGGTCCAGCGAACTTCACTGGCGGCATTGGCGTGTGGCGCAAGAATCCACTGGGCGAGAGGATCACCGGCTGCCTGAAGCAAGATTTGAAGCGCTTCGGCGGCGATGCGGTTGGCTGTGGCAGGCTCGATGCCGGCGGCGCGAATGTTTGCGGCGATGCGGGGCTGCTGCTGCGTGAGCGTCGAGAGAGCCACCTCGCGAGTTTGCAGGGTGAGAAGCTGCGCAAATTGCTGAAGAAGCGCGTGGACGGCTTTGCCGAACTCGCGCGAGAGCAGTCCGCCTTCGTGGCGCTCGTAGAGGCGGCCCGCGCCAAGGAGCGGCTCGTCGCCGGCGGGAAGAGACGCATCGACAAAGTCGCGGCGGAAGCCGGGCGGCAAGCGGCGCAAGCGCGTTGGCTTAGGCGCGGAGGAAGGCATCTCGAGCAGATTGTCGCCGGCTGAGGCGGCAAGGGACTCGAGGGTGGACGGCTGTGCGGTTGAAACGGCGCGCGCGATCCACCCGTCGAAGCTGCGGCGAATCTCCGATTCCCAAGCTGGCCACGCCTTCAGGAGCAGACTTTCGCGCGGCTCGGCGAGGGCGAACGAACCGTCCTTCGCGAGTTTCCAGGATGGGCGCGCAAAGAGATGAAGTTCCTCGCGGGCGCGCGTGGCGGCGACGTAAAGAAGGCGGCGTGCCTCCTGGGATTCGCGTTCGCGGCGGACGCGATCGACCCACTGTTTGGCTTTGCCGCTGTCGGCACCTTTCCGCTGGAACGGCGCGACGAGGAACTCCGTGATCTCGCTGGCCGAATCCGGGCTCGCGGACTCGGCACTGGGCGGTAATCCGCGCTCGAGCCAGGAAAGCAATTCACGTTTACTTCCTCCGGTGCCGGCCTGCAGATCGGGCACAATCACGACTTCGAATTCCAGACCCTTGGCTTTATGGATGGTCATCAATTGCACGCCGCAATCGCTCTCTGCGGCCGGATCGGGAACGGCGGTCAGTTTGTCGAGCGCCGCATCGAGCGCGGAGCCGAGGAGATCGGGCTCGCCTTCGGGCAGGCCGTCGAGACTGCCCCAGAGCAAATCGAGATTGACGCGCGCCGCGGCGTCGACGCACTGTGCGCCGCCCAACCGCAGCCAGACTGCCTCGAGCCACGTGCCCAATGCGGCAGTGAACTGCCGCGAACGCAGGCGATCGGAGAACTCGATGGCGAGCAACAGGCGCTCGACGGCCTCGCGGCCTTCGGCGCCGAGAAAATGCGAACGTTCGGCGAGAAGCTCGGGAACTGGACGGGCGAGAAGTTCGGCCGAGTCGGCGCTGACGAGCGTATGCAGATCGGTGAGCGAAAGGCCGCACCAGGGAGCGCGCAACACGCCAAGCCACGCGACGCGATCTTGAGGATTGAGGAGTGCGCGGGCCAGGGCGAGCGCATCAATAATCTCAGGGCGATCCTGCAGCTTCTCAAGCTCGACAGCGCGAAATGGAATGGACGCCTGGCGAAGCGCGGCTGCGATGGGCTCGAGCGATTTGCGCGCGCGGCCAAGCACGGCGATGCGATATTTTTCCTTCTCTGCGCGGGCCCGGTCGACGCGGGCCATATGGCCGCGGATGAGCGCGACGATTTCTTCAATCTGCTTTGCCTGAGCGGCTTCACGTTGTGCCGCAAGCTCCTTTTTTCGATCGGGACCGAAGCTGCGCAAATTCCCTCGCGGCGACTCCGGGACGAATTCGAGGTGGAGCTCGAGGCGCGGCGCCGGTTCGGCGACGAGATGCGGGCCGGGCTGCGCTGCGTCGGCGCGAGCTGGTTCAGCTTCTGCGTAGGTCACGCCACTGCCGTCGTCAACAGCGAAGATCCGGGCAAACGCGTGGTTCATGCTGTCGACCAGCGCCGGAGCGGTGCGGAAGTTGGCTGTGAGGTGAACGGGAGCGAAGCGCAGCGGAAGGTCGCCGGGAATTTCGAGGCCGAGTTGCTCGACGCGAGGGAACAGCTCGGCGTCGGCGTCGCGGAAAAAGTAAATGGACTGCATCGGGTCGCCGACGACAAAGCAGGTGCGGCCCTCGCGCTCAGGCCAGGCGGCGATGAGATGCGCGAGCAACTGGTGCTGGCGGCGGCTGGTGTCCTGGAATTCGTCGACCAATAAATGGCGAATGCCATCGGCGACGCCGAGCGCGGCTTCGTTGGGGAGCCCGTCTTCGCCTTTGAGTGCGTTGAGCGCGATCTGAGCGACCTCGATGAAGTCCGCGGTTGCGGCCTCCGCGAAGACGACCTTCAACTCGGCGGCGGCGTGGCGCAGGAGCGTGAAGCAGGAGCGCACGATTTGCCATTCCTCTTCGCTGTAATGGAATGAAGAGGGATCGGACTTGGCGGCGCGCGCAAAGGGCCGCTCAAGGCGCGCGCGTAACTCGTCCCAGTCCGGATCGCGGTCAAGCACGAAGTCGTGCATCCATTGATCGCGCTTTTCGAGCATGCCGACTAGCTGGGTTTCGAGGTCCGGCCAACTGTTGTCGCGCCAGAGAAGCAGAGCCTCGATGGCTTCGCGCAGCGAAGGATCGCCGGCGGCAATTTGCTCAAGCGTTCGGCGGGCCGCGCGGCGGTAAAGTTCCTTTGGCTGCTCGTTGATGTCGAGACCGCCGCCGAGGCCGGAGAGGAGCGGCTGCTGCAATGCAAGGTCGCGGCAAAAGGAATCGATGGTCGAAATGCGCAACTGCGCGGGAAGATCGAGGAGGTTCCAGTCGAGGGCTTGGGAACGCGCGAGCGCGCGGTGCGCGAGAGCCTGCGTGGAGAAGGGATCGGCGCCCGGCTCTTCGGCGTTGGATCCCACGGCCTTCTCGAGCTCGGAAAGAATGCGGTTACGCATTTCGGCGGCGGCGGGCCTGGTGAAGGTGATGGCGACGATCTGGCCCGGATCGTCTACTTCGCCGAGCAGGCGCAAAAAGCGGCGCGTGAGCAGCTCGGTTTTTCCCGAGCCGGCCGGTGCGCGAACCAGGATGGAGCGGCCTGGGTCGAGCGCGCGCTCGCGCTGGGCCTGGTCGGCAGGAGGACTCTTGCGCGACACGCTAGGCATCGGCGGCCTCCTCACCATTGTCGTCACCGGATTGCGGTTGATTCTCCTGGATGCGGCAAAGCGCATGCAGGCCGCAGCGCTCACAGGTTTCGGGATACTCGCGCGGGTCGACTTCTGCGCGGCCGAAAAGAAAGCCCCTTGCGAGCTCCGAAATGTGTTGCTGCCACGCGGAAAGCTGCTCTGAATCGAGCGGCTTTTTCACTAGATTGGAGTTTCCGCTGATCTTGCTGCGCAAAGTCGCTTTGGCATTCCGCACTCGGCCTGCAAACTCCATCTCGCCGGTGCGCACCTTTGCAAAGACCAGCCCGCCGACGGATCCCGGGTCGCTGTCGAGCCCGAAATCGGCATACAGCGGCAGTTGCACATCGTCGGGTCGCGGAAGATCCCAATCTTTCGGCGAAACGTTGCCGGACTTGTAGTCGATGACGAGCAGCGAGCCGTCATTGAGGCGGTCGATGCGGTCGAGGCGCAGATGAAGCTCGAGGCCAGCGATCGACGGGTTCGCGTCCGCCTCTGTTATGGCAACGGTGAACGGCACGCGCGCGGATTCGTAAAGGAGCCACTCGGCGACGAGCGCGATGAGTCGCGTCTGTTCGAGGTCGAGATACCGTTGCGGCATGCAATCGCGTGCGCGCGAGGGCATTTTTATTGCGAAGACGCGGCGCACATGTTTTTCGACGAAAGGCGGAAGGTTCTCAATCGCGAGAAGTTCCTTGTGCGAGCGGATGCCGTGCGGCGGGCCCGACCAAACGGAGTGCAACGCCTCGTGAAGAAGTAAGCCGCGTTCGAGTGCGGTGAGGCCGGCTTCGGCGCGGTCCCACTTCTGCGCCGCGAGGCGTGCCGTGGCAAAGGCCTTGAAGGCGCATTGCGATTGCGCGGTGAGAACGCTGGAGCCTCCCGTTACCTCGCCGGCCGGGAAGGGAATCCGGCTCGCATCTTCGAAGCAGACGGTGAGCGGAGCAGGAATCGCTGGAGCGGCCAAACCGGCGTTTAAAGGTTGCGGCGCACCGGCGAACTGCGCAACCAGCCGCGACGGGCGCTCGTCGACACCTTCGCTCTGCCGCGCATAGCTGAAGTGAACTTCAGGCGCGGCGGCAAGCAGGCGGTGCGTGATGGAATCGGCCAATTCCCAATCGAGACGCGGTGACGCGTGAGGCATTCCGGCCTCGCGCTGCACTGCAATCGGCAAAAGCGGATGCGTCGCGCCACGAGCTGGCCACGCTTCTTCGCTGGCGCCGAGAAACCAGACGGCATCGGCCGTAAGGCCTGCAGATTCGGCGGGACCGGCAATCAGAATCGGCGCGTCCTGCGACTCAGGCGCGAAAAGCGTTTCATTCACGGCGCGATCGAGAGCCACCAGGAATTCCTTCCACTCCATACGCCGGCCATCGAAACCGAGCGATGCACAGTCATCGACGGTTTGAAGCCACCGGCGGTGGGCCTGGAATTCGCTGCTTGTAAGCGGACGGCCGTCGGGCCAACCGGCGAGTTCGAGCAACTGTGGCGCTAGCTCAGCCCATGCGATTGGTGATTGCGGTCGCCGCGCGAATTCCTGAAGTCTGCGCTGGGCCTGCGTGATGCGCGCGACCCACGCGGCGGGCAACTCCGCTCCGGGCTTCTGGCGAAGAAACTCCGCAAGCCCCCATTTCGCGCGCTGCAGGTTTTTGCGGCGCACTGCGCGCATGAAGGCCGTGAGAGCAAGGGATTCGCTGGGCGACGCGGCAATTTGGCCAGCCGAAAGAAGCCAGTCGAGCTCGTGCTCCTCAATCGGCTCAGTGAGCCAGTGCAGCAACAAACTCGCGCCGCGCGCAAGCGCGATCTGGCTGAGTGGAATGCCAAGAGAGAACTCAAAGGCGCTGGAGGCAGCAGACGCGCTTCCGCCTTCGCAGACAAAGCGGAGAAACGCGCGCTCGATCTCGCCTCGGCGCTGGGGCACGTCCAGCGTGACAATGAGCAGGCGTGCATGCGGATTGGTTGCGAGCTGGTGTGTGCACCAAAGCGCGCATGCGGCGAGTTCGGAGACTGGATCGGCGGCCTCGTGGAATTCGATCTGCGGTGCGGTCTCGCCAAGCGGAACCGGCGTGCACGCGCCCCAGGCGGCGAAGAATTCCTGCTGCATGGTCAAAATGCGATCGAAACCGGCGAGCAGCAGCGGAGGGCGCTCAGCGGAATCTTGGCTGAGCGCTTCACTCAACTCGAGAGGCAGGCGCGCAGGGCTAATCATACTGCCCGCGCGACAAATCTCGTCGAAGTCCGCGAGCCAGTCGCTGAAGGCCGCGGCGTCCCGGTCCCAGGCGCTGCGCGCTTTTTGGTTCAGCAGTTGCGGTGCATAAGCGCAAATAAGACTGTGCGCTTCCATGGCCAGAGCCGCCAGGCGATCGCGCGCGCCTGCGAGCCGCGCGGCTTCCGGCGCAGCGGCGGTCACGATTCCAGCCCAGAGGGATTGCTCCTGTTGCGAATTCAGGACTGTGCGGCCGTCGAGATTGCGCTCATCCCAGGTGCTGCGGACGAAGGATTGCCAGTCCTGAATGTTGGGAGCCTGCCAGGCGGTGAGGCCCTCGGCGCGACGGGAGCGGTTGAAGGCTGCTATGAGGGATCGAGCGGCACGCTCGCTTGCCGTGACCAAGAGTCCGCCGCCGCGCAGCCAAGCATCCAATTCAACAGCGGACCTTGCCCCCATGCCGCCGTTATACGCTGCCGGGCGGGCGGTGCGCCAACCGAAGAGCGGTCTGTCAGTGGTCAGTCCACTGGTTGTACACTATGGTTTGTGATGCGCATCGTTCTCGCAGGCTGTCTCCTTGCCGTTTCCGCTTTGGCGGGGTGCCATTCCAGCTCAACGTCAGGGTCGCAAGGCGCGGCGGATTCATCGCCCACGGTGTATCACCTGCGCGGGAAGGTGGTTTCGACCGATACCGCACATGGAATCGTGGTCGTGAATCATGAGGCCATTCCGGGCTTCATGGATGCGATGACGATGCCTTACCTGCTTAAGGATCCGACCATCGCCAGTGAACTGCATCCGGGCGACACGATTACCGCGGACGTGCTGGTGTCGA
>Ga0187891_1003177_pt1 | contig 11740 bp, 9 predicted proteins | sample June2016WEW_21_4_FD_132990 | JGI IMG/M metagenome (GOLD analysis project Ga0187891, IMG submission 132990) | Peatland microbial communities from SPRUCE experiment site at the Marcell Experimental Forest, Minnesota, USA - June2016WEW_21_40 | ecosystem: Environmental > Terrestrial > Soil > Wetlands... | reverse complement strand
GACGACCTGCGCGTTGTGACCAGTGAAAGAGATCAACTGAGTGAGGAACTGAAACAAAGATCTGCCGTTGTAACAGACCTGAGTCTGCAACTCCAGGCACTGTCGGAAAAGATCGACGGCAAAGGCGGCGCTCGTGCGGTTGGCCAGGCGGGGTTGCCATTGCCTGCTTCGTACGCCGAATACATGAAACTCGTCAACTCGCTACAGGAGCAGCTTCACGCGGAACGCGAAAAGAACAGACGACTCAAGGGTGCATGACGATCTTGGTGGTCGCGATTACAGGACTTGGTAGTGTCTGGCGAAGGCGGTTCGGCAAGGACCCCGACGACCCGCGCCGGTTTGCACGAGCGGCCTACTACAACACCACCGGCGTGCCAGTGGGCGGTAAGATCCGTACCCGTTCGAAAGTCGCCGGCTACGCGCGCTTCAACTCGACCGGGGGCTTCAACCCGAATTATCCCCAGCGGTCGATCAATCGTGTATTCGAGTGCGGCGAGCCCTGTGTCTGGCAGGGGCAGAACAAGATCTTCTTCAAGTGCATGCTGGCGGCGCCGTGGGAGCCCGACTTCTTCTTGGTTGTAGCGAGGCAATGTGAAATTGGCCGGCTCCATATCGGGGACCGCGGATGGAAGTCTGACAAGGGACTGCTCATTTCATTTAGCGAATGCGGTGACGAGCAGGAATGCATGGTGCTTTTGCCAGCGTGCGGTTGGATACGCAGTGACGTCGGGACATACATATTACAGCCAGCGCCCGCCCGTCGCTGGATTGCACGCTTGCAACTTGTGGCATGACTCTGTGCGCTGCCCGTAGGTAGCCGCTGTCATTCCGAGCACAGCGAATAATCCGGCTCTGCAAATGTCAGGCAGATCAGCAATGCGTTACATCAAAGACTCCATCAGCTTGAGTCCCGAACACGACCACCCGTTGCTTCGCCAGGTCTTACGTTCCGGCCTTGTCACTCATGACCAACTGTTTGAGTTCATGCAGCTTGGCAACTACGAGTCGAGCCGTCCAACTTTCAACTGGAGGGTACGGCGGCTCACCAAGTATGGGCTGACCGTGCGGCATACGGTGCCGTCCGCAGGCAAAGCCTTTGTGTACTCCATCACACCGGCTGGGGAACTCGAGCTCGCAGGTATTGGTGAGCAATTCCTCACCACACCTGCCAAGCCGGACCGGAACGAGAAAGAACTTCAGGTGGCCCACTCTCTCGAACTCAATAACATCCACCTCAGCCTCTTGCGCGCAGGTTTGCTTGTGCGGTGGGTGCCGGAGATCCAATTGCGATCGAGACACCTGTCCATGGGTGTCGCCAATGGAAAGGTCTACGACGCAATCGTGACGGTCAGAGTGGACCGTCGTGACGCAACGTTCGCGCTCGAGTATGAACGGACGGCCAAGAGCAAGGAACTATACACCGACGTTCGCAATAAGTTCGAGGCCGAGCAAGACCTCGACCGCTTCCTGTACCTCGCGTCCACCGAGGACTTGCTGAAGTTTGTGTCCTGGCAGTTCAGAAACAGCAAGCGCAACATCTGCTTCGGACTACTGTCGGACTGGTATGGCCGCTTGCTCGACACCCAAGTCTTCGACTGGAAATGCCATCAATACCGGCCGTTCCGCAATGCCTTAATGGGCGGTACCGATCCAACCCACATTTCGCCGGGTGTCCTCCTATAAGCCTTTTGCCTACTCTGTGCCTATTTGTTGCCCCTCTTTGACTTTTCCGGAGCCCCGCCAATCCACTGAGCCGTCAGGGGTTGCTTTCTGACTATATACCGAAATAAGCGATTTTCGTGCCGGGAACGACAGGTGTGGATATTACACCTGGCAGCAGACTCTGTGAGGGTGTGCCTTTTTGTACGAGGGTCTGTTTTTGGGTGTCCATACAATGTGGGTGAGCCGTAGCGGAACGAGTTTACTCAGCGGTGATCGATGGCTTGGAGAGGATCGTTAAATGTGCAACAATGTGCACTTCGCTCGTGCGCGCCCGCGTTGTGAGAGCGGAGCATTGGAGTAAGTTGAGTGCGCAAGTTCTGTCGGTACACGCGCTGACAGGGTGCAACACACGGCATACCCGCTAGCTTTCCCTCCCAGTTATCCTTAATGTAGTCACTCGTATCTGAGCGCCACCATGGGATCGACCTTCGTCGCACGATGGGACGGCAATAGACAGGCTGCCGTTGCAACACCGACCAGTACGAGGAGCGCGAGCGCGAATGAAACCGGATCGGCTGGTGCAAGGCCGAAGAGTAAGCTCTTGACGAATTGTGCGCACGCAAGTGCGATGGGCGTGCCTATCGCCACGCCGACGAGGATGAGTACCAGAGTCTGCCGGAGGAAGAGCCACATGATGCGAGTCCTGGCGGCGCCAAGAGCCATCCGAATTCCGACCTCGTTGGTACGGCGAGTTACGGAGTAGGACGTGACGCCGTAAAGTCCCACACAGCACAAGCCGAGTGCCAGCGCGCCGAACAACGCCGCCAGCGTTGCGAAAGTGCGCTCCTCGTGCAACGTGCCATTCATTTGTTGGGTCAATGTGCGGACATCGTAAACCACCAAGGCCTGGTCGATGCCATGGATCGCTTGAACCAAAGTGGCGGTGACCGCTCTCGGATCACCCATGACGCGCACATGAAACACAAACGGCTGCGTGCATTGCCACGTGAGCTGGAAACCAGCTGGGTGTGGAGCCCACCGCAAGCCTCGAGACCTGCTGTCCTTGACGAGCCCAATGATCTCGTACTTGCCAGCCGCCTGGGTCCGTCATCGCATTTACTTGCTTTGATTGGTCTTAAAGGAGATTTCTCGGGTTAAGACGAGTCCACCCGGCCTTATCTGAGCGGCCGCAGTCTACCACGAAATCCCGGGCGCATATATGAATGGAGTGTGGGGGACCTAACAGAACTCATTCAGCTCGCAGCGCGATGAGGGGATCCACCTTCGAGGCACGGTACGCGGGGATGAGGGCGGCGATTGTTGCTACGAAAAGCATCAAACAGGCTGCCGCCGCGAACGTGAGTGGGTCGCCTGGACTCACCTGATAGAGCATTCCCCGAATGGTGGGCGCAAGTAAGAATCCGGCAGTCCCCCCCAGCACTATGCCGACGGCGACCGCAGAGACGGCATCTCGAAGTATCATCCGATAGACGTCGACTCGCTGCGCGCCTAAAGCTATTCGAACGCCAATCTCGTAGGTTCTTTGAGTAATTACATATGAACTCACGCCATAAATGCCGATGGCGGCCAGCACCATGGTCAGTAAGCCGAAGAACGTAGCGGTCATGGCTGTCAGGCGCTCTCGTTGGATAGTTCCATTGATAGCATCCGAGTCCATTTGGAAATCCAACGAGACATTCCCGTCGACCCGCCGGGCTGCTTCTTTGAGTCGTGCTGTGATATCTGACAATGGGCCGGCAAAGCGCAATTCGTATTCGCCCATCGTAAAGGGAGAAAGCGTGCCTTGGGAGATCGGCCGATACACGACCAGCAGCGGTGTGCGATCTGGACGCTGGTACTGTATGTCCTTCACGATGCCAACGATCTCGACAGGGTCACCCTGCACGTTCCTGTCCCAATTGATTTGACGGTAGGTCAAACGGACTGGATTGACTCCCGGGAAAAAACTATGTGCCGCCGCTTCGCTGAGTATCGCGACTGCGGGCGATGTCTTCTCATCGTCCTTAGTAGAAGCCCTGCCGGCCAATAGGTGCGTGTGTCGCGTGCTGAAGAAATCCGGCGAGACAAGCAGGATGAAGGTAAAGTAACGACGCTCGGAGCCCCCGGGCATTTGAACGATAACGTTCGGTTTCGTGTTCTGCCAGGCTTGACTACCCCCGCGCGCTACGGAAATGACGCCGGGCACCGAACGAAATTCGGTGAGCAATTGATCGGCAACGAACGCATGGCGCTGGGGGCTTTCTTGGCTCCCGGCCAGGTCGGCCCTGGCGTTCAAGAGGCCCCTAGGTTCATAATCGGGGTCTTTCGCGAGCAGGGTTTGGACTGTGCGAACGAGCAAGCCGGCACCGACAAGCAGCACCATCGACAAAGCCACCTGTGTGACGATAAGAGGAACTCCGGACAACCGGCTGGTGCCCGCAGACGTCGTCGAGCTGCTTTTCATGGCTGAATACACAGACACGCCTGTCGCCCTGAGGGCTGGAGCCAAGCCGACCAAGACCGCGCAGAGCGCGGTTGTGCCCGCGCAAAACCCTGCGAGTTTTAGATCCCACGATAGATCGAGATGGACCGGTTCGCCGGGGATCGACACTGCGGAGACCAGCATTGCACTGCCCCAATGAGCGAGGACTAAACCCGCAGCAGCACCGGCAAGGGTCAGCACGGTACTTTCGGCGAGGAGTTGCCGAACGAGTTGCCACCGACTTGCTCCGACAGCGAGCCGAGTTGCGATTTCGCGCTGGCGCGCCGTCGAGCGCACGAGCAGTAAGTTGGCTAAGTTGAGGCCGGCGATGAGCAGGGCGACGGCGACCATCGTCATCATTAGCCATAGAGATTCACGATATTTAATTCGGAGGTAGCAAATGCCGTTGCCGATCGGACGAGCAATCAAAGTCAAGTTGGGTATTCTTTTTATTTCCTCGTCGTCAGGTGGTATTGCCGCCCGGTATATCGCCGAACCTAGAACGCGCAGGCGCGCGTTGGCTTGCGAAACGCTGATTCCAGGCCTTAGACGCCCGCCGATTGACAACCACCAAAAATGTGGGTCATCGTGCATGGGCCGCTGCGCGTCAAAGACCGGTTCGGACGCGAGAGGTGTGAAAACTTCGTAAGTTACGCCCACTCTGACGCCGAAGAAACGTTGCGGCGCGACACCTACGACCTCAAACGCGTGCCCATCCAGCAAAAGCGTCGAGCCAATGACGTTTTTCGATTTGCCGAATTGCCGTTGCCAGAAGCCGTAGCCGATCATACATACCGGCGCCACACCGGGTTGATCGTCGGATGGGGTCAGGGTTCTTCCCAACGCTGGCGAGACCCGAAGCGTAGTGAAATAGTCTCCGCTGACGTACAGACCGGAGACCCGGCGCGTTTCCCCGGGGTTCATCAGATGGAATGTTGCGTCATTGAAACTATAGGCGAAAAGGCCCGAAAGAACGTCCTGGCGGGCCTGAATCTGCTTCCAGACTGCATACGCGTGCATGTTTGCATCTGAACGGTACGAGGGTGTCACTTCCACCAGTTGCTCAGGATTCGGAACAGGCAGCGGCCTGAGGAGAAGGGCATACATGACGGAAAATATCGCTGTCGTAGCGCCGATGCCCAGCGCCAGTGTGAGTACAGCCACCGCGGTGAAGCCGGGATTCTTGCGCAGCATTCGCACGGCGAAGCGGAGGTCTTGCCGAAATGTCTCGCGCCACCCGAGGCTGTTCATGCGATAGATATCCTCGCGAATCAGTGTGGTGTTCCCGAGCTTGCGGTGCGCAGCGTAGCGAGCTTCTTCCGGCGACATGCCTCGGGCAATGTTCTCATCCGTCTCGGTTTCTAGATATGCCTCGAGCTCGCGCGCTCGCTCCTCGTCCCAATACCTGCGGTGAAAGAAGCGGTGGCAGCGTCGAAGGAAATCGAATCTCACCTTCTACTCCTCGGCCGGCCGCAACACGCGGTTGATGGCGCGCACCAGTTCATCCCAACGGCTGGTTTGTTGGGCCAATTGTTTGCGGCCCGAAGGTGTCAGCCGGTAGTATCGCGCCCGGCGGTTGTTTTCCGAAGTGCCCCAAGACGAGGAGATCCAACCACGGTCCTCCAGCCGGTGCAGAGCCGGATATAGCGAGCCGTGCTCAACTTGCAGGACATCCTCGGAGCGGTGTTCGATGGCATAGGCGATCGTGTGCCCGTGCGCAGCACCCAGGACGAGCGTTTGCAGAATTAGCAGGTCGAGCGTCCCCTGGAGCAACTCACCTTCTAGCGGTGGTGACCCTTTCTTAGGCAAGCTGCTGTTATACTCCCATAGATCATCTACCACAAGAGAAAAATCAAAGCCATCCCAACCGCTTGAAGTGGACAGGATGCCCACAGACCCTGAAACCAGATGCCAGTGTAGATTAGGTATGGGTGGGTTGGGGCAGGCATTTCTTTTTCGCAAATCAATATGAGAAAAGGAGGAATTCACATGATTATTGGTGTCACGCACGACCAAGACGGCCGCGTTGTCCAGCGGCTGTCCGTATCCACCAAGGTCTCCATCGGGCTGCCACCCAATGGAGATCGCAACCATCCCACCAAGCTCGACCACTTCGTCTTCCTGCGCAAGAAGAAGACGGCCAACAGGGTCGAGTGGGAGATTGACCCGGACCTGACCAAGCACTATGGAGAGCAGTGCCGGGAGCTTCACATTATGTTAATTGATGACGACGTCGAGAACGTCTTCCCAACTTCCTACGCCTGGTGGACGGCCACCGAGCGGAAGTGCTGGGGCGACGGAACGTCGGCGACCCGTCGCACACCCGAAAAGCCTGGTGGTCAGCCATGGAAGCTGTGTGGCAGTGGATGTCCGGAGCTTGCGGCAGGTCAATGCAAGCCGGGCGGGGATCTGCGCTTCGTGCTGGCGGACTTCCCGCGCCTCGGGAGCGTCTGTCGTATCCACACGTGCTCGTACCGTTCAATCCGACAGATTCACTCTGCCTTGCAGGAGATCCAGACCTTTACGGGCGGCCGTTTGGCCGGAATTACGGCCAAGCTGACGGTCCGCCCGGAGGAGGCCACGTACTTTGACCGCAAGGAGAAGAGGAAGAGAACTGCCTCCATCTGGGCCTTAAGCCTCGAGGTGGAAGGCGAAGACATGCAGAAACTAATCGCCAACCTCACCGAGAACGCTCGGCTGTTCGCCGAGACTCGAAAGTTACTCGGCTCGGGTGGCAAAGTCTTCGAAGTTGTCGAGGACGAACAGGAGCAGGCGACGGAGCTTCCTGCCGAATTCTATCCCTCGTCGGCGAATGGCTCTGCGGCTGCGGAAGGCGGTGAAGCTACTTCTTGTGCGCCGGGCTGTGACTCCCACCCAAACGGGAACCCACATCCGCCTGCCGAAAGCGCCGAACCCAGCTCTGTGACAGGTACGAGATCTGCGGCGAACGAACCGAAGCCGGCTTCGCAATCTTCCTCTCCTGGAAATGGTACTGCCGCTGATGGTGGGAACGGCTTAACCAAGCGGCCGGCAAACAAGACGCCCTCGCCCCCCGCGCACAGGAACGGAAATGGGTCGGCGGCAGTTGCCGGGTTCAACCAATTGCGCAACGAGTTCCTGACAGTGGCGCGCCGAGTTGCCACATCCAAGAAACAGCCCATCGCCGAAGTGGTCGAATGGGCAAGCGGCGGCGCCTTCAAGTACGGCGACGTCGGTCGCATGACCGAAGCGGATGTCCCGAAGCTGCGGGCCGCCACAGAACTCATCGCGTCTGCCCTCCACGCCACAGCCCGCTGACGAAAAGCTCCCTTCCCCGCACGCCAACCTTCCTTCTTACCTCCGCCCCAACTACCACCCCACGCTGGAGTGCCGGCACGTGACTGCATTGGTGCCGGCGCTGCAACCCTCATCCATGCGCCACCCTCGTGGCACTTGCGGGTGCGCCATCAGAACCGTCCAGACCGAATCGATCAGCAATCGCGGGGCGACTAACGGGGAGCTATTTCCTCGAACCCCGTATCCGGGGAGTTCGCGTGATTGCTGGCGGGAAGGACGTTATCGGGCCGAATCTGTGGAGGTACCGACTCATCCTGGCTCCCGAGTCCATTAATCCAGGTGAATCAGCAGGCGAACGTGGGAACCACATTTACGGTTTGCCGAATAGACCAAGTGGTTGATTGATTTGGAGTGCAGGTTCCGCCTAAACCAATCTCGGGTGCAGGCGGGCCTGCCTGCTGGGAATCTGATAATATGCCGGTGGCTATCGCTCCCCAGCGGCCTGAGGGAGTAGAAATAACTGCTGAGTGGACAGCGGGGTAGAAGGTGCGCGATGACGGTTTGTATACATCGGGGAACGAAAGAGATCGGGGCCACCTGCGTTGAAATTGAATCGAGGGGCGCACGTATTGTCGTGGATGTTGGATTGCCGCTTGATGTCACTAACTCGGATGCGATCCCGCTACCCCCAATACACAAATCTAAGACACCCGACCCGGCGCTCCTCGGTGTTGTCATTTCCCACCCCCATCAGGACCACTTTGGCCTTGCATACAAGCTGCCAAGCCAGACGTTATTCCTGATCGGTAAAGCCGCCCAATCTATTTTGGCGGCAGCCGAATTGTTTACCCCGGCGGTGGCGCCAACATTCGAAAACGTGTTACATCTGGAAGATCGAAAGGCTATAACTCTCGGTCCCTTCACCATTACGCCGTTTCTTGTGGACCATTCGGCCTATGACGCCTACGCCATCCTGGTTGAGGCAGATGGTAAGCGGCTTTTTTATTCGGGTGATCTTCGGGCGCACGGCCGCAAAGGAGCACTTTTCCAGAAGCTTATTCGTCAACCACCTGACAAAGTGGATGTGCTGCTTATGGAGGGGACGACCATCGGTCGTGTTGATCAAGCGTTTCCAACAGAGGAAGCGCTGGAGCAACGTTTCGTGGAGTTGTTTAAGCAAACGAAGGGGATGCCCTTGGTCTGCTGCTCCGGCCAAAATATCGACAGGCTCGTGACTATAATGCGGGCGTGCATCAAGGCTGATCGGCAGTTTATCATCGACATGTACACAGCCCATATCCTGCGCGCGACCGACAACCCCCGATTGCCACAGGCGGGGTGGGATCGCATCAAAGTGTTCCTGCCGAGCGCTCAACGATGGCAAATCAAGCGACGCGGTGAGTTCGATGTCGCGAACAGCTACCGCTCTTGGCGAATCTTTCCTGCGCAGCTTGCTCAAGCGGCTGCAACCTCCGTAATGCTCTTCAGGCCGAGCATGATGAAAGACGTCGAAGCAGCTTCGTGCTTGGTGGGGTCCAGGCTCATTTACTCCCTTTGGCCAGGTTATTTGAAGGATGCGGAGACAAAGCCATTTCTGGAATGGCTCCATCGGCACGAAATTCCTCTAAACGAGTGCCACACGTCAGGGCACGCTTCGGTGCAGGACTTGGTGAGGTTGCGAAAGGCCTTCTCGAACGCCCCGGTTGTGCCCATTCATACCGTCAACGCGGATCTGTTCGAGGAGTTATTCGGGAATGTTCAGCGCCAGAACGATGGTGAATGGTGGAGCGTACTGTGACACCCATCCACCTTGCGATCACGCCTTGCACAAACTGGTCCCCTCCGAATCAGAGGGGTCTGCGGTCGAATTTAGCGTGAGAGACCGGAGATCAAGTATCTGCGCACCGGTGATTTTTGGCCGTCCGTTCTCGTCATTCCCGGTCCCCTGAAGAGCAACGAAGTGGATTACGAACCATTTTCCAAGAGCATCGACCAGTTCCCAAAAGGGTGGCCAAGCTCCGCAGGGAAATTTCCCCTGGTTTGTTCCGGGCAGTTGCCCCAGACACCTAAGCCAGTATTCTTTCGGCGCGACACCGACCAAAGTTACCCTGTCCAAGATCGCAGGAAATTGCGACGGAGACCCTCCAAACCAACTCACAGCCTTGATCCAATGGTCTTTGAGTTTCGGCCAAACCTCGCGAATTGCGAATCCGTAGGCTGCTACTTCCACCACCATTCTTAAAGGAGAATCTCCGGACTCGTGGCTCTTCAGCTCGTTCGGCACTGGCAGAAAGTCCGGTCCGATGCCAAGCAGATCGATATCGCCCCAGCCCCTGTCTTTGCGAGATGCCGGTAAAGGATACTGATAAGTCTGAATGCGCCTGCAGACTGAAACGTACTCGCCCGGGTCTTTGGCCCCCGGTCCCCACTTCCCGTACATTTCCCGCTCCCATTTATCTTCCTCGTGCGCGAGTTCGGGGTCTGTCACACGATTCAAGCAGAAGTCTCCCCCCCGTACCGGAGCCTTTCTGATCGTATTGTCGACGAGGTTATCGAGGTTCTTCAGAATGTCCTTGATCTGCTGCTCGGCATACCTGAGTTGGAATCTTAATGAACCCTCCACCTCCGATTTGGCAAGTTCATGGAGTCCCAGGTTGAGCTTGGGGTCAATTTTGCTAACTTTTCTCTGCATCTTTGTTTGCCTCCGTGTCAGCCAGTGAAGGGTTTGAGTGAGAACTTGCAATGGACCTTTGTCACCTGAAGCTTCCCCTCGGCGACTTTTTCCCGGCGGCATCCAATAGCTTCCGTAGAAATCCGATCCCACGACCGTCAAGTGCTCGTCGGGCTGGAACATCCCCACGTTTTGGGCCGCTGTGACAACTTGGTCCGCCATCGAAAAACAGTCGCGGACCTTGGCTGCGGACTCCTGGGGATTCATGTACACGCCACCCCAACCAAGGTGAAGGAACATGTGCAAGGATCCGTGTACCAGGTAGTACTGTATCGCATAGGAGTTAAAGCTGTGTCCCGAATGAGAAAGTACGGCGTAATCCTTAACCTGCGATCCTTCGGCTTCCTCTATATAGTGTTGAAGCCAATACGGCGACATTTCGAGTGGCCGGGTGGAGAAAACCCATTGGCCATGCTCCTTCAATTTCTCGGCGAGATCCTCGGGAATCGTCGGGAAGGCCAGCCCTGCATCTCGGAAGAGCTGCCTCGCCTTTTCGATGTCGGTCATCTTCGCTGCTCATCTTGGCCCGGACGCTCGACCATTTCTTCAGATCTCGACGTATGATGCAAATCTGAATCGCCGGGTTACAGGAAAACCTTTCAAATCCTGCATTTCAGCCACGTATCATCCTCTTCAGAATTTGAGCCAGCGTCCAAACAACAGCGATCCCCGCATTGTGTGCCGCCAGGAAGTTCTGCGCAACGGTCCGGGGGCCGAGGTCCTGGTCGAAATACCCGAGACGGTCCGTGAGTCCAGAGACAAAAATGAACGGTGCGTCGCTCATGATGCGGATCAACGCGTGCGTTGTTTCGATCGATCCGACGGGGGCAGCGGGATTTTCCGCTCGAAACCTCTCAAAAGCGAGCCGGTCCGTCCAAGCGTAGTCATCGTAGTTTGTGATGTTAACTTCGCTCAGTGCAACAAAATTCCCGGCTGGCAGGATCACGGGGGAGATGGCCGGATTGGTCGGCGCAGGACTCAGCCGCCCGTCGATTGGAAATCGCAGGTCTGGAATAAGGCTGAATTGGTTCACAACGCCGGCGCCCTTATCCGAGGTCAGGAGATGACCGACCCTGCTCGGGTCGTCCCAGTCGTCTCTGGGATCGTGGGTAACACCTGCCGGAGGGTCGCGATAAGGATTGAAGAGATAGGCGCTCGAACCAATGGCGACACATCCATTTGCAGTCGCAGCATCAGGGAAACCCGCCGTTCCGAACGCCATGACGAAGTCGGGCTGCTTGCCCGCATTGAATATCGCCGGTAGCGCCTCCTGGATCTTGATTTTTGAGCTTGAAGGATTGGCCTTGCCCATCCAGTCCTGTATGCACTAGACCTCAATGGATACGGTGCCCGCTGTGCAGGTGCACCTGGGAGCGGGTCCGACGCCTGCAGGACGCACTCCGGTCACCGGCGTTGAAAACAAGCCTGCCGCCCCAGGCGTCCGCAGATCAAGTTGATCTGGCGGACGCAATTTCGGATTCAGGCAGACTGAAACCAAAGGGTCTGCTTCCCAACTCTTATTCGCGACAACTAGCACCCGCTGTGCTTGCCCCTGGCTGTTCATCTGGACCTCCATCCGGGCAGTATAT
>Ga0187891_1003176_pt1 | contig 11743 bp, 11 predicted proteins | sample June2016WEW_21_4_FD_132990 | JGI IMG/M metagenome (GOLD analysis project Ga0187891, IMG submission 132990) | Peatland microbial communities from SPRUCE experiment site at the Marcell Experimental Forest, Minnesota, USA - June2016WEW_21_40 | ecosystem: Environmental > Terrestrial > Soil >... | reverse complement strand
TGTCTAAGACCTGTTGCGAGCCGGATTCGACGCCGAACCAGACGGAGATGCATCCAGCTTCCTTCATCTTCACAAGCAAGTCTTTTGTTAGCATGTCAACACGTGTGCCGCAATTCCATTTGATTTTTAATCCACGCGCAAGTATTTCGTTGCAAAGTGTCTCAGTTCTCGGGTGGTCCACTGTGAAAGCGTCATCACAAAATGTAAATGTGGTAACGCCGTAATTTTTGTACAGAGCCTCTATTTCATCAACCACGTTCTTTGGGCTTCTCATACGGTACTTGCGGCCATGCACCCTTACTGTTGTGCAGAATTCGCACCAGTACACGCAGCCTCGGGTGGTTGTCAAGTAAAGTACGTTCTCGTATTTGCAGAGGCTTTCCATTGGCCACAGATGACGGGCTGGAAATGGCAATGAATCCAAATCTTCAATGTAGGGTCTATCTGGATTCTTGACGATTTTTCCGTTTTTCCTGCAAGTGGTGCCTATAACGTCATAGTAGCTTTTGCCTGCTTCAATTTTCTGCACCAGCTCCAACAGTGTATTTTCTCCCTCTTTCCTAACAACGACGTCTAATTCTGGGCATTCTTCGAGTGCTTTGTCATCCCAGAAGGTAACATGCGGACCACCAGCAATCGTTATGCAGTTTGGGCAAGCCTCTTTAGCAATCTTTACTAATTTGAGGGCAGACCGATACGTAAGTGTAGAGGACGTAAACCCAACGATGTTTGGTTGGCGCTTACTAATTTCGCTTCTAAAATCTTCAAGCGAAATTTTTTGCACTTGGCAATCAATTACGTCAACTTGGTAATGATTTTTCTCTAAAACTGCAGCCAAATATCCTAAACCTAACACTGCAACGGGCATGTGCATTGTATCGCTAACTGAAGCGGCTGGATTAACCAAGGTTACATGAGGCTTCATTTTCTGCTTCACAGGTTCCCTATTTTATCCTTCAAAAAGAGATGCATGGTGCGCTTAAACATTTCGCATTTTTTGCCTAAAATGAAAACAAATAGAAATTTGGTAAAAAATTACTTTGCTCCCTCATATACTGGTGTTTAAGTGGGTTCAGCAGGTCAGTATTTTGGCTGAATGGCTTCGTTCTATGGATCAAACGCATTCACAGCTGTTTTTGTAGCAGGAGCATCGGTCACTGCATCACCAACACCTGAACCCCCGTATCAAATACTAACGTGTACATCTTAGGTTCAGCAGTCGCCATAATAATTGTGCTGATCATAATTGGCGCGGTTCTAATGTTAATGGTTCGGAAACGACCATAAATCCCGGCAGGAAAAAAACAGTTTCCCTTATTTTTTTTGTTAACTCTAAAATGCCAACTTTTTTCAAATTATTTAAATCTTAAAATGCACCTATTCGCAATGCTTACTCGAGAGAATGAGGAGTAAACAGTTGCAACAAGACCAGCCGCTTAAAGAAAAAATTCATCAGGCAAACGTTTCTGTTCATCGGCATGAAGCGCAATACTATGAGTTGATCCATCCCGAAGTGTACAGTAAACAAGAGCAAAAAAGAATAACTGGCAAACTGGAGCTGATGGACAAACTTGTTTCAGATAACCAAAAGGTTGCTCTTGATGTTGGAGCAGGCACCGGCAACTTAACAGGCAAACTTTTGCACATGGGCTACAAAGTTACCGCCGTCGACATCTCACCAGAAATGTGTGCAATCCTCAAAACCAAATACAACGTTTACTTGAAGAATGGTAAATTAACGGTAATCAACGCGGCAATAGAAAATTTGGCTTTTGGTTCCGGAGAATTTGATTTAATAACCTGCTACTCTGTGCTTCACCACCTGCCTGACTATGTCGGCGCGCTCCGAAGTCTCTCGGTTCTCCTAAAGAAAGGCGGCGTAATCTATATTGACCATGAGGCATCCCCCTTCTATTGGAAAACTGAACCAAGCAGGTTAGGCAACCTCATTAAAAGCGTCTATTTTCATTCGAACCCCGTATTCAACAGCTTATACTTCCATATTATCGGACTAAAAGTTCCCTCAATCGATTATTCCCTGTCGGATTACTGGCATAAAAAAGAACACGCGTTAGACCACAAAAGCATAGAGCAAATATTCAAACAGGAAAGCTATGAATTCTCAAAGCGCACGGACTATTATCAAAACAGCACTTGGATTCCGAACCCTCTGTCCGTAATTTATCGTCTTCTTTGCAGGCCCGAAATGAGTTTTTGGACAGCTAAAAAATAATCAAGCAATTCCAACGTTTTTGTGTGCGCTTGGGTTTAATCTTCTTTTCGTAAAGTTCACAACGCCTTCGCGTCTAATCCTTTTCATGATCTGTTTTGGCGCCCTATGAAACTCTATGAAGAATCTTCTCTGAATCGCCATAAGCGACTCATAATCAAATTCTTTGGTTTTTACGCTGAATAAAAACTCGTCAAGTTGAACGTAGCTTTTCGAGTCTAAAACTTCCTGGTACATTCTGCTGTCTGGGTTAGCAATGAAAATGTTGAATTGGCACCAGTCAGGATCCAGTTTTTTAGCAAATTTTAGGGATGTTTCCATGTCCGCTAACGTTTCGCCTGGTACACCCAGCATGAATGAGCAAGAGGTTTGTATTCCGTTTTTGCGGCACAGCTTAAACGCGCTCTCGATTTGCTTAAGTGTTGTGTTTCTGCCTATTCGCTGCAAAATTTTCTGCGAACCTGATTCGACGCCGAAAAACATGGTTTTGCAGCCTGCTTTGCTCATTACTTCTAAAACCTCTTGGTTAACCAAGTCTACGCGTGTGTCGCAGACCCATTCTAAATCCAGCTTGTCTTGTATCATCAGCTTACATAATTCAATAGTTTCTTTTTTCCTAAGCGTAAAGTTATCATTGATGAAGTAAAGCCCCTTCGTGCCGTATTTGTTTTGTAAATCTTGGATTTCGCCGATTACTCTCTGCGGACTAAACGCTCGATAAATGTTTCCCCAGAGTTTCTTCGTTTCGCAAAAGCCGCAGTTAAAGATGCATCCGCGGGAGATACTCATAACGTCTGCGGGTTTAACATTCAGGTACTCAATTGTCCTATCGTAGAGCTCAAGCGGCAACAGGTGCCTTGCCGGATAAGGAATTTCATCAAGGTTTTCGATAAACTTTGGTGGATTTTTGATGTTTTTGCCTTGGCGTCTGCAGGCAACTCCAGCTATCGACATGGCGGCTTTTTCATTGCCGTTTGTGAGGCATGTGGCAAGCTGTGCTACTGCTCGTTCCCCTTCCCCCATAACTACGTAATCTATCTCGGGATTCGCCAATAAGCTATCAGGCACGTAGGATGCATGCCATCCGCCCACAACTATTTTGCAGCTGGGCAAAGCTTCTTTAATAGCTTTTGCGGTTTCAACGCAGCGTCTGTAAGTTGCTGAGCCGCATGTAATTCCGACAATTTTCGGCTTAAGTTTTATGACTAACTGCTTGATTTCATCGGTTGATTTTTTCATGAGATAGTTGTCGAGCATTTGCACCTCGAAACCCTCTTTTTGGAGTGCTGCGGCAACATACATTAAGCCTATTGGAGGCAACCGTTTGCCAAGGTACCAAGCGCCGTTTTCTGGCGGAGCAGTAGTCATCAAAAGAATCAAATCAGTTTTCTCCTCCGCAGTTACCTTGTGAAGTAAATATCACGTTGTCTCCCTTGAAACGTTTGCTTACTTTGATTATTTGCGAGTTAATAGCTTTAACTGAATCCGACGCCTACCTCTCTTCACTTTGCATTATCGCTGATTTGGCAGATTAATCCATTTTTACAATGGACTTTTAATGTAAATATGGTACCCTCTCCCTCGGTAGAAGCTTTTCATCTGGGCTTGTTTTGGGTTGCTTTTTTGGTTTTGGCTTGAATCCTTTTAGAGTGTGGAGGGGAGCTGTGGGGAAAAACCGTTGTTTTCTTGTGGTTTTTTGGAATATTCCAAAAGTTCAAGAAGCATATAGTAGACCGGGAGGTATCGGTTTCGAAAACACAAACAGGGCCATGACATTGTTTTTTATGTCATTCAGGTATGCAACTCTGGCGTCAAGTTTCAAACGAGTAACTTTGCAATGATTGCTTTTATGAAAAGGTTTATAGCCACTTCAAGTGCCTTTTCCAGACGGAAGAAGGGTAAAAATGAAAGTTGTTGTCCACTGGAGCGGGGGCAAAGAATGCTGCTTAGCTTACCACAAAGTCGTGGCGCAGGGTCATCAGGTTGCTTACCTTCTTAGTTTTGAGTATATGAGACCGTACGTTTTTCACAGCTTCCCAATGATGGAGCTTCAGTCTAAAACGTTGGGAACGCCACTCAAGGTTGTAAGGATTAAGAAGCCCTACGAGGACATTTTGGCGGCGCTCGCTAAGCTACAGAAAGAAGAAGGCATCGAAGGCATAGTGACAGGCGACATCGTTGGGGCAGGCTGCGCTATCGTCCACTCAAGCTACTATGAGAGTATGGCTAAACAGTTAGGTTTAGCTTTCATGATGCCTCTTGAGAACCCCTCCGGCGACACCTATGACGTTTTGAAAGAAGTCGTTGGCACAGGCCTAAGACCAGTACTGAACTGCATTAACACCAACTTCTTCGGTGAAGAATGGTTGGGACGTGCAATCGACCCTAACTCCATCAAAGAGCTAAAAGAGTTAGCCGACCAAAAAAGCATAGATGTCTCCAGCGAAGACGGACAAGGTTACCACAGCACCGTGGTTGATGCACCGCTTTTCAAAGAATCAATTGAAATAGGCAAGTTTAAGGCTAAGAAAAAGAAGGAAAAATCGAAGAATTGGAAGAGAAATTGGCTTTACATGGATATTAAGGAATGCTGTTTGAAGCCTAAAGAAACATCCAAATAAGCATTCATGTTGCTGGTTTGCAATTTTTGTATTTGGCTTTGGTTACATAGCGTGTTTCGCGAAAACGTCTGGTTTTGCATAAAGTAAATGAAGTACAAGGCATAAACTCTATTGTTTCAGGGAAAAACATGAAAACTCGAGTAACCCTTGTCAATCCACCTTATCCGGTTGGTTCCCATCAGCATCCGCCTTTCATGCCGTTAGGCCTCGGGTACTTAGGTGCGGTGTTATATACGAATCATTTTGAAGTTAACGTGATTGATTGCCAAGCGCAAAAACTTACTCACAAACAGTTCAGAGAGGAAATCGGTAAAGTCCAACCTGACATAGTAGGAGTCACCTCTACCACACTTACATACAAGTCTGCCCTTCAAATAGTAAAAATATGCAAGGAAGTTTGGCCAAACTGCATAACTGCAATAGGAGGTCCGCATGTTACCTTCTGGGATGACAAGGCATTGCAGGAAGAGCCAGCCTTAGACATTGTTGTTCGAAGAGAGGGCGAAGCCACCATGCTGGAGCTTGCCCAGAGAGTGGAGAAGGGTCAAGCTTTCCATGACCTTGCAGGTACCACTTGCAGGAAGGGCACAGAAGTGGTGAAGAACCCTGATAGACCTTTCTTGGAAGACCTTGACAGTTTGCCTTATCCAGCGCTTCATCTTTGGCAGCATACGGCGAATCTGCGGAAGTACGGTACGATACCTTATCCCGTGATGACTAGTCGAGGCTGCGTTTACTGGTGTAACTTCTGCACCGCTGTCCGCATGTTCGGTAGAAGATACCGTATGCGAAGCCCAAAAAACGTTGTCGACGAACTGGAGTTTCTCCACAAAAATTACCATGCCACTCAATTCACATTCTACGACGACGCATTCACTGTTGACCAAGCAAGAACTGCTGAGATATGCGATGAAATCCTGCGTAGAGGAATGAAAATCAAGTGGGATTGTGAAACCCGGGTAGATATGGTAAGTAAAGAACTGTTCGTTAAAATGCGGCAGGCAGGCTGCATAGCCGTCTGGTTCGGTGTGGAGTCAGGGTCAAAGAAACTTTTAACCAGCATGGGCAAAGGCTTCTCACTTACCCAAACCAGAAGGGCATTCAAGTGGGCTAAAGACGCAGGGTTAATGACCGTTGCCGGAGTCATTTTGGGTTTTCCTGGCGAAACCAAAGAGAGCGCTTGGGAAACAATACGTTTCGTTAAGGAGCTTAACCCCAACGATGTGGGCTTCTATATAGCGACGCCCTACCCTGGAACACCTATGTACGAAGAGGTAAAAGCGAACGGGTCACTGAAAATAACAGACTTTGACAAATACGACACGGCCACACCCACCTTTGAAATTCCTAACATGTCCATGCAAGAATTAAGCGAGATTAGGGAGCAAGCATTCCAAAGCTTCTACCTCAGCCCAGCCTACTTTGTCAGCGCGTTGGGCATGTTCAGACAAGGCAAAATGTGGGGCTTAGGTGCGACCCGTCTAATAATGGCGCATGCTCGAAGAGCAATCATAGCAAAAGCAAACAACTTAATGAAATAAAAGGGAACTCACGGAGAAAGCCAAAAATTGATTTTGCTGATGACCACCGCTCCTCCGTTGAACTCGCCTTGGGGTATGGCGGGGAAGCTTCCTCCTTTAGGATTAGCTTATGTCGCCGCAGCTTTAGAGAAGAGTGGCTTTAGTGTAGAAATTTTTGACAATTATCTGTTGGAGAGGCCAATTGAAGAAGTTAAATTGGAAGTGAGAAAGCGTACCCCAGAAATAGTAGGTATAACTTGCAGTTCTCTGACTTATTCTCGATGTATCGAGACAGCTAAAGCCGTTAAAGAAGCATGCCCATCCTGCCGAGTAGTAGTGGGGGGACCTCATCCCTCATACATGCCCCAAACCATGCTGCAGCACGAAGAGATAGATTACGTGATCATCGGCGAAGGAGAGCAGGCAATGGTGAAACTTGCCGCAGGCATCATGAAAGGCGAAGAAAATGCAGTGATTGCTAAAATTCCAGGTGTAGCCTGCAGGATTAACAGCAAGATGGTTAAGAACGCGCCTGAATTCATCAGTGATCTGGATCAGGTTCCCTTTCCGGCGCGTCATCTGCTGCCGATGAAAATGTACGACCGTGCACTAAGCTATTTGAGTGTTAAACCAGTCGATACCATGAGCATACTGCGTGGTTGCCCATACAATTGCGCGTACTGCGAAACTAGAGAATTATGGGGAACCACATGCCGAGCCTTCTCGCCCCAAAAAGTCATAGGCGAAATAAAACATATGATGGAAAACTACGGTTCAAAGGGAATCTACTTCGTCGGCGACAACTTCACCATAAACAAAAAACGCACCAGCACCCTTTGCCAACTGATCAGAGAAAACAAAATAGACCTTCAATGGACATGTGAAACCAGAGCCAACCTCATCTCCAAAGAATTGCTCACTGAAATGAAATCCGCCGGCTGCCAAACCATCTTCTTTGGCGTGGAGTCGGGTTCGCCTGCCATTCAGAAAAAGCTGGACAAAAACATTGATTTGCATGAAGTTGAGCGTACCTTTGAGCTTTGCAGGCAGGTGGGGATACGGACTGCCACTTCTTTTATGCTGGGTATCCCCGGCGAAACAGTTGACGATATGAACGCTACATTTCGGTTTGCTAAAAGTCTGAAGGCGGATTGGTGCCAATTCAACATTTATGTGGCGTGCCCTGGCAGCAAGCTGTACGATGAAGTGATAAGCCAAGGATTGTATGACCAGATGGATAATTATTTGGCGCGTGTCAAAACCAAAGAGTTCGACTATGACATGCTGGTGAAGATTCAGCGGGATTTCCAGCGCGGCTGCCAAAGATCGGCGGGGTCTAAGCTGATTCGCGTAATTAAGCAGGAAGGCTTAGGCAGCGCAGTTAAGAAAGGCACATCACTTGTTTTTCGCAGCACATAAGTTAAATTAAATCAAGTTTTGGCTGCCGCAGCATTTTTGTGGTTGATTTTTTGCACAAATATTAGTTATCCCTATCGGTAGCGGACGTTTGCTCTCGCAAGCCTACCCTCCGGTCTGCTATATGATTCTATTAGGCTACAAACATGACTCAACATAGTTCAACAAGCAGTAAGATGCGCACTTTTCAATGCAGAAGGTGCTTTTTTCATGAAGAATTTTTCAGTTTTATTTTATATGGTTATGTTGATCGTTTTTAGAATGTCGCGGTAAGCCTTGAGCGGCGTTTCCTTGTCGCTTACGTTTTTTATCAGCATCCGCCCCCCATCAAACAAGCTGACGTCTAGCTTCATGTAATCAAACATCAAAACCATCTGGGATTTCACGCGGATTTTGCAGCGCTGTTTCTTGATTTTTTCGCATGCATCGTTCATGTTGAACTTTAAGGGTTGCGCTGGAGTGATGTCTGCGGTTGTTCCTCCGCAAAGCCAAACAACATGTAGGTTGCCAACATCTTCTTTTTCAACCATTCAGCTTCAGCTCCAGCATTGCTATTTTAGGCGCATGTTTGCTTTATCAACATTGCCTTAAAACATCTGAATGCCATGATTTATTGGGTTGGGCTGCTTGCCTCTTTGGGTTTGAGAACGGCTTCTTCAATATCCATGTACAGGAAGTTTCCCTCTCGGTACGGTGACCCGCCGAAATCGACGACTCGGCTTTGCTTCGTGTACTTGGTGATTTCGACGCGTTGCTTGAACAGCGGAGCATCAAGCGATGTAGAGTGGTACTCTCCGGGTTCACCGGACACGTCTATTCCCTTACCCGCTGGGCCAACTAACGGCTGCATGTCCTCGATGCATTTCCTGTCTATCTGCCTTCCCAACCATTCCTCCGTGAAGTATCTTTGGTCGATGCAGCTGAGAATTGCTTTTACCCCAGTTGACTGCTCCATTTCCATGATGCGTTTACGGTGTCGATTGCCCGGAATCAAGTTGAAGGGGCGGTCCCACAGCGGCATCATAAGTTCAACGCCTAATTTTCTGCACGCATCCTTCCACACGCGGCGGTGATGCACGTTGTCGATGTCGCCTGTCACTATGGCTTTGGCGCCCTCTTCCTTATGCAGCCGCTCAAGAGTTCCCATGATATCGTCATAGCGGTTGTCAGTGATTTTCACAAATTGGTGAGGCATGCCAAGAGCTTTGGCTTGTTGCTCTATGACTTTGAAACTGTGAAAAACATAAGGCTCCATATAGATGTAGGTAACTAAGCATGCCACCTCATGACCCTGCTCCACAACCTTGTGAAGAGCCGTACAGCAATCTTTTCCTCCGCTCCAGTGAACAACCACTTTCATTCCAACTCAAACATCCTGGCTTAATTTTCTTTTTAGTAAACGTGTTGCTTAAAACGACTATTCGCCACTTTATAGCTTTAACGGAACACAGCACAAACATTGCTTTCGATGCTGTTTCTGCTATTTTCTAATTGACTGAATAAGATACCTCAGCAAAAACTAACCGTGAAAGGATAGGTCACTTTTTCTTATGCATTTTTTTATCAAAAATTATGGTAGAAACGAGAGATTTTTTAGCTAAGAAAAATTACCCGTAAAGTTTCCTTCCTCTTGTTAATTGCACAATTGCCTTTGATGTAACTTGATAGTGTTTAAATGTATGTTTAAACATACTTTAGTTGGGTCTCCAAATGGTTAAAACTATCACTATTCGTGATGAAGTTTACCGTAAGCTTATAGCTATAAAGCACAAAGGAGAAAGCTTTAGTGAACTTTTTGACAGGCTTGCTGAGGGTCAGGATTCACGTCAGACATTAACCAGGCTTAGAGGAAGTGTCGAGTTCGAGAATAAAGAGCAGATGCTTTCTGAGTTATCGAAAAAACGGGCTGAACGCAGAACATGATTGCTTTAGATTCAGATGTCTTAATTGAAATATTAGATCGTAAATCTGAGAAGGGCGTAGAAGCCTTTAAGCGCATTTTAGCCAGTGGCGAGGAAGTTTGCACGACGGTTATAAGCATACACGAAGTTTTGTTCGGCATGAATAAGTATGGAAAACCCGTAAAAGAACTATTGCAGTTACCAGTTCTTAATTATACAAAGACTGACGCTGTTCTCTCGAGTAAGCTTGAGCTGAAAACTGAACAGACGGGTCAGATTATGCAGCGGACAGATACTATGGTTGCGGCTATAGCCATAAACAATAACGTTATTCTGTATACATTTAACCTGAAACACTTTGAAGCTTTGGAACCTCATGGGCTAAAACTCTTCAAAAAATAAATATTCTTAATTTTATTGTGGTAAAAATTTAGGTCATTTTAATAAATTTTTGTTTTATTGTTTCTATAAGTTTTTGGTTGTCTTTAGCTGATCTTACTGTGACTCTAAAGTAACTGTTGTCTAAGCCCATGAAGGTGCAGCAATCGCGGATTAAAATGTGTTCTTTAATCAGCAAATCTTTAAGTTTGGTGGACGTTATTTTTTGGTTCAGAATTTTTACAAGCACAAAATTTGTCACGGACGGGTAAACGTGCAGGCACTCGATTTCGTTTAGGTTCTTGGTAAGCTGAGTCCTTTCCTTGGCAATTGTTTGTTTAGTATTTTGTATGAATTCCGTGTCGTTCAAAGCTGCAGACGTCGCTACGCCTGCTATACAATTAATGCTCCACGGCAGCTTAACCGTCTCAAGCTTCTTGATTAGGTTTGGTGCTGCAATGCCGTAGCCTAGGCGTATTCCGGCCATGCCGTAGAATTTTGTAACTGACCTGATCACAAAGAGGTTCTCGTACTCCTTCACCATGCCAGCCAGCGTAGTGTCTTCCCCATTATCGGCAAACTCGATGTAGTTCTCGTCTACGCTAAAGATTATGTCTTTTTTGCGGCAGAAATCAACAAGATCTAACAATTTTTCTTTGCTGTAAAGTGTTCCTGAGGGACTATGCGGGTTGCAAATGCACATTATTTTTGTGTTGGCAGTTACCGCCTTCTTGATTTTATCTGTCTCCAACGAAAAATCTTCTGGTAACTGAACAAACACTGGCTTGCCGTCGACCCTCAAAGCCGCTTTCTCGTACTCTGAGAATGAAGGCACAGGAATTACAGCGCTTAAGCCTCGGGGTAGAATTTCGGTTATTGCGTAGATCAACTCAATTGAGCCGTTGCCTAAAACGATGTTTTCTTTTTCAACGCTGTGCCCAACGTATTTGGCAACTTCCTCTTTAAACTCGATGGGGTTTGGGTCGGGATAAAACTTTATCAGCTTTGCATACTTTTTTACAGCTTCCACAGCTTTAGGTGAAGGGCCAAGAAAATTGATGGGTCCGCTGAACTCAAGCACTTCTTCAAGTGGAACATTGTATTTTCTGCTGAAACCCCAGATGTCTCCGCCATGACTGATGAACCTGCGTTCCTTACATGTGTCCGACAGCTTTCTCTTCCTCCATTAGTCTACTTGCTTCTTTTTCAACTTGCAGCTGAGCTTTAAAGTGAGCGTTATACAAGTTTACAACCTTGTATAGCCAGTAAACTCCCCCGACGCCCAACGTAACAATTGTAATTAAAACATAAGTTTTTATGGGTATCGTCTGGGTCATAAACATCCGTTCCGGAAAAGCACTTGCAAGAAACTTTTCCTGATTTCGCTCATGCACCCGTAAATCCCTCGACAAAAGGTAAACAATGACAAACGCCGGAATCACCAAAACAATGCTGACAGCCCACGCCTTCGCATTTCTCTCTGCAAAATGTTCGCTCGTTGCCGGCGGCTCCTTTCCATGGCTTCTCTGGTAAGCGGCAACCTGATTTTCCAGTTCTGCTTCACGCCGAAAATGCCTATTCCTGCCCTCGACTAGACGGTAGAACATGGGGAAAAAAGCCAACCCAAAAGTGACGATTGCTCCCAAGAACCACATGGAAAACCACATTTTCCTGTCA
>Ga0187891_1003175_pt1 | contig 11745 bp, 11 predicted proteins | sample June2016WEW_21_4_FD_132990 | JGI IMG/M metagenome (GOLD analysis project Ga0187891, IMG submission 132990) | Peatland microbial communities from SPRUCE experiment site at the Marcell Experimental Forest, Minnesota, USA - June2016WEW_21_40 | ecosystem: Environmental > Terrestrial > Soil >... | reverse complement strand
TCCGTAACCGATGGCCCCCTGATGCATCATTCCCGCGTAATCTCGTAAATAATTAGCGATAAGGCATGCAACCGTCTCAGGGTGATGTGCGTTGAGAGGGATTTCACCGTTCAATACCGCGACCGTTGGTGAAATCGCGATGCGACAATCATTTGGCGACGGTGCCAACTCCCCCGGCTTTCATTGACGGGGTTATACGCACTGAGGGGATTTTGCTACACCCCCTTTCCGAACCATATCCGTGGAAATAAAGTTGATTTGAAGGCCGGGGCGCGCGCGCGAGTGCAAGGGGCGCGATGGCTACCGGTGCGGGCGGGACGCGCGTGATTGGCGTGGCGCGTGGTACAGGGACCGGGGGCGCATATTTGCTGTTTTCCTGGACGGCTAGAAAACCGGGAGAGCTGATTTTCGATTCCGAGGCGGCGTGGGAACGCTGGTTCAGTACAAATGGAAATTGACTTCGATGTTAACCTGCACCGCGACCGGCTTGCCATCTTTCAGGGCCGGCTCAAAGCGCCAGTTTTTTACGGCTTCGATGGCCTTTTCGTCCAGGCCCAATCCCAAACTGCGAACCACTCGGATGTCGCGCGGTTTACCGTCCGGACCGACCACCAGCCATAATACGACTTTGCCATCTCGCTTAACCTTGCGAGCTTCCTTCGAATACCCAGGGGACGGCGCATAAATCACCTTGGGAGCAGAAACACCGCCGCCAACGCGGAACGCTCCACCATAATAAACGGCTTGCACCTGCCACGGCGGGATGAAGTCCGACGGGCGGCGCGTCGAGACTGGCAGATCGTCCGCCACTTGCCCCATCATCACTGAGGCCAGCAACAACATGAATAAGAGTTTCATGGCTTCTTCTCCCGTCTGCGGCCCTCTTATCTTGGCTTCTACACGATCAGCGATGTCCATAAACAATTTGGACAATTGACGGGTGTTGCGATTGTGGTAGTAGCGATAGCGTACACCTTCAGCCTGATTCTTGCTGATGCTGATGCCTCGATCCAGCCCGACCACAGCAACTGCGCGCGGTGCGCGAGTGAGTGGGGAGCGCGCGCGAGCGGGGCGGGCGGCGAGGAGCCGTTGGAGCAAACAGGTCCTTCGAGGATGCCGGGCAGCTCGCCCCTACTTCGGCGGAACTTCTCCTTTAGCAGGCACAATGGGGGGATTCTTGATCGCCTCTTCCACGTTGTAGTAGTACCACCCTAAGCCTAAATCAGCTGACTCGGGAGAGACATCATTCCATACTTCCTCTCCTTGGTACACGCCCAAAAATAGATACTGCGCCGTGGCGCTGCCTTCCAAACGCCCTTCTTTGTCGTAGGCAATATGAGTAGGCCTGCTTATGATGAGACTGCCAGAAGAGCCGTCATAGTACCTGAAATCCAACAAGAAGGCATCCAAACCGTTGAAATGCATTCCGATGGGTGTATTGAGAAGGCCCGTCTTGAGGATTGGGAGTTTGTTGAAAGTGTCAAAGATCCCTTTCGGATACCCAATTACAATTACATCATCACCTGGTTGTGCTTGAAGGACTGATCGTCCTGGAAATTGAAGGGAGCTTAATCCGTTAAAAGCCAAAATGTGGGCTCGTTCAGTTAGAAACGCCATTGTCTCGGCGGTAATTCTGTCACTCACATCTACCACTGCCACGTCAACTTGTTCCTTCTGGCAGATGTGAAGTCTGTGGCCTAGTTCAGTCCTATCCAGTTTCATAACATGCCAGTCCACGTGATCGCCGCTACTAACGCGTAAGGCGTATCTAAACTCCGTGATATCCTTGAGCCTCTTAGGTTGAACAACATGCTTGGCGGTAACAACATAGATATGCTGGATACTGACCCAATGAGGCCCCTCTTGTTTGCCATCGTCCGGGCCATACACAAAATAAAAGAAGCCCGAGCCGCTGATGGTGCCGCCATCAGAGAATGTCACCTCTATTGGCGTCGTCAATCCTGTCAGATTAGCTGCATCAGACGGTGGAGCAGACTCGGTCTGTTGACCATAACAACAGAGTGAAATGACCAGTAACACAAGAATTTGTCGCATAAACGCCGCCGGGCTTCTCTCCTAGTTGGGTGCGATAAGAATTGTTGCGACTTGTCCTACCGGGAATTGTTTACCTGCCTTTCCTTGCGCAAAGTTGAGTTGACCATCTTCGATGCTTACCAAATGACCCGTCAATTTGTTTTTGTTCCGAAGCCAGAGGACATCATCTGTGGAGGGGTTGAATTCATCGGTACCTAGCACCAAATGCCCTACCGGCTTTTCCGTCGGGGTCGTAGCAACAACCGTTCTACTCTTAGAAGAGTTGTTCTTTTGATCCGATGCATCCTTGGTAGAAGTTGAATGGTCCACAAAAATGCTTAAATCCTTCGGAGGCTCACCGGGGTTGAAGTCTCGCGCATTGATTTCGATTGTACGCACGTCAGCTCTGTCGAGCTTGATCGTCTTGGTTTCGCTAGTGTATCTTGCTGTGAGCGCAAACGTACCATTGTGGTAACTTATCTTGCCGTTAATCTCGGCGTTGTTACGGAGCGTCAAAGTGTCTGCCAAGCCAATACGAACAAGAAATAGGAACGACAGCACAAAGCCAAACAAAACCCTTTTCATATGCTCACCTGTCACGAATGCCCACCTGGATTCTGACTGCCTGTATGCGCGATTCTGGAAAGATACATACGCGCAGATTCGATGCGGTCATATTACGATTGTCTATCGGAAGCACGACTGTGATGTGGCCGCTAGAGCGCAAAAGCAGCCGATAATTGGCCTCTTCTAAGCTGCAACCAGAGGTGGGGCCCCCATCCATTGGACCCTCAAGAGTGACATAGGGGAGCGTCGACGTTGAAACATGATAGTCTCGGCGTGCATTGTCTCGCCCTATACCAGAGGCGTATGTTGAACTGGCAGCGGCTGCAACCATGACGAGCAGAAGAACAATGCCGGGCTGTTGTAATAAACTCAACCGTTTGGTTGACCCGAAGTAAGCGACTAGTAACACAATTATGACTATAGCAACTCTAAGGTACCATGAGCTACCGACAATCACAGGAAGGGCGTGTACCAACACGTTGTCCACAGAAAAACCCATGTCGTCAGCTGATAAGCCAAAACCAGAGTAGTACCCGTACAGGTAGCTCCACCCGACTAGGAAGAGAAGGGCTCCAAGCAGCGCGGAAATTTCGGCAAGCTTCTTGATGAACTCAAAGAGTGTCACAGCTGTTTGCCGCTGCTCTGTGTCAACCAAGGTCATGCTTCACTCTAGGACCGTAAGGTGTCAAAAAGCAAGGGCAGAAAGGCCGGTCTTTTATTCGGACGGACCTTCTCGTTTGAGAGAATTGACAACTGTTGCGAGTGTGTTTGGCTTCACCGCGCTGCCGTTAGCAATGAGCGCGGTCATCGGCGCGCGCGACAAGAGGGAGAACTCCTGTTCCGATTCCCATTGCTGAAGCACTTTTAAGACTTTGGCCAGCCTGGACGCCCGCACGGGTTCGCGCTGGCAGATTTTTTCTAGCGTATGCTGATTGATTCCCCTGCGCATGAATTCCCGCTTTGGAACATTTGCGATCTGCGCTAATTGTTCATCGGTCGCAATTGCATTTCCTTTGCGCTTGTACTCGATGGCTTTGAAATCCAACAAACTCAAATCTTCGCCCTCTTCCCAGTGCTTGTCGGATTCTTTTCCGATGTAAATGGGCGGCCAGTTTGCAACCACGTGCGCACGTTGCAATAGCCCACGCGTATCGAATTCGCACGGCTTCCCGTCCGGTCCAAGGCTCTTGGCTTCAGGGTGATTCTGATACGCGTCCAGAAGCATGAAAAAATTCTTTACCAGTGCGCGGCGACCGTCGTAGTCGTCTGTGAGTTCGTAAACGCGAGATTCGCAATCGTGAATGTTGACGCACTTCGAGCGCATCCACTGATCCCGCTCGGATGAAAACTGCGTGATCAGCGTGAATTTGTTCGGGTCCGTATTTTGCGGATATCCGAACCGGCAGATTTGGGCAGCATCATGAAATTGTGCGGTCTCGTGAGCGGACATTTGGCAAGGTTTTTCAGAGCGTGATGCGGGGTGCTGAGGGTCAACCTCATCATTACTGGAAGATCGAACCATGCAGGCTTCGTGCGCTCCAATCCGAGAACCCCGCGCACGATCCAGTCCCAAGCCTCAAATATCCACTCAGGGGTTTCATGGTTCCATCCTTCGGGTGAAGCCTTCGCCGGATGAAAGTAGCCAAGACCATGCGCTTTAGGCTCCACGATCTCAATATCATTGTGAGTTTTCGTATAAAGTGCGTACCTCTTCGCAGCAATGCTGTATCCGAATAACTGGCGGCGTTTTTTGTTGTGGTCCCAATTCAGTTTGTGAATCTTCAGAATCGAGCCTGGAACGAGCTTGCGATCATAAGGATTGAGCGGCTCGAATCGGTCAACGATGCGCTGTACTTCAGCCCATGAGATCGCCGTAATCGGGTTTGCTCCGTCCGGCATGGCGATTTGCTGCCTGTGCTCGGAAGAAACTATGGCCGCGCTGTCGGTATCGCAGAACAGGTAAGTTCCCCCGGCATCCGCTATGCACTTTTCGAGCATCGCCAAGAGCAAACGCCCACCCGATGTAATGAGAGACGCGATGTGAGGCGCAAACCATTTTCCGGGTTCTTCCACCACATCGGAGGTGGTCTCAAAAGGTTCTTCGCCCGAAAACACTTTTAGCTTTGCCGCGTCAGCATCGTTCGGGTTGAGTTCCACGAACAGGCCGTACGATCCGTTGTTGGCGAGAATCTTCAGCCAATAATGGAGCGCCGGATTCGATTCACTGGCGGCTCGCTGTTCGATGACGTGCTTAAAAAAGCTGTGCCTTTTGGCGTCCACGGTCACCATACTTCGCAGAGACGTGGATTTCAGTGCAGTTTGTCGCCCGTACGGAACCACCCGGATTGCTTTGTCGATGCGCGGGACTTTTCCAGTTAACAGAATGGATGCAATGATGTCAGGACCTGCAAACCAGATTGGTTCCTTGCTAGTGAGGTAATTGACCCCGATATTCTGAGTTGTGCCGTTGTAGACAGTACGTACGGGGAGAATGTCGCTATCGGGGTAAACGAGGGCAAAGAATTTGAATCGCGGCCATACCTTGCGATCAAAACAACGTTCAAGCGCAATCCGCGACAGAAGTTGCCGCACTTCTTTAGTCGCATCGGGGAATCGCACCTTCTTTGCTATGAGAACGCTCCAATTGTCCAAGAGTTCATTTACGGTCGGGTACTGCGACATGAAATCAACGGGGCACACTGGCACTTCCCAATTGCGGATGCGGCACTCCGCGCGTCCCCCGAAGTAGCTCTGCATGAAAATGCCAAAGGCGGAATCAGCATCTTTAACTTTTTCGCTCGGATACAAAATGTTGAGTTCTTCGAGGTACGCCTTCGCCACACTGGCCGGACTAAACATTCTGTCGGGACCGGGTGCAATGGGGTGCAAATCGTACTCTTGTTTCGCTGCATTGAGCAGACCTACCGTGGCTCGAACGTCCTGTCGGCAATACTCGACCTCTTCGAGGCTCACGCGTCCACTTGGCTTATGGTCTAGCTTTCCGGGAATATTGAATTCTTTGCACGCTGTTTTCAGCGAGTAAGATTTATTGCGAAGCGCCCAGAGAAGAGTCCGCACATCTAGGAATCGCGCTGTAGGCCAAAGTTGCACACGTGCGTCCTTCGTTCTCGGCTCGGACAAGGGTGCTCGGGTTGAATGGATTATCGCCGTCTTGCTGTTGAGCGCCTTGATGACAACGCGCGGGAAGAACTTATTGGCTTTAAGCTCGCCAGTTTTCGGATTGCGCCATTGCGATAGGATGAGCGACCACCCGCCATTATTTGCGCTCTCCCAATCCAGGGCGAGTCTGCTTAAATCGAAGCCTGAATTGAAACATACGATGAGCGCCTTGGCTTGAATCGCCACGCCGACCACTTCGCGGACAAACTTTGAGCGAGAGTAAAGACGCAAATGGGCGCAACCGTCGTCTGTGGTATCGGGTTTTGTGCTTCTCGCGTACTTGCGGAGCAAATTGAATTCTTTCGCGGCAAGTGCATTGTCATCGTGAAAGATTCCTTCTTCTAGGGGGAAGTACTCTCCATTTCGCAATTCACAGAATCGCGAGAAGGCGAACGTCAGCGTTTGGTCTGCCGTAATGCGCGATTCGCAATCGAAAACGAGCGCATAGTCAGGCCACTTTGGTTCGTTGTTCTGGCGCGAATCATCGCGCTTTTTCTTTCCGAGCAAAACCGTGTGTGCTCGAAGGTAGATGTCATGATGTTCGTTCATTTGTGTTTCCCCCTCTTTTTGCAGTGCTTTCCAACAAACTAGCCCAACGATCCATTGCATCGGCCCTTGCGCGGTCATAAACAGCCGCAGCGCGGAGAGCCGTGGCCACTCTTTTTATGGCGTCTCGCTCATACCGGGGTGACACTCCCACCCGTAGCAACAGTTCGTGCACTTCGCGGTGATGCTTCTCGCAAAGCGGTGCTGTTAGGTACGGATCGTGCTTCCGGTAGGCTGTGTGGTGGTCCTGAATACAGAAATCACACGGCGGAACTGCGATTCCTTGCCTTTCGCGCTCTTGCTGTCGCGTCTTGCGGCGTGCCGTGCGGATTGGACGCGGATCGCTCAGTCTGCACCGCCGTTAAATGTCCGATACAGAGAGAAATCTGATAGCGCCGGTTCGATGGCCACAATAGTGCGTCCAGATGTAACTAGTTCCACTCCGGCGATTCGTTTCCCGTGCCATTGCGCGAGAGCATTGCGGTTGCCGCGCAAGTAGCGTCCCAGGTCGCGAAGATAGATACTGAGCTGCTCACGTTCCTTTGAAGAATGGGTTTTGACCGCAATGGAGTTGCCGTCGGCGTCGGGAATGTTGAGCGTTGCAGTATAACGGTCGCTTTTTGTTGCCCGGAACTTTCCGTGAGATCGTTTTAGCGCAGCCGGAAAGTATTTCTTGACGGTTTCGCGTTTCACGCCTTGCAACGTGGCAGCGTGACTTAGCGAAAGGGTTGGATTACGCCGCATGGACGCGAGAACGTGTAGAGCGCGCTCACGGGCGGACTGGCTACGCTCTGGGAGACTGCCAATTGAAATATTGCGAGATTGTCCGCTTCGCCGTTGTTTTCCCCGAACTGTGCGCTTTGACATTTGCGCTGCCCTCCTGGGCGCGAGTCTCGCATGGGGTCACAGACCAATCGGAAGGCGGCAAAACATTTTGGTGCGATAAGCAGGATTTTTGGAGAGAATGAGGGTCACTTTTGGTGCGATAGCCCGCTCGGGTGCAATCAAAGGCTTCGGTTTTGTGTCGGTTCGCCACTTGACAAGGTTCTTAGCGTGTGCCGGAAAAGTCGGGAAATGTGAATAAACAAGGGAAGAAGCTAGGGAGACCGGTGGACATACGACCGGACATACTGCTCGACAGATACAGGTCTTTGAAGCAATTCATGGAGAACGCTTGGGGTCGAATTGGTTTGAAGCTCCAACGTGTCCGGAAGCCCGAGGACGTGCGGGCCGTGCTCACACTAGAACCTGGAATCGAATTCTCCAGACCATTTCGCGATCATCCTGCACGGTGTTTCTTGGCACCTGGAGACATAGAGGTTGGGTTGAAGGAATTAGGTAAGACGCGGCAACAAGCGAAGGATGCAGAAGCGACTGAACGGCGTCTTTCCTTGGAATGGCAGAGCGCATCTCAGGAAGCTCATGCCGCGAGGTCTGCTTTTGACGCCACAATCAATCAGTTCAGAGGCGTACTTGAGTTCAAACCTTTCATCGCCATTCTTGTCCTCGTTGCGAGTGAGTTGAAGCTCAAAGAACGAGAAACTCGCTCGAACCTCCTCGAAGCGGCATTTCGGCAGGGACACACTGAGCACCAAGAACTTGATGCAAAACTCTTGTCCCAAGAGGGGTGGATCGCTCGTAACGAGATCGTGGAATTCGCGCACAATAAGCGCTACGAAAAGACCGCCCTGAATTTTGCCAAAGTGATGGCTGGTCTCCCTGAGTATCGCTGGTTATATTCACTGCGAAAATGCTCAGCGATCACTGACGATTCGTTAACATCTACTAGCGTCATCTATCAGTTGTTTGAATTGCTGAGAGCTTTAACTCAACAGGTCAGGCCTCTCAGCCTGCAAAAGATCGAGACACGGCTACAACATCAGTTGCTAAGCCCCGAAACGAGCTACGGTCTCCGAGCTTACATGGAACCAAGTTGGCCGCACATGAAACAGGCCTTTGCTGACTGTCCAAGGCAGGTTTTCAATCGCAAGGAACTCCCTTACGAAATTATGGGAAGGTTTCTCGCGACTGTGGAGCGCCCTAAAACGCTCCTCGAAATCGAACTTGTGAAGCACGAAAAGCTCGTAGACGATTGATTTATAATAGCCTTAAGTAGAATCTAGCGGGCCTGCCGACTGTTACCAGCAGCCGACAAGCCCTACCACCAAAGGAGGCACGCTCCAATGGCAGCTTCGCACACCCTACCGCACTCGCACGCCATCCGCAAATCTGGCGTTCTCGTATTGAATGGATATGGCATCCGCGTCCAGGTAAACGCGGGTCATTTGACTTTGCACGATGGAATCGCGGACGAGCGCCGGACCATCCGCCTGCCCCGCGTGAATCATGGCCTAAAGAGACTGGTCATGATCGGCAGCGACGGCTTCGTGACGCTGGAAGCTCTGCGCTGGCTTGCGGATCAGGGCGCAGCGTTCGTGATGCTTGACCGCAGAGGCAAGGTGCTCGCTGTCACTGGCCCCGTCTCTTCATCGGATGCCAAGCTCCGCAGAGCGCAGGCGCTCGCGCTGGGCAATGGGACGGCGCTCAAGATTTCCAAGGAACTCATCTCCCAGAAACTCGCCGGGCAGGAGCTACTCGTTCGCGACATGCTGCACGATTCCGCCACAGGAGGCGGGATTGCTCGATTCAGAGCCGAGCTACCGACCACCGAGAGTATTGAGAGCGTAAGGCTGATCGAAGCGCAAGCAGCAAAAGCATACTGGCAGGCATGGTCTGACGTACCGATTTGCTGGCCTCGCAAGGACGAGCGCCGCGTGCCTGAACATTGGAAGCGCTTCGGTTCTCGCATCTCTCCCTTGACCCACAGCCCGCGTCTGGCCTCTAGTCCGCCTAACGCTCTGCTCAATCTGCTCTATTCGGTCCTGGAGTCTGAAGCGACACTGGCGGCTTCCGCGATGGGCCTTCTGCCAGAAATCGGCCTACTCCATACCGACACACGTAACAGAAATTCCTTAAGCTGTGACCTGATGGAGGTCTGTCGCCCAAAGTGTGACGCCTTCTTACTTCATTGGCTTCAGAGCGAGCCGCTTCGTCGCTCCGACTTTTGGGAAGATCGTAATGGTAACTGCCGCATCGGGTCATCGTTGGCAATCAAGCTCTGCGAGACTTCGGACACGTGGCGCAGACTAGTGGCCCCGGTCGCAGAATATGTTGCGCAAGCACTTTGGGCCTCGATTTCCAGGTCGCCATTAACTCTCGCTCGGCAAAGGATAGCAACTCGCCTTACTCAGCAGAACAAGCGCGAAGTAAAGGGCAGTGATGTTCCACTGATCAAGGTTCCGAAACCTGAGAGGGTTTGCCGTGGATGTGGCAAAGAGCTTGAAGGCGATTCAGTACACTGCAAAAAGTGCGATCTCCAGATTGCGACTCGGCGTCTCGTGGAAGTCGCGCAAGTTGGGCGCATCGCCGGACATACCCCAGAAGCCATCGCCAAAGAGGCGGCAACGCACCGCAAGCACGCGCAGGAGCGGGCTGCTTGGAATCCCGCGAAGCAACCGGCATGGCTCACCGAACAGGTGTTTGCGGAGAAGATTCAGCCAGCACTTGCGCACGCCTCGGCTACGGCTATCGCGAAGCAGATCGGAGTATCGCGCTGGTACGCGGGTCGAATTCGTGAAGGCTATCGCCCGCATCCCAGGCACTGGCTGGCGCTGGCGGAACTCGTGGGCGTCTCGCAGTCGCACAGAAGTGCCTAATTCGGTTCCTCTGTATGAACGTGCGGTTACAAAAGTGAGACTTGTCACATATCAGTGTGCGCTATATCTCTTTCTACTCTTTTAACTTGACGCTGATAAGTAACTTCTGTACGGTTGCGCCCACGGTTGATTCGAGGGGGCCAACCGAAACCCAAATGGAGGTGGGCCAATGGCTCGCTTCGTATTCGGTGTGCCCCTAATCCTGTTTCTGGCATCTGTAGCATTCACTCAGAATCAACCGCAAAGCAATCCTCAGGCAGTGTCTTTCGCATCCCGGTCAATCGCCGCTTTGACCGGTGGGCAGGCCATCAGAGATGTAACGCTGACCGGCAGTGTAACGTGGTCGGGCGGGGCAGCTCCCGAGATGATCTGGTTGCCATTTGCGTCGGTGGCAGTAGCTGCTGGGCCTCGCTCCGGGCCTGAACTGTGGAGACGTACCAGATGGCTTCCTCGGGTCGGATTTCACCGCTAGCGCTTCCACCGGACCGTGTCCAGTGCTTGTCGTGGTGTCGGTGGTCACTGCCTTGACCCAGGCATTACCAGTTGTTAGTGAACTCGGTCCGTATAATTGTACCTGCGAAGGGATTAATATACAGCCCATAACAGGGCTATGCCTGACTAATTGTGAGTGCACCGACACGTTGCCGGATCGAATGGTAGAGTTCAGCATGAAAACGCTGAAAGCTACATGCGCGGCACATCTATCGTGCCCCAGGAGAATAACAGCGACAGAAATCCGAGAGAAGATCGAATTCCTTGGGATAACCGTCGAGTTTGGGAGATATACTCCGGTAAAGTGCGATTTTTTCCCACCTCTTTAAGGAGGAGAGTTACTTGAAGACAGCGAGCGTTGTTATTATCGCCAGTGTTTTGCTTCTGTTGGTAACGTTGAAGTTCTTGGTTCCAACAGGTCTTCTGATCTTGGGGTACGGAAGCGAGGTGCCACTGCCGTCCTGGCTGGTTCGTTCACTTTCTCCGCGTGCTGCGATTCTTATGGGACTCTCGTTGGGCCCACTGCTCGTAGTGGCTATTGTATTGGGGGCTTGGCTGGTGCTTCGAAGATAAACGGCGATTCTCAGCCGCGTCGCATTCTGGTTGCGATGGCAGCAGGCCGATATCTTGCTGATTTAGGCATGCTCAGGGTGCTCGACCGTCCGCCCCCGAGTAGCAGTTGTGGAGTGGAATTTTGCATAGCTGTTCTGAAGTTCACAGTGTAAGTTTATGTTCATTCGGTGCAAGAGCTTCTGTCGCAGTAGGGAAGCAACTTGGCGATGGTCGATCAGTACCCAGTGATCGGCGGGAATGATTTTGGCGTTACTTTCCGCACCTCCGTCAGCGCCACCAAACCTAGCGGCCCGTCGCTCCCAATTCCGCCTCGGAGTGCGGCCCTGTCGGCTCTGACCAAACTACCAACCGGCCGGGATGTGCGCCCGGCGCGATGTAGTTTTGGCGCATGAAGGTTGCCGCCCGCACCATCGCGCCCCTTGCACTCGCGCGCGCGCCCCGGCCTTCAAATCAACTTTATTTCCACGGATATGGTTCGGAAAGGGGGTGTAGCAAAATCCCCTCAGTGCGTATAACCCCCGGCTTTCATTGACTTGAACGTTCCACCCACGTAAGATTTGCCCCTAATGATCGGGCAGACCATCGCGCACTACCGCAGCGGCCTGAAAATGTTGGCGCGTTTATGGTCCGATGATTT
>Ga0187891_1003171_pt1 | contig 11757 bp, 10 predicted proteins | sample June2016WEW_21_4_FD_132990 | JGI IMG/M metagenome (GOLD analysis project Ga0187891, IMG submission 132990) | Peatland microbial communities from SPRUCE experiment site at the Marcell Experimental Forest, Minnesota, USA - June2016WEW_21_40 | ecosystem: Environmental > Terrestrial > Soil >... | reverse complement strand
TAATTAGTTCCCGAATTAAGGGTAGGGTGGGCAAAAGCAGAGCGTTGCCCACCACTGATTGGTGGGCACATAAAACGTGCCCACCCTACGAAATTTATGCAATGAACTTGTGACTCAGGACACCAGGAATTAATCCCTGAATCCTTCGATGCGGAATCCCTCAATTTTAGGCTCCAATTTCACCGTTAAAATTGGCCTTCCAAGAACGAAAATCGGCGCTTGTTTCAATCTTTGCAGCGCCAGGATGGTTTCCCTTGATATGCGAGTGCACTGCAAATCCGCACTCTACGACCTGTGGGAGCCGGAAGCGGGTAACCGCCTCCGGCTGGCTCTGTTAAGGAAAGTCGATATCAGTCCTTCATGGCGCTGAGAACAACGTGGCTGATATCCACGACTTTGATGTTTTCTTTTTCGAGATTCTTGACGCCGTCAGATAACATTGAGCGGCAGAACGGGCAAGCGGTGCAGACAGTGTCCGCGCCGGCTTCCACGGCCATTTTTGTGCGCGCTATGTTGATGCGTTCGCCCTCGTTCTCCTCCATCCACATCCCGCCGCCGCCTGCGCCACAGCAGAAGCTCAACTTGTGGTGCTTGCTCATCTCGGCAGGTGGTTTGCCAGTGGCCTTTTCGATAAGGCCGCGAGGCTGCTCGTAAATATTGTTATACCTGCCCAGGTAACAGGAGTCGTGCCATACGAGGTTGCCCATATCGATCGTTTTGTTCAACTTGATCTTACCCTCATCAAGAAGCTTCTTGATGAACTCGGTGTGATGATAAACCTCGTAATCGCCGCCGAACTGCTTGTACTCGTTCTTTATCGTGTTGTACCCGTGCGGGCACACCGTGATGACTTTCTTTACGTTGTAGCCGTTGAAGACGTCGACGTTGCCTTGCATCATAGCTGCAGCGAGGTATTCATTGCCAAGGCGTCGAGCCGTTTCACCGCAGCACATCTCCTCTTGACCCAGGATCGCGAAGTCCACACCCGCGGCCTTAAGGATTCTCGCGGTGTCGACGGCGATGCTCGTGTTCTCCTGATCGAGCGAAGCGGCGCAACCAAGATACAGAAGATATTCGGCGCCGTTGTCTCCTTTTTCTGCCATGGTTGGAATGTCGAGGCCGGCAGCCCATTCGGCCCGTACGTGCTGGCCAATGCCCCATGGGTTCGAGTTCTTTTCCATGTTGCGCAAGGCAAGCTGAACCTCCGGACTCATCTTCGCCTCGGTCAGAACCAGGTAGCGCCTCATATCCACGATGAGCTGCACATGCTCAATCCACACGGGGCAGGACGTCTGGCAGGCCTGGCAGGAAGTGCAAGCCCAGATAAATTTTTCGCTGAAGACGCCGCCGATAAGGTCCTTGCTCAGGGCTTCGTACTTCGCTTTCATTTCTTCGAGTTTTTCGGAAGACATCTTGCCTTCCTTGATAAGGACGGGCGCACGCTCGAAGAGGTTATCCTTCAAATCGTGGAGGAGACCTTTGGGAGTAAGTTCCTTTCCGGTGTTGAAAGCAGGACATTGTTCCTGGCAGCGGCCGCATTCGGTACAGGCATAAGTGTCGAAGAGCTGTTTCCAGGTAAACTGCTCGACCGCATTGACGCCGAAGGATTCGGCATCTTCGTTTTCGAGGTCCATCTTATTCAGGACGCCCGTGGGACCGAAGTCGCGAAGGTAGATATTCGGAATTGCGCCTAGGATGTGAAGGTGTTTAGAGCGCGGAATGTAGTAGATGAAGAAAAGAAGCGCCGAGAGATGAATGGCCCAGAGAATGCCGAAAAAGGCCTTGGCGGTGGCCGTCACTTCTCCTGGCTTCACGGTTGGCGTCAGACCTGTGAAGAAGTTTGAAACCGGCGCCCAGGAAGGGCTTATTTCTCCACCCGAAATTCTCATCGCGCACATGAGAAAGTAACTGATGATCAGCGCGGAGATAAGGCCGAGAATGATGACCGCGTCGATAGCCCCTGATCGAGGGCCTTCAAGCCGCAGCGGCTTGATAACAAAACGGCGGAACAGAGAAATCACGATAGCTGCCAATACCGCCAGGCTTAGGATGTCCACGATCAGCCCGATTACAGGGAAGCCGGGTATTTTCCAGAACGAAATTTCCGGGGACACTGCGTTGACAAGAAATTCCAAAGTCGCCAAGGAGATCATCAGGAAGCCCCAAAAAATCACGAAGTGCCCGATACCTCCCAGAAACATCAGAACGCGCTTCTGCCCGAACACGAACGTCAGCACGCTCATGATCCTCTTGCCGGGGTCGTCGAATCGTGGTTTTGGATCAGGGACGCCGAGACGCATGGCCTGAAACAGAAATTTCACCCGAGTTGCGAAAAGGAAAAGAACCCCAAGGAAACACAGCACGAACAGAAATCTTACAGGGAGAAACTCGCTGGGAGTAAGGAACGTGTACATGATGAAACCACCCTCTCGTATTAGGTATTTTGTGAGCGTTCCGGCCGGGTATTAACAATTTTCAAAGAATTGACATTGTTTTATAAGCGGGACATGCTTCCCTCAATCGGGGGCAGTCACCGGGACCTGCATTGAGAGACACCGTTATAATGGGGGCGCAGCCATTACCCCGTCAAGGGCTTCCACGCCAGCGATCTGCTCCAGGATTTATCGAGAGCGCCGCCGGCTTTCCCGGCCACCCCATTGCATAATGCTCGATAGGACCTTTTTCAGCTTACCTGTTTTTTGCTTCGGCAACTACCGGAATAGTCGCCATTACATCTGAAACCTCCTTTAGGCATTATTGCCAGGCCAGTGACAAAACAGCATGTTTTTAGTGAAGGCAGAGTAGACCTTAGACGTAAGCCTGTCAATGGATTAGTGATGAAAGGTGATTTGGGGTGAAAGTTTTTTCCAGGGACTGCGAAGACAAGTTTCGGGACCCTGTAAACGAGTTCAGGGCCACTTCGGGGAGCAGTTCCTCCTTTTATGCGGGGCTCTTTCATCCCTGCTCTATGCCGGTTTATCCCGGCGCTTTCTGTCCGCCCCTCGACCCCACCTACTCGACTGCCCGCTTTCACTCTGCCCTTGACACCTGGACTGTCGGGTTTGCGTGTCTCACGGTGTGTCATTATGACTTGCCATGTGTCGCACGGTGAGACTTGACACACGATTGCTCCCTTTGTTTTCGCGGAAGGCCCAACCTGGACAGCGTTTTCACGAGAAAGAGCATCAACTTGGGATTGGCCCATTTCCTGCACAACCCGTTAAACGACACCCAGATATTTCATTCGGACAATGAAATCTATGCACGCCCCTTTTAGTGGAGGTAAAGCGGAAGACTGTTGGTTGCCTGCATACAATCTAACTTGCGGACGCAACACTAACTAGTTTCCATCCGGAGTTTCCGGATGGACGCTAACTAAGAAGGAGGTGCAGATTCCACAGAATACAAATGGTCCGGTAAGTACGTCATGGAGTTTATCGGTGCCAAGGTTCCCCTTTATGCCGGTTTTTTCTCTGAGTTCATCGGAACAGCGGTCTTGGTCATAATGATATTTGCGTTGCTGGAAGAGAAAAACAGCCTCAAGCCGCCTATGCCCGCCTTCCCTTACATCTTGGGGGCTGTGGTTTTTGCCGTCGCCGGTCTGACGGCCCCGTTGTTCATGACGTCGCTGAACGGGGCCCGCGATCTTGGCCCACGCATCCTCGAAATCGTTGATGAGATCCCGAAGACAGCCGCGGGCAAGGTGCTGCGTCGCAATCTGAGACAGACCTGATGAGTCTGATTGCCGGTGTACACGAGGTATTGAAGGAAGTAGTACGGGGGGCCGTTCCCATCCCCCTTAGAGAACCAAAGCACAGGGAAGGCAGTAAAATCTCCTTTCAGTACACAGTCGGACGGGATAGGTGCAATGTCAACCCTGAGCAATTATCTTGACAAACCGGTTACTAAACAGTATACATTTTTGTATACCTTATAGAATGCGGGAAAGATGTCACCTTTTTATATTTCAGTCCTCTACGAGAAGAAACTATTGAAACTCAGATGAGCAGACATGGGACGGGCCTATGGGTGTAAGTTTATGGCAAAAACAAAATTTCAAGACGGGAGGAGGAAAGAATCTCATTTCGGAAAAGGCAGGCCATATTGACCTTTAACTTTCAGAAAGGAGAAAGGAAGATGAGTTCTAAGGAGGTTACCCGAAGAAAGTTTATCGAGAATGTGGCTAAGTATTGCGGGGCAGGCGTGGCAGCCTTGGGAATGATGGGCGCGCAGCGTGCCCATGCAGGTGCCATGGGGCTTCCAGACCTGGATGAGCCGGTCCAGACAGGCGTCTGGAGGATGAGGGACGCTCAGTTGATGCAGTATGGGGAATTTATTGCTAATGCACCCATACCCAAGGATTATTTCGAGAAACCCCCTGAAAGTTTGATTAATGGAGGAGCTCCGGTCGAGTGGTCTCATCTCCATCCAAACTATTACACTGACGGGCAAAGATCCCTGGTCGGTATGATCGTGGCTGCCAAACTGGATAAAGACCTGACCGGAGATATCAGCAAGGCTGTGAAGCTCGTTGGAGGGTTTGATAAATCCCTCAAAAAAACAGATAACATCCTCATCAAGCCCAATATGAACACCGGTGATCCCTGGCCGCAGGGGGGGACAGACGCGGCATTTCTGAAAGCTCTGATTATCGTCCTCAAAGACGCAGGCTACACCAAGCTGACCGTAGCCGATACCTGCGGACCATGGGGGCCAACAGACCGGGTAATCGGATTGATGGGGTACGATCGAGTATGCAAAGAAACCGACACCCCTATCAAGACCTGGGAAAAAGAACAGTGGATGAACATCCGCAATGCCAAGGCCGAATACCTGGGCAAGATCGGTGGCGGGGATGGAACCGTGTCCTATCCGGCGGACCTCAGAAATTACGACAAGGTCATTTATAGCCCGGTGATGAAGACCCATTTCCTCGGGGGAATTACCCAGAGCATCAAGCTATCCGTTGGGATTTTGCATCGTGCCGACCGAGGCGCGCACCTGCATAACTTCAACCATATCTTCGTTGCCGAGCAGGCTGCGGAAATCAACCTGCCTTTCCGGCCGGACCTGATCATCATGGATGGAAGAAGGTCCCTCATCAGCGGCGGTCCTTCCCATGGCGAGGAAGTCAAACCCGGCGTGATCCTTGTCTCCGGTGACCAGGTGGCCAATGATGTCATGGGCATTAGAGTCCTTCAGGAGTGGTACCCGTCCGAGGCAGCCAACAAGATTGGCATGTATGCCTGGAATCAGAAGCAGATCGCCCAGGCAGTAAAACTCGGTATTGGATACGCTAAAAAGCAAGATGACATCAAGATCGTTTTGGGTTAATTTTCCATCAACCTATATCCTAAATTGAACTCTGGAAAAGGAGCGCCCAGCCTCCTACATTTGTATGGGTATAAATGTCACCGTGGGATTTTTAAGAATCGCTCAATAGGTTATAACTTATACTCCCCCGCTTCCCTGTTCTCGGGGAAGGGGGGAGTTTTTAATCCAGGAAAGAAACATGGAGAAATGTTTATGACCAGATATGCTGTGCCTTTTCTCGCCCTATTTTTTCTTGTTACCCTTCTTGTCCCACAAGTAACCATGTCTCAGAAAGCAGGTCCAACCATTGTGGATTTCAAGGTCCAGGCCCTTTACCGGTCAGCCAAATTGACCTGGAAGACGAGTGATGGTCTGAAAAACCAACTGTCATTACAGATTCTGAGGGCCGACACCTTTGAGGATGCTCCTTATACGGAAGTGGATGTGATAAATCTTGTCCCCGGCAAGAACGCTTATGATTATGTTGATAAAAGCATGGGAAGTGAAGCAAAGTTATATTACAAACTGGTTATTAAAGAAACCGCCGAATCTTTCGGTCCGATCTCCGCGAGACCTTTTTTCTCGCCTCCTGCTACTCAATTCCAACCACCGAAGCAGAATGATTCGGTCTTAGTCCTCAGATAGGGAAGAATGTAAATGGCCAAAGACGTTGACCGCCGTATTTTTCTCAAGGGTCTTACGCTTAGCGCCTTAGCCCTGGGTGATGTCGTTGCTTTTGGGGATCTGCTCTGGGCTTCCACCCTTGCCAACGGTCAAAAGGTGGCCTTAGCTAAGACGGCCATTTTTGTAGATAAGACTCTCTGTTCCGGATGCCGTGTATGCGAAATGGTCTGTTCCAACCTTAACTGCGAAGGCCGGAATACCTCTTCACTCGCACGGCTTTCCGTCGAAAAAGAGTACATCAAAGGGGACTACGGGCCTAAGGTATGTTATCAGTGCAGCGATCCTCCCTGTTTGAAGGTTTGCCCGGTAGGGGCTCTGCAGGTGGAGGAGCGGAGCGGCGCCTTTACTCGAATCATTGATGACAGCTTGTGTATCGGCTGTCAGCAATGTATCGAGGCTTGTCAGCAATATTTTCGGCCCCCGAGGCCAAAATTCGATGTGCAAAAGCAACAATCGATCAAATGCCATCTTTGCTTCGGGGACCCTCAATGTGTGAAGTTTTGCCCCATGGGTGTTTTACGGGTGGAGCGTTCGGAACAGGGACTGCTCGTGGGTTACCCCGTGATCAAAGAGGACTGAGATGACTACTTCGGGTGGATGGGTTGGAAAAATTCTCAGGGTTGACCTGACGACTGGTAAAACCTCCGAGATTTCAACCTTTGACTATGTACCCAAATTTCTAGGAGGTCGTGGACTTGGGGCAAAGATCTGCTGGGATGAGGTGTCTTCGGAGGTGGGAGCATTCGACCCTGAAAATCGGCTGATCTTGGCTACAGGCCCCCTGCAGGGGACTCTTGCACCCTCATCGGGCCGGCTCACGGTTGTGGGGAAATCTCCACAGACCGGCCCCATCGAATCCCATGCTCGTTCAGGCGTTGGAGGACACTTCGCTCCTCAACTAAAATGGGCCGGATACGATGCCCTCATTATCCAGGGAAGAGCCTCGAAGCCCGTCTACCTTTGGATTACTGATCAGAAGGCTGAAATCCTTGACGCCACCAGTTTATGGGGCCTTGATACCTATCAGACCCAACAGATGATCTGGAAGCTTCATGGCGATAAGACGAGAGTCATGGTTATAGGAAAGGCTGGAGAAAATCGAAGCCGCATCGCCTGCATTCTCACGGAGACCGGGGATGCGGCGGGCCAGGGAGGATTTGGTGGTGTGATGGGATCGAAAAACTTGAAGGCCATTGCGGTTAGGGGCACCGGAAGTGTGACCGTGGCAAGGCCAAAAGAACTGATGCAACTCACCCATGACATCCACAGACTCTTTGCGCGGAAATCTTTAAAAAGTGATCCCTTTCAGCCGGAAGAAAAAGATTTCAAGTACAATATATGGGGCGGTGGCTATGGCCGAGGAGGCCTTACGCTTCTTGCCGGCGAGCTTCTCGATCTCTGTAACGACCCTTCCTCGGGTTATTCACAAACTCCTGATGGCTGTTTCTCCTGCCCTGTCGCTTGCCGCTCTCGGGTAAAGGGACCAGACATCACCCCCGGTGTAGCCTTATGTGCCCAGTCTTACATGTATCTCGAGTCTATGGTCCAGGAGCCTGAAAAGGGCTATAGCAAAATCACCTGGCAGGCTGCCAAATTAGCTGACCTTTACGGAATTAACTCCTATGAGTTGATGGCCATCATCCCCTGGCTTTCGGACTGCTATCGGGAGAAGCTGATTTCAGAGCAAGAGACCGGGCTTCCTCTTAACGAAATCGGTTCCTGGAAGTTCATCTCCGTACTTCTTCAAAAAATGGCCGATCGAGAAGGATTTGGAGACCTTCTCGCCGAAGGGGGGCTGCGTGCGGCTGCCAAGCTTGGAGGAAAAGCCGAAGAGCTCTCCTGGATGTATTATCCCCGCGCGGGGAAGTTCGGCGGTTATCGTGAGCATTGGGTCTATCTGGGAGGCTTTCCCACGGGATATGCGGTTCCTACCCTGGCTTTGATGTGGGTCCTGGACAACCGAGACGCCCTGGTCTCCCACAGTTACATCTCTATGCTTTGGGGGGCTGCTTTCATCAACGGGCAGAACGCCCTGACCGCTGTACCGGAAGAAATCTTCCCTATTCTCAAACCTGTGATGAAGGCTGTCTATGGTTCAGAAGAAGCGGCAGAATTTTTTCAGCCGGACGGAAAGAGTTTGAATTGGAAATGGGCAGCCCCCATCGTAAAGCGGTATCATGAACATTCCCTTCTGAAGGACAGTTACATTTTGTGTGACATCCTTTTCCCTTATATGTTCAATGCCAATTCTCCCGATCATGTGGGAGACACCTCCTTTGAATCCCGCCTATATTCTGCAGTTACAGGAGACGAGATGAGTGAGGAGGAATCCTATCGAAAGGGAGAAATGCTTTGCACATTGGAGAGAGCCTTAGCCGCACGAGTCGGTCGAACCCGTGGAGACGACATTTTCCATGACATTTACTTCGAAAAGGAAGACGCAGGAGGCAGGAAGTACCTGCGAGAAGATCTGGAACGTTCCAAGAGTGATTATTATAGATTAATGGGTTGGGATGTAGAATCCGGCATTCCCACCCATTCAACCTTGGAACGACTGGGGCTGAAAGATGTAGCAGAAGGCTTAGTAAAAAAACCGGAACCAGGGCTGCCAATCCCATGATGGAGTGCAACGGAATAGCGAAACCCGGACTTCGCAAGGAGAAAGTTGCACGGTAACGAAGTACCGAAGAGCAACGCACTTCCATGTTACCGTGCAGGATGCTGCAATCAGTCCGAATCTGGGCCGAAATGCCTCCCGTTTTGGTACGGGAATGAATTTCTGTGCATTCGGCGTAATCGGGCCGCTCCGGCCGTCACCATGATTTAGACCGATAATCGTTGGCAGGTTGCAAGTATGAGCAGTGCAGATACGATTGACAGCATACACGGCAAAGAGGCTTGGAACAAGTTCGTCACTATGGGAGAGTGTGTTCCTGCCGTGGCGCCTCTGATTGCCCAGTCCTGGGCGCGTTGCCGAGCCTTTGGACATGATCCCAAACGGGGACCCGCCGTTGTAGTTGTCGAGCGAGAAGAGCTGGAGCGGCGCGTGGCGCGAAACCGGGACCTGTTGACCGTCGCTGTGCCGATCCTCGATGAACTGCAGGCTCTCGTGAAAGATTTGGGCTTTCTGACGTTGCTCACCGACAGTGACGGTGTGATTCTGGAAATGCTTTCGGGCGGAAAATTGAGAGACGCCGGCCTGGAGGGAAACCTGCGGGTCGGTGGAATGTGGGGGGAAGAACAAGCGGGAACAGGGGCGATCGGACTTGCCCTCCGGGTTGGTCTGCCGGTTCAGGTCGTTGGCTGCGAACACTACTTTGAAAAGGATCACGATCTGACGTGTTCTGCAGCCCCTATCTTCAATCATGACAACCGTCTCCTCGGAATTCTCAACCTGAGCGGACCCAGGGTAGAAGCCCACCTTCACACCCTGGGTATCGTGATTGTGGCGAGCAAGGCGATCACGAATCAGATACGTATCGAGGAGAACCATCGGCAGATCTGGCTGGCCAACGAATACCTGAGGACGGTAATTAATTCGATCTCAGATGGCATTGTAGCCATTGATTCCAATGGATTCATCAAGGAAATCAATTCGGAGGCAGCCAATATTCTGGCCACGGACACCTTGCTCGCCCGGGGAAAAGACATTCAGGAGTTTGTTGGCAAACAGTCGCTGTTTAAAAGAGTTGTAGCCGGCGGTAAGCCGGTGACCGACATAGAAACCGCTATGGATACCAGGCGCGGTTATATTCACTGTCATGTCAGCGCCACGCCCATCTTTCTCGCCGATGGCCGCGTGGTCGGGGCGGTTGCCACCTTGAAGGAGATGAAGAAGCTGCAAAGGGTGGTGAATCAAATCACCGGCGCGGAAGCCAGATTCACCTTTGCGAACATTATTGGGGAAAGCTCGGCGATGCAACGGGCAATCCATCTTGCGCAGGTTGCAGCCAGAAACATGCATACGGTGCTGATTCAGGGGGAAAGCGGAACAGGGAAGGAACTCTTCGCTCAGGCTATTCATAACGCCAGCCTTGCCGGCCAGCCCTTTGTAGCTTTGAACTGCGCAGCGATTCCCGAGACACTCATCGAGAGCGAATTGTTTGGCTACGAGGGCGGGTCCTTTACCGGCGCGAGCAGAAATGGACGCCCAGGCAAGTTTGAGCTTGCAAACGATGGAACCATTTTCCTCGATGAAATAGGGGAGATGCCGCTCAACATCCAGACAGTGTTGCTGAGGGTATTGCAGGAGCGATCCGTGGTGAGGATCGGTGGACTTCGCTCAATACCGATCAATGTTCGGGTGATCGCGGCAACCAGCAAAGACCTGGCCGTCGAAGTTCCCAAAGGTAATTTTCGCCAGGACCTGTTTTACCGCCTTAATGTGTTCGAGATTCACATCCCGCCCTTGCGCGACAGAATCGGGGACATTACGCAGTTGATCGACTATCTTGTAGCCGGCATTTCGGCGCGGTTTGGCAAATCTGTAGCCGGTGTTTCGCTTCCAGTCTTGAAACGCTTGTGCAGCTATCACTGGCCCGGCAATGTCCGCCAGTTGGAAAATGTCGTGGAGCGTGCTATCAGCCTTATTGATGGAGAAATTATCGAGGAACAACACCTGCCCGACTTCCTGTACGCCGAATCTCACATGCCGGCCGATAAGTTTCCCCGCGATGGCAGGCCATCGAACATCGAGGAGGTTGAGAAAAGGGCGATTTTGGAGGCCGTTAGCCACTTTGGGGAACGGCAACAGGCGGCCAGATCGCTCGGCATATCGCGGAGCACTCTGTATCGGCGACTCAAGAGGTACAGACGGGAAAGTTCAGATTAACGGTCCCAGCGAAGACCGGGTGTATAGACCTTGCCTCATTGGCTGCGCCGAAGCGGTTGCCATCCGGACCTGGGGACTTCAAAGAGGAGCTATGTCTGTCGCAATCGAAGTGGATAATGAACTCCAGGCGAAGCTCAACAAGCTCAACCATGAGCTGCGTTCTTTAGGAAGACTATTAGTCGCATATTCAGGAGGAGTAGATTCAGCGTTTCTCGCCTGGGCAGCGCATCAGGTGATTCCCGGCGAAATGCTGGCCGTCATCAGCGACTCGCCGAGTCTGGCGCGCGCGCAACTGCGGGACGCTATCGCTTTTTGCGAAGAGTACGGCATCCCGTGTCAGCGGATTTCCACCGGCGAGATGCAACGGCCCGAGTATGTACGCAACGATGGTATGCGGTGCTTCCATTGCAAGGAGGAGTTGTTCACCGCACTCGACTGCTTTCGGAAAGAGCACCATTTCGACTCGATTGTTTACGGCGTCAACACTGACGATCAAGGCGACTATCGTCCTGGCCAACGGGCAGCCTTGGGGCATGGTGTGAAGGCGCCACTGCTGGAGGCCGGCCTGTCGAAACAGGACATCCGTAATCTGGCGCACGCGGCGGGGCTTCGAGTGTGGAACAAGCCGGCTTCCGCGTGTCTGGCGTCGCGCGTTGAATACGGACGGGAAGTATCGTTGGAGATTCTCAGGCAAATCGAGACTGCCGAGGATGCATTGCGCGACCTGGGATTCCAGCAGTTCCGGGTGCGCCATCATGGGAAGATCGCCCGCATCGAGATTGCACGGGAAGAGCTGCCGCGTGCGATGTCGCTGGAGATGGCGGAAGAGCTGGTGCGCATCTTCAAGTCTATCGGATTCACGTACGTGACCCTCGATCTCGAAGGTTTTCGTTCCGGCTCAATGAATGCCATCCTGCCGGTCGCTTCTT
>Ga0187891_1003158_pt1 | contig 11785 bp, 12 predicted proteins | sample June2016WEW_21_4_FD_132990 | JGI IMG/M metagenome (GOLD analysis project Ga0187891, IMG submission 132990) | Peatland microbial communities from SPRUCE experiment site at the Marcell Experimental Forest, Minnesota, USA - June2016WEW_21_40 | ecosystem: Environmental > Terrestrial > Soil >... | reverse complement strand
TTCTAAGTTAGCAACCACGAAGAGGGAGCGCAGCGGGGTGAAGAACACCAAGGAGGCACGAGGAAAGGGTGCGGCAGACGAATGTTCTGCCTGCTAACTCTTAAGTTGACGGCTATGGGCTTTAGCCGGAAGAGGTACCGCCTCGCGGAGCGTCGAGATCGGTGATTGAGCCCGCCGAATCCTCTGCGGCCACCCGCCTCGCGGAGCGTCGAGATATCGGCTGGCGGTCCCACCGCCAGGGCGGAAAGGGACCCTTTCTGGACGGAAACTAGGGACTTCACAGATTTGCTGAGCCATGCCGCAGAAACTGAAAGACCGGCATGAAGATGCTCTGCGAGGAATACCGGCAGGGGCAATCTGTGAACGGCCACAAAGATCCCATGGTATCCATTGTCGGGGTATTCATGCGTTACAACACAGGCGCTCACCGGAAAAATTAAGAGAGCAGACTAGAGTATCGGAAACTCAACCCTCCTTGCCAACTCCTAAAGATTCCAGTTTGGGTATTCGTTAAAGAAATGATTCGAAAACGGCGAATATTTTGGCGCCTTCATTTCTCAAGAGCAAGGAGAGCTATCAGGAGTTCTCCTCTTACAACGTCGCTCTTCAGCGGGTGCGGCTTTTTACGATCCGCTGTAAGAGCTTGGTAATGTGGTCTTTGGGATTGGATTTCTGCCAATACCTCTTGCCATCAGCTTGAGAGCTTCATTTTCAATTCCTCGTACACCACACGTACCTTCTTGTAAGCCGACACCATGGAGTCCATCCGGGAGTCAAGGCGTTCGATGGCAAGTCCAACGCGAAGCTTTATATCGCGCTCGGGATCGTCCTTTGCGATCCCGTGCCGCCTTCCTATCTCATCAAGCGCACGCTCAAGCTCTTCACCAAAGAGCGGTGGGGCAGATGCCGCAGGATCGATGGCGGCCGCCCATGGCGCCATCACCGCTCGCAGGTCTGAAATGAGACCGCGACGGTAGACTTGGGTATGAATCTCCCGGGGCACTAGGGAATCTTCTGGATTCGAGGACAAGGACTGCTCGTTACAGACGAGAAACTCGACTATCGACTGTACGAAGCCTCCGAAAACACTGTTAGCGGCACGATCGAGATGGCTCAGTAGATCAACTCGGTCTCTGGCAGTGAATCGGAGATCACCCTCGATGCGGCCGACCAGCCCGTGAATCTCTTGTTCGGAATCGACGTTGGTAAGCTCGGCGCGGTACTTTTTAAATGAGCTTTCATATTCTTCGTAGATCTGTAGGAACTTGGCAAAAGCCGGCTCCACAATCTCCTCAAGCTGCTTATTCTTAGTCATCCCTTCGGCGTTCCACATGCGCTGAATCCATTCGCACAAAGCAGCAACCGCCCGTTCGCCCAATGACTTACCGAAACCTTCAGCGAATTTGTCGACAACCAGAATCATTATTTGCCCTCTCTTGTCTCAAAGACTGTCCACCGGACTGCGCACGCATGCTGGTCTCCGTTGGAGGACATGGACGTACATCGCGGGCGTCTAGCTACAGCCAAGAAGATACCGCGTGCCAGGATACGGCCATATAATGGCGACGTCAAGCCGGAGAGTGTCCTCATATGGTTTTATTTGAGACAGCTTGCCAACAGGTTGATTTTGGGATGTTTCAAGATGTGATTTGTATAATAGAACCTCATCTGAATGTTTTCTCTTGGTTTTGCATGGCTGCACGCGCCTAAAGTCCAGCTCCAAACGCGCATATTCTTCTTTACCTCTCCTCCTCAGGGGCTCGCCTCGCGGAGCGTCGAGATTTTAATCAGCACGCTTTGCCGGGCGGAGGGGTGGGTCAATGCATTTGAATTAATGAATTGAGCGATTTAGGCATTAAGGGATTCGAGAAATGATCAATTGAGGGATTCGAGAAATGATCAATTGAGGGATTTAGGAATTGAGGCATTGAAAAATCCCCAAATCCTTAAATCCCCTAATTCCTGAATCCTTAAATCAACAACATTGGCGAGGCGGGCGGCCTATTTAATGTCCTTTTCGACCGGATAATCCGCCTCCATCCAGGCCTTTATGCCGCCCGGGCAGCGATAGACGTTCGTATAGCCCAGCTTTACCGCCCACATTGCCGCGTTGTGGCTGCGGCCGCATTTTGTGAACCCGCAATAGAAGACGATCTTACGACTCTTGTCCGGGCCGAGGAGTTTCTCGAGGGCCGCTTTTTTTGCCTCATCCAATTGGGACATTTCTTCTACAGGAAATTCGATCTGAAGCGCGGTGGGAATATGGTTCTTCTTATAGCTGTCTTCGAGGGGCATAGTGTCGACTATGAGCATTGGCTCTTTCTTATCTATCCACGCCTTCAATTCCTCTGTGGTCACAATGCCGTAGCCGCCATTTTTGACCTGATTTGCGAACTGAACCGCAAGCTTTTCGGTCTCCGTTTCTTTGCTGCCCCATTCGAGTGCATAAGCGGCCGTGCTTATGCTGCAGGCCATAATCCAGCCAAGGACAAGATAGATGAGTTTTTCCCGTTTAATCATCTCTACTCCTTTCGTTGGGCGTTTCCGTCCGGAAAGAGTCCTTTTCCGCCCTGGGGCTTGGGAACCGTGACCGCCAGCCGATATCTCGACGCTCCGCGAGGCGGGTGGCCGCAGAGGCTTCGGCGGGCTCAATCACCGATCTCGACGCTCCGCGAGGCGGTACCGCGATGTACGCCTCCGCGCAACCCCTCGACTTCCTTGCCAGGACAAAAAATGCCTCCTTTCCGGATCGGAAACTGCTAGTCTCTTATCCAGTGTTTCCGGATGGAGACTCTTTAGTTGTTGTGGAATCCATATTCTGCGCAAAGCGATTGTGAATCCGTTGGCACGCCATGAGATAAAACGAAACTGCCATTAAACCCAGGTCCCTCAGAAAGGCTGTAAGAAGGCTGTTCCTTGCATGGATTTCCAACTGGGAAAAACAGCCGCAGTCTACATCGAGATTCTTCGAGATTGCGTATCCCAGGACTAAAAGAAAGCATGTCAGAAGCCCACAAATGGCCGCAAGGCTCCCACGAACGTTTAACCAAAGGCAGAGACCTGCCAGAAGTTCAATAGCAGGAAGGCCTATTGCCGCAGGAACGAGCAGTTGCTCCAGAAGCAGGCCGTAGGCGGAAATGATGCGGGCAAAGGCGCGTGGGTCAACAAGCTTGGCGCCTCCGGCAATAAGAAAGACTCCGCCGAGCAGGAGGCGCATAAGACAGCAAAGCCAGGGGGAATGAAAAAGCAATGTCCGAAGCAATGTCAAGGCAGACCCCAGAATATTAGAAATTTCGTACCGTTCACCTCAGGCGCAGAGACAAAACATCCTCACCACAGAGACACAGAGGACTCGGACTGAAGGGGGAAGCAAGAAGCGAGAAGCGATAAGCTTCTGCTCCCTGCTTCCTGCTTCCTGCTTCCTGATCTCAGTTTTTAAAGCGCCCAAGCCGCTCCGGTATGCCCATTTTTTTCATCACAGAGGCAGCGGCAGGCGGCACCAGGTGTTCCCATGCCTGACCTTCGGCCAGGCGTCTTCTGACTTCCCCTGCACTTATACCCTTCTGTTCGGCAGATTTTATCCAGAGCACTTCCACGTTCAGCCCCAGAGACTGAAACATATCAAGTTTCCTCTTTCCCCAATCGTCGTAAATAGTCAGATAAAAGACGGCATCGAGCGGGAGATAGAATCGATAGAGTTCTGGAAAATTTATAGGGAAGGGCACTATGGAAAACTCCGCAGGGTCCAGTCCGCTCACGAACATGACCTCCCGAATAATGCGGTAGCGCTCGAAATATGTGAGTGGATTAGCTTCCGCCGAACTCCGATCGGGATCGGCCGCATCGATCCTTGTGAGGGTGGGATCGGGGTTGGTGATTCCGATTACCAGTTGTCTGCACCGCTGCCTGGCAGCAAGTACATATTTCAGATGATCGAGATGGAAAACCTGAAAGCGGCCATGAACGACGCCAGTCTCTGTCATAATCATCCAGGAATCTTATAGAGGGTCCGAGTGTCTGTGGGCGAGAAAAATGCGCCTCAAGACGACGACGTTTGGATGCACTGCAAGATAGGTCAGCCCAACGAGCGGCGCCGGCGGCCAAAATAAGCTCGCCCACCCGCAAAGCACAATCACGCTTGTCCTTGTCCCCTTGCTTGCCAGTGTCGGCTTCCCCAACGGAATCCCGAGACTTTCAGCCCGAGCGGTAGTGTAGCTAATGAGGCTGCTGCCGGAAACCGCAAAAAACGCCATTACCAGCAACAAGGGGAGGGGCAATCCGGCAGGAAACCTTATGAGGTAGACAACCAGCCCGATCGTCAGGGCAGCGTCGGAGTAGCGGTCAAGAACCGAATCCAGGAAAGCCCCTCCCCTGCTCTGCATGCCGGTAAGCCTCGAGAATTGCCCGTCAACGCCGTCGAGCACCTGGGCGAAAGCAGCGAGAAATCCCGCAATCCACCCGCAACCGAGAGCGAAAACGACCCCGGCAAAAACCCCCATGGTCGTTGAAAGCAGCGTAATCATCCATGGACGCAGCCATTGCAGATTGATGAGTCGAGGGGTAAGACGCGCGGAAAGATTGATCTTGATCCATTTGAGGATAAATCTGTCCGACGGCTTTGTTTTCCATTCGTCATGCTGGACTGATTCAACCGGATTGAGCTTCATTATCCCGGCTTTCGAGATATTCACGAACTATTTTCAGGGTTGTCAGAAGAGGGGCTTCCTCCCGAAGCTCCAGGACCCACCAATTACATGAAAGCGAAGAGAGAAGGTCCAAGCGGCCCCGGACATCGTCCAGGCACACGGGGTGGACATGCAGGTCGTTGACTTCCTCGTGATAAACGTGCGCATTGAACGCGCGTTCGGGATGGGGCATGACGAAGTCTTCAAGGTCAAATATCCTGCACTGAACCGATTGACAGACTCGGGCATGACCGATATCAAGCGTAATACCGGCGTTAGTTTTTCGAACCAGTTTTTCGAAAAGCTGCGGCCTGCTCGACCAGCCTGAGGCAAGGTTTTCCAGGCAAAGGCGCACGCCGAGCTCTTGTGCATAGCTTACAAGTTCGGCCAGTCCGTTTATTGTACGATTCCAGGAGAGGCCTTCGGGCGATTTTCTTCCCAGTCCGAGGTGTACGGTCATAAACCGGCCCTCAAGCCTGGATATGACCCGGCAGGCTTTTTTGAATACTTCCATGGCCTCACCTGCCTTGAGATCGTCCTCATCGCCGAGATCGACACCCTTGAAAGCACAATGATACCGGACCTCGAGCCCCTTCAGGTTCGAAATATCCCGGAGAAGCCTCGTTTCTTCAATTTGATTTCGAGGAAGGCCCTCCAGTTTGATTGTCCAGTCGACACCGGTAAAACCGTGCTGCACTGCGGTCTGCCTGAGAGCGGCGGCATCGGGAATAAAATTGCAGATGGCGATCGTGGGCGAATTCATTCTATTGAAAACTCATTTCAACTGGAAAGCTGAAGCCGAATACGTGGCTTTCTTACCGCAGTGTGAGCCGATGAGCCCCATCTTGCCATTTCAAGGAAAGCCTCAATTCTCGTTCGCAACTGCTCCACATCAGAATTGGAATAATCCGTTTCCACGTGGAGAAACGGCAAACCGTGGTTCTTTTCCATAGAATCGCCGATTACCCGCGATTCTATATTATAAGTATGACAGCAATGCCAGGTAAGATCGACGACACCGTCAATTGCGTATTCACTTATCAGCCGGTCGAGCAGAGCCAGCCGTCCGGTGTTTGGGGTAATACACGAACAGGGAATTTGCAAATAACGGCGGGCAAGTGCCAGAAACGGGTCTTTTTCCTCCTCGTCCACCAGCAAATCCAGTCCTTTAACGCCCGTACAATTTTCGATACACACCACCGCCCCTCCGCATTCCTCGATTATGCGGAGCACCTTTTCGGAACCTTTTCCGATGGGGCAGCCCGTGAGAAGAACCCTCGGGGCATCGGGCTCGAAAGGTGAAAAACCACCGGCTGCAATAGCTTCCACCTCTGCGATGAATACCTGGAGAAGATCGAGATACTTTTCGGGGTAGACGAAGAAGCTCTTCGTCTCCATCACGGTCAGCATATCCAGCCCGGCAAGAGGAACGCGCTCAGCGGCCTGGAAACGGGAAATTTTCCTGATAAGTTTGCGTATTTTATTGTGGATTCGAATTTGAAACCTGAGATGGTCTCTGTTCATCCTCTGACCCGTGGACTGTTCGAGGAAGCTGCCGAGCCTAAGGATTTCCTCATACCAGAAGTGAAGAGCGTGCGGTTCAGCAGTAGAATAGGGCAGGTGCATAAGATGGAGAGGTTTGATGCACCCGAGAAACTCGTACATCTTTTTCTTGCCGTCACAGGTAGTCTCGCCGATCAAAAAATCGCTTGCCGAGAAAAACGGGCATGTATCGGTAACAGCATAGCCATAGCTCGATTTAATCAGCGGGCACAGGTTGGCAGGAAGGGTCCTCTCCGCATCGGAGATCGGTTTTTCCTTTTTGCCGCAAAGGCTGACTGGTATAGCTCCAGCGGCCCGCACAATCTCAACCGGTGCAAACAGGCAGTAAATGCCCGCCACTTTTTGCCCTTTATCCTGCAATTCGGAAACGTCGAGCAGAAAGCGCTCACCGGTATCTTGAAACTGTTCGAAACAATTTGGTTTCAGATGCAGTCTCCATTAGCCCTTGCCGCGGAGGACATCAAAAATCAAATCCGGACGGCAGCCTCATACTTTCCATAGAGCGCAGCACCGAGTGCGCCCACCATGTCCGGGTTATCGGGTACTGTCACAGACCGCCCCAGTTGCTCTTCGAGCAGTCTGACGACGCACGGATTGTGGGCGACGCCGCCCGCAAACACCACTGGTGCGGATACGCCGAGGCGCCCGAGCATCGCCGTAGTGCGCTGAACGATCGCCATGTGCAATCCCATGGCGATATTTTCCGGACGTTCTCCCCTGGCCATAAGAGAGGTGGCCTCGCTTTCGGCAAAAACGGTGCACATGCTGCTTATCTGTATCCGCCGGTCGGACCGGAGCGCAAATTCTCCGAATGATTCCAGCGGAATCTGCAGAGCTGTAGCCATGAATTCCAGGAACTTGCCGGTCCGGCAGCGCACAGGTCATTCATCTCAAACTTCAACACTTTGCCACTTTCAGACAGGGAGATGACCTTTGTATCCTGCCCTCCGATATCGAGGACAGTTCTGGCTTCCGGATACAGGAATCGTGTGCCCAACGCGTACGCCTGTATCTCGGTGATCGTAGAGACATTCACCTGCCGGAAGAATTGGGCAAACAGCTTTCGGCCGTATCCGGTCGCTATTATCCGGCTGCCATTGATTCCCTCCATCAATTTTTGGCATTGACCCAGGGGATCGAAAGTGGTCGGAGTTTTCACCTGCCGCAAGGGACCGTCCGAGTTGAGCACAACCAGTTCTATGGACCGTGAACCGATATCGAAACCGGCAAAGGTTTCATTTTTTGATAGAGATTCCATGAGAATAGTGTCCTGAGTCATGAATTAGTTCCCTAATTAAGGGTAGGGTGGGCAAAAGCAGAGCGTTGCCCACCACTGATTGGTGGGCACATAAAACGTGCCCACCCTACGAAATTTATGCAATGAACTTGTGACTCACGACACTAGTGTAGCGTCAACTAAGTTCATATAGGTAAGGACCGTCAGCCCGTCATTCCGGCGAAGGCCGGAATCCAGCGTCTTTTCAGTTGGTTAACAGCACTGGACCCCGGCCTTCGCCGGGGTGACGATTCCTTGCAACATGTAATAACTTTGTTGACAACGTACTAGAATTCCATCAATGCGTCATCTCAACGAAAGCTTCGACGCGGGTCTTTAGCTGCTCCACATCCTCCATACTGTAATCCGTTTCGATGGCAAGCATCGGAATATTGGCCTTTGTGAGCGCCTTTTCCACTTTGTAAGCTTCCATGGCATAAGGTTGGCAGAACGACAGCGCGTAATGGATCACACCCTTTACATTCAGTTCCCGAGCCATCTTGACGATATTGTCCAACCGTTCCGTGTTTGGTGTAAAGCAGGCGCAGTCGATTCGCATATACCGGTCTACAATGGCGTCCAGCATGTTGTCGAGCGTCACCCCCCCTTCGTCGACCAAATCGCGCGTATTGCGAGTACCTATACAGGATTCTTCGCCAACGACAATTGCCCCTGAAGACTCGATTATATAGGGCAGCTTCCAATTGGGAACGGCCATGGGGCACCCTGAGAGCATCAACCTGGTGGTCCCTTCAGGGGCGATTCCGATGCCGCTTTTCACCCTTTCCTCCAGCTCGTCGCACAATTCTTCGATCTTCGCGGTGAATCGGACAGGATCATCATAGAAAGATATCTGGTTTATCAGGAGGGCATCTCTTCCTGAAATCGGCGCCGGGACAGCCGCACGCAGCCGGTTGAGCCGCTGGAGCACGCGACGGCGGTTGTTCAAAAGACGGATAGCTTCTTTGAGGCTGTCCGCTGTGATTTTGTTTCCCGTTGTTTCCTCGACCTGGCTCTTGAAGCGTTGGACTTCACTTTTCCACAGTTCCCGGTCACAGGCGTTTTTCATTTGCGGAATTTCCATCACGTAGACCGGAGAATACTCGGAAAAAATTTCGTAGGCCTTTTTCTTGCCGTCACAAGTGGTCTCTCCGACGATAAGATCGCATGATTCAATGTAGGGGCACATCTTTGAGAGCTTGAACCCGACAAATGATTTGATCAAGGCGCAGGTGTTTCGGGGGAGCACTTTTTCGGCTTGTGCGCTCCCGATTTCCGCCCCCGCGCACAGGCCGACCTGAATGCCCCCGGCCGCGAGCACTATTTCTTCGGGGACAAAGACGCAGAAGGTCCCGACAATCTTCTTTCCCAGGGCCTTTGCATCCTGAAGCTCCTTTATCCTGAGCCCGTGGACTTCTGAGAGCACGAAATCGAGATATTCCATACCCTTCAGCCGCCCCTGCTGGCTCATATATATGTCCCCGTAGAACTTCCCGAGCACTTCGAGCAACCCCGCATGGGCTTCCAGGTCAAGATTGAGTTTCTCCCACATTGCATCATAAGAACTCGACATATCATAACCTCCTGGTTGAGTTTTAGAGGGGTATATAAATTGATTTTTCCTATGTGTCAAATAGATAATTACGATCTATTTTTAGCAAATCATCGGAGCAGGCGGTGGGACCCGCCCACCCACCTGCGAGGTAAGTTCTCGATTTCCTTATACCGGATCGACATCATTGGCGGCAAATCATGCCAAGAGCAAGGCCAGAGATGAGATGAGAAGTGAAGGAGCAATGAGAAGGATTGCCACTTTCATCACAACAATGTTTTCGAACACCGGATCGAAACTCAGGACCCTGCCAATCTCGTCTCCCATGGCGGAGAAGAAGTGATGGACGTCCAATCGATAACACCTCCTTTTTTGCAAAGGCGTACTTGTTCCTACGCAGCTCATATGATGAGAATTATTGGGGAGGTTGATTTTAAATCCACATGAAACTACTTTTGGATTATAAGCGTTCAGGTTGATCACTACTCTATTGATGGCGGCGAGGAGGGGAGCCCGCCGGTAGTGTTGAAAAAGTTGGCCGCCAGTGTTTCGCCGGCTTCTTTTCCAGTGTCATCGGCTCTGCGCCGGGAACTCGCAAGGATTGAGATCGTATAGTGGTGTCGACTATCAGCTTATTCAAAAAAGGAGACCCATTATAATGGCAATATTCTTGCAAAGCGGGAAACCCATTATGCATCGGCAAGGCGCCCCGCGAACGCCCAACGCGATTGATAGACCCTGCGTAGCGGGCGCCTTCCGCGCTTCGCGAAGTACATCGCTGAGAGGTGCCCGCAATCGATATGGCATTTTCTTGCCCAGTGTTGTTCATAAGTCTGTCTTACGAGGCGCCCCGCGAACGCCCAACGCGATTGACTTCCGCCTAAAGGCTGTAAAAGGAATGACCAGATTATAGCTGAGGGGTGCCCGCAATCGATATGGCATTTTCTTGCCCAGCGTTGTTCATAAGTCTGTCTTACGCTTACGAGGAAAAAGCACTTCCAGCCCTGCATGGATACCCCAAACGCGGTACAGCCATCTTTTGTTGTTTTGAGATGGTTATCGGACGGAGGTTGGCAGATGAACATTGCCATTAATAATAAAGACTCATCAAGTTACAAGGTTTCAATATTTTATCTGATTCTCTTATTCATTGTTGTCGGTTCGGGATGGTTCACAACGAGATATCTGGGTGATAAAGCCCGGAAGGAAATCCTTCAATTTAACAAATCCGCTATATTAACACATTCTTCCTATTTTACCGGTGAGTTCGAACATATTGAAAGAGAGGTTAAAGTGCTCTCAGGGTCTCCCCTGATTGCGCCTGCTCTCATTTCCCGCAAGGATGAGGATATAGCGAATGCGAACTCAGCTTTAGACAGGTACAATTCAGGCTTGGGTAGTTCTGTCAGTTATCTCATGGACAGCAATGGAATGACTATCGCTTCCTCCAACCGCAATGATCCGGATAGCTTTGTCGGCAAATCCTATCAATTCCGGCCCTACTTCATACAAGCAAGGAAAGGTGCTCCGGGCCTATATTTTGCCCTCGGCGTCACTTCCTTGAAGAGAGGTTTCTATGCAAGTTATCCTGTGAGGGACAGCAAGGACCAGATTATTGGTGTTGTCGTGGTTAAAAAGGACATCGACACGAAAGAAGCGGACCTGAGCAGGTATCCCTATTTTTTTCTCGTCGATCCAAACGGCATTATCTTTCTGTCCAGCAGGAAAGAGATGACCTTTAAGAGCCTATGGCCGATAAGCCGGGAAACCAGGCTTGCCCTGCTTGAATCGGGACAGTTCGGTGAAAGAGAGTTCGATGCTGTCCTGCCCCGGGAAGTTGTGGACGGGATGGAAATTAAATTTGACGGAAGGAATTATCTTGCTTCACGCAAGGTCATTAATCCTGAAGGATGGTCGGCTGTAATAATGACATCAACAGGAAAAATTTTGCAATACAAGTTGGTCGGCGTGATTACATCAATGTGGATATGCACTCTTTTAGTAATACCGATGATAATTAATTACAGGACATCCAGATCGGCAAAAATGCTGCGTGCGAGTGAAACGCGTTACCGTGAGCTCTTTGACAACACCAGCAGCGGTGTGGCTATCTATGAAGTAAAAGACGGCGGGAAAGATTTCATTTTGAAGGATTTCAACAAAGCCGGTGAACGAATAGACGGCGCCCGCAAAGACGACATTATTGGGAAAAGCATCCATGAGGTGCAGCCCGGCATTAAAGAATTCGGACTTCTGGATGTGTTTGAGCGGGTCTGGAGAACGGGCATCCCTGAACATCATGCAGCATCATTTTGCAATGATCAAAAGATTACGGCATGGTATGAGAACTTCGTCTACAAACTCCCCACCGGCGAAATGGTAGACGTATACGACGACATTACCGACCGCATGCGGGCAGAAGAGGCCCTGAGAGAATCAGAGCAACGATTGTCTCAGATTTTTGATTTTTTGCCTGATGCAACTTTTGCTATTGATCTCAATGGGAAAGTGATCGCATGGAACCGGGCCATTGAAGAGATGACCGGGGTCAAGGCTGAACAAATTATGGGAAGAGGAGACCATGAATACGGCTTGCATTTCTATGGGATTCGGCGGCCGATGTTGGTTGACCTGGTATTGACCTTTGATGAAGAGATCAAGAATAAATATCATTTTGTAAAGAAAGAAGGAGACGTTCTTCTGGCCGAG
>Ga0187891_1003156_pt1 | contig 11787 bp, 15 predicted proteins | sample June2016WEW_21_4_FD_132990 | JGI IMG/M metagenome (GOLD analysis project Ga0187891, IMG submission 132990) | Peatland microbial communities from SPRUCE experiment site at the Marcell Experimental Forest, Minnesota, USA - June2016WEW_21_40 | ecosystem: Environmental > Terrestrial > Soil >... | reverse complement strand
GTATATGGAACAGAACAAGATTTACGCCTCAAGAATCGGGCTTGTGGATGCCGAAAACAAAAAGGTAAATGTTGTTGCACTTAGGGCTTTTTATGTGCCTAAGATGGGTGATATCATAATTGGGTCGGTCGTGGAAGTTGGATTTAACGGCTGGACAGTTGATATTAAATCGCCCTACACAGCGCTCCTGCGTGCATCAGACGTTTTAAGCAGGCCCTTTAAGCCTCAAAACGACGAGTTATCGCAAGTTTTAAACGCTGGCGACTTAATTGTTGCAAAAATCGCTTCTTATGACAGAGCGCATGATCCACAGCTTACGGTTGGAGAGCCAGGGTTAGGCAAGATAACTCGCGGGCAAATTCTTCATGTGACACCTACAAAGATTCCCCGAATAATCGGTAGGAAAGGCTCAATGATCTCCATGATAAAGCAGGAGACGGGGTGCCAAATTATTCTTGGGCTTAACGGTGTCATCTTGGTCACTGGGAAAAACCTTGAGGACGAGGAACTTGCATTAAGGGCGATTAAAAAGATTGAGGAAGAATCCCACACGACCGGTCTTACAGATCGCATAACGCAGTTGCTTAAAGAAAGTAAAGGTAAAGTGGAGGAAAATAAGAATGAGTGAAAAACACGAAAAATTGATTGATAAAAAAGGTATCCGGTTAGATGGTCGAAAAGCAGATGAACTTCGACCCCTGAAGCTTCAAGTCGGCGTTTTATCACACGCTGATGGATCAGCCTACATTGAACATGGAAAAAACAAGATTTTAGCCGCGGCTTTTGGTCCAAGAGAGATGCATCCAAAGCACCTGTCACTGCCTGACCGTATGGTTTTGCGGTGCCGTTATCATATGGCTCCGTTTTCGGTGCAGGAGCGTAAATCGCCTGCGCCTTCAAGAAGAGAAGTGGAGCTGTCTAAGGTGATTAAGGAATGTTTGGAGCCAGCCTTGTTCTTGGAGCTTTATCCTCGGACGGGCGTAGATGTTTTTGTTGAGGTGCTGCAGGCTGACGGCGGAACACGTTGTGCAAGCATCACTGCCGCTGCATTAGCTATTGCTGACGCGGGTGTTCCGATGCGTGATTTGGTGGTTGCTTGCGCTGCTGGAAAGATTGATGACACTGTTGTTTTGGATTTGTATGATGCTGAGGACAAGCTTGGCGCCGCAGATCTTCCGGTTGCTTATATGCCCAGTTTGAACGCGGTTACTCTGCTTCAGATGGATGGCAACCTTACACCTGAAGAATTTGAGAAAGCGTTGAATATGGCGATGGACGGATGCAAGAAAATCTATGAGATGCAGAAGGAAGCGTTAAAAACTAAATACATGGTTGTTAAGGAGGAGGCTGAAGAGTAATGTCGTCACTTGTTACTCGCGTTAGACTAAAGCAGATTGAGCAATGTATCGAAAAGGGAAAACGCCTAGATGAACGTGGTTTGCGTGATACCCGAGAAATCAAGATTGAGCAGGGTTTGATTGAGAAAGCTGAAGGTTCAGCTAGAGTTTTGCTTGGCAAGACCGAGGTTCTTGTAGGCGTAAAAGTTGAAACTGGCGAACCGTTCCCCGACACACCTAACGATGGCGTTATGACTGTTAATGCTGAGCTTGTTCCAATCGCCTCGCCGAACTATGAGGCTGGACCGCCTAACGAAGACTCCATAGAGTTAGCCAGAGTTGTTGACAGAGGCATACGTGAATCAAAAGCAGTTGATAGTGAAAAGCTATGCATTGAGCCGGGCAAGAAAGTCTTCGTGGTTTTCGTGGATGTTTATGTGCTTAATCAGGACGGAAACTTAATTGATGCTTCAGCTATAGCTGCCATGGCTGCCTTGCTAAACACAAAGATGCCTAACTACGAAATCAAAGACGGCGAACTTAAAATAAAAACGGGTTACACTCCGCTACCAGTGAAAGTTCACCCAATAACTGTTACTATAGGAAAAATCAACAATACCCTCATAGTTGACCCTGGGTTGGAAGAAGAGCAGGTGATGGATTCACGGATTTCAATGGCTATCAACGAGGAAGGACACATTTGCGCTGTTCAGAAGGGCGGCTCGGGCTATTTTACACCGCAACAGATTTTAGAGGCATCAAAGATTGCTCAGGAGAAAGCTGCTGAAATACGCAAGAAGCTTAATTGGTGAAGAAGTTGCCTAAAACAAAGAAAGTCGGTCCAACAAGGGGTTTAGGGCCACGTTACGGTGCCACAGTTAGGAAACGCTATATCAAAGTAATCACTGAACTCAAAAGACCGCACAAATGCCCAAGCTGCGGCTTCGTACGCGTAAAGCGTGAAAGCGTCGGCATTTGGAAATGCAGCAAATGCAGCTTCACTTTTTCAGGCGGAGCTTACACTCCAACAACTAAGCTGGGTGTTGTGGCTAAACGTGCAGCTAAAGGCTTAACCATAGAGGAAGTCACGAAAGAAGCAGCAAAAGCCGCAACCGCTGAGCCGGAAACTGAAGAAGAGACCGACTAATCTCTTTTAATTTTATTTTTTTGTTTTAGTTTAGGTTTGTTTTAAGTTCATGATGCTCAAGCCGCGCCTTTATTATTTTTTTTAGCTGCAAATAGTGTCCTCTCCTCACTTGTAAAAACCTTATTTTAAGTTGCTTTTTTCATTTAGGGTTTGCATCGGGTTTAACTCAAGGTTAAAAATGGCGAAAAATGGTAAAGCGAAAAATGGTAAAAAATGGTGGAAAAAGGTTAAAAAAGGCTAGAAAAGCGCTTTTTCTTGTATTCCCCATGGTTTAACATGAGGGATGCCGAATTGGCTTTAACTTCGGTTTTTATTTATTAATTGGGTTTCGCTGATTAATCTTGGGCGCTCTAAATGGCAACTAAAGCAAAAGCCACTATCCGCTTAAAACTCCCTTCCGATAAAGAGTTAACCACACTTCTTAATGCTTTAACGCCGGAAGCCAACGCGCCTGTGACAAGACGGGTTACGGTAAAATTGGAAAAAGACGGTTTGTTTTTGGTGTTGGCGGTTGAAGCTGAAGATACGGTTGCTTTGCGGTCAACGTTGAATGCTTATTTAAGATGGATAAACTCGGCAATGAACGTAATACATGTGGTTGACCAGGCTTAGTTTTTGAGTTTGAGGTGCTGGCAAGTTTAGCGCAAATGTTTAGGGCGTTTTAATCAGCTTGTTCTTTTCAAAGTTTTTGATAAGGTTCGTTTATTTGTATTTTGCTTTGAAAATTAGCATTAGGATGGCTTGGACGAAAGCTAACGAATTCGCGATGATAATCGGCGAATTATTTATGTAAACTCCGTAAACAAACCATAGGAACACGCCGCAGCAATACAGTGAGAACATTCCGGATGAGATGTCTCTGGTTGATTTGGTTTTCCAAACCTTGACTAACTGTGGGAAAAGCGCGATTGTGGTGAAAAGGGCGGCGGTTAAGCCAATTATTGTTATGATGCTTATCATGTTCTTGTTGCTATAGTTTATGTGGGATTGGTATTTACATTTCGCTTAATAAAACAAAATTGCTATGGACTACGAATAATCTATTCTGCGTTGCTGATTGACGGTTGATGTTGTCTTCGGGTCAAAAAGGTTTAAATAAATACTGTCTCATTTCGTATATGCTTTAAAGCTTAAAAACGGATGAAAATTTAACATGTCACAGGAATATCGCTATATACTTCGTATAATGGGTACAGACGTTCAGGGTACCCTTAAGACTTCTTACGCGGTGGCGCAGATAAAGGGCGTAAGCATGAGCCTCTCAAACGCAATCCTGAAAAAGGCAGGAGTAAACCCTGACCTTCGAGTAGGCTTCTTAACCGAATCAGACTTATCAAAAATAGAGGATGTCATTAAAGACCCAACAAAATATGGCCTGCCAACCTGGCTTTTCAACAGACGAAAAGATTCAGAAACGGGGAAAGACATGCATCTTTTAAGCGCTGATCTTGTTTTAAGAACAAAACAGGATATTGATGAAGCTAAAAACATGAGGTCTTGGCGCGGATACCGGCACGCTTACAGTCTCAAAGTTCGTGGACAACATACGAAAACTACTGGACGAGCCGGCAAAGCCTTGGGAGTTAAAAAGAAGACTTTGCTGCAGAAGCCTGGTGGAGCGCCAGCCGCTGAAGGAGGCAAATAAGCATGGGCGATCCGAAGAAGCAGCGTAAGAAATTTGATACTCCTCGTTTTCGATGGCGCAAAGATATCCTTCAAGAAGAGCTTAAACTATTAGGTCAATACGGCTTAAGAAACAAGCATGAACTCTGGCGTCTTAAAACTACTCTTTCAAAAACCAGAGGCATCGCCCGTTCACTTATCAGTAAACCTGCTGAAGAACGCGCAAAAATGGAAAATGAGCAGCTTGCAAAACTCAAAAAACTCGGCATCATACAAGAAACCGCCGTGCTAGACAACATGTTGGACTTAACAATCGAAGACATCTTAGAACGCAGACTTCAAACAATCGTTTTCCGTAAAGGTTTAGCAAGAACAGTTTTCCAATCACGCCAATTAATTACTCATGGACACGTAACCATAGATGGCCGCCGAGTAACAATTCCCGGCTACTTAGTGCCTAAAGCAGATGAAACAAAAATCATCTATTCCCCCGAGAGCGCAATTGCAAAGCAAGAACACCCGTTACGCGTCGGATTATCAGTAATAGCTAAACCGCCAGAAATCAGGCAGCCTGCCCGAGGCGGAAGAAGAGGCGGAAGAGGCGGCAGATTTTGAGCGCCCCCAACAGCAAACGAAACGATAAATGGGCAATTGTACACATCTTCAGCTCCTACAATAACACGTTAATTCACATAACTGACATTTCAGGCGCAGAAACAATCGCTCGCACAAGCGGCGGCATGTTCGTGAAAGCAGACCGCATGGAATCATCGCCCTACGCGGCTATGCGCGCTGCAACCGGCGCAGCTGAAGTGGCTCGGGATAAAGGAATAACAGCCATCCACATTAAGGTACGAGCGCCAGGCGGTTCGGGACCGAGAACTCCGGGGCCCGGAGCTCAAGCAGCCATACGCGCATTGGCAAGGTTTGGTTTCCGTATTGAACGTATTGAAGAAGTTACACCTATTCCACATGACGGCACAAGAAGGCCCGGTGGCAGAAGAGGAAGAAGAGTCTAAACTCAATTTCCCTTTATTAACAGAAAAATTGAAATAATGCACTATATCTGTATGAACGCATTATTGGAGTGTCTTAGCAAGTGAAAATGGAAATCCTTGAAAAAAACGATAACATCCTCCGCATAGTCATTAGAGAAGCGGATGTTCCGTTAATGAACGCTCTGCGTCGGATAGCACTTGCTGAGGTGCCCACTATGGCAATCGACGAAGTTGTCATGATAGAGAATTCCTCAATTTTGCAGGATGAAATAATTGCTCATCGGCTTGGGTTAACGCCGCTTAAAACTGACTTGGACACTTACAATCTTCCTGAAGTATGCGAATGTAAAAGCGAATTCGGTTGCCCGCAATGTCGAGTGACGCTTACGTTGGATGCTGAGGCAAAGGAAGGAACAAGAACAGTTTATTCAGGCGAAATCGTATCAGAAAACCCCGAAATCATCCCTGTGTCAGACAAAATTCCAATAGTGAAGCTTGCTAAAAACCAAAAATTAAAACTTGAAGCCTACGCTCGGCTTGGAAAAGGCAAAACTCACGCCAAGTGGCAGCCGGTTTCGATGTGTGCTTACAAGTATTTCCCGCAAATTACGGTTCCAACTGAGAAATGTGCGGACTGCGATAAATGTGTGGACATTTGCCCCAAGAAAGTGTTCGTCATGAAAGACGAGAAAGTTGATGTGAGAGACCTCTTGGCATGCAACCTTTGTATGGACTGTGTTGAAGCTTGCCCTAAAAAGCCGGCGCCGTTGAAGGTTGAATGGGAAAAGAACGCTTTCATAATGAACATTGAGTCGACGGGTGCGCTTCATCCAGAACGTATCCTCCAAGAAGCCACCAAAGCATTAGGTAAACAATTAATCGAACTTGAAGAATTATTAAAGGCTGAAGCACAATGAGAGAAACCAAAACAACAAACCCGGAATTAATCCATCTTATCCGTCTTCTAAAGAAAGAAAGTAGAGAAAAACAAGTAGGCATCTGGCTGGATGTGGCTGACCATTTATCTAAAACACGGAGCCAACGCATCGCAGTTAACCTGAGCAGAATAAACAGGAACACTAAAAGAAGCGATGTAGTGGTTGTTCCAGGCAAACTCTTGGGTTCAGGCAGCATTAACCATGCGGTAACCGTGGCGTCATTTGGTGCTTCTGAGAAAGCAAAAGCGAAACTTGTTGCTGCCAAAGCGAAATATCTCTCAATCCCAGAGCTCTTAGAGAAAAATCCAACGGGCTCAAAAGTAAAGATTATTCGGTGAAAAAGATGCAAGCAACAAAAAAACCGTCTGTTACACTGGTGAACGCTGAAGGATTAGTAGTTGGCAGAATGTGCAGTAAAGTTGCCAAAAGATTACTAAACGGAGAAGAAGTCATCATCCTTAACGCTGAAAAAGCCGTGTTCTCAGGCAAAAAGAAAAGCAAAGTTTTAGAAGCTCACATCTTCCTTGAGGTAGGTGCTCCAAGGCGTGGTCCATTTCACTACCGAAGACCAGACCGTTTCCTGCGAAAAGTCGTAAGGGGGATGGTTCCGTATACGCTGCCGAAAGGCAAAAACGCCTATAAACGGCTCAAAGTGTTTATGGGCATACCTCTTGAGCTTAAAGACCAAGAAATGATTACGTTCACAGAAGCTTCATCTGCCAATCTTAAAGGGCCACATTTCACCCTTGGAGAATTGGCAAAAGAAATCGGATGGAACGACAGGATGAAATAATTATGCCACCAAAAAAAGTTTTAGTTGTTAGTGGAAAAAGAAAAACAGCAGTTGCCCGCGCCATAGTTAAACAGGGTATAGGCAGAGTACGAATAAACCTAACTCCAGTTGAAATTTACGAACCAGACATCGCTCGCGCAAAAATAATGGAGCCTCTACTTCAGGCAGGCGAAGACGTATGGAAGCAACTAGACATGGACGTTAAAACCAGCGGCGGAGGCTACATGGGACAGGCAGAAGCCGCGCGAATGGCGGTTGCCAATGGGATTCTCAAATGGACAAAAAGCACTCATCTACGCACGGTCTTCAGCGAATACGACAGAACAATGGTTGCCGGAGACTCCCGAACTAAAGAAACCAAAAAGGTCGGCGGAGCAGGCGCACGAGCAAAAGAACAGAAAAGTTACAGGTAAGGTGGAAAAAACAAATGATTATCCCCGTAAGATGCTTCACATGCGGCAAACTGGTCGGAGACCAATGGGACGAGTTCACACGGCGCATTAAGACAGGCGAGAACGCAAGCGACATCCTAGACAGCCTCGGCTTGAAACGGTACTGCTGCAGACGAATGCTCCTATCTAACGTAGAAATAATCGATGAAGTTCTACGCTTCTATGAAGAAGCAGAAAAAAGAAAAGAAGCACGCAACCTCTATTAGTTTTTTTAATTTTTAAAAAAAATCATTTTAATGAGAATAAAGCTTCTCGTATGGTCGTTTTGACATGGGCAGTATTTTCTTGAATTTTCCGTTTAGGATTTCTTTGGGGTCGGCGCCGAAATGGCTGCAGTACTCGTTGACTGATGCTTCAATCGTTTTCAGGTCGCGTTTGCCGACTTTCATTATTTTTGTTCCGTTGACTGGTTCTAGGATTTCGCCTCGTTCGTAGATTACTCCGCCGTGCATTCCTGTGCCGACGAATCTGGCTTTGCATTTTTCGCCTTCTTTGAGGTTTAAGCCTAATATGATCATTATTCCGCCTGCCATGTACTCTGCCAAGAAGTCGCCTGCTGTGTGCCCGATGACTATTTGGGGGATTTTGCGTTGGTACTCTTTCATGTGTATGCCAACTCGGTAGCCGACGTAGTCTCGGACAAAGATTTTTCCGCCCCGCATAGCGTTTCCCGTTACATCTCCAGCGTGGCCATTTATGATTATTTGTCCCTCATTCATTGTGTTTCCGCAGCCGTCCTGGGCGTTGCCATGTACCACCAGTTTGGGTCCATTCAGGAAGGCGCCAAGGTCGTTTCCTGGAGTTCCATAAATGTCAATTTGGATGTTTGTGTCAAGGTCGGTGCCGATGTATCTTTGCCCGCAGACGTTGCGTATTTCTATTCTTTGAAGGTCGTTTGTGCATATTGCCTGTCGTAGAAGGCAGTTTAAGTCTTTGTAGTAGACTCCTTCAGCGTTAATTTTGAGCATGTTGCCTTCTTTCTGCAGGATCGAATTGTATTTTGCGTCGATTTCCAGTTTTGGCTTCTGTTCAAGCATACATTTATTCTCCCGCCAATTTTACGCCTAAGATTTTTGATTCAGCCCTTGTCAAGCCAACGCCTCGAAGTGCAAGTCGGTTGCCTCGCAGGCTTTCGATGGCGTTTATACCCATGCCGCCCATTATGTCTTTGATCTCTAGGCTCCAACTGTTAAGCATGTTAACGAGGCGTTTGGATGCGATGTCGGGGTTGATGCGTTTGCTGATCCATGGGTCGCTTGTCGCGATTCCCCATGGGCATTTGCCTGTGTAGCATTTTTGGCAAACAGTGCAGCCCATAGCTATCAAAGCGGCTGTTCCAATGTACACCGCATCAGCGCCAAGTGCTATAGCCTTAACCACATCAGCGGCGCCTCTGAAGCCGCCTGCCGCGACGACGGAAGCCTGATTTCTAATGCGTTCTTCTCTGAGCCGTTGGTCAACCTGTGCAATGGCTAATTCGATGGGTATGCCTACGTTGTCTCTGATGACTTTGGGTGCCGCGCCAGTTGCGCCTCTGACTCCATCAAGCGCGATGATGTCTGCTCCAGCCCGCACCATGCCGCTGGCGATTGCAGCCGCGTTGTGAACAGCCGCGATTTTGACGGAGATGGGTTTGGTGTAGTTTGTGGCTTCTTTTAATGCGAAAATTAATTGCCGCAGGTCTTCGATCGAGTAGATGTCATGTTGAGGATACGGTGAAAGCGCGTCTGTGCCTGTGGGTATCATGCGTGTTTTGGCTACGTCTTTAGTTACTTTTTCGCCTGGCAAGTGTCCGCCTATGCCTGGTTTTGCGCCTTGACCAATTTTGATTTCTACTGCTGCGCCTACCTTGAGGTATTTTGGGTGCACACCGAACCGTCCAGATGCAACTTGGACAATGGCGTGGGCGCCGTACTTGTAGAGGCTTTTGTCTAAGCCGCCTTCGCCGGTGTTGAAGTATGTTCCGCACTCGGTAGCTGCTCTGGCTAAGGATTCATGCACGTTTAAGCTTATGGCGCCGTAAGACATAGCTGAAAACATCACTGGAATATCAAGGCAAAGCTGCGGAGTAAGCTGTGTCTTAAGCACAGTTTCGCCGTTTTCCATTTCCATCTCAACCTTGTCAGGTTTTGCCCCAAGATAAGTTCTAATCTCCATCGGCTCACGCAGCGGGTCGATTGAGGGGTTGGTTACTTGGCTAGCGTTTAGCAGCAGCTTATCCCAGTAAGTATACTCTGGCTTGTCGCAGCCCATGCCTGTCAGAATTACACCCCCCGTTTCAGCCTGCTTTTTCACGTCTCGGATAGCATCCATCGTCCAGTTTGCGTTGTCTCTGCTGACGTTAGGGTTTTTTCTTATGGTGATGGCGTGGGTTGGGCAGAAGGTTACGCAGCGTTGGCAGTTTACGCAGTTCTCATCTTTACTGCAGATCTTGTCGGTTTCTGGGTCGTAGGAGTGAGTTTCATATGTGCATTGGTTAACGCATACTTTGCAGCGTATGCAACGGTCCTGGTCACGTTCCACTAAATATTCGGGAATTATGTATGTTTTCATTAAATTTGACCTCCAGCTGAAACCTCAAGCGGAGCAGGGTTACTTTTTAATCTGGCAATAACCGGTTCTCCGCCTCTGGGGCACCAGAACTTATCCAGCTGAGGCGAAACCAAACGCATCGCTGACTCCTCTGACGACAAGTATGTGTAGTCGCCGTTTGAGCCAGCCACCATTGGCCGCAGTTTGATTCGGTCAGTTAAACCTATCATTTCGCCGTGGTGAGCAACGATTATGCTGAATGGCCCATTCATCAGTAAGCTGCCGTAAGTTTGCCGTAGCGTTCTTAGAAGCGTCGCTTGTTTGGGTTCCATGGCGTCTATTTCACTCCATAGGGGCGCGGCGAAGATCTGTGACACCAATTCGATTGGCAGGTGCTGTCTACGTATAAGCAAGTCAACCGCGTACGCCAACACTTCAGTGTCTGTTTGCATCGTGCATTTGTAACCGTACATTTCCAAGTGACGCCGGTTTATGCCGTAGGACGAGAGTTCACCGTTATGCACAACCGTCCAGTCCAGAATGTTGAATGGATGTGCTCCTCCCCACCAGCCAGGAGTGTTCGTGGGGAATCTGCTGTGACACGTCCAAAGATATCCTCGGTAATCTTCTAAACAAAAGAAGTCCGCAACATCTTCAGGAAAACCTACGCCTTTGAACACGCCCATGTTTTTGCCGCTTGAAAAAACAAATGCCTTTCCCGTTTCGGTGTTGATGTGCATGATGGCTTCTATCACGTAATCCTCTTCTATTTGGCCTTCAGGTCGATGTTTTTTAGGTTGAACAAAGTACCGCCAAACCAGCGGGGGGTCATGGACGTCGGCGGGTCTTGTCTGCATTTCTTCATCGTAGATTATGTCGAATCTTGAAGCGAGGATGTGGTCGGTTTTTTCTTTTGCGTCTTTGGTCAGGTACATCACGTGGAAAGCGTAGTAGTCTTTGAAGTCGGGGTATATGCCGTAAACCGCGAAGCCGCCGCCTAAACCGTTACCGCGGTCATGCATGTTCGTTATCGCGCGGACAGGATCCTTTGAGCCAAACCGTTTGCCCTCCGTATCCATCATCCCGAAAAGGGCGCAGCCTGAGAAGTCCTTGTCGTCTCCGAAGGGACTGATTATTTTTCTATCTTGCCAGTTCATTTATTGCACCACACCCATTTTTCTCTGCAGACCCTTTGGCAACGTTGCCCAGCCGAAGTCGTCTTCGAGGAGTTTTTGCTTGAATTTCTTCACGTTTACCGCGTTTTTTATAAGATAGAACAGGACGCCTGCATGTTCAATGCAGTTTACAAGCGTTAAGCCTACGATAACGTTGTTTTTGAGGACTATTTTCTTGTAGACATTGCGTTCAGTGTCTTGCTTAATGAGCACTTCAAGCGCAGGGTCTTCTTTAGCATTAGCTAAGCCTACGGAAACGATGGGGATGCCAAAATATTTTAGGCTGCTCATGTTTGTGCCGCCCATGTAAGTGGCTTTCTTGCCTGCCATGTTGTGCCCTGCAACTTGTCCCTCTAAAACCGCAAGAGGCCAAAGAGGCAAAAGGCGGTTTTGATTCATAATGAAATCGTACGCTTCAGCAACATCGCCGCTGGCGTAAACGTCAGGCACATTTGTCTGCATCATGTTATCCACCACTATCCCTCTGTTGGTTTTCACCGCTGTTCCAGCCACCAGTTCCAGGCGGGGAATCACGCCGATGGCTACGATGACAAGGTCGCAGGGAACTTGGTTACCTTTAGTTAAGATTACTCCCCCAACTGCGCCTTCGTTATCTGGTTTGCCCAGGATTTTCTGGACGGACTGGCCAGTCATGATGTTGACTCCTGCTTTCCGAACGACGCCCTCCACAATGTCGGAGCCTTTTGCGTCTAAGAGTAAGCTGAGAATTTTCTCCTGCAACTCAACCATCGTAACTTTTAAGCCACGTTTCATGAGCGCTTCAGTCACGCT
>Ga0187891_1003155_pt1 | contig 11790 bp, 15 predicted proteins | sample June2016WEW_21_4_FD_132990 | JGI IMG/M metagenome (GOLD analysis project Ga0187891, IMG submission 132990) | Peatland microbial communities from SPRUCE experiment site at the Marcell Experimental Forest, Minnesota, USA - June2016WEW_21_40 | ecosystem: Environmental > Terrestrial > Soil >... | reverse complement strand
TTGCCCGCCCCGACGAGGACGAGCGATTGCGGCCATTCGGACATGACGAACCCTCGCTCATAAATGCTCGCGCCACCCAACACCGCTTGGGCGGGCGATGCAAGGAGGGTGGGGGCGACGGATGCCCCTTGAGCGCCAACGTGTCAGAGGGTTCATGGCGACGGCCGGCAAGGGCGGAGCGCAAGTTTCTGGCGATTGCGCTATTGACAAATGTTCCTTTTTTGTTCTATTCTGTAATTCAGAAAGGAAGGGGGCTGGCGCACGATGGGAACTTCGCTGAAACCGAGGACCTTTCGGCTACGAGCCGGGGGCGTCGAATGCGACGCCGGCGGCCTGCGTGTTGGCGGCGCGCAACTCCTAGAGTCGGTCGTCGCCTCTCCGGCGGTTCGCCGGTGGCGGCCACTCGCGCAGTCGGAGATCGATCGCATCCTCAGCCGAGCGTATGGCGCAGAGATTCGCGCCAGCGACAAGCGAGGAGGCCTGACGGTCGCCGCCGAGGCGCTCAACAAGGGCGAACTGGCGCGCGCGCAGATCGCGGCGCTGTTGTTGCGCCTACCCGATCCAGCTCTGTCCAAGCTCGACCCCGGCGCCCGCAACGAGCAACTCGCCTGCCTGCGCGAAAGCGGCCTATTGGCCAAGGATTGGAGCGAAGACGATCATCCGCGAACGGGGACGCCGCCGAATCCCGGATGGTTCGCGCCGAAAGACGACTCGGGGGCTGCCGGGACCGAGGGTGGACATCAGTCTGGCAGCGCGGAAAGAGGTCGGGGTCAGGAGCTCGCCTTCGCCGGTGTCTTGATTGACAAGCGTTACGACGAAGTCGCGAATATCACGCACTGCACCTATCGGACACCGCTGAGGGACTTCACGATCGAGTTTCCGTACTTTGAACATTGCCCTCCCACGTTTGCGTACCCATTCTCGAACTAGTCTCGCAGCTGAAAGGGCCGGGGATGTCGCCCGTGACGATTTCGAAGAACGCGGCCGAGCTGATCGTGGACAAGCTGAACCAGCCCGCTTTCCTCAGCATGAAGAAAGAGGACTCCGTTCCGTCGTTGAGCTGGGCCCAGCGCACCTACACCACCGATCTGACCGGCAAGCGAACGGAGCATGGTCCGATGTTCTTTTTGTCCTGGGTCGGGCCGCAAACGCTCAAGGAGTACGACTACCTTTTCCTTCCCCTCCCCGACGGCAGTGAGATCGCTATGGCTGGCGGCGAATTCTTCCGCGGCGGGTCTTATGTCATCGACGCAAAAGACGGCCAGCTCACGCTGGTCGACGCCGGGCAGGACCCGCTGAGTTAGCGGGCGGTCGATCGGCTCGGCGGCGCGAAAAGAAATCACGGCAAGGATGATGAACTCTCACGCACGTCTATCGGAGAGCGAGCCGTGTCCGTCACAATAACAAAGCGCACCATCGACCTGATTCTAAGAAAACTCAATGAGCCGGCGACGATCGCCATGCGAAAGCAGAATTCGGTTGCAACACTGGCCTGGGCCAGTCGGGTTTACAGCGCCGATCGCCTCTCGGGCGAGCGGACGGAACACGGACCACGCTTCTTCTTCTCCTGGAGCGATACGGATAAAATCAAGGAATTCAATAGTGTGACTTATGTGCTGCCCGATGGCGAGTGTCTCGCGCTCGGACCCGGCGATTTCTTCCAGACCGGATCGCATACGATCGACGTGAAGGACGGACGCCTGACACTGGTCGGCGCGCCATAGGTGGCGCGCCGCGTTCGCTCGCCTGTTCCTCGCGGGTGTCTCGGCCTTGAAGCCTGTTGCCGCCAAAGGGCATCCGCGTCGTCATGGCGAGCGACAGCGAGGCGATCCAGACTCCGGCGGCCTGAAGGCTGGATCGCTTCGTCGCTGCGCTCCTCGCGATGACGTCGACTCAGCGCAACGCCGCCGTGAAGCGCTGGATTTTGCGGCAGGCGTCCTCCAGCGTCTGCAGCGAGACCGCGTAGGAGACGCGGAAATTCGGCCCCTGGCCGAACGCCGAACCATGCACCACCGCGACGCCCTCGCTTTCCAGCAGCTCGGTGACGAAATCCTCGTCGTTGGCGATCGTTTTGCCCGACGGCGTCTTCTTGCCGATCGCGCCGGCGCAGGAGGGATAGACGTAGAACGCGCCCTCGGGCTTCGGGCATTGCAGATGCTGCGCCTGACCGAGCATGGAGACGACGAGGTCGCGCCGCTCCTCGAAGGCCTTGCGGCGCACGGGGATGAAGTCCTGCGGGCCGTTCAGCGCCTCGACCGAGGCCCATTGCGCGATCGTGCAGGCGCCTGAGGTCTGCTGGCCCTGCACCATGTCCATCGCCTTGATCAGCGGCGCCGGGCCGGCGGCGTAGCCGATGCGCCAGCCGGTCATCGCATAGGCTTTCGACACGCCGTTCATCGTCAGCGTGCGCGAATAGAGCCCCGGCTCGATCTGCGCGGGCGTGGTGAAGACGAAATCGCCGTAGACGAGATGCTCATACATGTCGTCGGTGAGCACCCAGACATGGGGGTGGCGCATCAGCACCTCGGTGAGCGCCTTCAGTTCGTCGCGGGTGTAGGCGGCGCCCGAGGGGTTTGAGGGCGAGTTCAGCACCACCCACTTGGTGCGCGGCGTGATCGCGCGCTCCAAGTCCTCGGGCCGCAGCTTGAAGGCGTTTTCGATCGTGGTCGGCACGAAGACCGGCTCGCCGCCGTTGATCAGCACCATGTCGGGATAGCTGACCCAATAGGGCGCGGGGATGATCACCTCGTCGCCCTTGTTCAGCGTCGTCAGGAAGGCGTTGTAGAGAATCTGCTTGCCGCCGGTGCCGACGATGGTGTCGGACGCCTTGTAGTCGAGCCCGTTCTCGCGCTTGAACTTGGCCGCGATCGCCTCGCGTAGGGGTGGGATGCCGAGCACCGGGGGGTACTTGGTCTCGCCGCGCCGAATCGCCTCGATCGCCGCCTGCTTGATGTTGTCGGGCGTGTCGAAGTCCGGCTCGCCGACCGACAGCGAAATCACGTCGCGCCCCTTGGCTTTGAGATCGCGCGCCTTCTGCGTCACCGCGATGGTCGCGGAAGGCTTAACGCGGGAAAGGACGTCGGCGATGAAGGCCATGATCGAGGTTCCTATTGTTCGGGCGCCGTTTCCAAGGGCGGCGCACCATAGTTTCGGGCGAGGCCGGCGGCAACCTGTTTCGCTCGGAACGCGCAAGGCTCGCCAAATGAAACCAAATCTCGCCAAGACTCGCCGAACCCCGCCACGTCAGGCTAGGCTCCCGTCTTCGCCGTATCGTGGAAAACCAAGGCCTTTGCGCGAGCTGGCGAAACTGCCCGAGGAAGACGTCGACACCGCCGACATCCCGGAAGCGCCGGCGGAGAATTGGGTTCACGCGCGCAGGAGCGAACGCTGCCGACCGCTGAAACAGCGGCTCACGATCCGCCTGGACGCCGAGGCGTTAGCCCGGTTCAGAGAGCGCGCCGCCAAAGAGGGTATCAGACGGAAATCAACCGTGCGCTGCGGCGGCATGTCGCGGAAGCGCGGAAGCGTCGGGCTTAGCGGCGAACAATGGGCAAGCGTTCGGGCTTGGCAGGCCGCCGCCGTCCGCGCTCAGAACGCTTTGTTTGAGACGCGCAACCGGTCCGCCATCACGCGCATGACCTTGAGCGCAAAGAACGGCGTATTGCTGACCAGGAACAGGAACTGCTTCTCCGTAACCGGGACGAGCGTGACGTCGGTCGCGGCTGTGGCGGTCGCGCTGCGCGGCTCATTGTCGATCAGCGCCATCTCGCCGAAAATGCCATTGTCATCGAGTTCGTCGAGCAGGCGATTGCCAAGCGAAATTTTCACCCGCCCGCGCTCGATCACATACAGCTCCGTCGCGGTGTCGCCTTCCCTAAAGATCGTCTCCCCCGCTCTGAATGAGCGGACCGGGACATTTGGTCCAATGAGAAGACTGAAATCGACGGGGCCATTCGCCATGTGGGTAAATCCCGCGCATCGGAATCAAAGCTAACCGATAAATGATGCAACGAACGACCAACAGATTGCAACGGATATCCGCTGGGCGCCGGCAAGCGTCTGCGCCGCTCGTACGCTTTGCTTTGGGCCTCGCGCCGCTGCGCCGCGTCGGGTTCGGCGTCTCGCGCCGCGATTTACGATTGGGCGCAAAGCGAATCGCGATGGGAACCGCAGCCGGGCAGGCTCGAGGAATTGATTTTGCTCAATGAGACATTGCGCCGCAGCGCTACGCAGTTCAGTGGCGCGGCGGATTGGCTTACAAGGGAGTCGCCGCGAATTTGCGTTCGCGAATCGCCGATTTCGCCGACAGCCGGCCAACGGCGGGGTCGCGACCGGGGATCTTGCCAGAGGAGACATCCGTGCTGACATCCGCGAGCGCCCTTTTCCTGACCGCGATCTCCGCCCCGGCTCCGGCGGACATCACGCCCTCGTCTTTGGCGGTCCGTCCCGCCGCGGTCGAACTTAACGAAGCGCCCTATGACTGGACGCTCCAGCAGGGCCGCGGCGCATCGGGGCTCAAGCTCGCGGACAACACCGCCAATTGCAACACCGGTCCGACGCCCACGAACATCGGCGGGCATGCGGACAGCGTGCCGGACTGCGGTTTCGATTGAGCGGCGGACCCATCGCCCGAGCCCTGGGCGCCCCGGTTGAACGCGTATGCTGCTCTTGCTCTCCAACAGCCTCGACGGAACGGCTGACGTGCTGGTCGGGCTGTGCGCGGAGCGCCGCCAGCCCGTCTTCCGGTTCAACATCGATCTCTGGCGGAACTATCGCTTCGCCTGGACGCCGGACGGCTTCGCCGTCTGCGACCCGTCGGGACGCGCGGCGGCCTCGGATGAGATTTCCGCGTGCCTGTGGCGGCGACCCTCGCTTCGCGACACGCCGGGGTGGGAGGGCGGAACCGCCGACGACCGCGCCGCCACGGAGGCGGAGCTGCACGCTCTCACTCGGGAGATCGCGGAATGGACGCGGGCGAGGGGATTGCTGCGCCTCATCGAGCCGTCCGCGCCGCGGCGCGTCGGTCGGCTCGCGCAGATGCGCGTCGCAGCGGCGTTCTTCACGGTCCCGGACTGGAGCGTCGGGTGGGGTTTTCGATGGCCGGCGGAGCGGCGCATGGTCAAGCGCTTCGCGACGGAGGCGCTCGGGCCCGAGCGCGATCGCTACATCTACGTGCGGTCGGTGGACGCCGATCGTCTTTCGCCGGAATGGCCGTGGTTGACCCAGGAGGTCGCGCGCGGCGTTCGCGACGCGACCGTCCTCTATGTGCATGGCCGATGCTTCGGGTTCGAGATGGAGCGCACGCGCGCCGAACTCGGCGTAGAGGACTGGCGCACGCGCGTCGGCGCGAACACGGACGCCTGGCGGCCATGGGACTTGCCCGCCGGGCTTTCGGAGCGCATCGGCGCCTATATGGAACGGCTGGGCCTTCGCTTTGGGCGGCTCGATTTTCTCAACGGAGAGGGCGAACCGTCCTTCCTGGAGGTGAACGCCAACGGCCAGTTCGGCTGGCTCGACGATCCCCAGGGCTGGCCGCTCCACCGCGCCGTTCTGGAGGCCGCGCTCGATCCGACCTCGACCGTCCGCGGCGACGAGACCGTCCGCGAGGCCTTGGGATAGCGGCCATGGCGGGCGCCGGCTCTCAGCTGGCGAGCCACAGCCCGAACAGAAACGACGACGAATTGGCGATCAAGGAGACGAGCATGGCGCGGGGGAGAGTCAGCTGAGCCATCCAGGCGATCATCAGGCCCTCGGCCACGATCACCAGCGCCTCGAGGACGATGGCGGTCGGCCAAAAGGGGAAGTACGGATAGGCCCAGAAAGCGGCGGCCCAGACCTGGGGATGGGTCACCGCCGTCGCCACGGCGCAGGCGAGGCCGACATGCAGGGGGCCTCGGCACGGCCATCTCGTAGCGCCGGCGATGAGGAAGCCTATCGGCCCTTCGAGCGCCGCGGAGACCAGAAGGGCTTCGGTTTCCACCATGGATATTTCCCTTTCTCCCGACCATTCGAATACGCCGTCATGGACAATAAAGGAGGATAGCATGCGTCGCCGGATCGAATTGGCTTGCTTTGCGCTGATGCTGGCGGTTTCGACCGCTCGAGCAGACATCTTGCCGACGCCCGACCACGGTCCGCCGATGGGCGACGCCGGCGGTCTGAGCTTTGCGGTGCAATCGGTCGAGGTTCAGATGGGACCCGCCAACGGGCCGCACTATCAGAAGAGCGAGCAGGTCGTCGTGCTCGTCGGATGCGACGACGGGCGCCCCAATTGCGCGCTGGCCCGATCCAGGAATCTCATAGGCATGGAGGTGGGCTCGGTCGACGGCAAGAGCTTGCGACCCGAGATCGGCATGGTGCGGCAGATCATGGATGCTTTCGCCAGCAAAACGGCGGCCGCGACGATCACGCTCGAATTGTTTTCGCGCGCCTCGAACAGCGCGGCGATCAAGGTCGATTTCGCCCGGCGCTGACGGCCTGCCGCCCGGGCCCTAGCGTTTTGCCCCGCCAGCGCTTAAATAACCGATTGCGGAGCTGGGGGGTGCGTCAGGACCATATTCCTCGGGGCCGTACGATCCCCATGGGAGCTGTCCCTGTCCTCGCCCGTGGGCTTGGGCACACGGCGCCCACCTACTTACGTAGGCGCCCGGGATCTCCGTCCAACGGCCTTCTCGGCTCCGCGCTTCAATTTAAGGGATCGGCGAATCGACGCGAACATGTCCGGAGCCGCCGAGCCCAAATCGCTGCTGCGCCAGAGCGCGCTGGCGCGCCGCCGGTCGCTCGATCCGCAAACGCGCGCTCTGTTGACCGCCCGCCTCGTCGAGGAGGGGCTCGCCTGCGCGCGCCAATGGCGCGCGCGCGTCGTTTCGGCTTTCTCGCCCATTCGCGACGAGCCCGACGCGCTCGCGCTTCTCCAGGCGCTCGGCGCCGAGGGCTTCGCGACCGCCCTGCCGGTCACGGTTGCGCGTAGCGCGCCGTTGACCTTCCGGCTCTGGCGCGTCGGCGATCCGACCGTCGCCGGCGCCCTTGATATCCCCGAGCCGACCGCCGAGGCGCCCGCCGTCGATCCCGATCTGTTGTTCGTGCCCCTCGCCGCCTTCGATCGGCGCGGCCATCGCATCGGTTACGGCGCGGGGCACTACGACCGCACGCTGAAGCGCCTGCGCGCGGCGGGGTCGGTCCGGGCGGTCGGCGTCGCCTATTCCGTCTGCGAGATCGCCGCCGTGCCCGATGAGGCGCACGACGAGCCGCTCGATTTCATTCTGACCGAACGCGAATGGATCGCCGCGCGGAGATTTCGCTGATGCGCCTTCTCTTCATCGGCGACATCGTCGGCCGTTCCGGTCGCGCCGTGCTTCTCGATCATATCGCGGCTCTGCGCGCGCGCTGGCGGCTCGATTTCGTCGTCGTCAACGGCGAGAACGCCGCCGGCGGCTTCGGCCTCACCGAATCGATCTGCGAGGAATTCCTCGCCGCCGGGGTCGACGCGATCACGCTCGGCAACCATGCCTTCGACCAGCGCGAGGCGCTGGTGTTCATCGAGCGCCAGCCGCGCCTCATCCGCCCCGCCAATTTCCCCAAGGGGACGCCCGGGCGCGGCGCCAATCTGATCGAGGCCGCCAACGGCGCCAAGGTGCTCGTCGTCAACATGATGGGGCGCGTGTTCATGGACCCGCTCGACGATCCGTTCCAGCGCATCGAGCAGGAACTGGGCGCCTGCGCGCTCGGGGTCGGCTGCGACGCGGCGATCGTCGATTTCCACGCCGAAGCTTCCAGCGAAAAGCAGGCCTTCGGCCATTTCGTCGACGGCCGCGCCAGCCTCGTCGTCGGCACCCACACCCATGCGCCGACCGCGGACGAGCGCATCCTCGCCGGCGGCACCGGCTTCATCACCGATGTCGGCATGACCGGCGATTACGATTCGGTGATCGGCATGGAGAAGGACGAGCCGCTGCGCCGTTTCACCCGCCGCATTCCCTCCGGGCGGTTTGAGCCGGCGAGCGGGGCGGCGACTTTGTGCGGCGTCGCGGTCGAAACCGGCGCCGACGGCCTCGCGCGCAAAATCGCGCCGTTGCGCATCGGCGGCGCGCTGGCGCCGGCCGAGCCCGACTTTTGGAATTCCTGACCTTCGCTCCGCGAGAAACCTCATGCCCGTGGCGCCGACCCTTGTCTTCGACCTTGACGGCACGCTCGCGGAGACCGCCGGCGATCTCATCGGCGCGCTCAATTTCGTGCTGGCGCGCGAGGGAATCGCGCCCGTGCCGCGCGCCGCCGCGCGCGCTCTGCTCGGCGCCGGGGGGCGCGCGCTCATCGCGCGCGGCTTCAAGCTTTCGGGGCGCGAACTCGCGCCGGCCAGGCTCGACGCTTTGTTCGCCGATTTCCTCGTCCATTACAACGCGCATATCGCGGACGAGAGCTGGCTCTTCCCCGGCGTCGAGGCGTGCCTGAGCCGCTGCGCCGAGGCGGGCTGGCGGCTCGCGGTCTGCACCAACAAGCTCGAACATTCCTCGCATCTGCTGCTCGGCAAGCTCGGCGTCGCCGACCGCTTCGCCTTCGTCTGCGGCCAGGACACGTTCGGCGTCGCCAAGCCCGATCCCAAGCCGCTGCTGGAGACGATCCGAAAAGTGGGCGGCGATCCCGCCCGCGCCGCGATGGTCGGCGATTCGCGCACCGACATCGAAACCGCGCGCGCGGCGGGCACGCCGGTCGTCGCCGTCGATTTCGGCTATACCGACGTTCCCGTGGCCGAACTCGCGCCGGACCGGGTGATCTCGCATTTCGACGCGCTGTTCGAGGCGGCGGAGGAGTTGCTGCGGGAGCGGGCGACCTCGCCTTGACTTGCGGTTCGCCCCGGCCTTAAACGAGGCGTCCGCGGCCAGGGCGATTAGCTCAGCGGTAGAGCACTCCCTTCACACGGGAGGGGCCACAGGTTCGATCCCTGTATCGCCCACCATGGCCCCCGATCGCCCCGCCCAGCGCGGCGGGCGAGTGTGGCGGTTTGGCCACGCTTTAGCCCAAATCTCGCGTTGCGCCCCTGAGAACCGTTCTAGACGGTTGCGCGCGCGCGCCCTTTCTCCGATTACTTCACGGCTTGCGCGCGAGGCCGGCCGTTCGATTCGGACGCGGTCGGTCGGGCGCGTGGCCGAGAGCCAGGGGATTTTCGCATGCGCCGCACCGCTCTTCTCAGGGCCGGCCTGATCGCCGGATTGATCCTTTCCTCCGCGCCGGCGGCCTTTGCCCTCTCGAACATTTTCGGCCCGTCGAGCGGCGGCGGCGACGAACGCCCGCTCGCCTCGCCGATCCCGCGCGAAACCGTCAATTTCGACGGCCCCTACGCGCCGGGCACGATCATCATCAACACCAGCGAGCGCCGGCTCTATTTCGTGCTGCCGGGGCGTCAGGCGCTCAAGTACGGCGTCGGCGTCGGCCGGCCCGGCTTCACCTGGGCGGGCGTCACCCGCATCGCCAACAAGCGGGAATGGCCGGATTGGACGCCGCCGGCGCAAATGCTGCGCCGCCGGCCCGATCTGCCCCGCCACATGGAGGGCGGCATCGACAATCCGCTCGGCGCCCGCGCGATGTATCTGGCCGGCACGCTCTTCCGCATCCACGGCTCCAACGAGCCCGACACGATCGGCCAGGCCGTCTCCTCCGGCTGCATCCGCATGACCAACGACGACGTTGTCGATCTCTACGGGCGCGCGAGCGTCGGCGCCAGGGTTGTCGTCCTGCGCTGAGCGGGCGCTTCCCGTCTCCCGCTTGCGGGCGTCAGGCGAACCTTCGGTTCGCCGAGAGGTGTCGGCGAAGCCGACGGACGAGGGCCGGCGGCCGCATCGGCTCGCCTTTCTTTCTCCCAATGGCGCCGCTATATTGTGCTGATGAACGCGCACGCGCCCCTCGTCTCCCCGCCGCTGGTCGATCCGTTCGGCCGCGTGGTGAGCTATGTCCGCGTCTCCGTCACCGACCGCTGCGATTTCCGCTGCGCCTATTGCATGTCCGAGGACATGAACTTCCTGCCCAAGCGCGACGTGCTTTCCCTCGAGGAGCTCGATCGGCTGTGCACGGCCTTCGTGCGGCTGGGAACGCGCAAGTTGCGCGTCACCGGCGGCGAGCCCTTGGTGCGGCGCGACATCATGACCTTGTTCCGTGCGCTTTCGCGGCATCTGGCCAGCGGCGCGCTCGACGAGCTGACGCTGACGACCAACGGCTCGCAACTCGCGCGCTACGCCGCCGAACTCGCGGATTGCGGCGTGCAGCGCGTCAATGTCTCGCTCGACACGCTCGACGCCGCGAAATTCCGCGCCGTCACGCGCTGGGGCGATCTCGACAAGGTCTTGGGCGGCGTCGAGGCCGCGCGCGAGGCGGGCCTCAAGGTCAAGCTCAACGCCGTCGCGCTCAAGGGCTTCAACGACGAGGAAGCTCCCTCGCTCATCGCCTGGGCTCACGGGCGCGGCTTCGATCTGACCTTTATCGAGGTCATGCCGCTCGGCGCGGTCGAGCGCGAGCGGTTCGACCAATTCCTGCCGCTGACCGAGTTGCGCGCCTCGCTGGAGGAGCGCCTGACGCTGACGCCCTCGCCTTACGCGAGCGGCGGGCCGGCGCGCTATTTCGACGTCAAGGAGACGGGCGGGCGCCTCGGCTTCATCACGCCGCTGACCCATAACTTCTGCGAAAGCTGCAACCGCGTGCGCGTCACCTGCACGGGGAGGCTCTATATGTGCCTCGGCCAGGAGGACGCCGCGGATCTGCGCGAGCCGTTGCGCCGCTCCGAGGCCGACGATTTGCTCGTCGCGGCGATCCGCGCCGCCATCCAGCGCAAGCCCAAGGGCCATGACTTCGTCATCGAACGCGCCGGCAGCCATGCTTCGACCCGGCGCCACATGAGCGTGACCGGCGGATAGTCGAACGGCGACTATTTGCCCGCGGCGACTGGCGAGAGCCGCGCCGGTGTTTTATATGAGTGGGGTTGGAAGCGGGGCCTTGAACCCCGTCAGGAAAGGTCAACGCGCCATGTCGAACGTGCAAGAGCGGATTCAGAAACTGATCGCCGACAACCCCGTCGTTCTCTTCATGAAGGGAACGCCGCAGTTTCCGCAATGCGGATTTTCCGGCCAGGTCATGCAAATTCTCGACTATCTCGGCGCGCCGGTTGTCGGCGTGAACGTGCTCGAGGACGCGGAAATCCGCCAGGGCATCAAGGAATTCGCCAACTGGCCGACCATTCCCCAGCTCTACGTCAAGGGCGAGTTCGTCGGCGGCTGCGACATCACGCGCGAAATGTTCCAGTCGGGCGAACTCGCGGCGATGCTGACCGAAGCGGGCGTCGAAGTGAAGCAGCCCGCCAAGGCGTGATCGAAGCGCCGGCGCCAACGAGGCAAGGATCGCCGCCGGCTTAGACCCGCGGCGATTTGAGATCGGCGACTACTTTGCGACGTCGGGCGGACGGCTCGAGCCGCCGCGGCTTCGGCGCGCCGTCTTGGACGGGCGCTTCGGCTTCGGCTGTCCTACGGCCGATTGCGCCTCCAGGAACAGCCGCTCGACGGCGTCGCCCCCTGAGTTCGACGCCCGCTTAGCGAAGCGGAATTCCCTCCTGCGCCCGCTTCCGTTTACGGTTTGCAACGATTTTTGAATTTCTTGCCCCCCATTATGCGGTATTGGGGTGGGATTCGCGGCTCGACGCGGGGATTTGTACATGACGCGCAAGTATTTTGGCACCGACGGCATTCGCGGCCGCGCGAACGGCAAGATCACGGCCGAACTCGCCTTGAAGGTCGGGCAGGCGGCGGGGCT
>Ga0187891_1003149_pt1 | contig 11806 bp, 9 predicted proteins | sample June2016WEW_21_4_FD_132990 | JGI IMG/M metagenome (GOLD analysis project Ga0187891, IMG submission 132990) | Peatland microbial communities from SPRUCE experiment site at the Marcell Experimental Forest, Minnesota, USA - June2016WEW_21_40 | ecosystem: Environmental > Terrestrial > Soil > Wetlands... | reverse complement strand
TCCTTTCGGAGACTCTATTAGGGGACATTTCTAACGAGGAGAAAAGGGGACATTATCATCGAGGTACAACAGCGAAAAATGCAGGTGACGCGCCGGGGAGTTTGTTTTTCCCGTTCCGGGGACAAGATTCCGGCCCAATGGAACTGTGTGGCCGCAGGGCACCTCGGGCGGCGTTACCATGGTAAGTTCACGAAGCTTGTCTGTCTGATGGGCCCCCACCCAAAGTCCTGCGAATGGCGCATACATAGAAGAAACGGAAGTGTGCGCTTTACGCAAGCCTCGGGGGTGTGCGATGATTAGCACCCGGCAGACGGTCGGCTCCTGATCGTGAACGACAAGCATGCGGTCAAAGAAAGCCAAAGGAGGGTTTCCATGAATCGAATTTCGCTGATCGGATTGATATTCCTCTTGACACTACAGACTGCATGCAGCATTTACACACCGGATGCCGGCCACGAAGTCGTTTTGGTCGAGAAGCCGTATTTCATCGGTCACGGTGGGGTCGATCCCGAATCCGTCAAGACCGGCAGGACCTATGCTGCACTTTCCACGGAAGGCGTGGACGTTTACATGCAGCCCAAGAAGTACGAAACTGAAATGACGGATATGATGACCTCCGATGGTGTCCCGATTACTTTCCACGCTATCGCCATTCTCCAGGTGACAGATTCCGTGCAACTCATCAAGAACTTCGGTCCAGATTGGTACCAAAATAACATCGAGGAGCAGTTCAAGACCATGGTGAGGCAGGCAGTGAGAAAGCACGGAATGAACGAAACGGCTATCTCCACTACGGCCCTGGACGCAATCGACAATGAGATCCGCGATGTGCTTGTGGCATTTTTGAAGGAGAAGAATCTGCCGGTCAAATTGGTGACAATGACGGTAGGCAAGGCTAACCCGCCCGACTCAGTGAAGCACCAGAGAATCGAAACGGCTACTCAGGAGCAGAGAATTCAAACCGAGAATCAGCGCAAGCTCGCTGAAGACCAGAGGCTCATGGCAGAAACAAGTCGGGCTGCTGCCGACAACGCATACCGCGAACACATGGGCCTGTCTCCCGAGCAGTTTATTGCGCTCGAAAGAATCCACATGGAGGCAGAGGTCTGCGGAGAAAAGGGCAAAGCCACATGTACATTCATCCAAAACGGCGCCACACCGGTTCTTAACGTCAGATAGTTGTGAAAGCGAGAACCCTTGCGTAAAATACATACTTCCCAAAAGAAATGTATGCGCCAAGCACGGTACCAACCACCTCAATTTTCCTTTGATTGCTTTTCGCCTTCCAAGGGAGTAAGCTACACGCCGTGGCCACTTCGCCCCAAGTGACGCGCCGGCGTTCCGAGCGGAAGATCGCAAAAATAGCTATAGTCGTGTTTGTCGACCACGAGCATGAGCCGGGAGGAAGCGACGCTTACACCGTGGACGTCTCGACGCTGGGGGCAAGAATCCAGTCTGAGCTGTCGCTGACGCCGGGGCAGATGGTGGAAGTTGTTCCTGTCAACGGCTCTGAGCCTGTGACGGCCCGGGTAGTTTGGGTAGGAAGGCCGGCTTCAGAACTGCAAGGACAAGCAGGGCTTGAGTTCCTCGATCCCTTCAACCTAACCACATGACGTTTGTGCATCCGCGCGATGAACTCCTGGCCGTCATGGAGCGGATCTATGACTACCGCATGACGACCACTTCCGGCGGCAACCTGTCTCTGCGCGCCGAAGAGGGGGACGTTTGGATTACCCCGACGCGGGTCGACAAGGGGAACTTGCGGCGCGAGGACATCGTGCTGGTGCGCGGCGATGGGAGACTGGAAGGGCGCCATCCGCCGTCTTCGGAGCTTCCGCTGCATCTGGCCATCTACCGGGCGAGGCCGGAACTGCGCGGAATCGTTCATGCCCATCCGGTGGCGCTGGTGGCCTTCAGCCTGGTTCATGATGTGCCCAACACCCGCCTTTTTCACAAAGCCAGGACAGTCTGCGGGGAGGTGGGGTTCGCCCCCTACGCACTACCAGGGAGCGAGGCCTTAGCGCGGAATGTGGCGGAAGCCTATCGACCCGGTGGTTACTGCGCCATCCTCGAGAATCACGGCGTGGTGACCGCCGGCGAGAATCTCCGGGAAGCGTTCCATCGCTTCGAGACCCTCGAGTTTTCGGGCAAGACAATCATTGAAGCCCGGCGACTTGGAAACATTCGATACTTGACCGACGAGGAGATCGAACTGGCGGAACAGCGCGCACCGGGATTGCCGGAGTTGGAGAGACCGGCTCCCACAAGCCTCGAAAAGGAGCTGCGGCAGCGGCTTTGCGAGTTCGTGCGCAGAGCTTATCGCCAGCGCTTGTTCATCAGCACGCAGGGCAGTTTTTCCGTGCGGCTCGACGAGTTTTCATTCTTGATAACGCCCTTCCAGGTCGATCGCGGCGAGTTGGATGAGGAAAACCTGGTGCTGGTAAGCCATGGAAAATCGGAGGCGGGCAAGCTGCCCAGCCTGGCTACGGGCAATCACGAGGCCATCTACCGGCAGCATCCCAAAGTCCATGCCGTCATCAATGCGTATCCCGTTCATGCGACGGCTTTCAGTGTGACAGGCGTCCCGCTTGACACTCGGACTATTCCGGAAAGCTACCTGGTGTTGCGGCAAATCAGGCAGGTGAAGTACGGAATACAGTTTCAAAATTGCGAGGAACTGGCCCGGCAGGTGTCTCCGCGCCAGCCGGTGGCGATCCTCGAGAACGACGGCGTGCTGGTGATTGGCTCCGATATCCTCGAAGCCTACGACCGCCTGGAGGTTCTCGAATCCACGGCGGAAGCGATCCTCAACTGCCGCGCCATCGGCGAACTGGCGCCCATGCCCGAGGAAGCTACTCGGCAACTGGAAAAGACGTTCCTATCGTCCTGAGTCCCTTCCCCATGTTTTGTCATTCCGAGCGATCATGGGTTTTCGACCCACCGGAAGGGATGAAATCTACATGCGTCGTCACCCCCGCGAAAGCGGGGGTCCATTGTTGCTCCGGCGCACAATGGATTCCCGCCTTCGCGGGAATGAGGTGATTTTCGAGAGCGATGCGAGGAATCTTGGTCTGAATCCAAGCGCTTCGGCCGATTCCGGTCGGCAGAGCGAGATTCCTCACTCCGCTCGGAATGACATGGCTTTTGCGCGCACGGGGCAGGCGATTAGTCTTCTCGCCGCAGGACCTTGCCGTAGTCAACTTGAAATGTCGGACTCGCTCGCGTTCCGGTGATCTTGAGGGGCACGACCGTTCCCGCGCCATTACGTTCGAATAGCCGATCGACCGGTTTCAGGAGCAACGATTTGATGCCGCGGGTAGTTTGCGAGACTCTTGCCTGGAGGCGGAGATCGCCATGAAAATCCAGCGCTTGGTTCGTCAAGCCGAAGGCGCCCTGGAGGTGTAACGAAGCCCCCGGAAGACTGAAGATGAGCCTGGGAAACGTTGCCTGGCTCTGGGCCAGCGAGAATCTTCCGGCCAAATCGAATGGGGTGTTTTGGATCTCTTGATCGCCGGGCTTCCCCTGGCCACGCCGGCTGAGGCCGGTGATTTTGGCCTCCGTCTGGGGGTCGGTAAACCGCGCGGACTGAACGTCGTAGCTGCCATCCAGTTTCAGCCGCTTGGCGATGACCTCCTCGCCAGGGTGAAGATCTAACTTCGTCTGGAGGCTCAAGGCGCCGGTTAGAGACGGCGTGGACGACTTCAGTGCCAGGCGGAGAAAGTCCTCCAGCCGGGCAGGCCCCGCGGTCACATCGAGAAGTATGAATCGACCTTTCCCTTCCGGGACGCGGGCCACCCGGCCGCGCGCAAGGATCTTCGACCCGAGCAATTGAGCGTCGACGCGCTGCAAGAGAACGTCGCCGCTGACTCCATCGACAACGGCGCTGAACTGAGTCTTCAGGGGCACTCGATTGCCGCTGATCCCAAGATCGAAATCGGGAGTATCAGTCTCACCCTGCACCTTGATCTCGCTCAACACACCATCGTATTTGCCGAGGGAGGTGAGCGTTCCGCCCAAGCCTCGAATGGTGGAGAGGTCCGCATTCGCGAACCGATAGCTTCCGGAGACTGGGGTCAGAGACGGCTCGGACGAATTCCAAGGCCCGAACAGCCCCTTGGATTGGATCTGCCCGACGGGCACGGGATTGGTCAAGGTAACTTGGAAAGACATCGGTTGGCCAACTCCCACCGATTCCATCTTGAGCTTGTGAATGTCGAACTCGTGGGGAAGCTTTTGCGGGTTCGAGGAGACGATCTTCAGCACGGCGTCGTCGGCAAGAATCTCGTCCAGCAGGAAAGTGGTTGTGGAGGCTTTCTGTTGCTGCGGCGGTTGCCGCTGCGGCTTGTTGGTCACGGCCTGTTTCGAGCGAGGAGGAATGATAAGCACCAAACCTTCCAGCCGTACCCGCCCGAAGTGCCTCGGTTGGCGCATCAGGCCGAGCCAATTCCCCGATGCCGAAAACTTCCGGATACTGGCGAGTGGAGTCGGCCCGGATGGCCCCTGACGATTCAGGGCCAGTCCCTCACCAGTAATGCTCACTTCAGGAAAAAACGCGACGTCGAAGTTCTTCAGCTCAACCTCGCACTGGTAGCGTTTTTCGAGGCTCTGGATAACCCACTCGCGGCTGAAGGGTGAGGAACGCCAAAAATAGACCGACAGGACGACGGCAGCGATCAGCGGCACGCCTAGAATAATGATAATGAGCGTCAGCACCCTGCGCCGGGTCTTCGACCGATTGGACTGCATGGGCCCCCCTGCTTTCGCGTCTTTGGCTTAGACGTATAATATACTAGATGTGACGTTGGGCCGCTGTAATGATAGCGATTCTGAGGTTGAGTCGATGAGGCGATCCCCGAAACCAGCATTGGCAAGCATACTTTTCTTGGTCTTCTTCAACGCATCCCTTCTCCTTGCTCAGACGGCAACCTCCACACCGGCTTCGAGTTCCCAGGCCGCGGCGCCCGCTGCGGCGGAAGGCAACGTCATGATCGAAGAGTTGAAGAGCCCCAATGCCGGGACGCGCGCCAAGGCGGCGCGTGAGTTGGGTAAAGCCCAGGATGTGTCAGGCCTACCTGCCCTGGCTGAGGCAGTCTCGGACCCGAGCGACAAAGTTCGCCGCGAGGTAGTTCTGGCGCTGGCGCAAATGCATCAGCCGGAAGTCCTGGATGCGCTCATTAAGGCTACTCGGGACAATAATGAAGAGATCAGCGTTCTCGCGGTGCAATCGTTGGTAGGGTACTATACCGGGAACGTCCCTAGCCCTGGATTCAGCGGCTTTTTGAAGAAGAATTGGCAGCGCGCCAAGGAGCACTTCAACCCGGACACCACCCGGATCGACCCCGGCGTGTACGTAGACCCCAAAGTGGTTGCGGCCTTGGACGCGGCGCTGAAAAGCACACGTTCAATCCGCGCCTCCTGCGTGGCGGCGAAAGGGCTGGGCATCCTGATCGCTCGCGCGGCGGTCCCGGACTTGGTGGCCGCCGCTCACTCCTCCGACGAAACGCTGTCTCTCGAGTCTCTCAACGCTCTTTCGAAGATCAAGGATAGGTCGGCCGGGCCGCAACTGGTTGACTTGCTGGACTCCCCTGACAAGGAGATCAAGCAACAGGCGTCCGTCACGGCCGGCGTCCTGCGCACCAGTCAGGCCCAGCCGAAACTGCGGTACATTTACGAAAACGACGCCGATCCGAAGAGCGAAGAGAAGGCCCTGGAAGGACTTGCTTACCTGGGGGACGAGGCCTCAGTCCCCGTTTTCACCAGAGCGCTGGGAAGCATCGATAAGGAGATTCGCACTTCCGCGGCAGAAGGTCTGGCTCGCGCCCGCGATCCCAAAGTTCTCCCGGACTTGGAAAAGGCCTATGCGGTCGAGAAGGATGCCGGGGCGAGACTGGCTCTTGAATTTGCGATGTCAGCCCTGGACAAACTCGATTCCTTGAACGACCTCGTGAACCAACTTTCCTCGAGGACGCAATGGGATGTAGCTCAACCTTACCTTATCGAACTGGCGAGAACGCCCGGTTTCCTTCCCAAATTGTATCCCTATCTTCAAAGCTCCAGCGCCGACGTGAGGAAAAGACTCTGCACAGTGCTGATGTTCGGAGGGGATCAAACCAGTTTGGACCAACTCGACCGCCTCTCCCACGATCCGAACAGTGACGTCGCGGCCGAAGCGCTCCAAGCGAAGAGCGGTCTGCGCGCAAGGCTCGCAGCGGCGGGGACAACGGCCGACACCAACCAGCCGTAGACCGTTCAAGACATCTTCCTCTCCGCGGGCCAGTGTGATTCGTGCGCCTTGGGTGGAATCCACGGCGTACTACGTGGATAATAGAAAAGCAGGAGACTGGACTCCGGTTTTCGTACGATTGAACGGCCTTGCGAAGGATGCCCTCGTTGCAAACGACCGCACTGCCCGTATTGAGAACAATCCCCCAGAATGGTACAATGTGAATTGATAATCACGGGCAAATCTCTTGGAGGAAGGTGATGGCGTCGCCGTTGGTGCAGAAGGCCGAGAAGATTGAGCCGCGCGTCGTCGAGCTAACGCTCGCGCACAGCCCCGACTCCGACGACGCTTTCATGTTTTATGCGCTGGCGACGAAGAAGCTCGGCGCTCGAGACGTTTCGTTTACTCACCGCCTCGAGGACATTGAGACTCTCAACCGAAAAGCCCTGGAGGGCGTCTACGACGTCACGGCGATCTCGTTCCACGCCTACCCGTATCTCGAGGACAAGTATGTGCTCCTGCCCTCCGGGGCCAGTTTCGGAGAACGCTATGGACCCGTCGTGGTGTCGCAGGCTCACTGGAAATCCAGCAGCTTGAAAGGGAAGCGCGTGGCGGTGCCCGGAAAAATGACCACTGCTTATCTGGCTTTGCAGCTTTATGAGCCCGAAGTGGACGCGGTGGTGACCCCTTTCGACCAGATCCTGGACGTGGTGGCGCGCGGCGTGGTGGACGCCGGCGTAGTCATCCACGAAGGTCAACTGACCTACTCCGGCACCGGCCTGAGAAAGGTCCTGGACCTCGGCGAGTGGTGGTACCAGCAAACCGACCTGCCTTTGCCGCTGGGGGGAAATGCCATCCGCCGGAGCCTCGACAACTATACGCAGCGCACGGTGGCGGGCCTGCTGAAAAAGAGCATTCAGTACTCCCTGCGTCATCGCGAAGAGGCGTTGTCGTACGCGCAGCAGTTTTCACGCGGTTTGGACACCGCCACTGCCGACCGCTTCGTTTCCATGTACGTTAACGACTGGACCCTCGATTACGGCCAGCGCGGCCGCAGGGCCGTCCAGGAACTGCTCGACCGCGGCTACCAGAAGGGCATCCTGCCCAAGGCTGTGACGGCGGAGTACGTGGAGTAGAACAGTTTTCAGTCGTCAGTTGTCAGTTTTCAGTTTCGGGCTGGCACCTTTTAGAGGTAGCGCAATTTGTATATCAATTCCGGCGCCATGGGTGCAAGCGGACGGCCGGGGGGAATCAAGGCTGTTTGACTGAGAACTGACAACTGACGAGTGACTACTGACCGACTAACAAGGGGCAAACCGCTTAATATGGAATTAACGCTGTGCAATCACAGCAGTTACCCCCGCATCGGGGACGACCCGGAACATCAACTCCTGCGGCGCACCATTGCACAACACGATAAAGGTGAGAAAACTGAGGAGGCCGTTTGGGCCGCCCAGGACCGCATGACGGAGTTGGCGCTCGCCGAGCAGACGGAGGCGGGTGTGGACCTCGTGACCGACGGCCAGATACGTTGGGCCGATCCAATCTCACACCTCGCCGGCAAACTTTCCGGCGTGCGGTTGAACGGCCTATTGAGGTTCTTTGATACGAACTTTTACTTCCGCCAGCCTGTCGTGCAGGGAAGGCCGGAACGAAGAGAGCCCTTGTTGCTGGAAGAATTCAGATTTGCGCGGGAGAAGTCACCGCGCCCAGTGAAGGCAGTTCTGACGGGCCCCTACACGTTGGCCCGCAATTCCCTCGATGAAAACGGCGGCTCGGGCGGCTTCGATAAGATGCTCGAAGGGTATACCGCTGCGCTGGCGGCGGAGATCGCTGCCTTGGCGGCAGACGGGGCCACAGTGATCCAAATCGAGGAGCCGGCCCTGCTCAGGTACCTCGATGATTTCCCGCGCTTCGAGCAATGCCTTACCGCCTTGGCGATGAACAAGGATTCGTCGCAACTGGCTCTGGCCGTTTACTTCGGGGATCCCGCCGCCGTTTACGATCAACTGCAGACGCTGCCCGTGGACATTCTGGGGCTGGATTTTACTTACAGCCCGGGACTTGTCGACAGGGTCGCCTCGAGCGGCACCGTGCGGACCCTGATGTTGGGACTTGTGGACGGCCGCAACACGCGGCTGGAAGATCCCGCCGCCACGGCCCGGCAACTCGAGAAATTAGCGCGGGGCGCTGGTTTAAATCGAGCTTACCTAAGCCCTTCTTGCGGCCTGGAGTACCTTCCACGTGACAGGGCGCGGCAAAAACTAAGACAGCTTGCCGTCATCAGGAATACTTTCTTGGGGAGCCTGTCATGAGCCGAGCAAAGCTCCAAGGGTTGGGAATCGACCTGCCGCTTTTCCCTGTCACTTCCGTGGGAAGCTTCCCTAAACCCGATTTCCTGCTCAAGGTGCGAGCGGACTACGCCAACAACAGGATTCGCCGCGGCGCCCTGGAGAAAGCGGAACGCCAGGCGACGGAGTTCTGGATTCGACAGCAGGAAGAACTTGGCGTGGACGTGCTGGTGGACGGCGAAATGTACCGTGGCGACATGGTTGCCTATTTCGCTGAAAACCTGGAGGGGTTTGAAGAGGGCGGCCTAGTCCGCTCGTACGGCAACCGTTATTACCCGAAGCCCATCATTAGCGACGAGATTCACTGGGACGAGCCGATCACCCTGGAGTGGTGGAAGTACGCGCGGGGTATCACTTCCAAGCCGCTGAAAGGCATGTTGACGGGTCCTTATACGATTATGGACTGGTCATTTATTGAATACTATCCGGATCGCCGCACAGCCTGCCTGGCCCTGGCGAAAGAACTGCGCAAGGAAGTTGAGGCCTTAATCGAGGAGGGGGCAAAAATCATCCAGATCGACGAGCCTGCCATCTCCGTGAGGCCCGAGGAACTCCCCGTGGCGATCGAGGCGATGCACATCATGACCGATGGACTGCCGGCGTACTTCATCTCCCACATTTGCTACGGGGATTTCGAGAAGATCTATCCGGGCATGCTGGACCTGCCGGTCGACAACTTCGATCTGGAGATGTCCAACAGCGGACTTGACATGCTCGAACTTTTCAAGCGCCGCAGCTACACGAAAGACATCAGTTTTGGCGTCGTGGACTCCCATTCGCACGAGATCGAAAACGACCCCGTTGTCGAGCAGCGCCTGCGCCAAGCCGTGGAGGTAATTCCCAAAGAAGCTATCTGGGTGGACCCTGACTGCGGATTGAAAACGCGGACCGTGGATGAGGCGATCGCTAAAATGCAAGCGGTGGTGAATGCCGCCCGGGTGCTGCGAGCGGTGACGAGTGACAAGGGATGAGTGACGAGCCGGGTCAGAAGCCAGCAGACAGGAGTCAGAAGCCCGAGGTCAGGAGTCAGAACATAGCAAAGCCCGCCCAGGAGCAGCGAGGCCCGACCGCCGTTTCTGGCTCGTCACTTGTCACTCGTCACTCGTCACTTCGTTCCGGCCGCGTGCCGTTCACATCTACGCAACGGAAAGTCCTGTTCGCGCTTGCCAGCGTTGTTGGTCTGCGCATGTTGGGACTCTTTCTAGTCCTGCCGGTTTTTACGCTTTACGGATTGCAGTTTACCAACTCCCGCGTTCTGGTCGGTTTCGCCTTTGGCGGTTATGCACTCACCATGGCGATCCTGCAGATTCCGATGGGGAGGCTGTCGGACCGCATTGGGCGCCGCAAGGTTCTGATGCTGGGCATGACGCTCTTCAGCCTGGGTTCGTTTCTGTGCGCCGTCCCCCACTGGTTCCCTCACCCCTTACAGATTGGCGCCCTGATCTTTGGCCGCCTGGTGCAGGGCGGCGGCGCTATTGTTTCTGTGGCGTTTGCGACCGTGGCCGATTTCATCGAACCCGAGCGCAGGTCTACCGCAATGGCGGTCTTGGGTATTCCCATCGGGGCGGCTTTCATCATCGGCATCGTGGGCGGGCCAATCCTGGCAGGAATTCTGGGCACCGCGTCTCTGTTCTGGCTGACCGGATTCCTGGGTTTCGGAACGGACCTCCTGCTGGCCAAGTACCTTACCGACGGCCCGCCCGCCGCCGCTGCCCCAGTGCCTGTGTCCGAGGCGCTGGGCAGCAAGCCGATTCGGGCTCTCGCAGCCGGCGGATTCCTCATGAACTTTTTCATGACGGCTTTCTTCTTTTACTTCCCGCTCATCGTCACCGTCCAGCACCGCGTAAGCATGAAACACTACTACGCCCTGTTGTTGCCCATGATGTTCATTAGCGCCGTCACGATGTTCGGGTTCGCACGGGGCGCGGACCGAGGCTGGGCGAGCCCGCTCGCTGCAATTGCTTACCTCTCTTTTATTCCCAGCTCCCTGCTGCTTTTCCGGCCTGAGGTTGCCGGACTGAACCCCAGCCGTCTTGCCGGGGTGATGATCGCGGGCACGCTGTTCTATATCGGGTTCACCGGACTCGAACCCATCCTGCCGAGCATGGTGAGCAAGTCCGTTCCCGAAAGCAGTTACGGAACGGCGCTGGGGATTTACAACACTGGACAGTACCTTGGCAGCTCCGTAGGAGGGCCGGTGGCAGGCGCCCTCTCGCACTTCTCGCCGAACCACATGATGGCAACGCTCATGGTGGCTTCCGCGGTAGGGATATTCCTGATGCTTGCCTTGAAACCACCACGAGATCAGCAAACCCTCAGCAACTGACTGTGTGACTCTTTGGTTGTAGCGCCGGCCCTTTTGGCCGCTCTCGGGCGACAGGGGAATCCCCTACGGTGCTCGTTGCCCGTTTCTCGTGTGGCCGGGGGAACGCGAGCCCGAAGACAGGTGTCTAATCTCTTAAGGCCGCGCGCTGTCAACTCCGGTTGCCGCGCCCGCATCGGATACAATAGAGGTTCCTATGTGGATCATCCGGGTGCTGCTTTTGCTGCTGGTGTGTGCTGGTGCTGTTGCGGGTCAGGGCTCCAATCCGGCTCAGAAGTCGAACCTCAAACCTTCAGACCTCTGTACGGTGGACGGCGTAGTCGTCAAGTCCACCACCGGCGAAGGCATCAAGAGAGTGACGGTTCAACTTCTTCCGCTGAGTGGGGGTCAGCAATCCTACTCTGCGTTCACAGAGAATAACGGCCGGTTCGTCATACGCGACATTGCCCCCGGCCGATACGCAATCTATGCGTCAGGGAACGGATACGTGGAGCAAGCTGCCGAGAACGGCAAAGCAGGCTCCCAGACGAGAATCCTCAACCTCTCGCCAGGGGAGAACACCAGCGGACTTGCCTTCCGCCTGGTGCCTCCGGGGGTCATCACAGGGACGGTTTATGACGAAGATGGAGAGCCGGTGATGTCGGCACAAGTCAGGGCGATGCGTGTGACTGGTTCCGGGGCTCACCGGCCGGCTGGCGAATCGGGCTCTGAGCAGACCAACGACCTTGGCGAGTACCGCATCTGGGGACTCCAGCGGGGGAAGTACCTGGTGGCCGCAACCTATCGGGCCCCGGAGTCCGGACAGCCCCAGCCCAGCGATCAGGTCTACTTGTCCACCTTTCACCCCAGCACACCCGATGCCTCGCAGGCCACCGTGGTTGATGTTGAGCCCGGCTCCGAGACCTCCGG
>Ga0187891_1003145_pt1 | contig 11812 bp, 7 predicted proteins | sample June2016WEW_21_4_FD_132990 | JGI IMG/M metagenome (GOLD analysis project Ga0187891, IMG submission 132990) | Peatland microbial communities from SPRUCE experiment site at the Marcell Experimental Forest, Minnesota, USA - June2016WEW_21_40 | ecosystem: Environmental > Terrestrial > Soil > Wetlands... | reverse complement strand
GTCAAGTACTTACATGGGTACATATTGTCCCTCACAGCCCTCCCTTTGTGCAACAAAAGATGTCACTTATCTTGCTTTTCTTGGCTCACGGAAGGGGGAAGATCCGTCTGGCGGACTCCCGCCGTGGCAAAAATACGCAGTTTCCCTTCACGGATTCCGCAGGGCGGGACGGCAATCCGTCTATAGCCGCCTGGCTGGTTACGAAGATCTTAACGACGCCGAAAGGCTCTCCCAGAACCCGAACCCGCGAGGCGGGACCGGTCGGTTCGGAGAGGGTATGGGAGCGTGGGACGGCCCTGACCTCACGGTTGCAGACCTTCGAGACCGAGATGCTGGCCGAAGAGGAGAACTTCGCGGGATTGGCACGACTCCACCGGGAACTGGTGTCGTCTGACGCGACGGCTGTTTGGAGCCATGCTGGGCAGGATCGCGGCGCTACCCTCGCCAGCCGGGTAGGTGAGTTTCTGGCCGGAGCGGATTTCGGCGGCGAGGCAGGTGTGGACGGAAAGGTGTCGGAATCATCGGTCGGAAAGGCGGCCCTTTCGGGCTGTCGAGGCCCCAACGACAGGGAGAACGGGTGCCTCCCGCGATCGCTGAGAGGCTCAGCACCCAAAATCCCACGGGCGATTGCATTCTGAGGCGATCAGGTGTATGTTACCGGCCGGGCGGAAAGTTCATAATAGAAATTCTGGTTTAAGGAGGTCCCCCCAGTGGCTGCTCATGTAAAGCCCCTGCGCAAGTCAGCACACATTTCTGCGCCTGACAAAGTGTCGTCATCTGATTCAGTCTCCCAGCTAAGTGCGAAGCTACAAACCGTCCCTCGTGCTAGTGCGGCCCGAGCTACTGCAGGTGACTATCCGCGACCGGTTTTCCGTTACCTGCGGGGATTTGCGCTCGATCCCAGTCTGCGCAATCATCTGGGGACCGTGCCGGTGAGCATAGTGGTCTACAAGGTACCTTGGGAGTCCCTGATGCCCGGGCCGGTCGGGGAGTATCTTGAAGTAATTGATTACGACCCGGCCAGCAAGTGCTTCTACGAACCGATCGACTTGGATGACTCTCGCTTGTTGGCACAGGAAGGATACCCACCATCCGAGGGTGTACCGCATTTCCACCAGCAGATGGTCTACGCGGTAGCGAGTCTTACTATTCGTCACTTCGAGCGCGCCCTGGGCCGTGTGGCTTTGTGGCGACCAGGGCCGAGTCCCGATCCCAAGAACGAATTTGATGACTCGCATTATGTGCAGAGACTCAGGATCTACCCCCACGCACTCAGGGAAGCAAATGCGTACTACAGTCCACAAAAAATAGCCCTGCTGTTTGGGTACTACGCGGCCTCGGACGATGATCCAGCGGATCACATTCCTGGTGGGACCGTCTTCACTTGCCTTTCGCATGATGTAATCGCGCATGAGACCACGCATGCGTTATTGGACGGTATGCACCGGTCATTTACGCAGCCTACCAATCCAGACATGCAGGCATTCCACGAAGCATTTGCGGATATCGTCGCCATGTTTCAACACTTCACCTACCCGGAGCTTGTCCGCCACCAAATTGGACAAACGCGCGGGAAACTGCGGACTCATGAGAACTTCCTGGCGCAGCTGGCCACCGAATTCGGGCGCACGACAGGAAAGCGTGCGGCACTTCGAGACGCGATTGGAAAATATGATCCAGAAACAAAACGTTGGGAACCGAGCGTGCCTGACCCCAACGACTACGAAACTGCGCTCGAGGCCCACGAACGAGGAGCAATTCTTGTCGCAGCGGTGTTCGACGCCTTTCTGTCGATCTATGAAAACCGGACTGCCGACCTGCTGCGTGTCGCTACCGGTGGTAGCGGCATTCTTCCTGTCGGAGAACTCCACCCGGATTTTATCAGTCGCTTGAGCCAAGAAGTCTCCAAAGCAGCTACTCACGTTCTGGGTATATGTATTCGCGCTTTGGACTACTGCCCCCCGATTGATCTCACCTTTGGCGAGTACCTGCGCGCGCTGATTACTGCCGATCGCGACTTGGTCGAAGACGACGACCTTCACTATCGGGTTGCCTTTATAGAAGCATTTCGGCGCCGCGGGATTTATCCTCGCGATCTGCGAACATTATCAGAAGAGAGTTTAGCGTGGCGGGGGCCGGAGCAAGAGGGTTACTTCCCGTCGGCTACTCTCACTCGGGGAATTGAGCCTCTTAGGGGCTATGCCGATAAACTGCTGTACGCGAAATCCCGCCAGGACATCTTTGTGTTGACTCGGGAAATGCGGATTGCCATTCATAACTGGTTGCAGACGCACTTCGATGGAACCCAAAGTGGAGATACAGATGGCGCCTACTTGGGGCTTCAGGTAACTCCCGGGCGGAAAACCAATTTTGAGGTCCGGGCGGCCCGGCTAGCAAATCGAATCGGGCCTGATGGCAACATGCTCCCCCAATTCGTCATTGAATTACTTCAAAAGCGGAATGTGGCCGCTGAACGGGGGAACCCAGTTTGGTTCTGGGGAGGATGCACGATCATCGCAGATCTCCTCTCATCGGAGATCCGATACTGTGTTCGAAAGGACGTCCGCAGCGATAGTCGGGCGAAAAGGGAAGCGGCGTTTCACGCTGCTGCTACCCCTTCGCTCAGAGACACATATTTTAGTTCTGTTGACCTTCACGAACCATTCGCATTGATTCACCGTGGGTAACCTATGCCAAAGAAACAAAACTCGAAACGCAGAGCCCCGGAACGCGCGACCCAGGTCTCAGACGGCAAAGCTGCTTCGACAAATGTAAGCAACGTTCGTGTCCGCATGTACCGGCAGGGGTTGGGAGACTGCTTCCTGTTGAGTTTCGCAAGTGACAGCAGCTTTGAGAACGCTTCCCACCTGCTGGTCGATTGCGGAACCCTGGGTGCGACCACGACCGGAGTGACGATGAAAGATGTGGCCACCAGCATTGCTCAGACGACCGGGAACCACTTGGCATTGCTCATTGCAACGCACGAGCATTTGGATCATTTGTCGGGATTCAATTCCCAGCGAAGCACCTTTGACGCCACGGCGGTCGATCAGAGCTGGGTCGCGTGGACCGAGAATCCGGATGATCCTCTGGCCAAGAAGCTCCAAAAGTACAAGGGCGACTTAGGAGTGGCTGCGCTAGCTGCCTCCGAAGCGCTGTCGAAATCGGGGACCTCAGATTCCAATGCGAAGGCAATGGCCGAAGCCATGAATGAAGTGCTCTCTTTCATGGGCGAGGCCGTACTAGGTGCGACTTTCGCAAAAGGCGTAGACGAGGCCATGAAATACGTAGCATCGCGAGGCTCCAAGGAAAATCGAAAATATCTGAAGCCGGGTACGTATTTGCAGCCTAGTTGGTTACCGGGCATAACCGTGTACGTGCTCGGTCCTCCCTACGACGAAAAGAAGATAAAGAACATGGGTGAGCATGGGAATCCCGAACTTTACGAACTCTCGGACAGCTCCGTATCTGCGTTCAGGGCGAGCGCGAGAATGTTTGTCAACGACGGCACATGGAAAGATTACGCTGACTCACTCGGTGCTCAAGACCGCGACCAGTTAGATCGGAGTCTGCCTTTTGATCAACGCTACCGGATACAAGCGGTGGATACGGATCCAAGACTGAGATCCTATAGCAATGCGGAGGATGCTTGGCGGCGTGTGGATACAGACTGGCTATTCAGTTCGGCAGACTTGGCTCTGCAATTGGACAACTTGACCAACAATACAAGCCTCGCCTTGGCTTATGAAGTTGGTGAGGATGGGCCGGTTATTCTTATGGCGGCGGACGCTCAGTTGGGCAATTGGTTGTCATGGCATGACTACACATGGGAGGTAAGCCGGGCCAATGGTAGCATGCGGAAGGTGCAAGCCAAGGACCTACTGGCCCGCACGATTGTGTACAAAGTTGGACATCATTCGAGTCACAATGCAACGGCAGTCAAGCATGGCCTAGAAATGATGACTAACAACTCCCTTGTTGCTCTCATTCCCCTCGATAAGAAAGTCGCGATCAAGAAGAAATGGCCAATGCCCGCGGAGAAACTCTACGAAAGACTGCTTGAGAAAACCAGGGGTAACGTATTGCGATCCGACCTCGGCTGGCCGGCAGACAGTGAGCGACCCGACTCCGTCGTAACGGCAGAATGGAAGAAGCCGCCATCGAATGTGCAACTTGCCGTAGAGAAAGAGTACATCGACGTCACGATAGTTGCCTGAGCCCGTCTCCAGGGGCGGGCCTTTCTGAAGCTCGTATGGACGCGAGAACGAATGCGACGGACCAAATCTGGACAGAATACGGGCCCAAACGACAGAGTTTGTGGAAAGATTCTTCGGGGAAAGAACTGAGGACGATTGCAAATGACACGGCACCTTGACGTTGATCCGAACACGACAACCGCAAAATCGGAAGCGCTGCCCCCGGTCGATTGGGCCAGTATCAAGCAAACTCCGCCCGCGCGCATTCCGATCGAAGCGCGGCAACCGGACGGTCCTCTTCCCGCCGCTGATGTGGTGATACTCACCTGGACGACCGCCGAATGGTCGGCCCTCGACCAAGTCTTCCTGAGCAGCCAGACGCCGCGGAACATCAGTGATTGGGAGTGGAAGGAAACGTGGCAGCCGTACACGCGAGGTGCGGCCGCGTATTCTGCAGACCCAAGATCAGGTGCCCTTTGGGGCCTCTTCCAACTGGTGCGCATCGTCGACCAGTCGCATCGGCCCTGGCGGGTGCTGTTATTCAAAGCGAATTCTCACCTCGCCCACCCGCCGTGGATCGGCGGGCTGAGCGCTATGCTTCGCTGCATTCTTGAGGACGTAAAGCCCGACCGTATCTATTCGATTGGAACGGCGGGAGGCTCGCGCTTGGGCGAGCTGCTGGGTGACGCCGTAGTTACCAATGCCGCGTTACTGGATCTGCAGCGGCCCCAAAATGCAGCGGATGCAGACAATGGCTCCATGTTCCGCTGCCAAACCTGGTTCCCAACGGGTTCGCTGGTCGCGGAGGTGCAACGTTCGCTGCTTTATCGGATGAATCGAATTGTCACCCCCGATGCGCTGACAGAGCTGTTCACCCAATTACAGGCAAAGCACGTCGGCGATCCGAGCGTTGCTGGCCTCACACTGGGCGATCTGCTCAACGATCCCGTTCGCCCCGAAAAACTCGGGGCACCGGCGGTGCGGCTGATGAAGGACGTAACTCTGCTCACGACCGATTTCTACTACATTGCAGGGGGGGACGGCGCCGATGCGTATTCCTTCCTCGAAATGGACGATGCTGTCATCGCCAGAGAGGCAGAGCGTGTTGGCGTGCGCTATGCCTTCGTTCGCAACGTTTCCGATCCGGTTGTTCCTAATCGTACGCTGAGTGGAAAGCCTATTTCAGATGCAGTCCGAAGTGATTGGTCAGGACTCATCTACAACCGCTACGGTTTTCAGACCAGTTACAACGGCGCACTTGCGACTTGGGCGACCATTGCGGGCGAGGGGCAGGCAGACTATGTTCCACCGCGCTCCACAACCGTGCCGTTCGCTGGCGACCCTATCGAGGTCAAGCTCGTCTACCAAGTCAGGTCATGTGGCACGTGCTCGTTCTTCTGGCCGGAGGACAAGAGGCGGCAGCAGTACGGGCCCTATACGGCCTACGATTTCGACGTCAACGCACCATACGCGGACCCGTACAAGCCCGGCTCAACGTACTCCCCTTGGGTTCTCGGACGTACCCGCCCACCTGCGTTTCCCGAAGCGGAAGTAGTCGACGGGTGCAGGAAGGCGCCGATCATGACCATCGGCATCAACCCCAACCTGACAGCGTTCGCGCCAGGTCAGACGGGCGCCGCATGGTGCTATCCGAGCTTCTACTCCGAGAACGATACCGATGCTTGGGCCAAGTATGCTTGGTACTATCGGTATCGCTCGGTATATCAGGAGCGACTCGTTGCCGACTCCGTCCAGCGCTTCATCCTCCCAGAGGGTCGGGTCGTCGCCGCTCGCGCTGGTCGGGTTACGGCCGCCGCCCGCGTTGACGACAATCCTGCGTGGACAATCAACGTCCGCTACGACGGAGACACGGCCGACACTACGCTCCAGATTCCCGGCGTCCTTGGCGATTTCCCATATGTTCTGCTCTTTGATGCATTCGAACCAAATAATGTCTTTGCGGCCGGCGACGTAATCGCGGGCCGTCTCTCCGTGCCCGGCGGACTTCAGGTGGAGGTCCAGCAGCAGCCGCAGGGCTATTACATGCAATTCGTACCGGTGCTACGGCGGTTCCAAGACACGCTCCGCAAGGCTGGGCACCCCGCCACCTTGAGCGTGGGTGAAGACGTTTGCCAACTCGACATGGTTGCGTGCGCGTCGCCGCATTGGAACAAGGGTTTTCTTGGTGGGAGCGACGAAAGCATCAACACAATTGTCAACAATTGCGTGAGCCAGAACGCTTGGGCGATGAAGCAACTGGTGCAAACCCGACCGGTTGTACTCTACATCGTAAGCGAATCGAGCTGGAAAATGTTTCAGCAGGCGTTCGGCGCACATGTGCGGCGCGACCCGCCACTTTCCACCAGTCCGGTTGACAACGATTTCACACTGCTCCGGGAGACAACGGATCCTGACCATCCGTGCAACCTCGTCCTCGACGTGAACATCGACGGACGAGCCTACCGTTGCACCACTCGGCTGGTGATTACTCCCCATTTCTCGTACAACGACAATTTTCTCCCACAGTTTCGCTTGAGTCCGCTAGAGTGGCAAACTTTTTCGGAGAAGCAAGCCGCATGTGTCGCCGGGCTGACGGCCGCGAACGGTTTCAACGTTGTCCCGAGCGATCCCAGCCGCCCAAATGCTTACGTTGCCATTCGGCTCTCGAGCGACCCCGAGAAGGCTGCACACGCCAGGGCTTGGTTGCAACAGCAGTTCCCTGAGGCGGACCAGGCGCTGGAGTCGCACTACTACGACCCGCACGCGATGACGGCAGCGGTGCTCGACGACCTGTTCGAAAAGGGCGCGCTCGCCTGGGGACCAGGCTACCTCACCCGCGCACAGGGGTCATGCCAGTTCTGCGTCAATCAACATTGGCAATTTCCCCTCGGGTGTCCCTACGGTAAGCCGAAAGAGCCGGCACCGCCGGTCGGGTTCTTGGAAAAAGTGGCCGCGGAAATCGTAAGGACAGGCAGGGAGCAGAAATGAGTGAACGAAAAAGTACGTTGGTGCGTCCTGACTCCGTGCGGGTGTGGCGTGGGTTTCGCCTGCCTGCACTGACACTCGACCAGTTTTGTAGCAAATTGGGAACCGTATTCGTGCCAGCAACCGTGAAGATGCAGATTGCAGCAGGACTGGAGGCGTACATACCTAGTATCCTTGCCGGCTTACCCGGGAAGCCCGACTCAGTCCCCGACGAAACGGCAATCCTGTTCTGGGAGTCGCAGGAAACATACTGGAATGGATTCACGAGGCTCGCTGTTCGCACGTACACCCTGACTCACGGGGGTGTTTACATCACGGAGAACCAGAAAAGTCGGGCTGATTTTCCTGTGCTCTTTGCTGGGGCGCTCAGTTTCGATCAGCCCGTGTATCTCATTGACCGTCCAGCCGATTGGATGTGCGGGGTGGTTAGCCATGTGGTCGGCGCGAGGCCGACGTCTCAGGACCCTGCGACTTTCTGCACGGAAGTGGCGGGAGCATTGGGTAGGATCCAGAAAAAAGTCGCCCTCGACGGGGCGATCGCCTGTATCGGGAGCGACTACCTAGTCTATTGGGAGTTGGCGCCGTCAGCCCCTGGTAGCCCGCACCCCCCGACAGGTCTCCCCATCCTCCAAAGAGTACTCGACTGGAATCGTGTGTTCATGCCAGCGCCGACCTTCTTGCCCATCGGACTCTGGGATGAATGGGCAGGTATGGACGTACAGAGCGGAAGCAGCTTCAACATGCAGTTCAAGCGGAGGGAGAACTCCTGACTATGGGACTGAACAACCAAATCTTCGCCGTAAGGCCCAGTTCGACGCCTGAAACAGTCTCTCTGGATCTCGTGTGGACCCAGGGAGACGGCGGAGGGCTCGACGGGGGCTACACGAGTGCGACTCCTATCCCGGCCGATGGCAGCCTAGCTCTCCTTGCGTACGATAAGACGGCTCAGCGAACTGATGTCTACGCACTCAGTCCCGCGGAACCTTGGGTGAAGCGGGTAGGCAGCGGGATCAATCTCGATGGAGGTCCGTGGGATTCGGTGGACAACTTCGTCCTTGGGAACGAGCGCTACCTGCTCACTTATCGAACCGAGGATGGTACCTTCGGCTTCTTCCGTCTCGGCAAAGACTTCTCTGTTTCAGCGTCGTATAAGGTCCAAATGCTACGCAACACGCCGACGACCGGTTTTACGACCGTTGCTCCTTTCACCTCGCTCAGCGGGCAGTACATACTGGGCTACAACTTCAATGATGGGACGGTCGCAGCCTTCAGCGTCACTGTGACCCCCTCATCACCGCCCAATGTTCCGCCATTGCTGTTCCTCAATGTCTGGTACCACCATTGGGCACGCGGTTGGACCCGCTTCGCTTTCTTTCAAATGGGCGGCGCGAACTTTTTTTTCAAGATCAACACAGCCAAGTTGAACGTGAACATCGATCACCTCCAGGACAATCCCGCTGCCGGCACTGTCGAAGTTGGGTCTTTCCTCCAGTCGCAACTTCCCGACGCGCTCTCCATCGACGTCGCGGCGAGTTTGCCGTGGAGTCACGGCGAGCCTTATTTTCTGACTTACATCGCTTCGAGTGGAGCGACAAAGGTCTACCACATCCACGCCGACTGCCTGGGGTGGACTCAGGTAGCCGCCCGTGCCACGGTCGCTGGTGCTTCACTCATCGTCCCCTATCGCCTGGGCGACGCCACCTACGCGCTCTTCTACGGAACTGGGAAATGACGCGGACCAGGGTTGAGGAAGACGGCACGGCTGTGGGGCGAAGATAAAGGGATCGGAGGATGAACCAGATGTCAGACGTAATCGAGGGCTTGCTGCTGACGACCCTTGGGGACGTGAGCGCGGCGAGCGCCCGCACGCCTTTTGACGCCGTAGTTGCAGGAGCGGGCACCGCTGGAATCACAGTGGCTCGCACCTTGGTGGAGGCCGGCCGCCGTGTTGCTGTTCTGGAGTCCGGACCGTTGGCGCTGCTCACGCACATCAGTTCGACCGGGCTCCGCTTCGATCCAGTCCTTTCACGTTCGGTCCAAAGCGGTTTACAGTACAGTCCTCAGGCGCCTGACGGCACACAGTTCGGGGCTCTGATTGCCTGTGTCGGCGGACGAGGGATGTTTTGGAATGGAGCGAGTCCACGTTTTCTCGAATCGGACTTTAAGGGCTGGCCCTTACAGCTTCCCGATCTGGAGCCATACTACGAGTGGGCGGAACAGCAATTTCGGGTTAGCCGAGATTACGGATCGGGAGGCCTTGGGCAAACCGTCGTGCGTCTGTTGCGTCGCGCAGGTTACGCCGCTGAATTCCTTCCTTTTGCGGTAGATACTCGCGCGACGCGAGATGGGTGGCTGGGCGGAACAATTGGGAATTCAGTGGAACCGCTCTTGCGCACGGGCTATCTCACTGCCGCGGGCCGCCCCATGCAACTGGCAACTGGGGCTTTTGCGAACCGCATTATTCTGAACGACCAAGCGGACGCCGCGTATGGCGTTGAGGTCAGTGAGCGGGCCACCGGCAAGGTGTTTTCAGTCAAGGCGCGGAGCGTGGTATTGGCAGCCGGCGGTTTCGAATCGGTAAAGCTGGCTTTGATCTCCGCGGTAGGAGATAAGAGTGGCCTTATTGGACGCATGATCACTGATCATCTGTTCTGTCGCGCTTACTATCCAGTTCCTGCTGGAATCTATCGTGCCGATTGTCCTGAAGCCTCCATGATACTGATTCGCCCCGATGCGACGAAGCGATATCAAGTTGAAGTGCACTTGCCGGACGATAATATATTCAATCTCAAGGGCAATGATTTATGGAAACCGGATGGCTCCCAGGCATATGCGTTTATGGTACGAAGCTTTGCTCCCGTTCTTCCTCGGGTGGAGAATTACATCGAAGCTCGAGCCGGTGGCCCCGGGAGTTTCGTGGTTCACTTCTCCTACAGTTCCGAGGATCTCCAGTTGCGTGACCAGATGGTTGCAGGATTGGAGGCAGTTCGAAACGCTCTCAGCGCAGGAGTGGCATTGCAACTGCAGATCATGCCTCCCGGAGCAAGTCATCACGAAGCTGGCGGCCTTGCTATGGGCACAGATCCGAAATCATCAGTGACGGATGCTTATGGGCGATTTCACACCGTGCAAAACGTGGTTGTTGCCGACGCCGCGGCATGGCCAGACGTTGTGGCTGCCAACCCGCATCTTACAATCGCAGCAATCGCTCGGCGGCAGGCTAGGCAACTGAGTAAGGATCTCGCCTAACGACACCACGGGGGAACTGAGTGTCGATCGTGGTGCGGCGACTAATGCCTGTGTGGAAGGCGGGAAGGAGTCGTGATTAGCCTCTCCACGCACAGGCGATGGGGACACAATTGTATTGTGTCATATTTGGCACTCGAACTTGGGCGGTTTCTGCAGATCACGGACGGGAGAGCAATGGGGCTCGGCCGCGTCAGATCGGCGAGGAATTACTCCCGCAAAGCGAACGGCGTCTCAGTTTTCACCGGGCGCAGGTGAAGTTCTCCAGATGAAAGACTACGCAAACTAAGGAAAACAGCTATGCAACTCAGTGCAATTGATGAACAAGGATATCCAGTCGATTGGTGGTTCATGTACAAGGTTGCGGGTAAATCTAAGACGAGCAAAGGGGCCGCGGTTGGCGCTGACTCAGGAACGGAGTATGTCTATTTCGACGCCAATGTGCCAGCAAATGGAAAACTGACGCTCTCACAGCATCATGTAGATAAGGACGGGGCGCTGCCCAACACGCTGAAACAGGTGTACGTCGAGCAAGGGGCGTCCACGATGCACTTAGGCTGGTTTTTCTATAACGACGAGAATCCAATAAACGGCGTGACCAACGGCTCGCTTGGGCATACTAAGGGCGTTCTGGCATTCGACTTGGGAAGCAACACGGCATTCTGGCTCGTGCAGTCCACGCCGAAGTTTCCGCCTGCGAATAGCTATGGGTTCCCGACAACGGGTATGCCAAACGCGCAAACGCTTCTTTGCATCACAATGCAGAATGCCGATGTGGCGCAAACTATCGCCAGGCAGATGTTCGCAGCGCAGCAGCCAAACGTGTATCTGCAATCGAAAATCCCCATCGATTTGGCTACTGCGGCCAACGATCCGCGAGTCCTTTTGATGCAAGGTAAAATTGCCCCCGGCAACACGCCCGTCAGTGCAGTGATTCCGTTCAACTCCAAGGGCGGCCTCAAATTCATGTCAATTGCCAAGAACAAATTTTGGGGCCTAGATTTCTACAACGACCTGGTGGGTCCAGCGCTGCATGACGACTTGGATGTGGAAACCTGGGAGCACGGCCGTACTCCACTTTCTTTGGATAGCGACAAGATTCACACGGTTGTGGACATGAAGGGAATCGACCTCAATTCACTGGGAATTGACATCACTTGGCCCGAGCCAGACGACCACGCCAAACTGGCGATCTCCGCCAGGAGCGAGTTGGATCACTATGTCTGCGTTGGCGACATGAACTTCACGATATCGATGCGCAAGAGGAGCGGAGGGACCGTGGCGTTCCAATGCGAAGCGCTGTGGAGCAGCATATCGTCGATTCTCGTGGGTGTCGCCACGCACCTGAAGCCAGGGTCGAAAGCTGCGAAAATCCAGAATGCGAT
>Ga0187891_1003144_pt1 | contig 11812 bp, 10 predicted proteins | sample June2016WEW_21_4_FD_132990 | JGI IMG/M metagenome (GOLD analysis project Ga0187891, IMG submission 132990) | Peatland microbial communities from SPRUCE experiment site at the Marcell Experimental Forest, Minnesota, USA - June2016WEW_21_40 | ecosystem: Environmental > Terrestrial > Soil >... | reverse complement strand
GAGCCTGGCGGCCATCCTCGGCCGACAGACCAAGACCACCAATCAGCCTTCCAAGGAGAAAGTAGCGTAAGATGAATCCAGCCGCCGCCTCCAACCTGCAACTACGGCCGGGACACCTTCTGGCGCTGCCATCAGGGCGCGTCCCTGTTCCGCAGTGAGCCAGTTGCCCAGTCGAACGCCGAGCTTCTTTACGCCCTTGACGCGTTTAATTCCAGCGGCGAGTTCGGGGCTCAGCAACCCTGCGTCAGAAGCCTCGTACGCCAACCGTCGCACTGCCGCCAAACGCTGATTTATGGTGGAGGGAGCAAGGTGAAGCTGTTCCAACTGCATCCGGTAGCGCGTCACAACGATCCGGTTGAGCGCCAGGCGAGGTTCTGAGCAATACCAATGGACGAAGTTTCGGATCGCGAATTCATACGAGCGCCGGGATTCCGGTGACGCGAGACTGTTCAGAACTGCGGATTTGGCGTGCTCAAGGTCCGGCAAGCGCAGGACGGCCTTTGGGGAGCGGCGACGGGATCTCTTCATCTTTTGCGGGCTCCATACCCGTACCCGGGTTTATGGCCGACCGAGGTGTCCGGAGCAAGCCCGGTGTCAGGGATGGGGACCCCGTGTCACGAGAGTAGTGACAGCCGTGCGATCCGGTAATATCAGACAATGGGTACGGCTGGGATGATTGGCCTAATTTCCGACACTCATGGCCTCATGCGCCAGGAGGCATTGACCGCCCTCGCAGGATCGGACCTGATCATCCATGCTGGCGATGTGGGCAAGCCCGAGATCATCGAACAGCTACGGGCTCTGGCCCCAGTGGTCGCCGTTAGAGGAAACATTGACAAAGGCCCCTGGGCGGCCGGCTTACCGGTGACGACGGTCGCCGAGGCTCGCTCGGCCCTGATATACATCCTGCATGACGTTCAACAGCTTGACCTCGACCCCCTTGCCGCAGAGTTCAACATCGTCGTCAGCGGACACTCGCACAAGCCCAGCCACACCGAACGGTCTGGCGTGATGTATTTGAATCCAGGGAGTGCAGGCCCTCGGCGCTTTCAGTTGCCTATCACCGTTGCGCGTCTTGATTTGCGCCGGTCACCGTGGAGCGTTAAGTTCGTCGACCTTTCGGACCGAGGGGCATAGCTCCTGACTGGAGCGCCGTTTACCAGGACGCATGGGCAGTCCGGCTCTCTCCGAGTTGCCCGTCATCCGCCCGCAACCACAGCGCCAGCCGCCGGTCCCGAATCCCCTCCATCACATTCCAAGCTCCAAACTTCAGCGCAGTCCCTCCGCGACGAACAGCTCCGAGAGGGCCCGCGTGAAGGAATATGCGTAGGAGCGTTCATCGCGGGAGATAGCGATATTCATAATGCTGAAGACACTCGTGCGGTCGGTGGGGGCGACCTCTTTCCAAAGCTGCTTCTCCCCGCTGGCGACAGCCACACGATAGACCCGGGCCGGAAGCTCCCCACCGCGGCTGACGTAAAGCCAGCGGCCGTCGGCGGACCAAAGCAGCGGCACATCTCCGGCCGTGAGACCGGGCAGTGGAACGGGCGCGCCACCGTCCAGCGCCGCGCCATACAACTTCCCGTCAGCGCCGCCCGCCACAATATATCTGCCGTCAGGCGACAGGCAGATGCCCAGGGGCGTAAAGGCGGCCGGAAGGGCGAGTACGGGCGGGCCGCCGGTGATATTCTGCCGGAATAACCGCGGACCTTCGCCTTTCAGCCGCCCCACGAACAGGACCTGCTTCCCATCGGGGTGCCAACCGACGTAGAGGTAATGCTCGATGCTCCCGCGCTCGAGCGTCCGGCTCTCTCCGGCACCAACCGGAAGCAGATTCAGAGACGCCCCAGGTGGGGCAATGAAGGCCACCCACTTCATATCGGGTGAAAACGTGGGTCCGGTTCCTTCGCCCAGCAGCACCGCCGGCGATCCGTCGGCCTTGCGCAGATAGAAGCGATCGTTCTCCCCATTGAAGAGCACCTGTGTCCCGTCGGGCGAGAGGCCGGTTACGTTTGACCAACCGGTCCAGGAGAGATCCCGCTGCCGGTCGCTGCCGGGGGAAAAGCCGTGTAACTCGCCCCGCCAGCTTTCCTCGCTGAGCAGCACCCGCCCTTTGGCGGAAATATCGTGCAGCCGGACCGTCCCGGGGTAAGAGGCTACAGTCCGAACCCGGCCAGAGAGCGTAGCGGCGTGCAAGCTGTCCGCCCAAGCCACTCCCACTTTGCTGGCGGCAAACCAAACTTCATCGCCGGGTGGAGACCAAGCAAGACCCTGGATGCTGTTCCAGCCCGTGGAGAGGACCCTGATGTTGCCCTGGAGGTCCGCAACCGAGACCCAACCCCGATCGTCGTCGACCATGGGATGTTCGATGAAAGCAATGCGGTCAGCGCGCGGAGAGAAGCGCGGACTGGCAATCCAGCCGCGAGTTCTGTAGAGCACCTTCCCGATGGGATACTCGAGGCGAAATTCGCCAGGGCTGTAGCGAACCACCGCCAGGTTCTTGCCATCCGGGGACCAGTCGGCGTAAGCGGTATTGTCGGCGATCGGCCGGGGGGAGCCGCCGGTAAGAGGCACGCGTGCCAGCGTGCCGCTGCAGAACCAGTAGTAGAAGCGCTGGCAGCCCATGATGACCGCAAGTTCGCTGGTGGTGGAGACCGCGGCAATGGTCGCGTCCGCCAGCCCCATGGGCCGCGAGTCGGGACTGTCGTAGCGTCCCTCGAAAAGCTCGTTGGCGCTTCCCTGCCACTCACCCGAGTGCAGCACCATTTCCCCATCCGGCCCAAACCGGGCGTTTTGAAGGAATCCACGGCGGAACGTGATTTGTGTGTAGGTCGGGACGCGCCGGGATGACGCCAGGCTGGCGAGCAGATAAGCCAGCACAACCAGCGCTACGGCCAGCACACCGGCGGATGCCAGGGCGGCCGCAGACGGCCATTGCCTGCGTTGATGGCCGAGCGGCCGAACCTCGGAGGTTGTTAGCTTTCCAGAGATCGATTCTTCCTGGAGTTCCTCCAGGGCGATCTTCACGTCGTCCATGTGCTGGAAGCGGCGGTTCGGGTCTTTGCGTAGACAGCGGGCAACGATTCTCCCCAACTCGCGCGAGATGTCCTTAGCTATCGTGCTCAGTGCCGGCGGCTCTTCCTTCAGAATCGCTGCCAGCGTCAGCGCCGGCGTGTCCCCCCGGAACGCCCGCCGCCCCGTCAGCATCTCGTACAGCAGCGACCCGAAGCTGAAAATGTCGCTGCGCGCGTCCACCTTCTTGCCTTCGGCCTGCTCCGGCGACATATAGCTGGCCGTGCCCACGATAACGCCCAGTTCGGTCGATTGTCGCTCCGTGCGGGTTTCGTCTTCCGGGCCTGCCGTAGTTTCTGTCAGCTTCGCCAAGCCGAAGTCCAGCACTTTTACCCGGCCGTCCTCGGTCACCATCACGTTGCCGGGCTTCAGGTCGCGGTGGACGATTCCCGCCGCGTGGGCCTTGGCCAGCGCGTCCGCGATCTGGATGGCGTACTTTAGCGCTAGGTCCAGTTTGAGGCCTCTGCGCCCGATCGTCTCGTCGAGCGTCTTGCCCTCGACATATTCCATGGCGATGAAATCGACGCCATCGGACTGATCGATGTCATGCACCGTGACGATGTTGGGGTGGTTCAGGGCCGAGGCCGCCCGGGCTTCCCGGACGAAGCGCCGTTTGCGCTCGGGGTCGGCGACTTTCTCGGGAGGAAGGACTTTGAGGGCGACGGACCGGTGGAGGTGGCTGTCGTGGGCTTTGTAGACCACGCCCATCCCGCCCTCGCCCAGCCTGGCTTCGATGCGGTAGTGCCCGAGCGTATCACCAGGCGCCAGTTCAGCGGTGACCTCGAACAATTTCCCCGCCGGATTCTGCCAACCCGGCTCTTCGTTCCCCGCCAGCATCCGCTCCACTTCGGTGCGCAGATCCGCATCCCCGACGCAGGCCGATTCCAGGAACCGGGGCCGTTCCGATTCGGGAGTGTCCAGCGCCAAACGGAAGAGTCCCTTGATCTGGGCCCAGCGCGCCGGTGTCACCGCCGTCCTCCCGGAACTTTCCCGCGAGCGTCCGCCATGCCAGCCGACCTTTCCGTCGCTTCTAATTTCCGGTTCCGATTATCCGCAATTCTGGCGCCGATTTCCAGCTCCTGCGGCACTTGTGGCATGCCGGTCTCGCAACGGCAGTGGCGATGGTGGCAGGAAAACGGGCTTATCGACTCAGAATCTTGCCGCCCAGTTCATCATCGTCGTAAAAGGCGAACTCCTAGTCCGGCCAGCCTTCGCGAGCCAACAGCTTGTGGCAACCACTCCGCCGCTTCACGCGCCTCCCCAGACCCTCCAAGACGGCGAGCGCGTGGCGGACGTTAGCCAAGCTAGATCGAAGGTTTCTCCGCCAGTTGCTGCAGTTCCCAAACATCGCGGCGGCCTGACCCGAGCAGCGGGTTCAGTGCCAGCTTTCCCGCCCGGCCGAACTGTCTCTCCAGGTAGGCCAGTTCCTTGAGCTTCGCCGGCAATTCCGGATCTGGCGCTGGGGGGAAGCCCATTTCCCGGCGGAGCAAATCTCCTTTCGCCTGAGCGCTCAGTTCCAACGAAAGTTGGAGGTAGCAAAGCATGTCGCCCAGCAGCGCCGGGGCAAATGTCTTGTCCAGCGATCGCAGGTACTTCCCCGCGTGGGACTCACTGAAGGTGCCCGTCGCGATCATATGCAGCAGGTCCATATCTTTGTCGAGTTTCGTCCCCACCCATTTCTCCAGCGACTTTTCGCCACGCCAAAAGACGAGAGAGAATGCCACCGGCAGGAGCACCAACAGGGCTGCGGCCGCCGTGAGCGGGGGCAGCAAGGCCTGATTGTAGAGGGAGTGAATTACGATGGCGATGACTAGGCCCGGGGCGAATACCAGCGGGTGTTGAGAGCCGCTGATCTCACTTCGATTAACAGACACCAGGCCAAAGATGGCGGTTGTCCCACCGTGCATCAGGGCGGTGCCCAGCCCGCGCACCGCCGCAGTGGCCAGGGCGGCGGTTGAGATCGTCGGCAGATAAAACAGGTTCTCGATCACCGCAAAACCGGCTCCCACCGCAAAGGCGGAGATCGCCGTATCTACCATGCAGCCAACGCGGCTGGCACGGATCAGCCAGATCACATAGAGCGCCTTCCCGGCCTCCTCCAACACCGGAGCTCCGAAGCGCGCCCAGGTATCGACCCCCGCAGGCGCCATGCCGAGTACCACCGTATTCAGCACGTAGCAGACCAGGGCCACGACGCAGCCGACGCCCGCGGTTGCCAGAACGCGGCGCAGCCTGAGCAGTTTGTAGGTGTCGATTAACTCCAGGGAGAAGAGGAAAACCAGCACCGGTAGCAGGCTCAGGACCGACCGGATTAGCACTGCGGAAATCGAAGTCAAAGGATTTTCAGGGAAAGCATATACTCCGCCGACACATGCCCATCTCGATCCGTCGCCCCGGCGTAACCGGCCGAGAAGGTTGTATTGAGGTATGTAAACAGTACCACGCGGAAATCCAGCTGTTCACCGAAATCCAAGTAGTAATTCCGCGCCGCGGCGCTGCCGAAATTCGTCGCCAGGCCCGCGGAGAAAAGCGAGAGCCGCGCCCAGTTCCCATACAGCCACGTGGTTCCGATGTGACGAAACTTGACGGGCGGAAGATTCCACTCCCCCATCAACCTTCCAAAACTGTTTGCCGCCAGTTGATCGAGCCCAAAGCCGGGAAAGCTGTAGTAGTCGCGGTAGCGGTTGATGGAACCATGATCGACATAGTTATTGCCGAAGGCGCCAAAGTAGAAATTCGCGAAAGGGTTAGTCTTGTCGCCGTAGGACTTGCCCGCCGCTGCCCGGATCCAGACCGACGAATTGCGGAGTGGGAGCAGCTTCCCACGGTCGTAGTTCGCCCAAAATCGGGGCAGCGCGGAGGAGCCAGCATAATTCAGGCGCGCAAAGACGCCCCATTGGGTGCCTCTTTCGTCATCCACCGCACCCTGCGAGCGCTCCAAAAACGAGTACTTCAGTCCGAGATTTCCCTCGGCCAAGCTATGATAGGTCGCCACCACGTTTTGGTAGTCCGGGAGTCGATCCATGCCGGCATAACCGGCCACGTTCCAGGTCAGTTCCAGCGTGCGGGGAATATCGAAGATCAGGTTCTTGGAATGCCCGAGCTCGAGCGCGTATCCTTTGCGGCTTACCTTGGTCGGGCCGAAGAGGTCGTAGAAATCAGCGTTGTTGTAGTACCCGCGGAGCTTCCAACTCCACAAATGGGCGTCGAAGGAGACGTGGGCCCTCTCATTGGCAAGGAGACTCGGATCGGGAGAGTAACTGGCGGTGAGACTTACACCCGCCAGCCGCAAGCGGTCGGCGATCTCCACGCGCACGCCTCCGGCGGCCGTGTCCTTGTACCCCTGTACGATCGGGTAAGCGGAAATCAGCCGCAGATTGTCCATAGGCTGATAGCTCCCGGCGCGCGTGATGAGCTTTTCGGACGCGATGGAGGAAGGAGGAGGCAGCTTCCACGATTTCAGGACGGGGTATTTTTCCAGGAGCGCCATGCCGTAATATTTGATGGCGGTGATGTCTTCCAGCCGGCGAGTGGGAACGCGCGCCGGAACAAATCCGCGGCTTGTGTACTCGAATGCCACGAGCGAGCCATCGGGCAGCGGCAGCGGTCGGAACAGACCGGTTTCGGCATTTGAGATCGCATCCATCTTCCCGGTCGCGATATCGTACCGGAAGAGGTTGGAGACGCCGGTGTAGTAGGACGAGCCGTAAAGGTATCGGCCGTCCGGAGAATACACGAAGTTCCCCGGCGTGTTGTACTCGAAATCGTGCAGGACCTCGAACGTCGCGTCGCCGCCCAGCAGTTTCTCAGTCTCAAAACGGACCAGCTTCTGGCGGCCGCTCAAATCGGGAAGGGCGCCTATCAGGTAGCGGCCGTCGGGAGAGATATCGATGTCGAAGATGTCCGAGCCATACTCGAACTCATGCGCGAGTTTCTGTTCGGTGTAAGGTGGCGCGATGCTCACCAGGCTGGACAGTCCGTTGCTGTGGCGGATGCCCCACAGCACACCACTTGCCTGGCTGAAGGCCAGGTCGCCGGTGCGCGCGTCTTTGATCAGCGTGCGGCTGCGGTGCGTGGCCAGGTCGAAAACGCGCAGGTCGCGCCAGTTGTTGTTGTCAGTAGTGTAAAACAGCTTCCGCCCGCCGGGATCGAACGCTAGTGAGGACACATAGTAGAGCGCGGCGCCTTTGATATCCTGCAGGCGCTCGATCTCACCGGTTCGCGTATGAAGCGCGGCGATGTGAGCCAGCCGCCCGGGATAGCGCACCGCGACGTAGATCGCCTCACTGCCGGCATCGTAGTACGCCCGCGAAATCGAGCCGAGCGTCTTGGAGGACACGCGCTCGGGGACGGTCACGGGGTACTGGCGGATCGCATCCAGATTCGCATGTTGCCAGCGCCGCTCGTCCTCCACCCAGTGATTCCATGCCGCCTCGAGAGGCATTCCATACTCCTGGGCAAAGCGCGCGCTGAAATAGCGCTTGGTGTTGTCGCTGCGTGTAGTCCATTCCACGAGCTTATCCGGTCCGTAGGTATAGCTCAGCCAGGTCATGAAACGCGTGCCGTACAGGTACGAGTTTGCGCCCGTCTGGAAATCGATGGACGTGCCTTCCGATTCCAGGCCCACCACGTTATAGATGTACGCGTCGTCGCGCACCATGGCGCGGAACACCATTTCGTCATAGCCGCCGAGCGCACGCCCCAGGCCCCCCGACATCCAGGTCTCCATGAATGCCGCGAGGCCTTCGTGAAACCAGCGAGTCGAATAGAAACGCGGACTGGCCAGCGAGCTGTAGAGCATGGAAACGGGGTCCTCATCGGTGGGGGCGGGTTTCCCGAAGAATAGCGCGCGAAAACGGCGATCGGTGCCGTTGGCGTTGTCACCCATGACGATATGGATGGATTCGTGATTCATAATCCATGTCATCCGCTCGTTGGCGGGGAGAGTCTCGTAGGTATAGCTGAGGGGCGCGATCCCGATGCTGATGAAGTTCGTGGGCACGCTGGCAGCGGCGCCGTGGCCAGAGTCTTCGAAATCCTCCAACAGCACGCTCAGCTTCTCGGAAGGAGTGTAGTGGAACAGGCCACGCTCGAAGGCGAGCGCGTTTTCGTACGATCGAATCAGGTGAGTAACGAGGTATTCGTGAGCGGGGGAATAGTACAGGACTTCAATGTGGTCGGTCGCCTGGACGTAGAGCTTGCCGGAGGTGGCTGCGCCAAGCAGCGGCAAGAACAAAAGCAGGAGTCCTGCGGCTTTCCACAGGACTCCTTTTCGAACACTGATTTTTCGGGTCAACGAGAATTCGAGGAGTCGCGCATTTGAGACCCGAGGCTCGCCGCCGACCCGTTCATCATGGCGGCCTGGAAGGCGTCGTTCTTCATGAGGCCCTGGAAGGCGTCATTTTTCATGAGGCCTTGGAACGCGTCGTTTCTCATGAGGCCCTGGAAGGCGTCGTTCTTCATGAGGCCCTGGAAGGCGTCGTTCTTCATGAGGCCCTGGAAGGCGTCGTTCTTCATGAGGCCCTGGAAGGCGTCGTTTCTCATGAGACCCTGGAAGGCGTCATTTTTCATGAGGCCTTGGAACGCGTCGTTTCTCATGAGACCCTGGAAGGCGTCATTTTTCATGAGGCCTTGGAACGCGTCGTTTCTCATAAACGCCGAGAAGGCGTCGTTTTTCATGAGGCCTTGGAACGCGTCGTTTCTCATAAACGCCGAGAAGGCGTCGTTTTTCATGAGACTCTGAAACGCGTCGTTTCTCATAAACGCCGAGAAGGCGTCATTTTTCATGAGACCCTGGAACGCCTGGTCCTTCATGAGGCCCTGAAAGGCGTCGTTCTTCATGAGGCCCTGGAGCGCGTCATTCTTAACGAGGCCCTGGAACGCGTCGTTTCTCATGAGACCCTGGAAGGCGTCATTTTTCATGAGGCCTTGGAACGCGTCGTTTCTCATAAACGCCGAGAAGGCGTCGTTTTTCATGAGACTCTGAAACGCGTCGTTTCTCATAAACGCCGAGAAGGCGTCGTTTTTCATGAGACTCTGAAACGCGTCGTTTCTCATAAACGCCGAGAAGGCGTCATTTTTCATGAGACCCTGGAAGGCGTCATTCTTAACGAGGCCCTGGAACGCGTCGTTCCTCATGAGGCCCTGGAAGGCTTCGTTTCTCATGAGGCCCTGGAACGCCGCGTTGCTGACCAGGGACTGAGCGGACGGGGTTCCATCCATCAAACCGAGAAAGGCCTGATTCTTCCCGAGCTGTTGAAACGCCGGGTTGGCAAGCAGTCCCTGGAACGCATCATTCTTCGCCAGAGCTTTGAACTCCTTGCTTTCCAGCAGCACCTTGGTCGCCACTGGAGCGCTCCCCGGGGTGGCGTTCACGTCCGCGGCACTCACCTGTCCGTTGCGATATACGTCACGCTGGCCGACCGCTCCCTGAGTCTGCTGCGGGTTGATCCGTGAATGAGATTGATAGAGCAGAATACCGGCGCCAATCACGCCGATTCCAATCAGAATGGGGAACCGCAATTTCCGAATGTTCATCGAAGTAAACCTCGTTCAACCTTTATGTGTCGCGTGCAGCCTGATTATTGCAGGGACGCCCCAGATATTTCTCAACGCTCTCATCTCCGGGTTTCCCCTAAGAAAGTAAACGACAGGGTATTACGACCGCCGGACCGTTGGTAGCGGATGGAATCGGCAATGATCTTTACCAGGTAAATCCCCATGCCGCCCAAGGGTCGGTCAGCCAGTCCACGGCTGAAATCAGGCGGATCGGATGCAAGCGGGTTGAATTCGCGCCCCGAGTCCGAGAGCTGAACCGCCAGCCGTCCCGGAGCCTCCGCGGTGTATCCTACTTCCACCTCGCCATATTCCGGCGCGTAGGCATACCGCGCGATGTTCACGAACAACTCTTCCATGACCAGGTCGAGCTTCTCCATATCCTGGGGCGCGAGATTGGAGGCTTCGGCCCCGGCGCGAACAAAAGCGCAGCAGTCCTTTAGGGAGTCGATTTGCGCGGGCAAGGTAAGCAGCACCATATACGTTTCATGGCAGGCTGGCCAAGGCGGCGTCCATGCTTTCGAAAACCGGGAACAACCCGATCAGATGGGTCAACTCGAAGACCTGCTTGGGTAAACCCTGCAAGCGGCACAGGATTACTGAACCAGATTTACTCTGCAAAACCTTGGCAACCGCCAGGAAGCTGCTCAGCCCCACGCTGCTAACGTATTGAAGCCCGGAAAGATCTACCAATAGGTGGGTGGCGCCGCGGCCAATCCAATCCTCACAGGTTTTCTGGAACTGGTGCGCGTTCTCGGCGTCCATCCGGCCGCTTACTGTGAGCACGACGGCATTCGCCAGTTGGTTGGACTGAATCTCCATGGGGGCCTTGGGTGATCAGTATGGCAAAAAGTTAACGCAAAACGCAAGGCAGCTATCTGTCCTGTCTTCTTCGTGATACACTTGTCGAAAGGCAAACAAAGGTGCGGTTGAGCGACGTGGAGATCGAGAGACTCCGGCAGAAACTGCGCTTCCGAGTCGGCTATGAGATCTCCTTTGCGTGCCCGGACATCGACGATTTGGTGCAGGAAACCCTCAAGAGGTTCCTAAATGCCTCCCAGGCCGACAAGCTGCGAACTCCGGAAGCCACGGCCGCCTTTGTCAATGGAATCTGCCGCAATGTCATCTTCGAATACCGGCGGCGCCTGTACCGCGACATGCCGATGCCGGAAATCGTCCCCGAACCGCCCGTAAAGGAAATGCCGGAGAGCGAACGGTTCGAGTTACGCCAGGCACTCGACGAGGCGATGAAGCAGCTTTCGCAACGCGACCGCATGGTTTTGCGCTACTTTTATGTGGAGGAACGGTCGACCGAAGAAGTCCTGGAGCTGATGGGGTTAACATTGGAAAACTTTCGAGTGGTACTGTGCCGGGCGAAGGAAAGATTTCGGCAGATTTATTCCCGGAGCGTGCAATATCGGGCTGCCTCAGGCCATTAGAGAATAGAGCATGGAGAACACGTTCCATACCGATACCGTAGCCCGCGAGCGCACCATTGCCCGGTACCTGGCGCGAACGTTGGGCGGGAGCGCGTCGGAGGAGTTCGAGAACCACTACCTGTGCTGCGACGGCTGTTTCGAAGAGATGCGTGCAGCGGAGCTTTTGATCTGGGGCCTCGGACAGCCGGCAATTGAGAGCGTCCGGGCCGGTGATGTCACGGTGATTCGGTTCACGGGTTCCGCCGAACTGACCAGCTCATCGTCGGAGCTGAGCGCCCTGGTGCAAATGATGGACACCCGCGGGGATACCAAGGTCCTCATCGATCTGCAGAGGGTCAGCCGGATCGACAGCTCCGGATTGGGGAAGCTGATGCAGTGCTATACGCACGCCGTCCGCAACGCGGGCGTCCTCAAACTGCTGCAGCCCACGCCACAGGTGAAACGGGTGTTGTCCCTGACGAAGATCGATTCCGTCGTCCCTACTTTCGAGGACGAAGCGGTCGCATTGCAAAGCTTTCAGTAAAGGGAGGCGGTACATGCGGCATACGCAACTTCAGGGGATGGCCGCAATGGCCGGATAGTGGCTGACTTGTAGGGACCAATCCGGTGAGTCGGCACGCTTCCCAGAACCCCGTATGAACGGAGCCGCTATCGCGGCGGACGCTTCGCGTGGGCAAAAGGTCGGCCTACATTGTTGCCTCAACTTTCTTGTTTCGCGGAAGGCGTCGGTGTAGTATCGTTCCGTG
>Ga0187891_1003143_pt1 | contig 11817 bp, 8 predicted proteins | sample June2016WEW_21_4_FD_132990 | JGI IMG/M metagenome (GOLD analysis project Ga0187891, IMG submission 132990) | Peatland microbial communities from SPRUCE experiment site at the Marcell Experimental Forest, Minnesota, USA - June2016WEW_21_40 | ecosystem: Environmental > Terrestrial > Soil > Wetlands... | reverse complement strand
GGTATCATCGTAGAGCCCCTCATCTTGCGGGGCATAGCTGTTCAGGAAGGCGCTGTGGTCACGTGCGGCCATGCAGCCGTTGGCGGCCGCCGAAGGAACAACTTCAAGCTGCCGGCGGCGCTGCTCGACCCAGGCAGCCAGTCTAACGAAGTCCTGGATGGGGAGTTTTTCCACCGCCTGCTCAATTTCCTCGATGTTGCTCATGTTCCGTCACCTACCAAGGATTCTACGCCACTTCATGGGTCAACGCTACGGGCTTTTGAGCCCAGTCCGGCCGTCACGGGAGAAAGCGGGCACGATATTTCCTATTTTCTGTGGCCATCCTTCAGGGTCCCGAGCTTCACGCGGCGTCGTCGTTTGCCTGCCCGGCACCGGGTCACGGCCTCGGCTCGCTTGGGAACGACGAGGGATTACCGGTTTAATGGACGCGGATCGATCGCCGGGAGGTGGTTATGAGTTTCGGGGAGCAAGCGCGGACCTGTTTTTTAGGTCCGCGGCTTTTTGTTGTCGATGGGGGACGAACCGCTGGGGAAAAAACACGGGTAACGGGGTATGGGATATGGGGTACGGGAGGTGCGCATAGCCCCGCGCCACTCGCTGCCCCCCGATTTCTGATCATCATCCAGAATTCAAGAGAACAGTTCACAGTCCACAGTTTACAGTTCATAGTAAGAATCAAGAACGTCTTGACTGATAACCGTGGACTGTCAACTGTGAACCTTCATTCACTCTTCACAAATCTCTCCGCCCATGCGAATATTCCCCTCCAACCGCCATTACCGTGGTTCAAACCATGGCCAAGCCGCAACCCACTTAAGGACCTCACCACAGAGGCCACAGAGTTCACGGAGAAAATGCCCAGCGTTCTTCTCTGAGGTCTCTGTGTCCTCTGTGGTGCGGGCATTCCTTCGTTCCGCTCAGGACAGGCTCTGCCGGCGAGTTCTTGCAGCGGGCGGGACGCCCGCACCACAACGCCGGGCGATCACCGCTCAGGATGACGGATGGCGGGGGTTTTCGACCGCTGTCACTTCCGGCGGCCCCGTTACAGGCTGATCTCAAAGGTCCGGAGCCGCCACGGCTGAAGTGAGAAGTTCAGCTTACCGGCGGTCATGGAAACTTCCGCCGACTTCTTGCCAAGAAGATTGGTTTCCGAGGCGGCGGTCATGGGCAGGGCCAACTCGACGGAAGCGTCGCCTGTTTTGCCCTCAACCTCGACGAATCGGAGCTCGAGCCCTTTTTGCTCCTTGGCGCGCAAGACCATCAGGTGTGCACTCGAGGGTTGCACAGTAACGAAGCCTTTGCGCTGCGGCAGGTTGCCGCCGTGCGGCGGGCCCACCACCGTGGTCAGTTTTTGATCGAACTCTTCTGCCGCGCGCACGCGCTGAGCATTGGTGAAATTCGTCCCGTGGGGAAGCAAGGCGTGACGGTACTCCGAGTAGCGAGGCCAGCCGTACTCGCCGGTGAAGTACGACTCCCACTCCCGCATCACCAGGTTTGAAAACACTCCGTCACTGTCACGCTTGAAATACTGCGTTCCCGGGTGCAGCAGCAAGAGTCCGGCATCTTGACCCACGAGATCAACGAAGGTGCGGGCCTGAAAGACTTGGCGTTCGGTGGGTTCGATGCCCAGGGGGAAATCACGGACGAGCGAGACCGGAGCAAAGCCCGGCGCGAAGGTCAGCCAATAACCCTGCTTGATTTCGGCGGGAAAGCGATTGTCGGACCCCAGCGCGTCGGGTGCGGGAGGGATCTCTGCCAATACGCGGCTGGTGACCTCGACCCAAGGCACTCCTGCGCAAAGGCTGACGTAAGTCTCAAATTTCAGGAGCGGCCATTGGTGGCTGGTCTTGACGGTGGCGCGCAGCGGCCCCTGCTCGATCCAACGAATCGCGGAATTCGAAATGGCGCGCCAATCCGCTTCGCCGCTCGGAGCGCTGAGCTTCTCCGCGCCCTCGTAAGCCGCTTGCGAAGTCGAGCTGTCGAAAAGCGCAGGAATAGCGGTCGCCTGGCGGTGATACTTCGACTGGACGAAAACACTGCGCAAGCAATAGTCCTGATTGGGCGTGCCTTTGAAAATGGGAAAGGGGCCCTTCGCCGGGTCGAGCATTTCCCGCCCTGTCCGCTTGTCCACGAGGCTGACGATGGCCCCGTGTTTCGAGCTTAGCCTGACTTTCAGGAATTCATTCTCGAGCCCGAGTTGCGATTCATCAATGCGCAAATCTGTGGCGGCGGGCTCGGTTGATCCGGGAGTGAGTTCCAGGTAGTAAGTGTCATATCCCACGCTTGGAACTTTCTGACCCAGGAAAGCCACCTCGGCAACCACCAGGTTTCCCTGCGGGTCCTTGTCGCCCTTGATGATTTGAGACGGCACCACGCGGCCCGCACGGTCCCTGACCACAATGCCCTTGGCTTTCTCGCGAATCGGATAGATGCGGCCCGTGGTGGCGAGGCCGGTCCGCTCCCACGCACAGGGATTGAATACCGTAACCGCAAGCTGACCGTGCTTGCCTGATTCCGAGCCGATGTGGCTCACCACATGGCCCAGCGAGGCGTCCAGCGCCTCCTGAGCTTGCTTCCCGGCGGCGTCGAGATGCGTGTAGCCGATGGCGCCCCAGGTGAAATTGTGGTAGTCCTCGATACGATCCAGCGGCGCCATGCGGTCGCCTTGCCAGCGGGAGAACTCGCACAGGCCCACATCGTGGCTTTGAGAGGTGAGCAAGTGTTTCCAGGCCTGCTCGAGCGGCCGCGTCTGATTCTTCGCCTCCAAACCGGCGGCGATGGCATCGAAGCGCTCCGCCGCCAATAGTTTCGCCTCGACTTTGCGGTCCATGACGCGCAACTGGTCGCCGCCCAATCCCCAGGTCAACAGCTTTGTCCAGGCGTCCATGTTCAGGTAGGTGGACTGCGTGGCGCCGCTTCCGTACTGGTCGAGGTAATCTTTCAGAGTGACGAACTCGACCGGAGAGTCTTCCGCAAACTTCCTGTATTTCTCGGGAGTCTTCAGGTAGGCGGGCTCATCGGGCGGTTCCCATCCAAACTCCTCCCAGGTGAAGATGAGAGGCTTGCCGAGGGCCTGGAGTTTCTTGAAAGCTTCCGAGCCGGCGAGTTGCTTGAGGTCCGGAGAATAGCCGAAGAGCGAATTCTTGGGCGTGCTCAGGATCTCGCTGCCGTCCATGCCTTTCCACTGGAAGGCGTTGACTTCCAGGTAAGGGATGCCCGCCCGGCCCCAGGTGTCAACTTGCGCCAGGCTGGCATAGCGGTAGCCCGCTCCCAGCGCGATTTGCGGGATCTGCGGATGCGAGAACTCTTCCTCATCGAGAAAGGTCGCCACCTCATAATCGAGCGCTTTGCGAATGGTTTCCCGCCCATACACAAGCTGACGGATGTTTGATTCGCCGCTGAACATCGTCCCCATCGGCTGCCCATACGTGCCTCCGATTATTTCCACCTTGTCCTCGGCCAGGTACTTCTTCAGCCGGGCAGCAACTTCCGGGAACTTTTCCGCCATCAACTGATAAGCGAGCGCATCCATCTCGAGGCAGGTCTTCACGTGCGGGGCGCGATCGGCCATTCCCATGGCATCGACCGCCGACAGCACGCACGACTCGAGGCCCAACTGCCAGCCAATGCCGGTGTAGCTCCAATGGTTGCAGAGCGTGACGCAGATGCCCTGGCTGCTTCCCTCCGCGCTCCCTGCCGCCTTGGCGAGAATCCTCGCCGCGGGGAAGATAAAGGCCGCCCCCGCCCCGGTCTTGAGACCTGCCCCGAGAAAACGCCTGCGCGAAATGCTCTTTCCCATGACCGTGACTCCTGACCAACATTGAGCTTCTACGTGCCGCGAGAAAAAGATGCACCACCGAGGGCACAGCGCGGCAGAGCCGTAATTCAACATTCCAGATTCCAGATTCAAGAATCAAGAATCGTAGCCAGACGGAGATTACCAGGCAAGCAGAGGATTGCGCTCTTGATCAGCAGAGAACACAGAGGAGTATGGTTGTACTCTCCCCTGTGTTCTCCGCGTACTCTGTGGTGAATCTGCTTTTCGCCTGCGAATCGGCGGCGAGCGTCTAATCCAGCCCCTTCTCCGGGCGCGCCGTGAACGTGATGACGGAAAGACTATTTCTTGAGTTCCTTTTGTTTCCCTGGGCGCGCGGTTGTTGAGGCGTGATTGGGCGCCGCCCCGGGGTCGCGACGACTTTGGTGCTTCGAACGCCGTTGCCGACGGAAGTGCGTCCATCTTCGGCGCGAATCCGTTTCAGCGCCGCTGCCACTTCCTTTTTGCCGGGGAGCGAAATGTTCTTGCGCTTGCAATTCTCGGCGCAACTGCGGCAGCCTGGGATGCAGTCAAGAGGGCGCGCCACAACAGGTTTGCCCGTGGCGGGATCCCAATCGAAAACATTTGCGGGGCAAAAGTTAAGACATTCGAGATCGAGGAGGCAATCCTCGCCTTTGAGGGTGGGAAACCACGGAAACCGCTCTCTCTGACGGCCAGGCATTGACTCCTCATTCCCTCCTAGCAGGGCTGGGAACCGGACCGGTCCCCCGGGCGAGGCGGTCAATGGGGCTTTTCTCTGGTCTGGGCGTGATCGCGGAATTTGTCAGACAGCCGCTGGAGAATCTCACTATTTGTCGCGCCGCGAATATCCACCGCCAGATAGTGGTCCTGCCCGAAACCTGTCTTGCAAAAGAGCTTCTGGAATAGCCTGAGTTGAGCTTCCTGGTCGCACGCCCCTACGATGACGAAGGTGTCGGGGTCGTCTTCTGCCGAGCGGAGGATGTCCTCCATGAGCCTGTTCCCCCCCATCCCGCAAAGTTGCGGGTGCACGATAGCGTAATCCACATCCAGGTCGGATTCGATGTCGAAGGGAAGGGTATTCATGTCCGAGTTCTTGAAAGACGGGCACAAGCCCTTGCAGTTGCAAATGACCGCTTTGATTCGCATGGAGAAAAAGCCTGCTTCCCCCTCCACTCCCAAGCGGGGAAGAATGTGTCAAACACGGAGTCAAGCTTGACCAGACCTTGGCCGCTCCTCATCAGGCGGGGAGCACGAAACACTATCGCCTTTGAAATCAATCAACTTCTGCGCATCCGCCGCGAGTTCCGGGAAGAAGGGGACAATTTCGCTGAGGAATCTGCCCATAGGGTAGCTGAGAAACGGCGCGCGAGACAGCGAGTAGCAGATTCGGGTCCCCTGCCTCTCGGCGCGAACCAACTTCGCGGCACGCAAAATGGCGAGTTGCTGGGAAACCGTCGGTTGCGGGAGGCCTAAGACCACTTGCAGATCTCCAACGCATAGACTTTGGGTGCGCAAAAGGTTGATAAGACGCAGACGAGTTGCATCCGACAGAACCTTGAACAGATTCGTCAGTTCTTTCAAAGACAGTACCACGTCTGTTGCAGAGCATACGTATTGCCATAAAACCGAGTCATTTGCCGCACATTCGAGTTGATGGCTACAACCTTTCCCCTTTATACTTCATTACTCCGTCGGCGAAAGCCAGCGACTAAGGCGTGTCGGGGGCGGCCCTTGTGTCCGCCTTGAGGCAATGGGTTGCAGCTAGGGTGTGGGGCTCGAAAACGAGGTTGATCTCAATTTCGGCCGGGAGCATGTGTCGCAATGACAGAGAAGTCAAGGCCCGCCAGCACAATTCGCACCGAAGAGGTATGCCGGCATTTTCAGATGGGTGACTCCGTTATCCGGGCAGTTGACGGAGTCTCGCTGGAAGTGAAAGGGGGCGAGTTCGTGGCGTTGCTGGGCAGTTCGGGCTCCGGAAAGTCGTCTTTGTTGAACTTGATAGCCGGGCTTGATCGGCCGACCTCCGGTGCGGTTATCGTGAACGGAGAGAGCTTGGCTAAGATGTCAAGCGAAGGACTCTCCCGATACCGGAGGCACAGTGTGGGAATGGTCTTCCAAGCCTTTAACCTGGTGGGCACGATGACGGTGCTTGAAAACGTCGAACTGCCCATGCGTTTCGCAGAGGCGGAGCGTGGTGACCGTTTGGCGCGAGCGCGAGAGGCCTTGCAACGCGTCGGCCTGGGCGGGCGCTTGACTCATCGCCCGGGCCAACTCTCCGGCGGCGAACAGCAACGTGCGGCGCTGGCGCGTGCCTTGGCGAACCGCCCCGGCCTGCTTCTGGCCGACGAGCCTACAGGCAATCTCGATAGCCGCACAGGAAGCGAAATCCTGGACTTGCTCAGGGAGTGCAACCAGCAGCTTGGAATGACCCTGGTGATGGTGACCCACGAGCGCTCCCTGGCTGACCGCTACGCCCAGCGCCTGATCTTCTTGGCCGACGGCAAGGTGGTCGGGGAGCAGGCTGGGACCGGGGGCTGGGGGCAGAGCAGTTGACAACGGGCGCTGGGCGCAACCGAGGGAGTGTTCTCCGTAAACCGTAGCACGAGAAAGGGACCGGCAGTGAAGGCAAACGACTTGGTGGATTTGGCAGCACGCAACTTGCGCGAATCCTCCCTTCGCAATTCGCTCACTACTCTTGGCATCGGCGTGGGCGTGGCGTCCCTTGTCGCCATGCTCTCGCTGGGGATCGGCTTGCAACGGCTGGCGGACCGGCGGCTCGAGAGGTCCGGACTTTTTGACGCTATCGTCGTCACCTCCGGCCGCAACCTGCGGGGTTTTGGCCGCGTCGAAAACCGTGACCTGACGCCTCCCGCGGAGAGCCGGCCTCTTGACGAAGCAGCTCGAATCGAGATGGCGCGCCTACCGAACGTTCTCGAGGCGGTGCCCGACCTGCGCTTCGTCAGCGAAATTCGCTACGAAGGGAAACCACATTTCGCCATGGTGGCCGGCCTCCCGCCCTCGGGTCGTGACAAAGAGGCGTTTGAGGGCATGCAGGGCAAGTTCTTCTCTTCAGATACAGCCGACGAGGCCATCCTGCAAATCCAGTTCGCGGACGAACTCCTGGGCATACGTCCGAAGTACGGCGAATCGAGCTCAGGGCTGAATGGCCAGACGCAGTCGTTGATTGGAAAGGAAGTGACTCTGCGCTATGCAGAGCGCTCCGTGGCGGCAACCCCCGCACCCTCGCCAGCTTCCTCTAAGCCCGCAACTACGATCGGCGAGGGCCGCTACGGCGGTATGTTTTCGGTCCTTGAGCGCGAAAAGAAATTGCGTATCGTCGCGGTCACCGATCAGGATCCCGAGGGCATGCGCGGCATCTCGGGAGCGCGCGTGTTCGTTCCGCTCCAGACACTGGAGAACCTCCACATGCTGCTGCCTTCCGGCCCGCGCGGCGGCGAAATGGACTTTTCGAATTCGCCGGCTTATCCCAGCCTCAGCGTTCGCGTAAGAGATCCGAGCCAAATCGAGCTGGTGCAGGACGCCATCCGCAAAATGGGGTTCAACACCTTCTCGATTCTCGATGCCACGCGGGGGTTGCGGCGCTTCTTCGCCGTGCTCGACCTGTTTCTCGGCATCTTCGGCAGCCTTGCCCTGGCGGTGGCCGCGCTAGGCATCGTCAACACGCTCGTGATGGCCATCCTCGAGCGCCGCCGCGAGATCGGCATCATGAAAGCCATTGGGGCCAGCGATGGGGACGTTAAGAAGCTTTTCCTTGCCGAGGCCGCCGTGATGGGCTTGGCCGGCGGAGCGCTGGGAGTGGCGCTAGGCTGGGTGATTGGCCGCCTCATCAACGTCGGCACGAACTTCTATCTCCGCCGCCAGAACCTGCCTCCCGAAAACCTCTGGGCGGTTCCGTGGTGGCTGGTGGGCGGAGCCATCGCCTTCGCCATTGTGATCAGCATGGTTTCCGGACTCTATCCCGCCGCGCGAGCCGCCAAGTTGGATCCCGTGCAAGCGCTTCGCTACGAGTAACTAATCGACGCGGAAAAAAGAAAGGCCCGGATCCGATGGTCCAGGCCTTTTCCTGCTTAAGCTGTTTGCGGCAGTCGAGCCGCCTCGGGCAGTCGCTGCCTAAGTTGTGAGACTAACGGTCGTCGTATGAGTCTTACCTCCGCCGACGCCAGTTATCGTGATGGTGTACGTACCGGTGGCCGCACGCCTTGACACCGTAATCCTCATTGTCGATGTCCCGGAACCTGGGGCGGGAATAGTCGAAGGAGTGAAGCTAATACTGACACCAGACGGCGCTCCGGTCGCCGACAACGAGACCGAGGAGCTAAAACCGCCCGAGGCAGCTGTGGTGACCGTGACATTGCCTGACCTTCCCCGGTTCACTGTGAGCGCGGTGGGTGACGCGCTGATGCTGAAGTCAGGGTTGCCCGCGGCCGTCACCGTCAGAGATACAGTGGTGGTGCGAGTCAGACCGCCGCCAGTGCCAGTGACGGTAATCGTGTAGGTGCCGGTCGCGGTGCTCGAGGCCACGGCCATGGTCATCGTTGATGTTCCCGATCCCGGCGCCGCGATGGAGGTGGGATTGAAGGTCACGCCCACACCGGTGGGTTGGCCTGAGGCGGAGAGGGCAATCGCCGCGTTAAACGCTCCCGATATGGATGCCGTGATCGTCGAAGTCCCATTGTTCCCCTGTACCACGGAGACCGAACCGGGTGAGGCAGAGAGGCTGAAATTGGGCGACGAGGACGTTCCGGCAAGGGCATTGAGCAAGCCAGCCCCGTTGGGACTGCCCCAGCCCGTCACCAAATCGTACCCCTTCACTGCCGAAAACCCGTTGCTGCCACTGGTAATGTCGTGGAAATCGGAGTTGTAGTTTGAACTCACCCCGATGGGGTAAATGAGCGGGTTAATGAACCCGAGCAGCGCATTGCCATTAGCGATAGCCTGTTGATTGACCAGCGCAAGGTAGCCAGCCCACATGGGCGCGGCAAAGCTGGTCCCGCCGTATTCGTTTGCCGTGCAGGTGGTCTGGTCCGCACAGACGTAAAAGGTAAAATTCGCGTTGGCTGCTACGTCAGGGCCGTTTCGATAGGTCGTTGACCCCCCATTGCTCGAGTTGATCACGCCCGAGAGCTGTTGCCAGGAAGGAATGGGAATACTGTCCGGGGAAATCCCGCCGCCGCTGTAAGGCGACCAGGCAACTTCTGAGGCCCAGGGTCCACCCGCGCTGCTGGTGGTTAAGTCCGTGCCGCCCACTGCAACGACATTCGCATCGTCAGCGGGGTAAGGGTAATTGTTCTTGGTCCATTTGTCACTATCCCCGGCCGCCACGAAGAAGTTCTGGCCCTGTGCGGCCATCTTCTGGTAGTACGGGTCGTCAGTGCCGGGATCCGCCGGGCTCCAACCCCATGAACAGCCTATCTGCGCGGGCAGCGGAGTATGCGTGGTGATGGAACCGAGAATGGCCGTATCGGTAGACCCCACGTATACATAGAGCGTGCTTATGCCCGGGGCCATGCCCAGCGCCTGGGTCATGTCGAGAGTCTGTTCAGTATCATCGCAGCTCGGATAAACGCAGTTCAAGCTCGTTCCATCAGTCGAGATGCCGGTGACAGTCGCAGTTCTCGTCTGATGCGCATTCGTGTAGTAGGTGTTCAAGTCCGCGATATCGTACCCGGAGTACTCGAATAACCCGATGTTTTGTCCGCTGCCAGTGAGAGATCCGCCGTAGTAGGCTCCTCGCATGTCGCTCCCTAGGAACGAGGCCGAGGGTCCGGAACCGGTAGTTGCGGCGGGCTGCGCGCCCGGTTTTCTATGCACGAGAGCAGGATGTGGGATCGAGAAGTTGTCTAAACCCGAGATATGCCAAAGCGGGAATCCGAGAGGCACGGAGGGCTCTCGATCCGGAGCGTAAAAGGTACGGTCTTCTGTGGGGTGCTGATAGACCGCCATGGACACGTTGAGGGCAGCCTCAATGACCGTTACTGAACCTTCGACCTGCACGTCCATGCCATCGCGGGAGCCGCCTACCACGTTGAAGCCGCGGCTTTTGGCAAAGGTGACCACCGCGTCATAATCCTCTTGGGTGGGGCCAAACCGCTCGGTGAATTCCGGCACCGTAAGGAAGTGCCTGTAAATCGGGCTGGTAGGATCGTAGACCTCTTTCAGAAAGCTATCCAGACCAGCTTGATCGCGCAACGGCAGAACAATGTCGAGGCGCAAGATCTGAGTGCCAGGCAGCCGGTTCACGAACTTCGCCTGGCCGCTGGTCACTTCCAGGCGCGCATGCCGCGTCATCATGGATTGTCCCTGCGCAATACCCGCCGCAACAAACATCAGCGTTGCCGCAGCAGACAGTACTCGCCACACACTTGCCTGACTCATTGCACGGAATCGCATCGTGGTGAACTCCTTTGGAGGTTGTTGAATTGGATCTTCGTATACTACCGTCGAGAAGAGCAAGGTACACTTCCTGGCGAATTTAGTCAATAACCTTTTGGCCGATGGAAGAAGAGGTACCTAACGAAGGAAGTGAGAGGGACACCTTGGCTCTGATCCTGGTTGCTGCTGAATGCCGTCCAACCTGTGGACGGGGGGAGGCCGCCTTGTCGTGCAGTCACACAACCCCTCTAATCGGCGATATCGGCAGTTCTCGCCAAGACTTTAGCGAATTCTGCCGCTCTCCTTCTTTGCAGTTACAAACCCCCTTGATCGGCGATATCGGCAGTTCTCGCCAAGACTTTAGCGAATTCTGCCTCTCTCCCTCTTTGCAGTTACACAACCCCTGCTATCGGCGATATCGGCAGTTCTCGCCAAGACTTTAGCGAATTCTGCCTCTCTCCCTCTTTGCAGTTACAAACCCCCTCAATCGGAGGTATCGGCAATTCTCGCCAGAACTTTAGCGAATTCTGCCGCTCTCCCTCTTGGCGGTTTGAAAATCGCAGCTTTCATAGGCTCTTCTTATTATTCGAAATTCCAGTTAAGATAAAGAAGAAGGTGCGCAATTGTCAGTGGGTCCCGCGCTTCTGCCCATGGGCACAGTCTATTGCTGCTGGATCGTGGCGGGGGAAGTGTAGGGCACAGTGGGAGGACTTGGATGGAACCTGCGGACGTAGGATCAAACATGACGAACTTGGCTGAGCTTTTCACTGGGCCGGACCATCCGCCGGCCCAGACCTTGGAAGAGCGCGCGCAGCGCGAGGACCCTGCGCTCCTAAGGAAGCTGCTCGAGCAGATGCTCCTGATTCGTCGTTTCGAGGAGAAAGCGGCGGAGCTTTACACGCTGGGAAAGATCGGGGGCTTCTGTCACCTGTACATCGGCCAGGAAGCGGTGGCGGTAGGGGCAATCTCGACCCTCGATCCGGACGACTACATCCTGACCTCCTACCGCGAGCACGGGCACGCCCTGGTACGAGGGATGGACCCGGGCGAGGTGATGGCGGAGTTATACGGAAAGCAGAGCGGCGTCTCGAAGGGCAAAGGCGGCTCGATGCACCTGTTCGACAAACGGCGCAACTTCCTGGGCGGCCATGCGATTGTGGGGGGACAGATCCCACTGGCCGCTGGGACGGCGTTTGCTTCCAAGTACCTCAAACAATCGCGCGTCACGCTGGGCTTTTTTGGCGAGGCAGCGGTCAACATCGGGGCTTTCCACGAATCGCTGAATTTGGCCGCGCTGTGGAAGCTGCCGGTGGTGTTCATTTGCGAGAACAACCGGTTTGGGATGGGGACACCGATCGAGCGCGCATCATCTCTCTACGACCTGTCACAGAAGGCCTGTGCGTACAACATGGCGCGCACCTGGGTAGACGGAATGGACGTTCTGGCGGTTCGAGAAGCGCTGAAGGAAGCCGTCGACCGCGCCCGGAAGGAGAACGCTCCCACGCTCATCGAAGCGCGCACTTACCGCTTCATGGGCCATTCGATGTCCGATCCGGCGCACGGCCACTATCGCACCAAGTCGGAAGTGGAGGCGCAGCGGCGCCACGACCCGATCAAGAATCTGAGCG
>Ga0187891_1003137_pt1 | contig 11833 bp, 6 predicted proteins | sample June2016WEW_21_4_FD_132990 | JGI IMG/M metagenome (GOLD analysis project Ga0187891, IMG submission 132990) | Peatland microbial communities from SPRUCE experiment site at the Marcell Experimental Forest, Minnesota, USA - June2016WEW_21_40 | ecosystem: Environmental > Terrestrial > Soil > Wetlands... | reverse complement strand
TGCCGCGATACTCGAGGCCGTCGAGGATGGCGCGGTAGAGCTTGGGCGCGTTGGCCATGGAGACCTGCGCGACGAACGGCGAGCCGTGGCCGGCGAGGAAGGTTTCGGCGACCGTCTTCTTCTCAGTGTTCTTGCCCTGCGTGGCGGAGCCGAAGGTGTTCATGTCGCCGCCGCCGAGCATGGGCGTTGAATCGGAGTTCTGGCCGCCGGTGTTGGAGTAGACCTGCGTGTCGAGCATGAGAACTTTGACGTTGGGCCGGTTCTGCAGCATGACCTTGGAGGTGTTCTGGTAGCCGATGTCGCCGATGCCGCCGTCGCCGCCGACGACCCAGACCTTGGGCAACTCGACGATTTCCTGGTCGGTCATGAGCGCGTCAGTAAAATGCGTGAAGTGGTAGTACTCTTCGGCGCTGAGCACGCTGCCCTCAGGCCCAGCTTCGCGGGTGAGGAGAATGTCAGCGAGGCGCTCGGGAAGAACGGAGCGGCGCGCGTGATCGACGATGAAGCTTTCGCCCATGAGCCAGCCGACGGTGACGCCGTCCTGGAAGAGCGAGTTCATCCAGGGATAGGGATGAGGATTGTTGGGCGCGGTGGAACCGTAGACGGTGTTGCAGCCCGTGTGCGCGGCCATGGCCATGACGCTCATTCCGTTGGCGAGACGCCCGTCGATGGGCTGCAGGTTCTTGTGATTGAAGGCCTCGGTGAGCAGCACAGCGGCGATGGCCTCGACAAGCTGCGCGTCGGTTATGGCGCCGTGCTCGGCCTCGTAAGCCGCAATGCGCGCCTTGGTGTCGGATTCTTCTTCGCCGCCCAGACCCATGACGAGATGCGCGATGGCTTGACGGAGACGGGCGTACTCGACCGGGTTGCTCTCCTTGATGGCCGCAAGGCGGGCCGCGCCGGTTTTCTCGAGTTCGCCGGCTTTCGAAATAAAGCGGTCGCTCTTGGCATGGTAGACGGGGCGCATGTACGCCTCAGTGACGGCGGCAATGGAGCGCAGCACACTCTTTTCGCCGCAGCCGGCACAAGCGCCGTCGCCGGCAACGAGCGCGTCGTAATTGGTCCGCACCATGAGCATGTTGCGCAGCGTGGCGGTCTTTGAGTCGGCAGGATTCGCGCCGTTATAGAGACCGAGATACTTCTGCGACGTGTCGGGCAGGAGGTCGAGGAAGGCCGTGCCGGTTTCGTGCTCGGCGTTCACTTCTTCGGTTTCCTGCACCATCTTGAGCGCCATGTGATCGCCGCAGGCGGTGACGCAGGCCGCGCAGCCCTTGCACAGGTCGCTGACGAAGATGGAGAAGATGCCGCCGGAGCCGGGGGCCTTGCGCTCGGGTGAGGAGAAGATGGCGTTGGTCTTCTGGTAGGCCATCGGGACTTTATCGACGATCGCGTAGAACTGCGCCTTGGCTTCGGGCGAGAAGCCGTCGACAGACTCGGTGACCTCGCGAATGATGGTGGGAAGCGGCGTTCCAGTCTTCAAGTCCGCGAGCATGCGCTGGCGCGTGAGCTTTTCGATTTCGGGGAGCTTGTCGATCATCTTTCGGCGCTCGGCGGGATCGACGACGTAGCGCGTAACTGCGATGCCGAGGATCGTGCTGAGGTCCTGCGAGCAGTTGGGGAGGGCTGTATCCGGGCAGACCGAGATGCACTCCATGCACTGCGTGCAGTTTTCAGCAATGTAAAGCGGCGTCTCGCGGCGGGCGACGTATTTGGAGGCGGTGTCGCCGGTGGCGGCGGCAATAACGCCCATGGCGGAGAGCGGCGTGGCTGGCTGATTGTAGCCGTAGTGCGAACGGAACTCCGCGTCGAAAACATTGATGGATGAAATGGGCGTGCGCGGGCCTTGCCCTGCAGGAGGCAGCGTGGAGCGGCGCATCGAAGCCACAGCGCTTGCGCCCACTTCAACAAAGGCGGGGGCCTGGGCCAGAATCGGCAGCAAGGCCTGGCCGCGGAGGCTGGAGTGGTCGGCTGCGGCGACATCGCCGATGGCGATTTCCTTGACGCGCTCGAAGCCCTGGATCATGACTTCCATGTTCGACTGGACGACTGCGTCGCCGAGCTTGCCGAACTTCTTGACGTATTGCTTGTGCACGACCTCGCGGAACTGCTCCTGGGTGATGCCGAACTCCTGCAGCATGGGGCTGACGGCGAAGAATGCGCCGAGGAAGGCGTTGCCCTGCATGCGGAGTTGAAGGTCGGCGCGATCAGTGGCCTTGCGCGCGATTTCAAAACCGGAGAGCGTGAAGACGCGAATCTTTTTCTGGATGATCTGCTGGCGCGCCCAGATGGGCAGATTCTCCCACGCGTGCTCGCCGTCCACGTCCGACTCCCAAACCAGGCTGCCGCCCTCCTGCATGCCGTCAAGCGGATTGGTGTGCGTGAAGGCCTTGGGATCGCAGCAGAGAACAACCGTTACGTGGCGCAGATCGCAGTTGACGCGGATGCGATCTTTTGCCGCGACCATGAAGTAGCTGGTGGGCGCGCCCTTTTTCTCGGAGCCATACTTGGGATTGGCGCTCACGTGGATGACTTCCTTGGGATTGCCGAGGTCGTCCTTCAGGCCGTCGCGCTCAAAGAGCAGGTCGTTCAGATCGCCGAGAATCGCGCCGAGGTTCTTGCCGGTGGTGATGGCGCCCCATCCGCCGATGGAATGAAAACGCACGGCCACCGCGCCCTCGGGCAGCAGCGACGGCGTTTCGTCGCCGATGACGCTGTAGGGGTGGTCGATGCCGAGAACGATAAAGTTGACGCCATCGGCAGCAGTCTTGCCGTCTTTGCGCGCGCGACCGGCAGTGGCGTACTCGAAGGCTCCGATGATGTGTTCGGGGCGGAAGTCACGCGAACCCAGGCCATAGCTGCCGCCAATGAAGCGCGGAACTTCAGCCAACGTAATAGCGGGCAGGCCTTCTGTTCCCTGCAATGCCTTTGAGAACGCGGTGCGGATGTCGCGGCCAAGCGGGTTGTCGCCGGAAAGAGCTTCGTCGGTGCGCTCCAGGATGATGACGTTCTTCTTGCCCTTGAGCGCCGCGACGAGAGCGGCCTCGGGGAAGGGGCGAATCACGTTGACGTGGACGGATCCTACGCTGGAACCGCGTGTCTGGCGCAAATAGTCGACCGCGGCCTCGATGTTTTCCGCTGCTGAGCCGAGTGAGACGAAAACTGTGTCAGCATCTTCGGTTTTGTACTGGCTGACGAGGCCGTAATACCGCCCGGTCAACTCGCCGAAGTCCTTGTATGCGGCTTCAAGGAATTCAAGAATTGGCTCGGCAAAGTTATTGCGGCGGGCGACGACGCCCTGCATGTAGTGTTCCTGGTTCTGCACGGGGCCGAGCAGGATGGGGTTGGTGAGATCCATCATTTTGGGAACGCGGCGGCGGGTGGGTCCGAAGAGAACGCGCTGCGCCTCAGTCGGGCAGTCGATGATGTCGTCTGGAGCGCCGAGATACTCGCGGATCAGCTCCGATTCGTGCTTGTAGAAGGTGCGTTCGAGGTGCGTGGTCAGGAAGCCGTCCATGATGTTCATGCCTGGCGTGAGCGAGAGCTCGGTGACGCGGCGCAGAATGAGCGCCTGGTCGGCGGCCTGCTGCGCGTCCTTGCCGAAGAGCATGATCCAGCCGGTGTCGAGGGCGCCGTAAATGTCGTCGTGGCCACAGTGAACGTTGAGTGCGTGCTTGGTGAGGGCGCGCGCACCGACCTCGATCACCATGGTGGAACCCTTGCCCGGCGCGTGGTAATACTGCTCGACGCCGTAAACCACGCCCTGGCCGGAGGTGAAGTTGACCACGCGTTTGCCGCAGACCGAGTGCGCGATGGCTCCGCCCTGCGCCGCGTGCTCGCCTTCCGCTTCGATGGCGAGGGTGTTATGGCCGAATACGTTCAGGTGGCCCTCGGCGTAAGCCTGCTGGAAGAGCTCGCCGCCTTCAGTGGAAGGCGTGATGGGATAGAACACGCCGGCGTCGGCGATGCGCGTTTCAGTGTGGTAGCTGACGAGCTGATTGCCGTTGGCGGTAACGCGAATGCCTGGATAGCGAGCTTTCATAGATCCCTCACATTGAAGCCTAGGTCGACGTCTTCAGATTGCACAGCTTGCGCCGGAGTGCTCGGGGCGCGAGCCGACGGCATCCACAGCCTGCTTGACCGCCGCATCCAAAGCGGCGCGCGATTGACTGACTTTGCATCAGACAGCCTGGTCAAACACCCTTTTCAATTGTCTAGCAAGTCGAGCGGGCGGCGCGGCAAAAGGAGGCCTAAGGGGAAGGTTACTCCTTCATAGAACGGCCCATGATCAGTATGAGCCCCGTATAGAGACGGTGTACCAACATATGGGAGGTAGGGGGGGGGGGCGGCGGACAGGGATCTGCGGGCGAAATTACCGACGAGACCGGTTGCGCTACCATAATGACGAGATTGAGGTTTGCATGTTTGTCGTGGTTTGGCAGTTTGAGATTGCCGAAGACAAGGTGGCCGGCTTTGAGGCTGCCTATGGGCCCGAAGGAACCTGGGCGCAACTTTTCCGAACTTCATCCGAGTATCGAGGAACCGAGCTGCTGCGCGACGCCTATGTTCCGGGGAACTACCTGACCATCGACCGGTGGAGCAGCGAAGAGGCGTTTCGCGCCTTCCGGAAAGAGCACGATCACGAGTACGAGGTATTGGACAGGAAGTGCGACGACCTGACCAGCCGCGAGACGCGGGTGGGCGCGTACACGGTTTGAACTCTACAACGCGGAAGAGTCGAGGATGAGGACGTTCCGAATGAACTCTGGTCCGGCCATGTATTTGATGCCGCGGTCGAATGTGACCAGGACGCCGTTCTCTTTGATCGCAAGGCCAAGGAGATAGGCGTCGGTTATTTGCCGATGGCCGGTGATGCGCGACGCGAATGGTGCAGTCAGAGCGGCCCAACTCTCCGTGAACGGCCAATAACGGTAGCCGGGGCGATCGGCGAGTTCCGCCAGAATGGAAGTCGCTTGTTCGTACGTGCGTGGACCTGGGAAAAAAGATGGATTAGTTGTGATCCGAACGAATTCGATTTCGGTGAGCGGACATACACCCCAATTGTCCCTGCCCGACGATCTAAACCATTCCTGCGCCTTCTGGAAAAAGCCATGCCCAGGTTCAAGAAGGGCAATGAGAACGTTCACGTCAAGCAAAGTTCTTCGGATCAAACTCTTCCTCCTCGAGCTTCTTCACCATTTCGGCCGTGATCGTTCGTCCGGTGGGAGGAAACATCGGCAAGCCGTTCGGACCGATCCGAATATCGGGCTTGGGCTTTGGGCCCTCCTGCGCCTTGCGGATCAGTTCGTCGATGGCAGCGCTGAGAGTAAGCCCTCTTATGCGGGCATAGTAGGCGGCAAACTCGTGGGTCTCGTCGTCGAGGGTGATTGTGGTTCTCATGGGTCAATTGTGCATCAATTCTCGTTTTGATGCAAATCTGATATTATGATGCATAACTGCAGTTTTGATGCCCATTTGATTATTTGATACGTGTCTGTAAAAATGATGCGCGGTTCTTGTGCTGATTGTGCGCTTCAGCACACTTGGGCGGGAGGCCGCGAGTTTTCTCTCTTTCTTCGCTGTTTTGTCCTGTCTTTCCGTGTCTCATCCTGCTACAATCCGTTCGAAATCCAATTCAAGCCCCTCGCCGTTTCCTGCCAGGAAAGCATGAGATGTGGAGGGTGAGCACTTTTTGAGGAGCTCTCCCAATGGCCATCGTCGATGACCGCGCAAAAGCGGTAGAACTTGCCCTAGCACAGATTGAGAAACAGTTCGGGAAGGGATCGATTGTGCGGCTCGGGTCCCGGGAGGCCCTGCTGCCGATTGCCGTGATTTCGACGGGATCGATCAGCTTCGACGCAGCGCTGGGAGTGGGCGGCGTTCCGCGCGGACGAGTGACCGAGGTGTTCGGGCCGGAGTCTTCAGGCAAGACCACCATCACGTTGCAGATTATTGCCGAGGCACAGCGCGCGGGTGGGCTGGCAGCATTTGTGGACGCCGAGCACGCGCTCGACCCCGGTTACGCGAAGAAGCTGGGCGTGGATGTGGACAACCTGCTGGTGTCGCAGCCAGACAGCGGGGAGCAGGCGCTGGAGATTACGGAAGCGCTGGTTCGTTCGGGAGCGATCGATGTGCTGGTCGTGGACTCGGTGGCGGCGCTGGTTCCCAAGGCCGAGCTCGACGGCGAGATGGGCGACTCGCACATGGGCCTGCAGGCGCGGCTCATGTCGCAGGCGCTGCGCAAGCTGACGGGCACGGTTTCGAAGTCCCGCACCGCGCTCATTTTCATCAACCAGATTCGCGAAAAGATCGGCGTGATGTTCGGCAACCCGGAGACCACGACCGGCGGGCGCGCGCTGAAGTTCTATTCGTCGGTGCGCATCGATATACGGCGCATTGCCGCGGTGAAGGAAGGCGACACTGTAGTGGGCTCGCACACCAAGGTGAAGATCGTGAAGAACAAGGTGGCCGCACCCTTCCGCGAGGCGGAGTTCGACATTCTCTATGGCGAGGGCATCAGCAAAGAGGGCGATGTTCTGGACCTGGCCGTAACGCACAACATTGTGGAGAAGAGCGGCGCCTGGTACAGCTATGGCGGTGAGCGCATCGGCCAGGGACGGGAGAACACGCGCAGCTTCCTGAAAGAGAACAAGGACGTCTACGCGAAAATGGACGCCGAACTGCGCAAGCGGTTGGGCATTGGCGCGGCAAAGGCTGATGTGCCGGAGGCTCCGGCGGGCGGCGCGGCGGAGGCCAAGGAAGTGGTGCGCGGGCGGAAGGGCTAGGAAGGCAGCGGGATTAGCGGAGCTAGCGGGGTCAGCGGGGCGACGCTGACCTCAGTGAGGTTCGGGATTGGCTAAGGGAACAGCAGTCATTGAATGGACTGAAGACTCAAGTAGGATCGGCTCACATTCCGGTGGAGTGTCGATGCCGGTAAAACCGAATCCGTTCCATCGGTAGGCTGCGATCCGAGTTGTTTTCGTTGCGGGATCGGGCAGCAGGAACGAGTCGCCGCGGTGCAACGCACACAGGACACCGTCTTTCGATTCCACTGCATCAATCAGCGGCCACGCCAGCGCAGAGCCCCGCCATCGCGCAATCAAGCCATGAGGACCGACGGCGTAGACATAGGGCCGCAGGCCCACTTCATCGTCAATGGATGAGTTATGGCGTTCGAGGGAGAGCAGCATCGGTTCGGCCGCCATGGAAGTGACCAGTTGCAGGGAGACGAGGGTTTGACGCCTTGACTGCCAGACGAGTTTTTCTGCATCGTTGCCATCGATTTTGTAGCCATCGAGAATGATTCCATTGACAGGCTGATTGGGAGACCATGGTTGGGGCCGAATGGTGACTCCATTGATTTGCGCGCCGGGACCAAGCTGCGGAGAGCAGGCGGCGAGAGCCTGATCGGCTGCCGCATTTCTGCCCGCCAACTTTGGATAAGCCGTGGCCTCGTCGGTATGCGTGGCAATCGCTCCGCACAGGAGGCGGCCGTTTTGGATGTGGCAGTCGGCGATGAGGCCGTTTTTTGTCTCGGCATATTTCTGGTCGAAAAGGTGGTTACCGAGCGAGAAGAAGACTGGCTTGCCCTCGACACATGCGGGGGCCTGGACAACATGGGGATGATGGCCGACGATCAGGTCCGCTCCGTGCTCGACCAGCCAGCGCGCCTGCTGCTGCTGGGCGTCGGTGGGCCAATCCTGCAGTTCGTTGCCCCAATGAATGGATACGACAACCAGGTTCGCCAACTGGCGGGCGAGGCGCAGCTTTTGCGCGAGCTCGACAGAGGGGACTTGCTCGACGCGGCCATCGGCGGCCTTGATGGTTGTGACCGAGATGAAGCCGACCGTGAGATCGCCGAAGCGGAAGAATTGCGGGGAGCTGTCAAAGTCCAGCGCCAGAAGGCCGCTATGTTGGAATGCAGCGCGCGTTTCGCTTCGACCGGCCTGGCCCAGGTCGCCGGAGTGGTTATTCTCCGCAGTCACCAGACGGAAACCGGCCTGCTTCATCAAATCGGCTGCGGAGTCGGGCGCGGCGAAGCACAGCCTATTTTCCGCGGGGTATTTTGCCGGGTCGCCAAGAGTGCCTTCGAAGTTGCCGCCAACGAGGCTGGCGCTGGTGAAGAGCTCAGAAAGGCCAGTCCACGGGTTTGTCTTGCGGTTGTCGATTTCCAGGCGGACAAGGCGCGACATCATGACGTCGCCGGTAAAGAGCAGGCGGAAATCGCCGGGGGCAGGCTGTGCCGCTGCGAAAGGCACGATGAGAAGTGCTACGGCGGCGGCTAGAAGGGCGGTTCTGCCGGACATGACAGAGTCTCCCGAGAGATGAAGGAGCTGACCCACGCGGGATGGGCCTGGACCTCGACTTTGCCGGGGACCGCTTTGTCTGCCGGTGATGGATTCACAGGATCGGCGTCGGGGTTGGCGGGCTTTCCGGCCCAGGCGAGATCAGTGAGCGGCGTGGACGAGGGGAACTCGTAGTAGGAATAAATGCTGCCCTTCACAATTTCACGGCGGCCAAAGTAAGGAACCACCTGGTCCCACTCGAGCGGACGCCCGACTGCTGATTCGAGGTAGGGCACTTCGCCGCCGCCAGCAACGTCGGCAATTTTCATGATCGGGTTGGGCGTGGAGAGCGCGAGGTCTGCGCTGGCGAGACTGTTGTAGACGAGGAAATCGTGCTCTGCCAACGCACCTACATGGAGGATCTCGTCATAATCGCTATCGGCGAGTGGCTGATTCTGCAATTCCTTCTGGGCCATCGCCTCAAAAAGGCGCGCCTTGCTCGCGGTTGCCTGCAGACGTCGGATGATTCCGTCACGCAAGGGCTGGGCTGGCGGGTCGCTCGAAGAGTCTTCATTGTCGTTCGAAGGGGCCTCGGCCTCCAATGGGTCCTGGGGCAGATTTCCAGTAAAGTTCGCCGACTTGGCGACCACCTGCTCCATCTGATCGAACAACGATGCAATGGCTTCGAAGGTCTTCGGGTCCGGCTCCACGTAGCCTCTTGGCGGACGCAGGACAATGGCCTCGAAGCCGCCTTCGCCACACTCTGCGGTGGATCTCTCGTTGACCAGCACGGTTGCGTGGCGCAGCGTTGCCCAGGAAGCGAGACCTGTCTGGATTCTCTTCGCATTCCAGAGTGCGCCCGGCGGGTTGCCGGGGAAGGTAGCATCGTCGGCCCACTGCACGGCCAGCGCGTTGATCCAAGCGTCATAGAGGTCCGGCTGGGCTGCGTTTTGCGGCTGGCGCCCATGAAGTGCGTCGAGCACGGGACCAAGTGCGGGATACGACGCGAGGTCGGTTTTCAGCAACGAGCGAGCGTAGCCGCTGCCCAGAGCCGCCGCCAGATCGAGACCTGAAGGCAGTCCGCGCGGGCCTTTGGTCCCGGTGATCTGTTCGGCGGCAGGCCAATTGGAGTGGAAGACGGTGGAGAGCAGAACTTCGTTGTCGAAGCCCCATGAGAGGGGAAAGATCTGCGGGCTGATGACGGGATGAAGGGCAAACGCGGGCGGAACAAATGCTCCGGCACTCCACACCAGCGGTGAGCGGCTGGGCGCGATGTAGGCGGTGTAGGCTGCGATCCACTGAAGCGCTTTCGCTTTGACATCGTCGGGCAGCGAATTCAAAGGTGTGGCATCGATGGCCGCGGCTGCAGTCGTGAGGTAATGAACAGCCTTGAAGTATTGCCGCATCTCGGGCGTAGCGGTGTAATAGCCGCGTGGCGTCAACTCGGTAAAGTTGAACGGCTTGCCAAAAACGGGAGAACTGAATGTCCCTTGCGCTTGCTGAATGTGCAGAGCTTCGGCGTCGGTGAAGTTGGATGCGCTCTCGGAATCCGCCACTGCATTGAAGGCCAAGCCCCAAGTGGAGTTGGGCGCGGTTGCGTTGAGCGATTGGCGCGCGGCGTTGACAAACGCCCAGAACGCGGGCATCGCCTGCTGGCGCTCCTCGACGATGAAGGCGCCTTCGTAGGCCGATGCAACCAGCTCCCAGAAAATGTCGGTGGTCACGAGGTAAGGCCGGGTTGGCGTTGCGCTATCGAAGTGGCCGCAGGCATACGATTCCGAATCATAGAGCTCGTACATCTGGTCATCGGCGGTAGTGCGAAGCAGGCCAGCTTTGGTTGTGTAACTGTCGCGGTCGGCGGCGCTCTGGGTGAACATCCAGGCATTGATCACGTCGGCCAGGGGGACTTGAATCGGCACGTAGACCAGCGCCGGTGCGCCCGACTTCTCCACGAGTCCAACAATTCCCTTCCCGTCTGGCACAGAAGAAGGCGTGGAAGTGAACTGATAGGCGCCGGCCTCGGTTGAGGTTGTGCTGCCGTGGTCGCCGATTACCGCGACACCCGGCACGCCGCTTTTCCAGTGCAGCAAGGCGGCGCCATTCGGGGTCACCGTAAGCGAACCGCCGCATGGATTGCCGGCTATGTGCGATGGCTTATCCCAGTTCTGGCCCGCGTAAGCAAGCTGCTGGAAGCAGCCGTTGCCGTCCTCCCAGATGAGCAAGTGCCCGTCGGGATGAAACGACTCTGGCAGCGCCGAAGGGACGAAGTTTGGCGTTGGATCCTGATTCTCGTCGGGAATTTTTGCATAGGTGGACTGCGGGCCGATGACCTGGTATTCGCGCTGGCCGTCTTCAGTGATCGAACGCGTGGAGTAGACGCCGCTGGGCAGGCGCTCTGCGAAGAACAACCGGTAACTCTCAATGGCCTGGTTCGTTGTGTCGTTAAAGCCGATTTCAAAGGGCCGCGGCGCAACGAGAAGACGGCGCACGTCGGCAGAGGTCTGATAGATGGAGTGCTGCGTCCAGGTTCCATTCACGTTGTCGACCGCAAGGATTTGGGATTGCTGGCCAGTTTTTCCCTCAATGAAGAAGCACTGCCCCAAGGGATGGACGGCGAGCGAAGCGGCAGAAAAGGTCGCGGGTAAATCGAGGAGCGGCACGGCGCTGCTCGAGCCCGCGTGCCAACTAACCACATGGTTGCCAGCTTTGTCGCGGGTCAGGATGACCGCGTCCGCGCCTGTGGGCCAGATGTCGAAGTCCACAACGGAGGTTCCGGCGGGCAGGCTCAATTCTGAGCTGGACGCAGGAGAAGGCGTCACGTTGAGTTCGCCCGACGCAAATGGAGAAGGCGCAGAAGGCGCTTGTGCGAACGCAGACAAACCAAGGGCGGGAAGGGTGAAGAACATCGCCAACGCATGCTTCTGCGCGTGGTTCATAAGGGCCTCTTCCGAGGGACTCTGGCCATTCTAGACCATGCAGGTCCTAATTCAAGCGAAATGCGAGTCTCGAAATCGTCCCGCATCGATTGAGAAGCCACTACCGGACACCTGGGCTGCTTGCTGTTGAGTTCGATCGGAGTACCGGCGCCCCTGCTGTTATGAATTCGCTAAGGCGATTCCAACACCTGAAACGCAACCGCAGATCTCTCGACTAGGGATGACAGTGGGAAGGACCGAGTTCGTGCGAACCCGTGTCTTTGGTGGGTCTGGGTGCTCTCCGGCGGGTTTCAAGGTCGAGACCCGGGGGCACCCTCGATTCTGGTGAGTTTGCTTCCCTGAGGGACGGGCAACGCGCTACGTTTGTGATCATGGAAGGCCAAAAATGAATCAGGAAGCAGCAGCAACAGCATCGGGACGGGAGACACATTCACGGCAAGGGGCGGCGAAGCAGATTGAGATGCTCGGCGTACCGCTGGATCTGGGACAGCGGCGCCGCGGCGTGGATATGGGGCCGTCGGCGTTGCGTGTGGCGGGGCTGGAGGCCAAGCTGGAAGCGCTCGGCCATGCCGTTACCGATCGCGGCAACGTGCAGGTGGCGGTTGCGGAGACGAT
>Ga0187891_1003134_pt1 | contig 11836 bp, 13 predicted proteins | sample June2016WEW_21_4_FD_132990 | JGI IMG/M metagenome (GOLD analysis project Ga0187891, IMG submission 132990) | Peatland microbial communities from SPRUCE experiment site at the Marcell Experimental Forest, Minnesota, USA - June2016WEW_21_40 | ecosystem: Environmental > Terrestrial > Soil >... | reverse complement strand
GCCCGCGAAACCGCGCCCGACATCGCCTCAGCGCGCAGCGCATAGAACATATCGATGGAGTTGGCAACCTGCTGCTGGTTCACGTCATCTGTCTGCGCCAGCGCCGCCGGAGCCGGAGCCGACGCCGTCTTGCTCGCCGCCATGGGCTTTGTCTGCTCCGCCGCCTGCAACTTATCCTGTCTCAGCCCGTACAGCGCCGACACCTCATTGGCCAGCGCGCCCAAGCTCGCCACCTGCACGCTGCGATTGTGCGCAATCTCTGCCATCCGCTGGTAATTCTGGCGCAGCGTCTCGCGATCCGCCCTCACCTGGTTGTAGCTTTCTGTCTTCAGGAGCATGCGCGTGTAGGATCCGGCCAGGCCCACAATCGTGAACGCTCCCACGATTGCCGCGGCCACAAATCCGTACACATACTTCAGCGGAAGCGGAATCTTCCGTAGTTGGCCGTCCTCATCGCGCGCAACAAAGAGTATGTAATATCGCCTGCGTAGCATCTTTCCCTGCAATCCCCGGCGACCAGCCAGTCAACAAGATTCCAGATCGGGGGAGAGTCGATCAGTTGCGGGTCTTTGAACCCACACAAGAACCTGTGCGCCCCATTGGGCAGATACGAGAACGTTGCTCAAGCCTAACAGACCGCCTTTCCCGGGGTCAACAAAAAGCTTGCAGGATCATTACCTTAGGCACGCCGAATGTCTTTTAGGCTCTCTAACGATCTGCCGCGTGCCTTCTCCTTGAACCAAAAGCTACTTACACGCCCGAATCCGCGCCTCGCGCCGGCCCCTGGCGCGCCTCACGCCAGCCCCTACCGGAGACATCGGCTTCCAATCCCTACTATTGAACATGCTCCCAAAACTGTATCGATTCTGGGCTCCCGATCGACCCGCCGCGCCGTATCCTATCCTCATAGGATGCCGCGCGCGCCGAAAAAATCGAACCCTTCCAACCTCGGCGAGCTGGCCCTCATCCAAAGGATTCGCCTCCGTGCCGCCCAAACCCCCACCCCCGAGCTGCGCCTCGGCATCGGCGACGACTGCGCCATCCTTCGTCCCGCACCCGGCGAAGAGCTCGCCGTAACCACCGATCTCTCCATCGCCGGCCGCCACTTCCGTCTCGACTGGCACCCTGCAGAGTCTGTCGGCCACCGCGCCCTCGCCCGCGGACTCAGCGATCTGGCCGCCATGGGCGCTCGCCCCGTCGCTGCGTTTCTCTCGCTGGCTGTGCCCCGGAATCTCGCCCAAAAGCCAAAAGCGCGGAACGCTCGCGGAGCGCAAAACGCCTCGGCCGCGCGTGAAGCCTGGATCGACCGATTTCTCGACGGCTTTCTCGCCCTGGCACAGGAACATCAAGTTCCACTCGCCGGCGGCGACCTTGCCCAATCCACCCTCGCCGTCGCCGATGTGGTCCTCACTGGCGCGATCCCGCAGGGAGAGGCTCTGCTCCGCTCTGGCGCGCGCCCCGGCGACCTTATCTATGTCACCGGCAGCCTCGGCGCTGCCGCCGCAGGCCTGCACCACCTCGCCAAACTCGCGGCCGCCTTCAAACGCGCGCGCCCACGCCCAAAGCCATCCGCGCTTCCACACATTCCTCCGCGCTTCATGGCGCTGCTCACCCCGCACCTGTATCCCACTCCGCGTGTCGCCCAGGGCCTCTGGCTCGCGCACAACGCCATGGCCACCGCCGCGATCGACTTGAGCGACGGCCTCTCCACCGACCTGGCCCACCTCTGTGCCGAATCCGGCGTTGCTGCCGAGCTCGATGCCGCCGCCCTCCCTTTCGCTCCCGGCGCAAACCCCGCCAAGGCCCTCAACGGCGGAGAAGACTACGAGCTGCTCTTCACAGCGCCACCCGCCGCCCGCGTGCCCTCGAGCATTGAAGGTGTTCCCGTTACACAGATCGGCCGCATCGTCGGCGCGCACGAAGGGGCGGCACGCAAAGCAACTGCGCAATCCTCCGCCCCACCCATCACCCTCATCACACCCAAGGGCGCGGTCTCCCTTACTCCCCAGGGTTGGCAACACTTCTCTTAGAATCAGTTTCTTCACCTGAGCCGCCCCGAAGGCGCGCAATCCTTGCGGTCGCGCGCCGAACGCGCTCATCACCGTCTTGCCTGATTTCTATTTCCTGGTGAGTTTCACTCGCGCAAAAGGCGTTAGCTTGCCGCCGGTTTCGTTATCGATAAGCCAGCCCCAGGAGTCCGTAGCTTTGCTATAAGCGAACGTTGTGCGGACGCCGCTGTCCGGATCTTTGTCCATGAAGAAGAACGCGATTTGGTCGTCGCCGCGTGTCCCGTGGGCAATACCCTGGGCTGAGAGACCACCGTCGCCGGTCGAGTCGAGCCACAGGCACCTGTATTCGCTCAACGATTGATCCCATTCAATCAAGATGATCGCTTCGTACGCGGGTTGACCTTCAGCGTTCTTTTCGCGCGAGGTTTCGTGGAGCCGGAGGTATTCATGGTTCAATACCCATTCGGACTCGATATCGTGCGTCGTCTCGCGTCCGGCGATGGTGCCCTGAAGGATCCAACTGCCAGCCAGACGATCAAGCAAGGGATTTTTACCTGTTGGCTGCTGTGCTGAAGTTGAAAACGCCACGAGAACAAGCAAGGCCAAAGCTGCAAGTTTTGCCTTCAATGGGTGACCTCCGATCGCCACATTCACATTGTGACTGAAGGCTCAGCAAATTGCCGCGCTTTGTCCGCGCAACCTTCACGATGACTATGGGTCGGGCGCAGCTTACGCACGACCGGCGGCGCGAACAATCGCTTCCGCAACCTGCTCTGGAGTCAGAGCATCAACGGCGATCGACACATGCGCCATGCGGTAGAGCGGCAATCGCCGCTCATAACGGCTGGCCAGGTTGGCCTGATCGGCAAAAACAGGCCGCAGAAGTTCCGTGCCGCGGCAGCGCTCGAGCGCCGTCTCGAGCTCGACCTCAAGGTGAACCATCAGCGTCTCGACCGCGGTCAAAAAGAGTTCGCGTGTCGCCGCATCCTCGATGGCTCCGCCGCCAACCGCCAGTACCAGCCCGTCGCCACAGGCGAGACGCGCGATGATCGCGCGCTCTCGCATGCGAAATTCCGTTTCGCCTTCGCTGCGGAAGATTTCAGGAATCGTTGTTCCGGCCTCCGCCGCGATCACGTCGTCCACATCGACAAAGCTCCAGCCCAGCCGCTCAGCCACCAGCGGGCCCACAGTCGTCTTTCCCGAGCCCATGAATCCGGTCAGGACGATGCGGCGCGGCGCATTCCTGCGCGCAGCTTGAGCTTTGTTCGGCGCGACCATTCGTTCCAGTATAAGGACTGTTCTCAGTTCATAGTTCTCAGTCCACAGTTGTCAGTTGTCAGTGGTTAGCGATTAGCGATTAGCGAAGAGCAATGAAGCCTCATCTCTCTGTTCCCTGTTCCCTGTTCCCTGTTCCCTGTTCCCTGACAACTGAAACCTGGAACCTGACGCCTGCTATCCAAACACCATCACCATCGCTCCCGCCGTAATCAGCGCGCCGCCGATCAGCGCCGCAGCATTCAGCTTCTCTCCCAGCAACAGCCACGCGAATACCATCACGAGCGGCACGCTCAGCTTGTCCAGCGGAGCTACGCGCGAGGCCGGCCCAAGCTGCAGCGCGCGGAAGTAGCACAGCCACGACAATCCGGTCGCCAGTCCCGACAGCGCCAGGAACAGCACCGTGCGCCAGTCGAGCGAGCGAATCTCTCCGTGCTTGCCCAGCGCCAGCACGATGCCCCACGCAAACACCACCACAACGCTGGTGCGCACCGCTGTGGCCAGGTTCGAGTCAACGTGCGCCACGCCCACCTTGGCCAGCAGGGCCGTGGCCGCGGCAAATACAGCGGAAAGAATCGCCCATCCAATCCAACTATTTGTCCAGCTCATGGCCATCAGGATACGCGCTCGGCGCCGCTGTCCGCTGATCATAAGATTGAGTACACTGAGAGAAGTTATGCGCCTTCTTGGAGTTTCGGCTGCTGCTGCCTCGGCTGTGCTCGTCCTGCTCAGCCTGAGCGGATGCGGCTATCACACGCTGGGCGCAGCCACGCATCTTCCTCCTGACGTCAAAACCCTCGCCGTGCCCGTTTTCGCGACGCGCACCGATGCCAGCGGCGCCGAACAGGCCTTGACCGAGGCCGTGATCCGAGAGTTCGCTACCCGCACCCGCTTCCGCGTCACACCCGATGCCGGCGACGACGCCGACGCGGTGCTGCACGGCACGATCCTGAAACAAACCACAACGCCGCTCACATACAACGCCGCCACACAGCAGTCGTCGAGCTTCGTCATCACAATCGTGGCGTCTGTCACGCTCACTGCGCGCGACGGCAGAATCCTGTATGAGAACAAGAACTACGCCTTCCGCGAGCAGTACCAGTCCTCCACCAACCTGCCCACGTTCATCCAGGAAGATCCGGCTGCGATTCAGCGCCTCTCGCGCGAGTTCGCGCGGCAGTTGGTGGCCGACGTGCTCGAGGGATTCTGAAGGGCATTCCGGAGCCACTTGTCAAATTCGATTCCTTTCTGGTGATTCTGGACCAGATTTCCGCGCTGGTCACAGGCCGCGAAGGCCTGTATTCTGTAGCCGCATGGCGGATGCGGCGTGCAAGCGCGCGGAAATGGAGCGTGAGCTTTGAGCGGCTTACGCTGGGGTGCGGGTTTCAGCTCCGTAGCCTGCTTTATCGCAGAGATTGAAGCTGCCGAGGCGGGCACGGGCAAGCTGCGGCCTGGCTACGTGCTTGCCGGTGACGAAATCTTCCTCCTCGACCGCTGCCGAGCCGCCGTGCTCAAGGCCTTCGTCCCGCCCGACTCCCAAGACTTCTGCCTCTCCGATCTCGATCTGACCTCATCCTCGATCTTCGAAGTGCTTGACCGCGCGCAATCGCCCTCGCTGATGGCTCCTTTCCAGGTAATCTTCGTTCGCAACGTGCGCCAGCTCTACACACGCGGCGCCAAGAAAGACGAATTCGCCGCACTCGACCGCTACTTTCAATCGCCGAACCCGCAAGCGCTGCTCCTTTTCATCGCCGACTTCATTCGCATTCCTCCGGACACGCGCCGCATGGAGCTCGACGACAAGAATCGGTTTGAACGCCTCACCGAGACGCTGGGCGCGCATTGCGGCATGGTGGAGCTGGCCCGCGTGAGCGAGGAAGACGCCATGCGCTGGGCCGTGGCCAAAGCGCAGGAATCGGGTCTGCGCCTGGAGCCCGACGCCGCGCGCGAGCTGGTGGACTCGCTCGGCGCCGACATGATGCTGGTCTCGTCGGAACTGGAGAAGCTGCTGCTCTACACCGCGGGCCGCGGGCGAATTACTCTCGGCGACGTAGAGACCATGGTGCTCAGCGCCAAGCAGCGCACGCTTTACGAGCTGACTGACGCCATCAGTGCCCATGACCGCGCGCGCGCGCTGGCGCTGCTGCAGGGCCTGCTCAACAGCTCCGACGCCGGGGAGGATGCAGCAATCGGCCATCTTTACATGCTGGCCCGCACCTTCCGCCAGATGCTGGTGATTCTGGAAAAGAACGTACGCGACTCGCGCGCTATCTGGCAGGCGCTGTGGCAGGGCTTTCGCATGCCTCCGTTTGCCGCCGACGACCTCATCCGCCAGGCGCGCCGCTACAAAAGCCGCCGCGAGCTCACTCGCGCGCTTCGTCTCGTGGCCCGCGCCGACCTCGAATTGCGTTCCTCGCCGCCCGACAAACGGCTCGTGCTCGAGCGTCTTGTCTACGAGCTTGCGTCTGAACCAAAGCCCTCCGCGCCAGTGTGGGCCTCGGCACAGCTATCTTTCGAGAGCTGATGCCGCGTGGACCATTGACCGCTGTTGGATCGATCAACCCTCGGAAACAATCAGCAGATTCCGCGCTCGCGGAGCCATAGACCGTACTCCTGGTCCACCCGTTCGATGTGCTCCAGAAACCCGTCGTGCAATTGGCACAACATGGGACGCAAATGCAGCGCTTCGCCGTATTGCAGCCGGTGCGCAGCCTGCAGGATCTCGGCCAACATTCGATGGTGTTCCGCGCGATGCTGTTCCAGGCCGGCAAACCCGGTTTGCATCATCAACTGTTCCTCACTCCAGAAGTGCATGCGCGTGAATTCGATAAACTGGTCCAGCAGTTCACAAATCTTTTCATGGCCGCAGCCGCGCACCAGCGCCAGGCGCAGCTCGTTAATGGCGTCCATCAGGATGCCGTGCTGATCGTCCATGGCGCGAACACCCACCGAGCAGGCGTGGTTCCAAGTGAGAAGAGTCAAATGAGCCTCCGCGAATGACCAAAGGAAGTATCGGCACAACGCGCCTCGGCATGACCATCGAAAACCGCCGAGCGGTGACCAAGGTTTCGTGGGCCGCTGCGGGTCAGCGCTCGGGAGCACAATGGATGTACCGTAAATGTTCACTCCGGCCAATCTGATTGCCGCGCTGCTCACGCTAGCCCCTTTCTTGGCAGTAGCGTTCTTTCCCCAGGCCATTGGCGCCCGCGTGCGCAGCTTCCCTGTCTGGGCGCAGCTCGCTTCTCCGGCGGTCGCGTGCGTCCCCTATCTGCTGGTTGCGCTTGGCTCCGGCATCTTCCGCGTGCAGTGGCTCGCCTTGTACGCCTTGTTGCCCGCTGCCGTGGCGATCTTGCTGTGGCAGGCGGCCCATGCCGACGCCGAACAGCACGGCAACTGGCGCGACTTCCTGGTTCTCGCCGCGCTGGGGCTGGCTGTCGATCTGCGCTGGTTTGAGGGCGCATGGCCGGCGCATCTGGCAATCTTCAACAAGATTCTTCTGCTCGACGCGGGAATCTACGGCTTCGTACTCATACGGCAGCTAGATGGAATCGGCTTCGACCTGCGCCTTCGCTTCAGCGACCTTGGAATCGGCCTGCGCGAGGCCGCCATTTACACACCGATCGTGCTGGCGCTTGGTTTGTGGATTGGCTTCCTGCACTTGCACTGGGTCTGGCCGGGGCTCGGGGCAATCGCCGCCGCATGGCTCTTCACCTTCTTCTTCATTGCCGTTCCTGAGGAGTTGTTTTTCCGCGGCTGGCTACAGAACCTGCTAGAAAAACGAATCGGCCGCTACGGCGCGCTGTTCCTGACCGCAAGCCTCTTCGGCCTGGCTCACTTCAACAAGCGCACCACGAGCTTCAACTGGCGCTACGTTCTGCTGGCTGCGCTCGCAGGCATCTTCTACGGCCGCGCATGGCGTGCACAACGCCGAGTCGGCGCATCGGCCATTACACACGCTACGGTCGACGCCATCTGGTCGCTATGGCTGCGATAGTAAATGCAAATGGTGCGCATGCGTGTGCGGATGGTAGGTCAGGTACGCAAGTCCGACGCGCATGTTGTGCACCACGGGCCCGGGAACGGTGATGGCCACAGTGATCCCCAGGATCGCGTGCGCCATCATGAGCGGATAAAGGTTGCGGTAGCGCAGAAACAGCAGGCACGCCGCGAGGCCCCAGATCAACGTCACCGGCATGAGGAAAGGATTGGGCACATGCGCGGCCGAGAACATCACTGCCGCTGCCAGCGCCGGCTGCCAACCGCCGGGAATCACGCGTTGCAACCGCAGAAGAAAGAAGCCCTGGAGCAGGAATTGTTGGACGCCTGTCCATAGGGCATAGGCGCCGAACGTCTCGGGAAGCGCCCACGGGCCGTCCACTACCAGCAACGTATGCATTCTGGCTGCGACCACGATTGCCGAGCCCGCCAGTACCAGCGCAGCGCCTACGATCCACAATGAGCGACCGAAGTTCGCCTTGCTCAGACCCATCGCCTTCCAACCATCAAATGATCTCCAAATGATGACGGCGATCCCAACCGCCGCCACGATCCAAAGGATTCGTTGCCACGGCCGCGGGGTCCATTCGACGGCCAAAATCAGCGCATAGGCAATGCCGATCTCCGTCCAGTCGCGCCGTTTGCTTCCCATGGTGTCAGGTTTGCCCGGCGCGGGCGACAAAGCTGCGGCCTGTCCCATGTCACCGATGCTAGAGCGGTTCCACAATTTACGTGCCCTTTCCAGCGTCTTGCAGGGTGGCTTTTTCTTGATGAAAAAGCCACGTGGCCGCTGCGGCTCCAAGTATAGCGATTGTGGAACCGCTGTATCGCAAGCTCATGAGGCTATTCCAGGATGACCGCCGGCTCGTGTCCGCGCGTGGTGAGCGTAATTGCGCCGACCAGAATCAGCGCGCCGCCGAGCCACGCATAGGGACCCAGCTTTTCGCCCAGCAGCTCAACGCCGAGGACGGACCCCAGCGCCGGCTCGATGTTGAGGAATACACCTGCGCGCGAGGCCGGCACGTGGTGGATACCCCAGTTCCACAGTAGAGTGGTCGTCGCCGTGCACAGCAGTCCGCTGATGGCCAGCGCAATCCAAGCGGTCAGGCTCACGTGAGCGAAAGGCATCGGCTCCACTTTCTCATGGATCATCAAAGCGAGCAGCCGCGAACCGGCCATCCAGATCATCAGCATCACCGTTCCCGAATAGATGGTGTACGCGGTCACCACCGGCGGACTGTGCGTCTGCATCAGCTTCTTGCTCAACAGAATCCAGGCCAGCGCCGAAATGAGAGAGACAATCACCAGCAGGTCGCCGGCAAGCGTTGGCGTCTCGCGCCCAGTGGTGGCGTGGTTGCCGCCCAAAACCACCATCGCCGCGCCCGCCGTGGATCCGCAAAGGGCCAGCCAACTCAACCAATCCAGATCCTCGCTCGCAAAAAAGACGGCCGTCACAGCAAGAAACACCGGCATAGCGCCCACCATCAGCGAAGCGTGACTAACCGTGGTAAGCGCGAGACCGTGAAATTGCAGCAGGAACTGGATGGGAATGCCGAAGAGCGCAGCCAGCAGGAGTGTTCGCGCTTCGCTGGCAGTCAGGCGCACGCGGTGCGTGATCATGACAGGCGCCATGCCAACGCAGGCAAACAGAAAGCGGTAGAGCACCATGTGCTCCACATTCATTTCATTCAGCGCGAGCCTGCCCCAATAGAACCCTGTGCCCCAAAGAGTTCCGGCGAGGGCACACGCGCCGTATCCCAGAAATCTGAAGCTGCCGCCGCTTGTTCCCGCAGCCAAGTTTTGTCGGGCCGTCGTGCGCTCTGCCATCTCTCATACTGTCGCATACACAGCGGGCGCGGGTTCCGCTCTCCGGCACGCTGCAGCTGGTCAGCAATCGCATCGGCACGTGAATGCGTGAACGCTTCGGTTCCGCGCACTTCCACCTCGATGGCCGCATCGGCGAGAATACTCATCGATGGTGGGCGGACTCGGAAACGTACGGTTAGGTCGTGGCGGCGGCGCCTTCCTGACCCTCGGTATACAGGCTCTTTTCGCCGCTCTCGCTTTGGTTCCATCCGCCGCGCAGGAACAGATCCCACCTGCACCGGCGCCAAACCCGACCGCTCCGGAGCAAATCGGAACCACGCCCGAGCCCCAATCCTCGCCTTCCGTCAAAGAGCGCTTCCTCATCGACCGCTTCCCCGACAAGCCCTCCCTGCCGCCGATGTTTACCGTTCCCATTGAGCCGCTGGGCTTCACTGCTCCCAGTCCGGGCTATATGGGTGCGCGGAATTCGATGGCCTCGCTCGATTTCCTCGACGAAAACCGGCTGCTCTTCACCTTCCGCGTGCCGGGCTTGCTGCGCCGCGATGTGGATAACAGCGAGGAGGGCGTCGAACGCCAGATTCGCGCTGTAGTGCTCACGCTGCCCCAGGGAACCGTTGAAGCCGAGGCCATGTGGACGGTTCACGATCGCGTCCGCTACCTGTGGCCGCTCAAGAATGGCCATTTTCTGCTGCGCGACCGCAATAACCTCTTCGAGGGCGACGCCACACTCATGCTCAAACCTTACCTCGACTTTCCCGGTTCGCTGCTCTGGCTTGAAGTCGATCCCGGACAGCATTTCCTCGTCACCAACTCCCGCGAGCCAGTGACGAAGGCTGCCGATTCCGGAGAAGTCTCCAGCCCATCGACCGCTCTGGCCACAGTCACCTCCGACCAGGAGTCCACTGACAAAATGGACCACCCCGATCTGGTGGTCCGCATTCTGCGCCGCGACTCCGGTGAGGTGATGCTGGTCAGCCGTGTGCGGACCGCCGTTCATCTGCCCATCAATTCCGTTGGCTACCTCGAGAATCTTCGCAGCCGCGGAACAGAGTGGGTGCTGAATCTGAGCTACTTCACCGGTGGCAGCAAAATGCTGGGCCACGTTGAATCCACCTGCGAGCCCGACGACGAATTTCTCACGGAGCAGGAGATCCTCGCTACCGGTTGCGGCCCATCGGGCGAGAGCAATCTTGTGGCCATGACCACCGGTGGCCGAACCCTCTGGAAGTCGCAGGCGCCGCCAACTGAGGTCTGGCCGCAACTCGCCGTCGCGGCCAACGGCTCGCGGCTGGCATGGGAGACTCTTGACGCCACGCACTCCATCTACGCTTACGCGCCCATGGACGCCAGCGACGTGAAGGAGCAGTCTGTGACCATCTTCGACGCCGCCAATGGCGACATCGCCCTGGTCTCGCCCGTCAGCCCCATCCTCGACGCGGGCGGCAACGTCGCCATCTCACCCTCCGGCCGACGCGTCGCTCTGCTCAACGCGGGCGCTATCCAGGTCTTCGACCTTCCCCCGTCCACGCCGCTTCCCGCTGCCGCATCCGCTCCATAAAGGAGCCATGAAGGCGCGCTACTTTCATCGCGCCGCTCCAGCGAGCGCGACCTGCGACGTTACCTTGTTGCCGCCCGGACTAACTCAGCAGCCCATGACGCCGGTACCCAATGTTCCACCGTCGATCCGTCCCTACTTCACCGTTTTTAGGTACACTGGGCGACGGGGGTTTCTTTCTTGGCAACGGCTGTCGTCCACTATACGGCCGCGGCGCTTACCGACCGCGGCCGCAAGCGCCCATCGAACGAGGATGCATTCGGTTATTCCATCGAGCACGGCGTGTATGTGGTCTGCGATGGCATGGGTGGCGCTGCCGCAGGGGAGGTTGCCAGTTCCCTGGCCGTTGCTGAGGTGATGCAGTTGCTAACCAACCGGCCCGGCGCGAATCCCCTACCGGCCGATGCCGAGCAAGCCGTCGCCGCCGCCAATGAAGCCATCTTCTCCCGCTCGCAGCGCAGCGAGAAGCTCAGCGGCATGGGCACGACTCTCGTGGCACTGCTGGCGGAGGAGCGACACGCCTGGATGCTCAATGTCGGCGATAGTCGTGGCTATCGCCTACGCAACTCAAAACTGGAACAAATCACTCTCGATCACTCGTTAGTCGAGGAGCAGATGCGCCTGGGCCAAATGAGCGAGGAGGAGGCTCTTCGCTCGCCGCTCAAGAACGTCATTACGCGCGCACTGGGCACGCAAAGTCTCGTAACCCCCGACGTTTTCGAACTCGAGACCGAGCCGGGCGACCTCTTTCTACTTTGCACCGACGGGCTCACTCGAGAGCTCTCCGACTCGTTGCTCGAATCCCTGCTCCGCCTCGACCTGCCGCTTGAGAGTCTCTGCTCGCGTCTGGTCGCTGCCGCCAATCAGGCCGGAGGCCACGACAACATTACTTGCCTCCTGGTCCGGGCCGAGGCTTAGAGGGGCGGGCGATGCCGACGAGGGCACACGAGACACGTCCTTCCTCTGGTCAACCAAAATCTGACCGAGAATGGAAAGCGGCCTGATGAAAGCGAGTCGCCGAGAGCTGTTGCGGTGGCTTGGCGGCGCGTCATCCGCGCTGGCTTTGTCGAGATTTGCTCCTTCGCAGCGGGCTGCGCAGAGCGGACCATTCCAGCCCACCAGGGAATCTCTGCAAACCTATAAAATTCCTGACTGGTTTCGCGATGCCAAGTTC
>Ga0187891_1003132_pt1 | contig 11848 bp, 13 predicted proteins | sample June2016WEW_21_4_FD_132990 | JGI IMG/M metagenome (GOLD analysis project Ga0187891, IMG submission 132990) | Peatland microbial communities from SPRUCE experiment site at the Marcell Experimental Forest, Minnesota, USA - June2016WEW_21_40 | ecosystem: Environmental > Terrestrial > Soil >... | reverse complement strand
TGACTAGGCGCGTCTACTGCTAAGCTCGGCTTTGAGTCTAACCGCAAAGAACTCACGCGAGGTACTCGCTTCCGGGTTACGCCCGATAGCGGACAATGGTGCGGCCGAGAGGACTCGAACCTCCACGGGTTGCCCCGCTAGCACCTCAAGCTAGTGCGTCTACCAATTCCGCCACGACCGCATGTGGGGTAAACGCGCCACGAACTAGCGCGCGACGGCGCGATGTAACAGTTCGCCCTTGCCCCGACAAGACCCGTATCCGGCGTGGTTTGCGATGGGGTTTTCGTGCGATATTCTCTCCCGAACGGCATACGGCAAGGTATTCACACGCGCAGCGATCTGACGATTGGCCTTCACCCCGCCGCCGGCTCGCCGCCGGTCGAATGGCTTGTAAGCGACGCGCCCGTCGACTACGCGAGCGCGCTCGCCACCATGGCGGCCCGCGCGGCAGCGATTGCGCGGGGCGAGGCCAGCGAGCTCATCTGGCTCCTCGAGCACCCGCCGCTTTACACCGCCGGGACCTCGTCGCGGCCGCAAGAGCTGATCGAGGCGCGCTTTCCCGTCCATATCGCCGGTCGCGGCGGCCAGTTCACCTATCACGGTCCGGGCCAGCGCGTCGGCTATGTCATGCTCGATCTTAAGCGTCGGGCGCCGGATGTCCGTCGCTTCGTCGCCACGATCGAGGAATGGATCATCCGCACGCTCGCCGCCTTCGATGTGCAGGGCGAGCGCCGCGACGACCGCATCGGCGTCTGGGTGCGCCGCCCCGAGAAGGGCGAAGCGGCCGAAGATAAGATCGCCGCCATCGGTATCCGCCTCCAGCGCTGGGTGACGCTGCACGGCTTCGCGCTTAATGTCGCGCCCGATTTGTCGCATTTTTCCGGCATCGTGCCGTGCGGGATTTCCGATCCGCGCCACGGCGTCACCAGCCTCGCCGATCTGGGCCGCCGGGTTTCGATGGCGCAGCTCGACAGCGTCCTGCACGCCGAGTTCGAACGGCTGTTCGGCGCCACGGCCGACGCTCAGCTGGTTTCCAGTATCGAGAACAGTTCGCCGCGACGGCGCAGCGCCAGTTCTTCGTCGGTGGCGTCGCGCTGATCGATTTGCACGACGCGGGCGCCGGGCGGCCCCTCGCGGCAGAGCTCGATCATGGTCAGGACCACCTCTTCCAAGCCGGCGAACAGCGCCTCGACCGAGCCGTCGCGGCAATTGCGCACCCAGCCTTCGACACCGCGTTCGAGCGCCATCAGTTCGGTCCAGGCGCGAAAGCCGATGCCCTGCACCCGGCCGCGGATGACGACACAGCGGATCACATCCATGCGAATTCTCTGAGGTTGCGCGGTCCGGCACCAAGCGGACGCAACCAATGGCTCAAGGACGCAACGTATGCGTGCGGCAAGTCCCACTCGCGCGCTGCCGCAATCACGATCTCCATATAGCCCGCGCGCGGCCTGCCTGCACGGCGCGGCCGGGCGATATAAACCAGCGCCATCCGGCGGCGGCCGGCATGCATCACCGGCAGCGTCTCCGCCCGATATAATCCGGCCGCGATATTCTCCCAGGCGTCCAGCCTCGCGCGGTCGCGCGGGGTCAGCCGCCACAGCACGCCGTGGACCGCCTCGACGCGGCGCGGCTCGACCGAGGCGTAACCGTCGGCGGTGATGACGAAACGGTGGTTCGCCAGCGTCGCGGCGCCGAGCGGCACCGCGCCTGGGGCGTGCGCCCGCATGACGGCGCCGCTCATATTCGACCCATAGGCGAAATGCAGCATCATGGCGTGACCGTCCCAGGCGGCGTCGCCCCGGCGCTTGGCCGCGTCGCGGCCCATAGCGATACGACGACCGCCACGATGACGGGGAAGAAGGCGATCAGCAGCAAGATCGCCACCATCAGCCAGGCGAGATCGTAATGCGGCGAGCCGAGCAAGATGGCAACGATCGAAACCAGCAGGATCAAGCCGAGCGCACCGGCCGCGTTCGGGTCCGGCACTTCGCCGGCCAGCGCGTTGTAGAACGAAGCAGTGACGATGATCAGCAGCAGGAGCGAGAGGGCGTAGAGGAAGCTGACGCCCGCCGCCAGGCCGACCGCACGGCCGGCATCGCGCAGGCGCTTGGCATGAAGCGTAAACCAAATCCAGATGAGCAGCGCCTGGGCCGCCACGAAAGGCCACAGCCCGCCGCGCGCAATCACCTCCGGCACCGTGAGCAAGTGCGACGCGGCGCCAGCGAGATAAACAACGACGACGGCAAACGCGAACGCCTGCGGCGGCAACCGCCCGGACGGCGAGAAAAGAAAGCGCAGCGTGTGCATGTGGTCGGCCCCGGCGACACCGGCCTGCGCCCCGGAATGACGCTTAAGCGAACTCGATAATCACCGCATCGACGGCAATGCTATCACCCGGCTTGACGCGGATATTCTCGATGGTGCCGTCGCGCTCGGCGCGCAGGATATTCTCCATCTTCATCGCCTCGATCACGGCCAATGTCTCGCCGGCTTTGACCTCCTGGCCTTCGGCGACGGCCACCGAAACGACAAGCCCGGGCATCGGGCAGCGCACGGATTTTTCGCTGGCCGACAGCGTCTTGACCGGCATCAGCCGCGCGTAAGCGGCTTCCCGCTCGGTGTAGACGAAGGCCTTCACTTCAACGCCGCGGTGCGCAAGCTCGAAGCCGTTGGGGATCATGCGCACATGCGCCGCCACGGCGGTGCCATCGAGCGAGCCCGCCCAGACCGGCATGCCGGGAATCCATTTCGAGGACAGGACGTGACTGTTGCCGTCCTCGAACAGCACCGTGATGGCGTCGCCCTCACGCACCACATCGGCGTGGATTTCGTCGTTGCCGAGCCAAATGGCGCGGCGGCGTTCGCGGGTCACCGCGCTGTTTGATTGCCCGGAGATCCGGCGTTTGCGCTCGCCCATCACGTGGTCGATGGCGGCGGCTACCCCGGCAAGCGTGCGCGCCACCGCGCCGGTCGGCCGCGGCCGCTCGAAGCCGCCGGGGAATTCCTCGGCGATGAAGGCTGTGCTCAGCTTGCCCGAGCGCCAGCGCGGCCGCTGCATGATCGCGGCGAGAAACGGAATGTTGTGGCGGATGCCCTCGATCGTGAACGCATCGAGCGCATCGGCCTGCGCGTCGATCGCCTGCTCGCGGGTCTTGGCATGAGTGACGAGCTTGGCGATCATCGGATCGTAATAGAGCGAGATTTCGCCGCCCTCGAACACGCCGGTATCGTTGCGCAGTGTCACGCCGTCATGCTCGCCTTCGGCCGGAGGCCGGTAGCGCACCAGCCGGCCGATCGACGGCGCGAAGTTGCGGTACGGATCCTCGGCATAGATGCGGCTCTCGACCGCCCAGCCATCAAGCTTGATGTCGCCCTGCTTGAGCTTCAGCGGCTCGCCCGCGGCGACACGGATCATCTGCTCGACTAGATCGATGCCGGTGACCAGTTCGGTCACCGGATGCTCGACCTGCAGCCGCGTGTTCATCTCCAGGAAATAGAAGCTGCGATCCTGGCTGGCGACAAACTCCACCGTGCCGGCGCTGTCGTAGCCGACCGCCTTGGCCAGAGCGACCGCCTGCTCGCCCATTTTTGCCCGGGTCTTGGCGTCGAGCAGCGGGCTCGGCGATTCCTCGATGACCTTCTGGTTGCGGCGCTGGATCGAGCACTCGCGCTCGCCGAGATAGATGACGTTGCCGTGCTTGTCGCCCAACACCTGGATTTCGACATGGCGCGGATCGGTGATGTACTTTTCGATGAAGACGCGATCATCGCCAAAGCTCGATTTCGCCTCGGAGCGCGCGCGTGCGAAGTTTTCCGCCACCTCGCCCTTGGTGAAGGCAATGCGCATGCCTTTGCCGCCGCCGCCGGCGGACGCCTTGATCATCACCGGGTAACCGATCTGTTCGGCGATGACGATCGCCTGAATGTCATCCTCGATGACGCCGAGATGACCGGGGACGGTCGAGACCTTGGCGCGAGCGGCCGCCTTCTTCGACTCGATCTTATCGCCCATGGCGGCGATGGCTTTGGCATTCGGCCCGATAAACACAATGCCGGCCTTGGCCAGCGCTTCCGCAAACGCCGCGCGCTCGGAGAGAAAGCCGTAGCCCGGATGCAGCGCCTCGGCGCCGCTTTCCTTGCAGGCGGCGATGATGTTGGCGACGACGAGGTAGCTCTGCGCCGCCGGCGGCGGGCCGATCGGGATCGCCGTGTCGGCCATCTCGACATGCAACGCGTCGCGGTCGGCCTCGGAGTAGACCGCGACGGTCTCGATGCCCATGCGGCGGGCGGTTTTAATGATCCGGCAGGCGATCTCGCCGCGGTTGGCAATCAGGATTCGCTTGAACATTCCGGTTATGAAACTCGCGTGCCGGTTGTTTGGCTTAACGGTGTCCTCGCCGCCGTGTCAATGACGGCGGCGAGCCCGGTCGGCCGCTGCCGGCGTGGCGACCGAAAGCCCCCTCTACGGCTTGTTTATGCGATGAATGGGCCCTTGGCTATCGGGCCGCAGGATTTCCCGGCCGGACCGTCAGGTCCGGCACGCCGCTGCTAGGCCTACGACGTCGCGCGGCGATTACATCCGCACGAAGCTGCGGCCGAAGCGCTGACCTTCGGTGGCGATCCAGTCGAGGATGGCAGCATCCACGTCATCGAAGCCGTCGGGCAGACGCTTCGCCGGCCCCTCGACAACGATTTGCGAATGCGCAATCGCTGCGACAAGCATCTCGAGAGTGACATCGTCTTGACGGATCGAGAGCTTCATCGGGACCTTCCGCACCCATTCTCAACAGCCGAGGCCGACGCGCGGTTCCCCTATTTTCGAGTCCCGGCCGTGCTGGGACTCATGCTGAGAAATTGGGAGATGAGGCTGGCCGCCGAAAGGCCGCGAAAAGGCAAAGTGGGGGCAAAGGCCAAGTTTCGCTTCAAGCCTCGGTGATCGGCAGCCCCGCTCTACCCGCCTTAAGAGGTTTCAGCGGGGGGGCGAAAGTCTGGAAATTTTTTCTACCGACAAATGAAGCGGCGGCTCAATTCTTCTCAGTTTACCGCGCAATTCAAACGAATGATCCTCAGTAGAAAGCCTAGTATTGGCGCTTCGTGAGCACCATTTAATCCGAGAAAACTCTTTCCGAATACCTCGGATCAATCCCACACGACGGAGGTTTGCATGGCACTCCAGATTGGCGATACCGCCCCGGATTTCGAAGCCGAAACGACGGAAGGCAAGATCCGCTTCCATGATTGGATCGGCAACAATTGGGTCGTGCTGTTCTCGCACCCCAAGGATTTTACTCCGGTTTGCACCACCGAATTGGGCACGATGGCGCGTCTCAAACCCGAGTTCGACAAGCGCGGCGTGAAAATCATCGGGCTGTCGGTCGATCCGGTCGATAACCACAAAAAGTGGTCCGTCGACATCAAAGACGTCAGCGGCTTCGCCCCGAACTATCCCATGATCGGCGACACTGATCTGAAGGTTTCCAAGCTGTACGGCATGCTGGCGGCGAGCACGAACGGCACGTCGGAAGGCCGCACGCCCGCCGACAATCAAACGGTGCGCAATGTATTCGTCATCGGCCCCGACAAGAAGATCAAGCTCGTCCTGGTCTACCCGATGACAACGGGCCGCAATTTCGACGAGGTGCTGCGCGTGGTCGACTCGCTGCAGCTCACCGCCAAGCATCGCGTGGCGACGCCGGCCAACTGGAAGCAAGGCGAAGACGTCATCCTCACCGGCGGCGTGACGGACGACGAAGCGAAGAAGCTCTATCCCCAGGGCTGGAAGACGCCAAAGCCTTATATCCGCATCGTCCCGCAGCCGCGCTGACGTAGCGGACAGTTTTCCATTGCGAGCGCGGCTTCGGCCGCGCTCTTTGCTTTTCGGGTCTCCCGCGGACACGCAGCAAGCGATCGGGAATGGCTTTACGGCACCAGAAGGACTTTGCCGATATTCCCGCGATCCTGAATACCATCGCGTGGTAGAATACGAGCGCATGAGGAAGCCGTCATGAGCAGCACTCCCCGACTGCAAGCGCCCTTCGCCGATTTTCTCGGCATCAAAATCACCCACATTTCCCCCGAGCGCGTCGAGGCTGAGCTTCCGGTGCGCGGAGAGCTCGCCACCGTCCCCGCCATCCTGCACGGCGGCGCCCTCATGGCGCTCGCCGACAATCTCGGCGGCGTCGCCACCGTGGCTAATTTGCCGAAGGGGGCGCGTACGGCGACGATCGAGAGCAAGACCAACTTCTTCGCCGGCATTCCCGTCGGCGAAACGGCGCGTGCCGAGTGCTCCCCCCTGCACCGCGGCCGCACCACGATGGTGTGGCAGACCAAGATCACGCGTGCCGACGGCAGGCTTTGCGCGCTGGTGATCCAGACCCAGATCGTCATCCCGGCCGAGAAAAGCTAACATCGTCGGAAGCTCTTTGCCGACCAGCCCCTCCCGAGGCGACGCCGAGCACATCATTTGTATGGACATGAAAACACCATCGCGCCCCGCTCCGTCTTTCACTTACGGCATCGCAAAGCCCGAGCAGGTTGCCGGCATGACCGGCCGGCAGATCATGCAGGCCTTGATCGACGGCACAATTCCGGCGCCGCCGATCGCGCAAACGCTCGGTTTCTGGCTCGTCGAAGTCGGCGACGGCTATGCCGTGTTCGAGGCCGATACGGGGCCGCATTTGCTCAACCCCCTGGGAGGGGTGCACGGCGGCTGGGCGCTGACGCTGATCGACAGCGCCGCCGGCTGCGCCGGGCATACGCTTTTGCCTCCCGGCGTCGGCTACACTTCGATCGAGACCAAAGCGAACTTCACGCGCCCGATTACACGCGATACGGGACGCGTCCGCGCCGAAGGCCGCGTCGTTGGCCGCGGCCGCCAGATCATGTCCGCCGAGGCGCGCGTGCTCGATGCCGCCGGCCGCATCCTCGCGCACGGCACGTCGACTTTGATGGTGCTCGGCAACGGCAGGCCGGAAGGCCGGGCCTCGGGCGGATGAACGTGACCGCGCCTCCACCCGGGAAAGCGGCGCATCGCTTTCGCATCAAGCGCGTTTACGAGCCGGCCACCAATGACGACGGGTTGCGCGTGCTGGTCGACCGACTATGGCCGCGCGGCATCGCCAAGGAAAAGGCGCGCATCGATCTGTGGCTCAAGGACATCGCACCGAGCGAGGCGCTGCGCCGCCGCTTTCATGGCGACCCGAGCAAATGGCACGAGTTCGTCGCGGCCTACGACGGCGAGCTTAAGCGGGAGCCGGCCAGCACGGCGGTCGCCAGTCTACGCGAACGCCTTCGCAGCCAAGCGGTCACGCTCCTTTACGCGGCGCGCGACGAGACCCGCAACAATGCGGTAGCCTTAAAGGAATGGCTGGAACGGTAAGCATGTCGGCCAGCGCAGCAGCTTCCACTTTGTTTCCAACCACCATCGCCGGCAGTTTGCCGAAGCCGGCCTGGCTCGCCGCGCCGAACAAGCTTTGGGCGCCCTGGTGTCTCGACGGCGACGAGCTTGCCGAAGCCAAGGACGACGCCACGCTGCTAGCGCTCAAGCTGCAGGAGGATGCCGGCATCGACATCGTCGGCGACGGCGAGCAATCGCGCCAGCATTTCGTGCACGGCTTTCTCGAAGCGGTCGAAGGCATCGATTTCGCCCGGCGCGTCGAGATGGGCATCCGCAACAACCGCTACAAGGCGATGTGTCCGACAGTGATCGGACCGCTGCGGCTGCGCGCGCGCGTGCATGCCCGCGAGGCGCGGCTTGCTCGCGCGCATACCAGGCGCAAGCTCAAATTCACCCTGCCCGGCCCCATGACCATCGTCGACACCATCGCCGACGCGCATTACGGCGATCGCGTGGAAATGGCTTTTGCCTTCGCGGCGCTGCTCAACGCCGAAGCGCGCGGTCTCGCCGCCGACGGCGTCGACGTGATCCAGTTCGACGAGCCGGCCTTCAACGTCTACATGGACGAAGCCGCCGGCTGGGGCATCGAAGCGCTGCACCGCGCCCTCGACGGCGTCACCGCAACGAGCGCCGTGCATATCTGCTACGGCTACGGCATTGCCGCCAATCTCGAGTGGAAGGCGACGCTCGGCAGCGAATGGCGGCAATACGAGAAATTTTTCCCGGCGCTGGCCAACAGCCGCATCGACCAGGTCTCGATCGAATGCATCAACTCGCATGTGCCGATGAGCGTGCTCAAGCTGCTCGACGGCAAGGATGTGCTGATCGGCGCCATCGACGTCGCCACCGATCAGGTCGAGACGCCCGAGCAAGTCACCGCGGTGATCATGCGGGCGACCGAATACGTGGCGAAGGAAAAAATCGTCGCCTGCACCAATTGCGGCATGGCGCCGATGCGCCGCGACATCGCGGTGCAGAAACTCGTCGCGCTCGCCCAAGGTGCGGCGCTGGCGCGGGAGAAATTCGGCGCATAGCAGCGAGCTTGAATCACGCAGCGGGCAACACCATCAACCCGCTACAGCCCGTTATGCCAGGTGGCAATATTTTGATTTTACTTCCGCTTTTGCGGCATAGCGGAAATCGGTCGGCGTCGGGGCTGGATGGCTCGGTAGCGAATGGCCCGTAACAGCGCTTTGGCACCGTCAATCACCGCATTGCAAAGGGCTTATTCGATCGCCTCGTCGGCGGTGGCGAGCAACCTCGCCTTCGGTTTCGCCCTCGACGAGATATCGCACGATAATCAGTTTCGCGAAATTCGCGATAGAGACAATGTTTGTTTATCGCTTCCTAACCAAGAAAACGGCGGTTCGAAATACTACGTAGATTAACGGGAAGATTTGCCGCTTCGGATCAGTCACAACGGCAGTCGTAGCGCGCGCTGCTCGGTTTAGGAGGCTTCAATATGTGCCACGGGTGTTTCAACCAGCTCTTTCTTCGCGAAGAGTTCCATTCCGGTGGGATGGCCGGCCCACTCGGCAAGGCGGCGGGCATGCCCACTCGACGCGCGTTCATGGCCTATTCGGTCGCCGCGGCCTCCGCGCTGAGCGCGGTCGGGGCCGCTCCCACCTTCGCAGCGGACGAAGGCGCCGACCTCATTCTGCGTGGCGGGACGATCCGTCCGCTGCCGGACGCGACAGTCTCCTCGGCGCTCGCGATCAAGGGCGGCAAAGTGCTCGCGGTTGGCGACGAGAGCGCGCTGTCGGGCCTCGAGACGGGCGACACTAAGGTCGTCGATCTTGGCGGCCGCACGCTGCTGCCAGGGCTCATCGATCCGCACTGCCACACGCTCCTCGCCTCGCTGATCTTCGAACTGCTCGACGACGTCGGCTACGCCAAATATCCGACCCGCGAAAAACTCATAGCGCATCTGAAGCAGGTCGCGGCGAGTACGCCAAAAGGGCAATGGATAGTTGGCTCCAATTTCGACAATCTTCTGCAAGGCGGCGATTTCAACCGACCATCCGATTTTCGTCTGGTACACCAATGGGCACGACGCCTGCGTCAACAGCGAAGCGCTTAAAATCGCGGGAATCTCCGAGGATGTAGGCGATCTGCTGGGCGGCGGTCATTTCGGCCGGAGCGTTGACGGCAAGCTCAACGGCCTGGTTTACGAGGAAAGCGCGATGCTTAAATTCGCGGTCCACTTCCTCGGCAAAGTCACGCCCGAACTCGCGGCTAGGGCGGTCACGCATTATTCCTGGCATATGGGTTCCGTCGGCAACACGATGCTGCACGAGCCGGGCACGATCCGGTCGGACTGGATCGAGCAGTTTGCAAAGCTCTCGAATACGCTTGCCTGCCGCACTAGCGCGAGCGTGATGTTCGACGACATGAAGGGCCTGACGCCCTGGCGCAGCCTCGGCCTCGGACCGAAAGGCGCGACCGTCGCCGATTCCCTGTTCTCGCTCTATGGCGTAAAGATCGTCGGCGACGGCTCCAACCAGACCGAGACCGGGGCGCAGACCAAGCCCTATCTGAACTCGACCTTCAAGGGTTCACCGAACTTCGACGCCGCCCTGATGAAACAGATGGTTGCCGAAGTTAAGGCCTTCGGTCTGCCGGTGCAGATCCACTGCAACGGCGATTACACGATCGACATTGCGTTGGATGCGATTGAGGCGGCCTACTCGGGCTCGACCGACTATGGCGTCAACCGCATCGAGCACTCGACGATGGCGCGTCCCGACCAGATTCTGCGCATGAAGAAGCTTAACGTGCAGCCGAGCTTCCTGATGAACCACGTGCGCTTCTACGGCGCCGCCTATCGCGACCAGATCTTCGGCCCCGAACGCGCTGCCTTCATGGACCCCGCCGCAGCCTGCGTGAAAGCCGGCTTGCCCTTCACATTGCACACCGACGGGCCCTGCTCGCCGCCGGGACCGCTCGCGCTCATCAGCACGGCGGTGACGCGCCGCTGCATCATCGACAATTCCGTGGTCGGCCCCGGTCAGGCCGTATCGCTTGACGAGGCGATCCGCGCCGTGACGATCGATGCCGCCCGCCAGATCGGCCAGGGCGACCGCCTCGGCTCGCTCGAAAAGGGCAAGGAAGCGGATTTCACCATCCTGGAAAGCGATCCCTACAAGGTGAGCCCGGATGCGATCGCCGACATCAAGGTCAGCGAGACGTGGGTGGCGGGGGAGCGGAAGTTCGCGGCGTGACGGCGCGGGCATCCCGGCCTCGGTCGTCAGCATCATCCCCGGGGCTTGACCCCCTAGTACCCGGAATCAGAAATCCGCGCAGTGAGAGATAGGATGCTAACCGACTCTCGAATCTCAGCTTTTTGCATCATCTCTGACTCACGAATTAATGAAAGTGGGTACTAGGCGCCTCTTGATTGCTGGAATCGCTTGTGATTCCGCCATTTAAGCAATGTGACGGACCGATCCTCTCGGATTCATGAGACCGCACCATTAACAATGCATCGCTTGCTGTTTCCTTTGAGCCATGGGGCCAGCGACTTCCGAGGGTGCAGAGGCCCGTTGTGGTTCGATCACGTCCGAGTTCGGCCCATCGCGACATTTCGCGGCGACGCAACAATTCGGTCGCTTTCGGACGAAGCGGACATTCAGCGAACCGCGCTTACCAAACCGAATTTATGAGCACACGGCTGCGCCTCAAGACTGTCTCCATACCGATGACAATCCGCTTGACACTCGTCACTCATTATGTTACGCATGCACCATCCCGCTCATCGAATCATCGAGGGACGCCTTTCGCGAGGGTGCTCCTGAAGGCGGAGCGGGAGCGGTTCCCGCGGGCGGAACGACACATTCCGCTCCCGGGCGGCTCTGGGCATCGTACCGGCCGGCACTATGACCGGCCCGCGAGGTGCTCGCTGCACTGGCGCCGGGGAGGGTCCTCCCGTTCGCACCCGGTAATTCCAGGAAGCGCGGCCCGGAGATGAGCCGAGCAGTCGGCGAAGTGCCGCGGTGGAGCGCCGGAAGGTGAGCGCGCCCCGGCAAAGCAGGCGAACGGCGCACGGACACTTGCGCCGGCCTCGTCTGCTTGGCGCGCTGCCGTGCCCCGCTTATGGCACGGCCATGGTTGGATGCGCCTTTCGGCGCTCCGCCTCCCTCTTTGTTGCGCATGATCTGGTCCGAAAACCGGACACCACTTTTCGGGATCATGCGATGCAGGAGGCAAAAGTCGGTTCGTTGTTGTTGTTTGCAAAACTCGGACGCAGGATGCGCCGCGAGAACGAGTTTCTATTTGCCCCTTCGATCGTCATTGCCGGGCTTGACCCGGCAATCCATGGTTCGGCGCCGCTAGAGCGGTTTCCGTTTAAGTCGACCATATCCTGAATTCGCGAGGTATGCAGCGCATTCAGCTCGAGAGATTTGATCGAGACACGAGGCGACGGCCTTGCAGAGGCTCCTGACGGTGAAC
>Ga0187891_1003131_pt1 | contig 11856 bp, 9 predicted proteins | sample June2016WEW_21_4_FD_132990 | JGI IMG/M metagenome (GOLD analysis project Ga0187891, IMG submission 132990) | Peatland microbial communities from SPRUCE experiment site at the Marcell Experimental Forest, Minnesota, USA - June2016WEW_21_40 | ecosystem: Environmental > Terrestrial > Soil > Wetlands... | reverse complement strand
CGCGCTGGTGAACGGCGGGCCGCTGGATATTCCGGCGCTGACCCGCTTTGGAGCTTGAGTCATGAGCCAGACCATTACCATCGATCCGGTAACGCGCCTTGAAGGCCACGGCAAGATCACCATTCAGCTCAACGGCCAGGGCGAGGTGGAAGACGCGCACTTTCACGTCACGCAGGTCCGCGGTTTTGAACGCTTCTGTGAAGGCCGCCCGTTCTACGAGATGCCCAGCCTCATGGCGCGCATCTGCGGCATCTGCCCGGTCTCGCATCTGATCGCGTCAGCCAAAGCCTGCGAAGCCATCATGTCGGTGCGCATCCCGCACACCGCGGCACAGTTGCGCCGCATGATGAACCTGGCGCAGATGGTGCAGTCCCATGCGTTGAGTTTCTTCTATCTGGCCTCGCCCGATCTGCTTCTGGGCATGGATGCCGATCCCAAGGTGCGCAATATTCTGGGCCTGGCGGCTGCCAAACCGGAGTTGGCCCGCGCTGGCATAGCACTGCGCCGCTTCGGGCAGAGCATCATCGAACTGCTTGGCGACAAGCGCGTGCACCCTGGCTGGGTTGTGCCCGGCGGCGTCACCGAGCCGCTCTCCACTGAAAAACGCGACAAGATTCTGACCATGATCCCGGAGGCCTACGCCAATATCGCTCTGGCGCTGGGCGCATATAAGAAAATTGCGGACACATTCAAAGCAGAGATCGAGGTCTTCGCCAATTTCCCGTCAAATTACATGAGCCTCATCAACGAGGATGAATCGATCGAGTTTACCGACGGCGCACTTCGCATGATTGACGCCACGGGCAGCACGATCGAGGATGGCATCACGGCGAGCCGCTACACCGAAGTTATCGGCGAAGCAGTGGAACCCTACAGTTACACCAAGTTCGCCTACTACAAGCCGCTCGGTTATCCCGAAGGCAGCTACCGAGTAGGACCGCTGGCGCGCCTCAACATCGTAAAGACAATGGGCACGCGCAAGGCCGAAAAAGAACTCGCTGAGTTCAAGCAACTGGCGGCAGGCCTGGTCGAGAGCTCCTTCCACTATCACCATGCGCGCCTGGTGGAGATGCTCTACGGCGTTGAAAGAATCGAGGAAATCCTCGCCGATTCGCGCATACTCGACAAGCATGTGCGCGCCACCGCCGGCGTGAATCGCCTCGAAGGCGCGGGCCAGGCCGAGGCGCCGCGCGGCGTGCTGCATCACCACTACAAGGTGGATGAGAACGGCAAGATGACCTGGGCCAACCTGGTGATCGCTACCGGCCAGAACAACAATGCGATGAACCTGGGCGTATTTCAGGCCGCCAAACATTATGTGAAAAACGGCAGGTTCACTGAAGGCATTCTGAACCGTGTCGAAGCCGTTGTTCGCACCTTCGACCCGTGCCTGAGCTGCTCCACGCACGCCTACGGCCAGATGCCCTTGGCGATCACTTTGATCTCGGCAGAAGGTGAAGTACTGGACCGGGTTGTCCGCGACTGATCTTCTGTATGCTGAACCGTTGTTGATTCGGGGCGACTCCCAAGAGACCTGAAAATGGGATTCGATTCGGAGAATGCTGAATATATGGACACTGTAGCGCGTTGCCTCGTCCTCGCCTGCGGCAATACCCTGCGCAGCGATGACGCGATTGGCCCCAAGCTCGCGGAGTGGGCCGCGGAAAGATTTCGGGAGGACTCCAACGTTCGGGTTCTCACTCGCCAACAGTGGACTCCGGACCTTGCAGAAGAAATCGCAGGCGCCGAATCCGTACTCTTTCTCGACTCTTCAGTAGACTCCGCTCCAGGACGAGTGAACCTCACGCCGGTCGCGATGAGTGCGGACTGCTTCGAAGGCGCGACGCATCACGTGGATCCTCCCGAACTTCTCGGGCTTAGTCGCTCGCTCTATGGCTCTCTGTCGGTCCATGCGATGCTTCTCACGGTTGGTGCCGGCTCGACGGAACTGGGCGAAACGTTTAGCGATCCGGTCGAGGCCGCGCTGCCCAGGGCACGTGGCGTGCTGGAGAAAACTGTTCTGCGATTCCTTGAAAACTAAGTTGGCCGGCGGCGGGGCAACAACCGGCGAACGAATCTCGCCGCGATCCAAAAGAGAATCAGCGCCACGCAAATAATACACAGTAGTTGCCAGCGCAATTGATAGAGGACTTCGCGGAGGACGCTTGCTTCGTTGAAGACGGTCCACTCCTCGCGGATTCTTCCATCGGTGATGCGCCAGATGGTGATGCCCTTCACTTCGATTTTGGCGCCGGTCGCTGGCAGCCAACCTACCCGCGCGGTGTTGGTTCCGCGAAAGATCCACAGCACTGAGACCAGATCGCCTTCGGCAACCATCGGACCGAAGGTGATTTCCAGGTCGGGACAGGCCTGTTTCTCGAAATGCACGGCGGCCTGATCCTCCGCCAGGCTAGCGTCCCGATGCAATCCATGATTGACGAAGCCCGGGGCGTAGATTTGGTCCGCGACCTGGAATTTGCCTTGGTTGAAGATCTCTTCAAATACGCGCCGCGCGACGGCCTTGTTTTGTTCCTGCTGAGAAGACGCCCCTGGAGACGAAGACGTCTGCGTGGGGACTGCTGCAGTCCACGCCGGCGCAATGATGAGGAGCATGAAAGCCAAGGCTCTTTTCATGGGCATTCTCCTAGCTCACTAAATCGACGGCCGCACATTCGTGCGGCCGTCATCGTTTCGTTGCAACCCACCGGGAGAATTTCCCTAGAACGCCGCCACCGTCTGCCTCAGGCTGTATGAGCTGAGCGTCTTGATGTAGTTCCCGCGGTCGTATGGCGATGTATCGGGAACGGAACGGCGGCTGAGGCAGCCATGCGTCTCAGCCAGCGACGCATACTCGCGCTTGTTGAGCCAGTAGCGCAGGTCCGCCAGCACGCGGCCAATGTGTTCAATGCCATGAATGTGCAGCGCCGAGACCATCATGGCCACGCTGCCTCCGGCCATGATCGCCTTCAGCACGTCCTCGGCGGAGTGCACGCCCCCGGTGATCGCAATGTCGCCCTTGAGATGGCCGTAGAGAATCGCCGCCCAGTGCAGGCGCGGCAACAGCTCCGAAGGAGTGGAAAAGTGCAGCGTCGGCCGCACCTCCAGCGCCTCGATGTCGAAGTCGGGCTGGTAGAAGCGGTTGAAGAGAACCACGCCGCACGCGCCCGCATCCTCGAGTCGGCCGCAAAGATTTGGCAGGCTCGTGAACGACTGCGAAAGCTTGACGGCCACGGGAACCTTGACTGCATCGCAGACGCTCGAGACCAGCTCAAGAAGTTGCAGCTCGAGCGCGGCTGAGGTTTGACTGCGGTCCGTCGCCAGCGCGAAGGTGTTCAACTCGATGGCGTTCGCCCCGGCCTGCTCCATTTCCTTGGCGAGGCGTACCCAGCCTCCGCCAGTGGCGCCATTCAGGCTGGCCATGATGGGGATGTTGACCGCTTCACGCGCGCGCCGGAGATGCTCCAAATACCCCTCGTGCGTCATGCGGTAGTCTTTCAGATCGGGCAGGTAATCGAGAGACTCGGCAAAAGAATTGGTGCCGCGCGACAGGTCCTCGTCGAGGGTGCGCGACTCCAGCTCCAACTGCTCCTCAAAGAGCGAGGTGAGCACGATGGCCGAAGCGCCCGCATCCTCCATGTGGCGAACATTGTCAAGCGACTCCGAGAGCGGCGTGGAACCGACCACAATCGGGCCGCTCAGCTTCATGCCGAGATACTGCATGGAAATATCGGTCATTCCTCTCCTCCGGCCGCCGTGGCCGCCAGCTTCTCTTCCGGCTTTGCTTCAGGCTTTTCCAGGGGCGCGATGTGCGGCGTCTCTCCGCGGCCCGGCATCGCCGCACGCGCGGAGTAGACGCGCCATTGGCGCTCGACATCGTCCTGCGCTTCGTTGAGCAGCTCCGCCGCCATCTCGGGGTTGCTGCGCGCCAGCATCGTGTAGCGAGCTTCGCGGTATGCGTACTCCTTGAGCCGGATCGCCGGCGCCTTGGAGTCGAGCTGGAACGGATTCTTGCCCTCTTCGCGCAGCGCGGGATTGTAGCGCATCAGCGGCCAATAGCCCGATTGCACGGCCAGCTTCTGCTGCTCCAGCCCGTGCACCAGATCGTAACCGTGAGCGATGCAAGTTGAATAGGCGATGATGATGGACGGCCCGTCGTGCGCCTCGGCCTCCTGGAAGGCCTTGATCACATGGCTGTCGTTGCCGCCGAGAGCAACCTGGGCCACGTAGACGGAGCCATAGCTCACGGCCTCCATGGCCAGATCTTTGCGGCTGTTTCGCTTGCCGCTGGCGGCAAATTTCGCCACCGCGCCGCGCGGCGTGGCCTTTGAGGCCTGGCCGCCAGTGTTCGAGTAGACCTCGGTGTCGAGCACAAGCACGTTCACGTTCTTGCCCGAGCCGAGCACGTGGTCGAGGCCACCGAATCCAATGTCGTAGGCCCATCCGTCGCCGCCGAGAATCCACACGCTCTTGCGCACCAGCGCGTCGGCAATCGCCAGCAGGTTGCGCGCATCGGACGACTCGTTGCCGGCGAGGCGTTCGCGTAGCGCACTCACGCGCTCGCGTTGCTGATTGATCTCCGTCTCGGTCTTCTGCGAAGCGCCAACGAGGTCAGCCGCTAGTTTCGCCCCTATTTGAGGCGCAAGCCGCGTAACCAGCGTTTCGGCGAAGGCCTTCTGCTGGTCGAGCGCGACTCTCATGCCGAAGCCGAACTCTGCGTTGTCCTCAAAGAGCGAGTTGTTCCAGGTGGGGCCGCGCCCCTGCGCATTGTACGTGTAGGGCGTAGTAGGCAGGTTCCCGCCGTAGATCGACGAGCAGCCTGTGGCGTTGGCGATGTAAAGCCGATCGCCGAACAATTGCGTCATCAGCTTGATGTAGGGCGTCTCGCCGCAACCCGAGCAGGCGCCCGAGAATTCGAAGAGCGGCTGTAGCAGTTGAAGATCCTTCACCTGAGTGTGCGAAAGTTTTGCGCGATCCACTTCGGGCAGCGAGAGGAAGAAATCCCAGTTGTCGCGTTCCGGCTTGCGCAGCGGCGCTTGCGGCGCCATGTTGATCGCCTTCTTGCTCGCGTCGCTCTTGTTTTTCACTGGGCACACTTCCACGCACACGGCGCAACCGGTGCAATCCTCCGGCGCAACCTGCAGCGTGTACCGCTCCTCTTCCATGCCACGCCACTTGGGCTTGGCCCACTTGAATGTCGCAGGAGCTTTGTCGCCGAGCTCGGGATTGTAAATTTTGGCGCGGATCACTGCGTGCGGGCAGACCATCACGCATTTGCCGCACTGGATGCACAGGTCCTTGTCCCACACGGGAATGAATTGTGCGATGTTGCGCTTCTCCCACTGCGCGGTGCCGGTGGGGAATGCGCCGCCGGCGGGAATCGCGCTGACCGGAATCAGGTCGCCCTTGCCCGCGGCGATCTGGCCGAGAACGTCGTGGATAAACTTTGGCGCTTTGGCGGAGATGGCGCCGTTGAGATCGAAACTGGAAGATGCAGCAGCAGGCAGCTCGACCTTTTCGAGATGAGCCAGCGCGTGATCGACGGCGGCAAAATTCTTCTCGACCACGGCTTCGCCGCGCTTGCCATAGGTTTTCTGGATCGACTTCTTGATCTGCTTGATCGCCTCGTCGCGCGGCAGCACGCCACTGATGGCGAAGAAGCAGGTCTGCATAATGGTGTTGATGCGCGAGCCCATGCCGGCTTCGCGCGCAACCTTGTAGCCGTCGATCACATAGAACTCGATCTTCTTGCGCAGCATCTCTTCCTGGGTGCTGCGGGGCAGCTTGTCCCATACCTCGGCCGCGGAACAGGGTGAATTGAGCAGGAAAACTGCTCCCGGCATAGCAGCTTCGAGCACGTCCATCTTTTCCAGGAAGCTGAAGTTATGGCAGGCCACGAAGCTGGCCCGTGTGATCAGATAGGTAGACCTGATGGGGCTGGGACCGAATCTCAGGTGCGAGGTGGTCATCGAGCCGGACTTCTTCGAGTCGTAAACGAAGTAGCCCTGCGCGTAGTTCGGCGTTTCGGTTCCTATGATCTTGATCGAATTCTTGTTGGCGCCCACGGTGCCGTCGGACCCAAGTCCGTAGAACAGAGCGCGCACAGTCTTGGGATCTTCAGTAGAGAACTCGGGGTCGTACTCCAGGCTCGAGTGGCTCACGTCGTCGTTGATGCCGATGGTGAAGTGGTTTTTGGGCGAAGGCCTTGCTAACTCATCGAAGACGCCCTTGACCATCGCCGGCGTGAACTCCTTCGACGAGAGGCCGTAGCGGCCTCCGATTACGGTAGGCATTGCTGCAAAAGGCAGGTCCGCGGCATTCTCAGCCAACAGAGTCATAATGTCTTGGTAGAGCGGCTCTCCCGCAGCTCCAGGTTCCTTGCAGCGATCGAGAGTGGCAACGGACTTGACGCTTGCCGGCAGCGCAGCCAGAAACGCCTTGCTGTCAAAAGGCCGGTAAAGACGAACCTTGACCATGCCGACTTTTTCGCCCTGGCGGTTTAGCGCGTCCACGGCTTCCTCGGCTGCTTCCGCGCCGGAACCCATCAGCAGGATCACGCGTTCTGCGTCCGGCACGCCGTAATAATCGAAGAGGTGATAGGCGCGGCCGGTCTGAACCGCGAAGCGGTCCATCACTGACTGCACAATTCCGGGCACGGCGGCGTGGAACGGAGTGCATGCCTCGCGAGCCTGGAAGAACACGTCGGGATTCTGCGCCGTGCCGCGGATAAACGGCCGATCGGGCGTGAGAGCGTTCTTGCGAAATGCGATGATGTACTTGTCGTCGACCAGGGCGCGAATGGTTTCGTCACTGATGGGCAGAATCTTGCCCACCTCATGCGAGGTGCGAAAGCCGTCGAAGAAATGGATGAATGGGATGCGCGATTCGAGGGTGGCAATCTGCGCCACCAGCGCCATGTCGGCTACTTCCTGAACAGAATTCGACGCCAGCATCGCCCAGCCCGTCGAGCGGCAAGCCATCACGTCGGAGTGGTCGCCAAAAATCGAGAGCGCATGAGTTGCCAGGGTGCGGGCCGAAACGTGCGCCGTTGCCGGGGTCAATTCGCCGGCAATTTTGAACATGTTGGGAATCATCAGCAGCAGGCCCTGCGAGGCAGTAAACGTGGTCCCGAAGGCCCCGGCCTGCAACGCGCCATGTAAGGCGCCGGCGGCGCCGCCTTCGCTCTGCATCTCCTCCACAATGGGCAGCGCGCCCCAAATGTTCTTCTTCCCCTCCGAGCGCCACTGATCGGCCCACTCCGCCATTGGCGACGAGGGGGTGATGGGGTAAATGGCGATGACTTCGGAAAGCCGATAGGCAACAGAGGCCGCAGCCTCGTTCCCATCCATAATCACGGTGGGGATCACAGTCTTCGGTTCACTCATTCAATTCGCTCCACAATGCGGCGCTTGAGGGAAATTAGCCGCTAACGTGAGTCTCGGCTTTGAGTCGGGTAGCGGCAGTGATGGGTAGCACAGGGAGGGGCGGAAATCCCATCATGTGAAACGCTATTCGTATCTTGCAACGCATCGTGGGACCGGCGATTGGCGTACGATTGCTGCAACCATCCAGGAAGGCCAGATCACAACGCTGCGGCGGGGTAATAGAGCGCATCGCTCCCCCCAACGCGGAACACGCACCGACGGAGGAATTCATGGCAATTGACGCCTGCACGAAACACCCGCAAAAGATCCACATCGAGCAGCACACATTCACCGGGGGCCTTTGGTGTGCCGCGTGGCTCTTCACCATCGGCTACCTGCACCTGAGCTTCTGGAGAGGTGTTCTTGCCATCATCCTGTGGCCCTACTACATCGGCGTCCATGCCGGCACGCTGATGCACTGATCGGAACTCTGCCCGAAGTCGATGCAGCGCCTTAACCCAGCAGCTCCTCCACCTTCGGCATCCAATCCGAAATCGGGATCTGTTGCGGGCACAATCCTTCGCACGTGTCGCAGTCGATGCAGGCGCCCGCGCGCTGCTCCTCTTTGAGAACAAAGTTGTACCGGAACCGCGCCGCGCCCACGTCATCGTACGTGTGGGCATAGTTGAAGAAATCGAAATTGACTGGAATGTTCACGCCGTTCGGGCAAGGCATGCAGTAGCCGCATTGCGTGCACGGAATTGTGATCCGCGACCGGTATTGTTCGCGGACCCGCCCAATCAGCGCCTGGTCCGCCTCAGTCATCTTGCCCACGCGCGCCTCATCAACAATCCGAAGATTGTCGACGACCTGGCTCATCGTGCTCATCCCGCTCAACACCACGGAAACTTCCGGCTGATCCCACACCCATTCCAGCGCCAGTTGCGCCGGGCTTCGCCCTGCCGGATCGCTCGCCATCGTCTCCCGAATCGCCGGCGGTGGATCGGCCAGCCGTCCGCCCATCAGCGGCTCCATCACCACCATGGCCAGCCCCTTGTCCGCGGCCAACTTCAGCCCGCGCGTGCCCGCCTGGTTCTCCGTGTCCATGTAGTTGTACTGGATCTGGCAGAAAGTCCACAGGCCGCTCGCGTGTAGTATCTCTTCGAAGCACTCATAGTTGTCGTGAAACGAGAAGCCCAAGTGCCGGATGCGTCTATCGGCCAGCGCCCGCTCCGCCTGACCGAGCAAGTTGTGCTTGAGCACGATGTTCGACCACGAGGCTTTGTTCAACGAGTGGAGCAGGTAAAAGTCGATGTGGTCTGTCTGCAGCTTTCCCAACTGTTCATTTAGAAACCGGTCGAAATCCGCCGGCCCCTGCACCATCCACGTAGGAAGCTTGGTGGCGAGGCGCACCTTCTTGCGATATCCATCCTTGAGTGCCTTGCCGACGACAAGCTCGCTTTTGCCTTCGTGATACGGATAGGCAGTATCGACGTAATTCACGCCATGATCGATGGCATAGCGCATCATGCGTGTCGCTTCCGCTTCATCGATGTTGGCGCTGCCCCTCTGCCCATCCACGGCCGGCAGCCGCATGGCGCCGAACCCAAGCGTCGAAGCCCTCCAATCCAGGCTTCCAAATGAACGATATTGCATGACCAGCCCCTCCCGCGTCCTCGATGCAAACAGAGGATTCTACACCGGAGTTTTCCGCTCGTCTGTGTTCACCCGCCCATCAGCCCCTTCACCAGCGCCTCCCACTCGGCTTCGACCGTGGTCCGGTGAAACTTGCGCCCTGCGCGGCTGTACCAGTAGTCGGCGTTCCACTCTACGCCTTCCTTGCGGTGCAGGTAGGCATGTACGGCCATTCCCTCTTGAGTTTCAAGGTCGTCGACCATCCCGTGGGCACGCGCCCAATCGCCCTTTGCGTCCCACCACAACGCCGTCGACGGAACCGATAGACTGCCCGGTGGTTCGGCAAGCGCGAGCGAGGCGCGGAATTCATCAAGCGTCATGGTTCGCTTGTACCATCCATCCTCGCCCCCCAACAACCAGGCGGGTTCCCATGATCTGTGATTTGGATCACTTCCTTCGAAAAACATCACTGCTAGAAAAGAATCATCGTTCCGATGAATTAAGCAGAGGGTCCACCAGGGGGCTTGGGGAGGGGGCTGGGGATTCCGGCCGGTCAACCTTCCCCCTTGAGGTCAAGTCATGGGAATGTCCGAAGCCAAGATCCCCCAAAACCACGATTGCGGCCGCAGGCAATTTGGCCGTATACTTAATTACGACCATTCCGGTCGTATTTTTCTGCTGCCTCGCCTTGGCGGGTGGCGGAGCGGAGTTCGTCAGGTGAGCTTGCTGAGTGATTTGACGGTTGGTGAGAGGGGGGTGCTGGTCGCCCTCGATCTGCCTGAGAGCGTCCAGAATCACCTGATGCATATGGGTTTCGTTCCAGACGCTGAGGTGACGGCCCTGCGCCGCGCTCCTGCGGGGGACCCCACCGTGTATGGAATCGATGGCATGGAAATCGCGCTTCGGCATGAGACGGCCTCCTCCATCCGGGTCCGTCCCGTAGAAGCCGCCAACGAGCAACAAGACCGCGACTCCTCCGAAACTCCCCGGCTCGCTGAGGCCGCGCGATGAACGCCTGTTGCGACGTCCCGGTCTTTGAGCCGCCGAAGGCTGCAACCGAGGGTGCTCTGCGCACCGTCGTGCTCATCGGGCCGCCCAACTCCGGCAAATCCACGCTCTTCAATAAGCTCACCGGACTGCGGCAAAAGGTCGCGAACTACCCTGGCGTCACGGTCGAGCAGCGCATGGGCCTGATGGCTGGCGTCGGCCGCGAAGACCTAACGCTGATCGACCTGCCCGGTATCTACTCCCTCACTCCATACTCTGAAGATGCGCGCGTGGCGGTGAACGTGCTCCGCGGGCGGATGCCCGGCACCCCCAAGCCCGACGCCGTTCTTCTGGTCCTCGACTCACTTCATCTGACACGCCAACTGATGCTCGCTGCGCCGGTGCTGGATGTAGGCCTGCCCACCCTGGTCCTCCTCAACATGAGCGATTTGATGGAATCGCGCGGCGGGCAAATCGACACGCTGAAGCTGGCGCGCGAACTGGGCGCTCCCGTCGCACTGATAAGCGCCACACATGGAGCCGGCCTTGACTCTGTGCCGCTCTTCCTCAATCAGCAAAACGGCCACGGCGCCAAATCAAGGCCCCTCACGCTCCCGGTCATGGGCAACGCCGCCAGCACCCATACCTGGGCCGCGCAGGTCAGCCGCAACACCGGCTACCAGGCTCCGCTTTCGGCCGAAAACACGCGCAAGATCGACAATGTGCTTCTGCATCGCGTCTGGGGACCGCTGCTGTTCCTAATGGTTGTCATCGGCGTATTCGAAGTGGTCTTCGCGCTGGGCCAGCCGCTCTCCGACGGCTTCGGCGATCTGCTGGGGCGCGTGGCCGACCTTGCCCGCCCGCTGCTGCCCGTCGGCTGGCTGCAATCGCTGCTGCTCGACGGCGTGTGGAAGGGCATCTGCTCGGTGCTCGTGTTCCTGCCGCAGATCCTGCTGCTGTTTCTCTTCATTGGAATCCTCGAGGACACAGGCTACCTCGCCCGCGCCGCGCTCATCGCCGACCGCGTCATGCGGACGATCGGGTTGAACGGCAAGGCATTCATCCCGCTGCTCTCGGCTTACGCCTGCGCGGTTCCGGCCATCATGGCCACGCGCACGATCGAGAACAAGCGCGACCGGTTGGCAACGATTCTCGTCACACCGTTCATGACCTGCTCGGCGCGCCTGCCCGTCTATCTGCTGCTCATAGCGGCCTTCATTCCCAACACCTACTTCCTGCACGGAGTCATCGGCCTTCGCACGATCGTCATGCTCGGCCTCTACGTGGCCGGCTTTGTGGCCGCATTCACCACCGCGCGTCTGCTCAAGAGCTCCATCCTCCGGTCGAGCGATACGCCGTTCATTCTGGAACTGCCGCAGTACCGCATGCCCACGCTCTATACGCTTGGGCTGCGGCTGTTGGACCGCGCGCGCATCTTTGTGAGAATGGCCGGAACCATCATCGTCGCCGTCACGCTGGCGCTTTGGGTGCTGGCGCATCTGCCGGTGATTCACACCGCCGCAGGCGCGCTGAGTGCGCCGCAACTGGCTGACAGCCTGATCGGCAGATTGGGTCACTTCATCGAGCCGGCGATTGCGCCGCTCGGGTTCAACTGGAAGATCGGCATTGGATTGCTCTCAAGCGTGCTGGCGCGCGAGGTCATGGTCAGCACCATGGGAACGCTCTACGGCGCCGATCCGAGCACGCAGGCGCTCGGTTTGCAAACCGCTCTGCACCACGACATGACGCTCGGCGGCGCGATGGCGCTGATGATCTTCTTCGCCTTCGCCATGCAGTGCACGTCGACCATCGCCGTTGTGCGGCGCGAGACCAATAGCTGGCTTTGGCCCGCAGTGCAGTTCCTCTACATGCT
>Ga0187891_1003127_pt1 | contig 11866 bp, 13 predicted proteins | sample June2016WEW_21_4_FD_132990 | JGI IMG/M metagenome (GOLD analysis project Ga0187891, IMG submission 132990) | Peatland microbial communities from SPRUCE experiment site at the Marcell Experimental Forest, Minnesota, USA - June2016WEW_21_40 | ecosystem: Environmental > Terrestrial > Soil >... | reverse complement strand
CGTGCTCGACGAGCTCGAGCGGCGCGGTCTGTCGACCGCGCTGGTCACGCTCTGCATCGGCGCCGGCATGGGCACCGCAACCATCATCGAGCGGGTGTAATATCTTTGCGCGCACGCAGTGAGGGGTGAAGTAGGAGCGCGCGGCATGCCCAAGCTCGACATTGCCAAGCTGCCGGCGGACAGCCGCACGGCTTTTCGGGGTCGCCGCAAGGACGGCAAGCCGTATTCGAAGTAATTCTCCCTCTGCCGCTGGGGCGAGGCGAACAAAGATACAAACGGGAGATGCGTATGACCTTCCAGAACTTCAGCTTCGAGACCGACGCCGACGGCATCGCACTGGTCACCTGGAACATGCCGGGGCGGTCGATGAACGTCATCGATGCGAAAGTGACGGAGGAACTCGCGACGATCGTCGAGCAGGTCGCGACCGACGCCGCCATCAAGGGCGCGGTGCTCACCTCCGGCAAGGATGCGTTCTGCGGCGGCGCCGATCTCACCATGCTCGAGACGTTGAGCCGCACCTTCGCCGAATTGACGAAGTCACAGGGCGAGGAAGCGGCGAACAAGCGTCTGTTCGAAGAAAGCCGCAGGCTGTCGCAGATCGCCCGCCGCATGGAGACCTGCGGCAAGCCGTGGGTTGCGGCGATCAACGGCACCGCGATGGGCGGCGGCCTCGAGCTGGCGCTGGCCTGCCATCACCGCATCGCGTCTGACAACGACAAGACGCGGCTGGGCTTACCCGAGATCAAGGTCGGTCTGTTCCCGGGCGGCGGCGGGACGCAGCGCATCGCGCGCATGCTGCAGCCGGCCGATGCGCTGCAGTTCCTGCTCAAGGGCGATCAGCTTCGCCTCAACCGCGCCAAGGCGATGAAGCTCATCGACGAGGTGGTGCCGGCCGCCGACCTCGTTGCGAAGAGCAAGGATTGGATCAAAGCCGGCGGCACTGCGAAAGCGCCATGGGACAACGACGGCTTCAAGCTGCCGGGCGGCGCGGTCTATTCCAAGGCCGGCATGATGGTATGGCCGGCGGCCAACGCGCTCTATCGGCGCGAAACCTACGACAATTATCCGGCGGCGCGCGCCATCATCCAGGTCGTCTATGAGGGCGTGCAGCTGCCGATGGACCAGGCGCTGCGCGTCGAGTCGCGTTACTTCGCGAAAATTCTCCGCTCGCCGGAGGCGGCGGCGATGATCCGCTCGCTGTTCGTGTCCATGCAGGAACTCAACAAAGGCGCCCGCCGTCCGGCCGCCGTGCCGGCGCGGCCGATCAAGAAGGTCGGCGTGCTCGGCGCCGGCTTCATGGGCGCCGGCGTCGCCTATGTCAGCGCGCTTGCCGGCATCGACGTGGTGCTGATCGACCGCGACCAGGAAACCGCCGACAAGGGCAAAGCACATTCGCAGAAACTGATGACCGACCAGGTCAATAAAGGCCGCGCCACCGCCGCCGACCGCGACGCCGTGCTCGCCCGCATCACGGCGACCCCGGATTATGCGGCGCTCAAAGGCTGCGATCTCATCGTCGAGGCGGTGTTCGAGGACCGCAAGATCAAGGAGGAGGTGATTGCCAAGGCGCAGGAAGCGATCGGCAAAGACACCATCTTCGGCTCCAACACCTCGACCTTGCCGATCAGCTCGCTCGCCACCGCGTTCAAGGACGTGCGGCGTTTCGTCGGCATCCATTTCTTCTCGCCGGTCGACCGCATGATGCTGGTCGAGGTCATTTTGGGCAAAAAGACCGGCGACGCGGCGCTCGCCGTCGCGCTCGATTACGTGCGCGCCATCCGCAAGACGCCGATCGTGGTCAACGATTCGCGCGGCTTCTATACCTCGCGCGTGGTCGGCACCTATATCCGCGAGGGCCATTTGATGCTGGCTGAAGGCGTGCCCGCCGCCATGATCGAGAACGTCGGCCGCATGGCCGGCATGCCGGTCGGTCCGCTGTCGCTCAACGACGAGGTCGCCGTCGATCTCGCCTGGAAGATCTTGAAGGCGACCGAGGCCGATCTCGGTCCGCAGGCAATCGACGAGCGGCAAAAGGCGCTGCTGCAGGAAATGGTCGAAAAGCGCGGGCGCTATGGCCGCAAGAACGGCAAGGGCTTTTACGACTACCCGCAGAACGGGCCGAAGCGGCTGTGGCCCGGGCTCGCCGACCTGCAAGCGACCAAGCTCGATCCCGACACCATCGACGTTGAGGAGCTTAAACATCGGTTGCTTGCAATCCAGGCGCTGGAATCGGCGCGCTGCATCCAGGAAGGCGTCGTCACCGACATGCGCGAGGCCGATGTCGGCTCGATCCTCGGCTTCGGCTTTGCGCCGTTTACCGGCGGCACCATCTCCTACATCGACGGCATGGGTACCAAGGCCTTCGTCGAGATGTGCAGCGCCCTGGCGAAGAAATACGGTGACCGGTTCAAGCCGTCCAAGCTGTTGCGCGACATGGCCAAGAAGGGCGAGACCTTTTACGGCCGCTTCCCGTCGGAAAAGCGCAAGGCGGCGTGACGATCATCGCCCTCTATCGTAGACCGCGGCCCATGCATCCCGGATCCCATGGCGCGTGATCAAGTCGACTTGACGCCGATCGAGCGACGCGACGAGCTCGTCTATTGGATCGCGCAGGGCGTCAAGCCGAAGTCGCAATTCCGTATCGGCACCGAGCACGAAAAATTCGCCTTCACGCTCGAAGGACACCGGCCGGTGCCCTATGAGGGTCGACGCGGCATCCGCACCTTGCTGGAAGGCATGCAGCACCTGCTCGGCTGGCAGCCGATCATGGAAGGCGACAACGTCATCGGCCTGTTCGACGTCACCGGCGGCGGCGCCATCACGCTCGAGCCGGGCGGCCAGTTCGAATTGTCCGGCGCGCAGGTCGAAACCGTGCACCAGACCTCGCGCGAACTGATGGCGCATTTGGCGCAGGTGCGCGAGGTGGCGCAGCCGCTGCATATCGGTTTTCTCGGCATCGGCATGACGCCGAGCTGGACGCTCGCCGAAATGCCGAAAATGCCGAAAGGCCGCTACAAGATCATGACGGCTTACATGCCCAACGTCGGCAGACTCGGCCTCGACATGATGTATCGCACCTGCACGGTGCAGACCAATCTCGATTTCTGCTCGGAAGCCGACATGGTCAAGAAGCTGCGCGTGTCGATCGCGCTGCAGCCGCTGGCGACGGCGTTGTTCGCCAACTCGCCGTTCACCGAGGGCAAGCCGAACGGATTTCTGTCTTTCCGCGCGGAAATCTGGCGCGATACCGACAAGGACCGCACCGGCATGCTGCCGTGGGCGTTCGAGGAGGGCATGGGCTTCGAGCGCTGGGCCGACTACGCGCTCGACGTGCCGATGTATTTCATCAAGCACGGCGACGAATATGTCGATGTCGCCGGCTTGTCGTTCCGCGATCTGATGACGGGCAAATTGCCCGGCATGCCCGGCGCCCGCGCGACCATCTCCGATTGGGCGAACCACATCAGCACGATCTTTCCCGAGGTGCGGCTCAAGCGTTATCTGGAAATGCGCGGCGCCGACTCCGGCACGCTGCCGAATTTGCTGGCGCTGCCGGCGTTTTGGGCCGGCCTTCTCTATGACGATGTCAGCCTCGATGCCGCCTGGGATCTGGTCAGGCCCTGGACCGCCGAACAGCGCCAGCAACTCCGCGACGCGGTGCCGAAACAGGGCCTCGCCGCCATGATCGGCGGCCGCACCTTGTTCGCGATCGCGACTGATGTCCTCAAGCTGGCGCGCGCCGGCCTGGCGCGCCGCCAGCGCTTCGACGCCAGCGGCCGAGACGAGACCCGCTTCCTCGAGGTGCTGGAAGATCGCCTTCTGCGCGGCACCATGCCGGCGCAGGAGCTGTTGGAAAAATTCCACGGCAAGTGGGCCGGCTCGGTCGATCCGATCTATACGGAAGAGGCCTATTGAGGGCCTTCGTCGCCCTACTCCAGCCCATACAGCATCTTCGCTTCGTCGAGCGCGTTGGTGCAGGCGCGGGCATCGCCCTCGGCGTCGGCCTTGCGCGCGCGACCGAGCGCCGCGTCGGCGTCGGCGCGCGCCTTCGCCTCGGCGGCCTGCACCGAACCGGGCGTCGGCTGGTGATGAAGCTGGGCCTCGATTGATTGCGGACCGGTCGGGCCGCTCTTCGGGCCGGGCTTGATGCGTGCGAGATACCGCTCGACTTCCGCGATCTGCGTGGTGCATGGCCCGGCCTGGGCGGCCGCGACTCCGCCTATGAGCGCCACGGTCGCTAGTACCACGATGCGCGATCGACCCACGACCGAGCTCCCGCTGAAATGACGGCCGCCTATTAGCGTTTCCGGCCACAAACTCACGAACGGCAATTGCCCACGTAACACTACTCCGGCGGCCGACCGCGGAGAAGAGACTGATCCCGCCTACTCCGCCGCGACCCTGATCGGCGGGCCGGCCCGCGGTCCGATCAATTCCGCCAGATCCTTGTCGTCGAGCGTCTCTTTCTCCAGGAGCTTGCGGGCGCTGCGCTCCAGAACGTCGCGCTTCTCGCGCAGCAGGCTCAGCGCGCGATCCATCGCGGTCTGCACGATGCCGCGAACCTCGTTGTCGATGGTCGCCGCGGTCTCCGGCGAATAATCCGGCTCGCGCTGCGGCGACGGCAGTTCGGGTCCGGTCATGAAACTGCGCGGATCGCGGTCGTAGGCGACGCTGCCGAGCCGATCCGACATGCCGTAGCGCGTCACCATGGCACGAGCGATGTCGGTGACGCGCCGCAGATCGTCCGCGGCGCCGGTCGACAAATGCCCGAACACGGTGAGCTCCGCCGCGCGGCCGCCGAGCAGAACCGCCATCTTGTTCTCGAGCTCCTCGCGCGTCATCAGGAAGCGATCCTCGGTCGGCAGCTGGATGGTGTAGCCGAGCGCGCCGACGCCGCGCGGGATGATGGAAACCTTGTGCACCGTATCGGTGCCGGGCAGCGACACCGCGACCAGCGCGTGCCCCATCTCGTGATAGGCGACGATCTCGCGCTCCTTGGGATTGAGCAGGCGATTGCGCTTTTCCAGGCCCGCCACCATGCGCTCGACCGCATTGGTGAAATCGGCCATGGTCACCGCGTCGCCGCCGCGGCGTGTCGCCAGCAGCGTCGCCTCGTTGGCGAGATTGGCGAGGTCGGCGCCGGTGAAGCCGGGCGTCAGCGCCGCGACTTTTTCCGGATCGACGTCGCTCGCGAGCTTCGTCTTGCGCAGATGGACGCGCAGGATTTCGACGCGGCCCTTCTTGTCCGGGCGGTCGACCAGCACCTGGCGATCGAAGCGGCCGGCGCGCAGCAGCGCCGGATCGAGGATTTCCGGACGGTTGGTGGCGGCGAGAATCACCAGGCCGCTGCGCGCATCGAAGCCGTCCATTTAGACCAGCAGCTGGTTGAGCGTCTGCTCTTTCTCGTCGTGGCCGCCGTACGCCCCGAAGCCGCGGGCGCGGCCGAGCGCGTCCAACTCGTCGATGAAGATGATGGCCGGCGCCTTGGTCCGCGCCTGCTCGAACAGATCGCGCACGCGCGCGGCGCCAACGCCGACGAACATCTCGACGAACTCGGAGCCGGAGATGGAGAAGAACGGCACCTTGGCCTGACCGGCCACCGCCTTGGCCAACAGCGTCTTGCCGGTGCCGGGCGGGCCGACCAGCAGGATGCCTTTCGGCATCCGCCCGCCGAGCCGGCTGTATTGCTCGGGGTTTTTCAGAAATTCGACGATCTCCTGCAGCTCGTCCTTGGCTTCGTCGACGCCGGCGACGTCGTCGAAGCGAACGCCGGTATCGGATTCGACGTAGACTTTTGCCTTGCTCTTGCCGATCGACATCAGGCCGCCGCCCAACCCCTGCGTTACGCGCCGCGACAAGAACATCCAGACGCCGAAAAACAGCACCGCCGGAACGACCCAGGAGAGGAGGTCCTGCAGCAGCGTGCTGCCCACCTCCCCGGAATAGGTCACGCCGTATTTCTGCAGGTCGGCGGCGAATTGCGGATCGACCCGGGTGGTGACGAACTCGCTCTTGCCATCCAGCGGCTCTTTGAGCTTGCCCTGGAGGTAGTGGTCGGAAACGCCGACCTCGGACACCTTGCCGTCGTGCAGGAGCTGCTCGAACTGGCTGTAGGGGATCGAAGCGACCTTCTGCGCGGTGACGTAAAAATACTGCAGGACCAGGAGGCCAAGAATCGCCGCGACCCAATAACCGATATGAAACCGGGTCTGCTTGCTCATCTTGTTCATCGGGTTATTTATCGGCATGGCAAAAGGCCTCCACCCCACCCCTTCGCATAACGTATGAACGCGCAAAGCGTTTGAACAGGCGCTGATTCATCGCCCCGAAGAGGCTGCCCGTGACGCGCGCGCGAGGCCTCACGCCCTGGCAATATCCGTTTGGGAAAAGTCGGAGCCCTTGAAGAGGAGTCGAGCGTCATGCGCTTTGGCGCAGGCATACGACAAGCAGTCGCCGAGGTTGAGATTTGCCACCGCGCCGCGGCCCTTGCCGTAACGCTCGAACGCCGCGACCGCGATCTGGGCGACCTCTTCGGTAATCGGCACGATGTCGACATCGGCCTCGCGGAATAGCCGGGTGACCAGCCCGTCGGCGACGGTCGGCGTAAGCCCAAGCAGGCTGGCCAGGCGCGTCGATGCTTCGAGGAGGACGTGACCGGCCGAAATCCGCTCCGGCTCGGCTTCGAGCTTGGCGGCGAAACTGGCGGCATCGGGCTCGCCGGCAAGAACCGCGACCACGGCCGAGGTGTCGAGGAAGACCATCAGTTCCCCCAGAGCGCGTCGCTGTCGCGCTTGGTCAGCGGGCGCTGGCGCCGCGGATCGGCCAGACGCCGGGCGTCGGCGGCGATCTCGGCGAGCCGCTCCCGCAACGGTCGATCCTCCTTCAGGAGGGCTCCTTCGAGTGCGGCAATGACCGCATCGGTCATCGTGACGCCTCTGCGGTCCGCCAAACGGCGGGCCAATGTCGCGGCACGTTCATCACGAATATGTAATGCCATAAATAGCTTCTCTATGTCTATACGTTTATGTGTAGGCGTATAGACAGCTTATGTATACAGTGCGAACCGCCCTTGCGCAAGGAGGCGGCGGCTCTCTGCTGCCACTACGGCTAACTGGCGAGAACGGCCGCATCGGCTCAATCCACATCAATTGCACCGGCTCGTCCGCAACCGAATCGTCTGGCTTGAAGAAACCGGGTACGGACGTGCCATGGCGTCACCGTTGAATGCTGCCCTCTGCGCGCTGCTAGCGGCGGCGTTTTGGCCATTGCTTGGATATGCGCTGGGCCGGCACCTCCTGCCGCGCGCGCTCGGCCGCGGCACCGCGCCGGTCATCGGCTGGGCGGTGCACAGCGCCGTCATGCTGCCGATCTATCCATGGATCGGATTTTCCCCGATCGCCGTCCTCGGTGCCGGCGCGGTCTGCGTGGTGGCCGCTGCGCTGTCGGTGCGCGCGCCGCAGAGCGAAGCCGAAGACGCCGCCGACATCCCGGCCTGGGCGTTCGCGGTGGCGGCCGTTCTGGCGCTCGCCCCGGCCGTCGCCATCCTGCCCAAATTTTCCGGCGACGCCGTGCAGCTCGCCGATCCGATCTTCGATCATTCCAAGATCGCGATCGTCGATGCGATGGCCCGGCTCGGCTTGCCGCCGGTCAACCCGGTGTTCGGCGAACTCGGCACGCCGGGTCACCTCGCCTACTATTATCTCTGGCATTTCAGCGCTGCCGAGCTGGCGCTCGCGCTCGGCGCAAGCGGCTGGGAAGCCGATATCGGATTGACGTGGTTCACCGCTTTCGCGTCGCTGAGCGTGATGATGGGCGTTGCCGTCTGGCTCGGCAAGCGAGCCGCCGCGGCGATCTGGGTCGTCGTCCTCACCGCCGCCGCGTCGCTGTGGGTGACGCTCGACTGGATCGCCGGCGCCCATGATCTGACGCCCTGGCTGTGGCCGCCGATCGGCATGGCCGGCTGGCTGTTTCAGGCGACCTGGGTCCCGCAACATCTGATGGCCGCGTCATGCGCGGTGACGGCGATGCTGGTTATTGTTCAATACGCCCAGCGGCAGAGCCCGGCGCTGCTGTTGGTGCTGGTCGTCATCGTCGTCGCCGGTTTCGAAAGCTCGAGCTTCGTCGGCGGCGTGACATTTGCGATGGCCGCCCTCATCGCCGCGCCGATTCTGCTGGTCGGCACCGAGCCGGCGCAGCGCCGACGCTTCGCGCTGGGATTGGCCATCGCCGCCGTGCTGGCGGTCTGCCTCGCCGCGCCGTTCGTTCTCGATCAACTGGCGGCGCTGCGCGCGCGCGGCGGCGGCAGCCCGATCGTTGTCGAGCCTTACACCGTGCTCGGCGAGGCCTTGCCGTACACGCTCCGCCGCCTGCTCGATCTCCCGGCCTATTGGCTCATCCTGTTGCCGATCGAATTGCCGGCAACTTATCTGGCTGGCGCGATCGCGCTCGCCGTGACGTTGCGGAGCGCCATGCCGCGGCCGGAAAAGTTGACAGTGGCGGCCTTCGCGTGTCTCGCCGGTGCGGGTCTCGTCGTCTCATGGCTCCTGGTCAGCACGCTTGGCGAAAACAACGATCTCGGGCTCCGCGCCATCATCCCCGCCGAAATGGTTTTGATCGTCGCCGCGGCGGCGGGATTCATGCACACGCGCTACCGCGCCGTAATCGCCGCGACGGCACTGGCCGGGCTCCTCCTGAGCCTGCCGGACACCGTGGCAACGATCCGCGACGCCATCACCGGCCAGCCAAGGCCGGGCGGCAAAATTTTCGCGCAAACGCCCGAACTCTGGGACGCGGTGCGGCGCTACGCTGCGCCCGGCGCGCGCGTCGCCAACAATCCGCTGTTTCTTCGCGACGTCACCCCGTGGCCGGTGAATATTTCTTGGGCTTTGCTCGCCAACCGCAGTTCCTGCTTTGCCGGGCGCGAATTGGCGCTCGCTTTCGCGCCGCTGCCGCCGCCGCGCCGCGAGGCGATCAATGCGCAGGTCATCCGCGTCTTCGCCGGCGCGGGCACCGCGGCCGATGTCAGCGACATGGCGGAGCGCTACGGCTGCGAGGTCGTCGTCGTCGTGCCGCAGGACGGCGCGTGGACCACCGACCCATTCGCCAAGAGTTCTGAATATCGCTTGGCGGAAAATCGCGACGGCCGCTGGCGGATTTACGTGCGGGCGAAGTGAGGACCATGATCTCACATCGGGAGCGCAGCCGTTGAGTCAGCTATCGAGGGGGGAGGAGCGGACATCGCAATTTCGCCGCGTCATGTCAGCTGTTGACCCATACCGGTCATCGCGAGCAGCACCGCAACATTATGAATTCTCTATACGCTGAGCCCGAAATTCGACGTTTGTCCGCCACGTCGCGCCTTGGTCGGCCGAAACCTCGCCACGCCGCAGGAACGAATTCGGCGTAATCTCACGGAAGCTCCACCGGATCAGATTGTTGCCAGTTCCCTGCCCGAATTGGATGATGTTATCGTCGTCCTTGCGGCCAATCATATTGAAGAAGGTCTGGGTGACGGGATCAGTCCACTGGATGTGCCAGGCATCGAGCTTCGACACATACGTGCGTAGCGTCGTACCGTAGGAGTTTACGTTCTTCTCGGCATCACCGGCTCTGGCCGAGCCGCGAGGTGGAACAATCCAAACATCCTGGATGGCGCGACCTTCGAGGATCCATCCGAAGTGCCACTCGCCCGGACGGCGGCGTGTCCGACCATCATCAAGGAAACCCGTGACGTCTAGCTTCCAGGAGCCGATGAGCCATCCGTAGAGGTTCATGTTACTGGCGCGGTCTGGCGCCGGGCCGGCGGCTTCCAGCGCTTCAAGAAATCCGGAAAGTGCCCTTGACATTGATTTGCTCCGCGATGTTTTTCGCCCGGCTAGGACTGCACAGCTAGGCGATCCAGCGTTCTCTTCATGATTGCCGATCCAGCCTCCATGGCCGCCTTGATGGCGCCGACCGCCGCGTCGGGTAGGAAATCCGCAATCCACACCACTCGCGTCGTGGCGTTGCCATCGGCAAAAACCTGCACCGATGCATTGTAGTGCGTCGTATGCCGTCCTTCAGCAGACCAGACGAGCCTCATGGCTGCGTCATCGATCGTCACGATCGGCTCGCGTACCACCACACCATTTCCGAACGTGACGACCCGTACGCCGGGCTCCAGTTTTGTATCGGTCACAAAGCCCGGGACAAGCCGCGTGTGCAGAGCGCCGACGTCACGAATGGCAGACCACACCTCGTCAGCCCGTGCTGTGGTCAAAAATTCTACGCGACTTGAGGCCATTTTTGCCCTCTCTGTCTGATTCTGTGCTCGACCGATGCGGCGATCCACTTCTTGTCACGATGCTCGATCACAGTAGGCTTCGATCCGATAGCCATCCGGATCGATCGCATAAGCTGCATAATAATTGCTGCCATAGTCGGCCCGCAGGCCCGGCTTGCCATTATCCCGACCACCCGCAGCCAATACAGCTTCGTGGAAAGCGTCGACGCTTTTACATGTCATGGCGGTGAAGCAGAAATGTAGGCCGGACTCGCGGTCGGCTACAACCGGGCTTTTGCAAGCGATGAGCCAGAACTCCACGGCGTCGTTGCCATAGCCGAGCGACGTGTCGCTGGAGCTAAGGCATGAGTAGCCGAGCGGTTTCAGTACGGCATCATAGAAGGTCTTGGCCTTCGCGATGTTGCTAACGCCTATTGAAACGTGATTGATCATCATCATCTCTCCCCGGTCATCGACAGGTGTAGTAGCGAAGGTCGGTATCCCTACTTGCCTGCGCGGCCAGCTGTAGATTTCCCCCTTTGCGGTTCCGGCGCTTGGGGAAAGTTGCTATTTTGGGGCCTATGAGACGAGACGCGGACGATATCACCGACGAAGCGGATGCTCCTGGAAAACCGCCGGTTGCCCGGGTGCTTGGTCAGGGGCGTGATTGGTGTGTCAGCGAGTACATTTGCGGCGCCGGTCCCGGAGATCGCGCGTTCGAGGAACGCCATGAAAGCTTCACAGTCGCGGCGGTGGTCGAGGGCGTGTTTAAGTACCGGGCCAATACGGGTACGGCGCTTCTGCACTCCGGCGCCTTTCTATTGGGCAACAATGGTACGTCCTTTGAATGCGGTCACGAGCACAGCGCCGGCGACCGCTGTATCGCCTTCCATTTTGAGCCCGAATTTTTCGCAGAAATGGCGGCCAGTGCAGCCGGCTCGGGAAGGTTCACATTTCCGACCGGCATGCTTCCCGCCCTCCCGATAGGCGTGCCATGGCTGGCGCGAATCGAGGTACGGCTCGCACGAGGGCGTCAGCTCGAGGCCGACGAAGCTGTTTCTCAACTCGCGGAATTGGTGATCGGCGCCGTTTCTGGCGTTAAACCATCGCTGGCTCGTCTATCGGCGATCGACCAGCGGCGCGTGACCGACGCACTTCACTACATCGAGCAGCACGCTACCGACGCCACGTCTCTCGATCAACTCGCCGCAGTGGCGACGATGAGCAAGTATCATTTCCTCCGCACATTTCGCCGCATAGTCGGCATGACGCCGTACCAGTACCTACTAAGCATCAGGATGCGTCGTGCGGCCGTTCGTTTGCTCACATCATCCGAGCGCATCTCGTCCATCGCATTTGACGCCGGTTTCGGAGATCTATCGACGTTCAACTGCAGGTTTCGAGAGCAATTTGGTGCAAGCCCGACGGCCTTTCGTCAGCGAGAGCGGAGCCGCTCCTAGCTTGCTTGAGGGCAAGTCTCCTTTTGTGCAGGTTTTCGGACGCCGGCAATCGCGGATCAATCCACACGCGCGGGCGGCCGGCGTCGGAAAAGCGCCGAGGCAGGAAATCGCGGTCGGTAGTTCAGCGGCGGTGCGGCGTGCG
>Ga0187891_1003120_pt1 | contig 11883 bp, 30 predicted proteins | sample June2016WEW_21_4_FD_132990 | JGI IMG/M metagenome (GOLD analysis project Ga0187891, IMG submission 132990) | Peatland microbial communities from SPRUCE experiment site at the Marcell Experimental Forest, Minnesota, USA - June2016WEW_21_40 | ecosystem: Environmental > Terrestrial > Soil >... | reverse complement strand
GCGTTGGCTGCGGCAAGAGCAAGAGCGGCGTCAAGCATACACCAGAGCGTACAATCGGGCAGTTGAGCAACTTCCTGCGGATTGGTCTGGACATCAGATCATGGAAGTGTTCAAAGAGGCTCGACGCGGTAAGAAAGATTATCGGGATTTCGAGGCGGCTACACAATACACTATCAATCTTGCCCGACACGTGCAGCGTGTGACGACGCCTGCGCCGGTTGTTACTGACGGCAAACCGCTTCGTAAGTACATAAACTGGGACGCGAGAGAGGAGTCAGAGAAATGAGCATGACCAAAGAAGAGTTGTCGGATTTGAAGTCGCTGATCTGTCAAGCGGAAGAGTTAGCATTGGCGTTGCACAAGGTTCAGCAAGCCAAGGATGCCGCAGACAAACGGCTGAGCACTTGGCTGGCGATGCACACCGAGTCGGCGAACACGGAACGCGGGCGATGACTGAGACGATTGAAGTCTGGGAGCGCGTCGTGTTTCAGCGAGGTGAGCCCATCGCGTGGCAGCGTTCGTTTGACTACGGACGCACCTGGACAGATGTCAGATGGATGGGCAGCAAGATTCCATTCGCTCTCATCACCTGGGATGAGCCTGTTGGGATGGTGACAGCGATACAGCGGAGCCAGTCGTGAAGATTCGAACACTGACAGAGGCTCGAATCGCGATAGCAGATTGCCAGCGTCGCGGTGCACGTTTACCTGCCCGCTTCGAGGTGACTGAGGCAGATTGGTTTGACATGCTGGGCAGCCTGTGCGGCAGCGAGCCTGTGGACATGGTTGAGCGAACTATCGGCGGCGTTCCAGTGAAGATTGTGCCGGGGATAGATGGTTTTCCCGACAACGATTTTGGTGGCATGGAACCGTACGGCAATTGAGCGGAGGTAGATAGTCATGAGCGCGAGACGCGAAGTCAAACTTCATTTGACGATGGAGATCATTCGCATGATTGCTTCGCTGCTAAGTGCCTTGGTTTCCGCTGCGGTGCTGTGGAAGGTGTACCACATATGATGCACCTTGCGTTCGGGCTCGCGATAGCCTACTGGGCGTCGATTCTTTTGTTGGTTTGGACAGGCCGTATCAAATTCAAGTGAGGTTTGCCATGATGTATATTTACTACACCGGTTGCACGCCGGAAGCGCAGAATCAATTTCTGGAAGACTATAAAGACGCTGACTGCATCAAGCGCGTTGAAGGAACGGGACGGGTGCAGTGTGCCGAATACGTTGACTCGCAGGCAGGGGATGCGGCTTGGGAGCGAGCCAAAACGCACCATGCTTGATTATTTCATTGTCGTGTATGGCGCGGTGATGCTGGGTTCTTACTTCGGTTGGTGTATCATTCGGTCTGCATGCAAGCGGCTAATTCGGCTAGTCATAAAACGGAGGCAGTCATGAACGAAGATGTTACCGAGACAGCGTTGGTTCGGCGCGAGGAGTGGGAACGGTGTGCTGGCAATGCATACCAGCAACCAGACGAGCAGGTGTTGGCGATGATCGCTGAGATTCGGCGACTGCGAAAAGATATCGCGGACACAAACGAAGACCGAAAGCACGAGGCTTTTGAGCGCGAGATTTGTGAATCAGATTGAGCGGAGGAAGTCATGACACCGTATCAGGAATACTGTGCAGAGTTGGATGCAATCAACGCATTGCGAACGCGGCTGAATCAACGACAGAAGATGGCGTTTGAGAAATTGGCAGCGGCTCAACAAACTTGTCCGCATCCGACTACGCAATCGGAGATGACATTCATAGGCGAGATGTGGACATGTTTGGCGTGCGGGCACTCAGAAGAAGGCGATAGTCCAAGAGATTAGTGGAGGCAATCATGAGCATTGAATGTGGAGCGAACTACCATGTTTGGGATTTGCTGCCGAAGGCAACGCTGATTGTGAGCAAAGGATACCACACTGTTGACTGCTCGCCATCGCTGATGTTAACTTGGCGGTCGGAAGCTACGACTTATGTATCCGTTCGAACATCAAATGCATCTAACTTAACGGAGTCGGTGCGATGGTCACCTCTTTTAGCAATCTGGTAGAAATGATGCAGCGGGGCGCTGTTCCGGCGTGGCTGCGCGAATATGTGACTTCGAACCGGGAGCAAATTGCGCTCGCCCTTCTCACGAAGGGCGTCTTTGAGATCAACGCCCCTGATGGCGAGCAGATAACCATAAGAGCAGAGAAAGCAGCGGCTGCATAAAGCGGCTGGACTCTATAGCGATACAGAGTTCGCAAAATCGCCACCAGCATTTTGGGGAGCTTTCACACGGTCTTTGCGACGCGGGTCCAGCATCGACAGATGGCAACTGGGTAGATTTTACACGGTGTGAGGACGAGAGGTGCCAGCCAACCGAACAAATTTTTCGCGATTTGATGTGTAAATTATATATGGTAAGAATTACATGGTAAATTTTACATAGTAAATTGTACACGAACGTGTAATTTTTACCATGTAAGTTCTACATAGTGTGTAGATTTTACACGATTGGAGGCTCTAAATCGTGCAGTTGCTGGGGCACGTCGATAGCCAAACAATTTCATTGCCAATTACAAGCCTGTTTTGCGGTGCAATCGCAAGCGTATTTTGCTAAGTTGTTTGTCATCAGCGAAACACCGCTTATTGCGTTTTTGGGGTAGGTGTAGTTAGGCAGAAAACAAAGAACTTGTTGACTATTCTTCCCATAAGCAGGGAGAAGATATCATGCGCGCTATATGCAATCACATTCCGAGACGATTAGTGGCGAACGGACAGAAGCATAAGGACGGCACATCTATAGTGATATGTGCGGATTGCAAGGCAGCCTATGCGCAGCGCTGGCATCGCAAGAAGCAAGGCTGGCAGGCGTTCTGGGACGCACAGCGCGGGCTCTGCGCGTTCTGTGGGCAGTCGTTGGTGGATGACAGCACGACTCACCTCGATCACAATCATGTGACTGGAGTGAAGCGTGGTCTCGTGCATGCCCAATGTAATCAGATGATTGGCGGCATTGAGAGTGCAGTGGCTTTGGTTGGTTGGACTCGACTGACTGCGTACTGCGTCCAGATGATGCGCTAATTTCGCTCTAAAATAAACCCCATAGGTCATTTGGAATCATCGAGTTGAATCGTAGTGTGTCAATGGCGCACCGCGTGCCCTACACACGTTGGTGGCCGTTCCATATTAAAAAAGGGGCTCCTTTGGCATTCGGATTGCGGGGCAAAACACCCCAAGGGTACCGCTGCGCTGCAGGGCTTGGCTACCCCCCTATGAATGAGTCTCTTAATGCTCGTTACACCCCATGCGAATTATCTTGACAGGGGTAGTCAACCCATGGTATAATCCTATCATGAACTTAGAAGCCAGCCTAGGAAGCGAAAACCCCGACGCACCGCTCATTCGTAAGTGCGGGTGGGCGCAGTGCTCCAACACCTTTTCGGCTCGGGGTTCCAGCCGACTACCTGGAAGCGTGGCGGGATGTGCTTGCTTAGTTACAAATTCATTACGATTTCGCTTGACAAAATGAACTTCTGTGATATAATGCCACCCATGTCGAAATACAAACGATACACCGCAGTCACAAGTACGCCCTGGCAATCACCAGACCCGTATGCAGACATCGTTCAAGATGAGGCGGACGGTTGGGCTGCCGAAACGGCGGAGCGAAAGCGGTTGGTACTTGCCGACCCGCTTTCCGACTCCGCTTTCACGGACTTCCTCTGCGATGGCTGCGGCTTCGCCATCCTGGGGGTTTATGCCAGCATCGGCGGGAACTGGGTACCGTTCGTTCCAGCTAAGGTGTATCACATGGCCTGTGTGCCGAAGGTTCCATGTTCGGAGCCTAAGTCTGAGCCCGGGCTCACTGTTGATGAAATTGGGGAGCAACGGGCTCACGGCATTTCGTGGGAGGAATGGGTCGCCGAGACGGGGTACCCGTTCCCAGCGCGGGAGAGTCGGACGCGGCAGGTTGTCATCTATTCCCCATGTCAGATACTACTACTCAAGGAGGAAGATATGTCAGTCAAAAGTCAGAACGTGTATAAGGTGACTCTCAGCAATGAATACACTTGGACGGTGCTCGCCGAGTCAGTCGGTCAGGCATACACCAAAGCAAAGGCAAAGGTGCTGGTAGAGGACGCGCACTATACCGAAAAGCTGGAGATTCAGTCAGTCGTGTTCTTGGGCGAGGTGGACGCATGAACATCTACAAGGTGACATTCCGTCCGTATGCGACGGTGAGATACGCCGTCGCCGAGAGCACGCTTCAGGCGGCGTCGGACGCTTCGCGGGCGCTACGCAAAATTCAGGCGGATGCCGAATTTACCGACATCCGAATTCAGTCAATTGAGTACATCGGTGAGGCGCTACCGAATAGTGAGGTGTCGTCGTGAACGAGAAATCAGGTGAGAGACTGACTGAGAAGCCGAGAATCCTGGAGGCTCCGTACAATCTGGACGCTCAAGCGGAAGTCCTAGATGCCCATCTGAAAGTTGCGACAGGGCTCTGGGGATACGCGGCTACGGTCTCAAAACCTTGCCCGCCCAAGGTTGGGTTGATTGAACGCTTCGTTCGGTGGCTCCTGGCGGAACGTGAGTTGTCACCGCCCCTGGACCCTATCGATATCCAGATGCAGATTAACTACGAGGTGTGGTCGGGGCTCCGCTGCTGGCGTTGTGGTGAGCGGTACGATGGGTTTTTGGATTGTGTATGCAGCCGGGCGCATCTCCCGGCACGGAGGCAACCATGAGCGGAGCAGACCGCAGGGCTCGAACGTGGAAGCGACTCAGGACGCTGTTGCTATCGACGCGGAAGCGTATCGCATTCGCGAATCGGGCAGGACGCAAATGATTGTCATCGGTCTCGGATTTCTTATGATTGTACTTTTGGTGATGGGTGCGATAAATCCAAATCGACGGAGGTAGTCATGGCACAATGGTCAAAAGCAGCACACGAGCAGAGGGTGAAAGAGCGGATTGATAAAGGCGAGGCTCGGTTGGCGGGAATGCTAGCCCAGCGTGCGGAGATGTTCAAGCGGTTTCGTGACGCGGACTGGATAATTCGAGCTACGGCAGTGAATGAACCCAGTCGATTTCTTCCTGACAATCATCCTGACTCGGCGGTTCACTTCTACGTCAAGATGCCGGGAGCGCATCCGATGGCGGCTAAGACTTGGGCGCAGTTGGAGCGGCTGGTGACTGGTGTATGATTGGCGCGTTGGAGATGTTGGCGCTCTGGGTAATTGTGGTCTTGATTCTCGACCGAATTTTTGCTAGAATTCTCAAATAGGAGGAACACCATGAACGAGCGTGCGGTGTACAACTCGGAAGATGGGAAGTGGTACGGCGAGCACGAGACTCCGTGGGTCATTCGCAACCTGGGCGTCGGCGAGAAGGTGCACCCATTTCACAGCGCAGTAGCGGATACATACAATGAAGCGTTTGGAGTGCTGTTCAATCATCCGCTTGAAATTCCACAAATTCAGCGTTCTGTGCGCCGAGTGGAGCTTGCGTGAGACATCTGAACTATGGCAAGGCATTCACCTGGGCGGGCGCGGCTCTCGCGCTCGGGTCCTGCATCGGCTTCGCTTTCGCACGGGACTGGCGTCGGTCGGCATATTTTTTCTTTGCTTGCTGCATCACGATAGTTCAGGCACTATAGGAGCGGATAATGAAAACCATTCAAGTCGTCGTCACCGCAATGGAACAAAATGAGGCGCAGTCATGCGCTGGCTTAGAGCGGCTCGTGTACAAGAAACTGGTGGACGCGGGGATACCGATGAAGGGATTCTGGCGCGTGGCGCGCGGTCGGCTGGAGCAGCATGAGTATTCGCTGAACGGTTGCGTGGTCTACACCTGGACAGACGAAGAGGCAAAGTGAATCACATTTGGCGTGCTGTGGAAATTCTCGGTGGACTGACTCTGGTGTCTGTTGGCGGGAATCTCTGGCAATACTATTTGCGTTCGCAGGCGCTCGTGCAGCCGACGTTCCTACCGAAGCCAAAGCCCGCGCTGAAAACCCCCGAGGGTATCTGTAAAGACTGCCATGGGATATTTCAACCTGTGGGGATTGTAGCTCCGTTCTACGAACGTTGCAGCGGCTGTGGTGAGATTCGAGAACTGGTTGGCGACGAGTGGGTTTATCATTTTGCAGTGGCGGACAGTGACACCGCTGTGAAAGATTCTTACAAAATGGACTAATCGAGCCATGAGAGGTAGCGTGATGCGATGGCGTGGACCGATGTGCATAAGCAAGCGGGCAGAGTTAGACACGGTGATTGGACCCGATGTAGAATTTACCGCAGGCATACACATGGAGCAGCGGTTGTTGACTGAGGCTTTGGAAAATTGGCTGATGGAAGCCCAGGAGATTGGCGATGCACAACAAGCGGAGATTCGTAACAGTGAGCGGGGAACAGTACTCAGTGACGGAGCAGTCTGGTTATCTCAAGGCGGACATGAAAGGCCACTTCAGATGGACAAGTGTGTGGGCTGAGTGGTCTGAGACGGACGATGGTCTCAAGCAACGCATCAAACAAGCGAGGCAGGGAAGACAATGAAGATTGACGTTTATGGCACGGTGACACTTCGGCAAGGTGCGGGTCCGCTCGTTGAGGATTGGAGAGTCGAACGTGAGCCGGACGACCCGAAAGATGCGACTACGGAACAACTCCTGCTGGCATATGCAATTTCATGGGCAGAAGAGCGGTTCAACCAAGCGAAGCAGCAAGCTCAGACGGAAGTAGTGCGAAAGTGGATTCAAGCCGAGCGAGTGAAGCAGACTAAGGTGAACTGATGCGGTATATTCTGCGGCTTAACCCCAAGGCGTATAATCCCATCACTCGGGATATCGTAGCTTCAAGATTATGGGAAGTCGAACAGTGTGTGAGCCGAGACAGCGAGAAAGTTACTTGGCATTGTGCTGACATTCGAATCGACTCGGCTCCAATTCGAGAATTCTTTAAGCTCCCGAAACAGGGTGAGCCGCCATGGGAGAAGGTAGTCTACGGTATTTGCGTTCGCGGGCAGGACAACGTAGTGGAGATTCACACTGGGAGCGAACATGATTCAGGGAATTGAACGGACAATCAAGACGGATGTGAGCACGGCAACAGCGGCGTACAAGGGCTTGGGATTGACGGCGTCGTTCTTCTCGTTCTTCCAGGGGAGGGCCACGACTTTCGCCATTATTTTCACTGTTTGCGGACTCATTGGCTTCTTCAAGCACTATGACTTGACTTCCTATTCCTTATTCGTGGGCGCAATCTTCACTGGGGTGGTAGGACATAGCCTCAAGGAAGATTACTTCGAAATGCGACATCGACAGATTTCGCAGCAAGAGAAGCAAGGTCCACCTGCATAGGAGAATATCATGAAACGCGCACTGGCTTTCGTTTTAGCTCTGGCTCTGACTGTTCTCTCATTCGGCGTGCAGGCGAGCACCTTTCGCCCGCCTAGTGGTTTTGACGCCAAGATGTGGGACAGCACCTTGGCGTTGTACGGCACCATGGGCGACACAACTCATTTCTTGTGCACGACTGAAGTCATCGGACGGGCGGATGATGGCGCGTACATACTTTTGAGCGCGGGACATTGCGTACAAACCATACCCGCAGGGGTTCAGTTTTCTGTGTCTGATGATATTGGCAGTCCCCGGACAGATGTATCGATGTTGAAAGCCTACATGAAAGCCGACATTGACATGGCGATTTTTGCTTTGAAGACTACCAAGAAATATCAGGTAATGGAGTTGGGCGATAGCACTGATTTGCAAATTGGCGAGGAAGTGGTGAATCTCAACTTTGCGTTGGGTCTCGGCAAGCAATTGAGTCACGGCACGATTTCATCGGACATACTGCAACCCAGCGGCGCGTGCGACGATGATTGTAGTGGGTACTTTCTGATTCAGGCATACGGTGCGGGTGGGTCTTCTGGGTCTGCGGTTATTTCTGAGCGGACGCACAAACTTATTGGTTTGGTGATTTGGAGAGCACCCAACGATAACATCGGACTTGGAGTTGAACCAATTTCAAAGTTCGCGACGTTCATGGCGGAACCAAATCAACCGCATCCGGCACCGCCTGACGAGGATGACAACTAATGTTCGCTGTGCACGATAAAAACGAAACTTTGCAGCCGCCAGAAGGATTTCTTCTTCAGTACGTGAAGCCCGAAGGCGAATACATTCTGGTGGAGTATCGCCGACTCGATAGCCAGTCCGCATTTGGCGGCAGTTATTCGACTGTGTTAATTTACTTGAACAGCATGGGTCGTGAAGTGCTTCGCACAACGAACCAAACGGAATGGACACAACCACGAGCACCCGAGGTTTGGCGGCGTCCTGAAATTAGTCGGTGGTACCGCATCAAAGCTGGATTCTATCTTGCCCTAGAGGGCATCAAGGAGATGTTTCAATGAGCCAATCAGTGAAAAGTTCCAAAATCGAACGAACCTGCGATGGCTGCGGAGATGTGTTTGAGTACGAGTATGTCGGCATGGTGGAGCACCCGGAAATAATTCGAGAGATGGAGAATTGGACTTATCTCACCCGAGAGATTTGGAATGGACGGGACTGGGTCAAAATGGTTGCACATGCCAAGGGTGCGGAATGTGTCATGAAGGCCAACGTGAAAATGGACATCATGATTCAAGCCGAGTACGACCGACGAGCGAAAGCCGAAGAACAAACCGACGACATCAACTTGGCCGACTTGCGGCAGCCGCCCGAAGAACTTGTGAACTGAGAAATTGTAGGGTAGTTTCTCTAATCGGAGATGAGGGAAATGAGCAAATTCATTTTGCACGATAAAGAGGCTCGCTATGCGGTGCGTCGCGGCGTTGATTTCTTAGCCGACGTAGTGAAGATTACGGAAGGTCCTCGGGGACGTAATGTGATTCTTGGGCAACGCGCTTTGGGGCAATCCCCGAAGTGCACCCGCGACGGCGTGACTGTTTCAAATTACGCTGACCCATCAAATCCGGCTGAGCAGTTAGGTGCGGACCTTATCCGCGAGGCTGCTCAAAAAACCGATAACGCGGTTGGCGACGGCACGACGGCGGCTATCGTTCTTGCTCAGGCTATGATTCACATTGGCTTTGATCAAATTGACAATGGTGCGAATCCGATGGCAATGGAGCGCGGAATTCATAAAGCCACGGATGCGGTAGTAGAGCGGCTGCAATCCATGGCCGTGGAAGTTTCAGGACTCAAAATCCAGCAAGTTGCTACAGTCTCGGCGCACGGTGATGTAGTAATCGGTAAGCTCGTGGCTCATGCTGTTGAGATTGCGGGCAAAGACGGAATCGTGACAGCAGAGCCCTCGACGACTTCAAGCACTCAGGTGACTCAGGTTGCCGGGTTGGAACTTCCCAAATCTAGTTTGATCTCGACGGCATTTATCACGCATCCCGAAGAGATGAAAGCAGAACTTCCCGATTGCAGAGTGCTGCTGTGGGAAGGAGTCATCGGTTCAGCTAAGTCCCTCGTGCCGCTGCTGAACCAAGTTCACAAGACTTCGACGCCGTTGATTATTATCGCAGGCGGATACGAACAAGAGGCGTTGTCGGTTCTCATCAACAACAAATTGAAGTTGGCGCTCCCTTTGATTGCGGTGCGCATGGAGTCCTACGGCGAGAGTCGCAAGGAACTGATGCGGGACATCGCGGCGCTTACCGGTGGCAAGGCATACACGGAAGACATGGGTTTGAAAATAGACAAGATGTTCGATTCGAGCACTCCCGGCTATGTGAGAATTGAAGACTTGGGGCAAGCTCGCAAAGTCGTCACGAATATGTCGAAAACGCAAATCATCGAAGGAAAGGGCAATCAAGCCGAACTAGCGGGACGGGTTGACTACATTCGGAAATGCATGGACAATGCGTCGCCCGCCGAGCGGCGGCCACTACAGACTCGGCTCGCCGCGCTGCTTGGCGGCATCACCATCATCAAAGTAGGCGGCGTGACTGTCACGGAGATGGAAGAAACGAAAGACCGAGTGATTGATGCCATGTCTGCCGCAAAGGCTGCAGTAGAGTCTGGTGTTGTTGCTGGTGGCGGCACCGCATTGCTCCAGGCATCGGCGGTACTAGCGCATCTGAAGTTGTCGAAAGCCGAACAGGTGGGGCTTGAAGTGGTTCACTCGGCATGCAGAGCGGTGGTGGCGCAAATCGCGGAGAACGCGGGGCTCGACAGGCTCCAGATGATAGACCAATTGATGGCGACGCCCAATCTGGGATATAACGCGCTAACGGAACAATTTGAAAATCTCATCGAGTCGGGAATTATCGACCCAGTCAAAGTCGTAATCGAAAGTTTGAAAAACGCATCTGCCGTCGCCTGCAGCATCCTAACGATGGGCGCGGTTGTCGCCGAGGAGAGAATCGCCAATGTCTAAAACCTATTTGGAACCATCAAACGATTTCGTGCTGCTCGTAGACATGCCGCGCACTACGACTTTGGATGGAATTACCCTGCCAGACAACATGCAACAGCAGGAGATGGTGTTTGGGACAATTGTGGCGATAGGCCCTCTGGTTAATCGAGAGTACACAAAGCCTGAAGATCGTGTTTGCTATGGGCCATTTGCCGGGAAGACTGTCGCGATTGATGGTATTGAATTTCGGTTGATGAAGGAAGGGCAGATTGAAGGGCATCTGCGGGAGAAAGAGCAACATGAGTAACGAATTGAAAAATCGAATGGGATTGGCTGAGTTACAACTCTTGCCTGAGTACCAGTGCCTCACGGAGAAACAGAAATTGTTCTGTGCCACGTACTGCGAAGGTGGGCTCGTGGATGGGAACTACGACCCCGTAGCGGCTACAATGACGGCGTACAAATGCAGGACGGAAGAAATCGCCCGTATCATGTCGTACGCCCAGATGGGCAACATCCGCATCATCGCGGTGCTGAATCGGCATTTCAACGTCACGCCCACCGAGGCGTTCATGACTGTGCTCGACCGAGCTATTCGCAACAAGAATCTCACGAATGCTCAGATGGAAGTCCTGCGATTGAAGTGCATTCTGCTCGGGTACAAGAACGTCCCGCCGCAAGTTCATCAACTCGCCGTACCGCCTGAGATTGCGGAAGCGACGAAGGAGAAGAGAAAAGCAAATCGGAAGCCTCGCACCCCCGCGAAGCCTTCGAAATCCGATATGGTTAGAGAAGCTGAGAACGTCCGCTTTTAAGACTTTTCCCGCCATAGGTATGGACTTCCCATTCCATGTTGTCCAGGACTTTGCTCGTCCTGCGGGCGACTCGTGTGCTCCCAATGTTTACGCCATCAAGGGGGAGTCTGGAACCGGCTTCGAAAAAGCGGGGAACCTGGGCGAGTTCGAATGCGAAAATTGTCGGTGGTTCGATGCCGCTGCAGGAGCTTGCGACCAATCGGATATGAAGCTGATGTCCAAGCAGCCTCGGCTGGCAGATGGCCGTGTGGTTGTTGCCGACGAAGACTGCTGCACCTACATTCAGCGGATAGGAAAAACAGATCATGGCGACGATGAGTAAGGAAAAAGCGTTCCACGAAATGAAGATTAACCCGCCCGCAATTCTTGCGAAGACTGCGAAGAAATCTGGCGCGGCTCAAGCTAACCGCCAGCGGATTGCAATTGCCCTTTCGAAGGCAGGTCTCTCAAAACCTGGGAAGAAGTAACCCATGGCTGCTCTCATTTTCGGCCAAGGTGGTAGCGGCAACACCGCGATTGGCGCAAACAACTCGGTCGGAGCCACAGGGGCACCTGCACCGTCATTCGCCACTGAACTCGGCTTCATCGCCGCGTCTACTTTTTTGGTGGGCGTGAGTGCCAGCAACCCACTTCCCGTTACAGGAAATTTCACAGACGCCAGCATAGGCGTCATAGGCGTACTTGCGCCAACCCCAAATGCCGTTGCTCCGTGG
>Ga0187891_1003119_pt1 | contig 11888 bp, 10 predicted proteins | sample June2016WEW_21_4_FD_132990 | JGI IMG/M metagenome (GOLD analysis project Ga0187891, IMG submission 132990) | Peatland microbial communities from SPRUCE experiment site at the Marcell Experimental Forest, Minnesota, USA - June2016WEW_21_40 | ecosystem: Environmental > Terrestrial > Soil >... | reverse complement strand
TGGCCCGCTATCGGCCCGATGGGAACATCGAGTTCCTCGGCCGTGCCGACTACCAAGTGAAGATCCGCGGGTTTCGCATCGAACTGGGAGAAATCGAAGCCGCGCTTGCCCACCACCCGGCCGTGCGGGAGGCTGTGGTCCTGGCTCGGGAAGACGCGCCGGGCGAGAAGCAGTTGGTGGCCTATGTGGTCGCGGACTCCACGGCGGATGAGCTGCGTCGCTTTCTCAAAGACAAGCTGCCCGAGTACATGGTGCCGGCGGTCTTCGTGCTGCTCGCGGCCTTGCCGGTGACGCCCAACGGGAAGGTGGACCGCCGGGCACTGCCGGCGCCGAATCGATCCAGACCGGAGTTGGAGAAAACTTTCGTCGCGCCCCGCGATGACCTGGAACTCCAACTCGCGCACATCTGGGAGGAGGTTCTGGGCATTCGACCGGTCGGGGTGAGAGACAACTTTTTTGAGCTGGGAGGACACTCGCTGCTGGCGGTACGTCTGTTCGCCCTCATCGAGAAACGGCTGGGTAAAAAACTTCCGCTGACGACCGTCTTTCAGGGAGCAACGGTTGCGCATCTCGCCGGTGTTCTCCGTCAGCAGGCCACGCCCGGCCCGCAGTCCTCGTTGGTGGCCATTCAACCCGGGGGCAGCAAACGGCCGCTCTTCCTGGTGCATCCGGCTGGCGGACACGTTTTTCCCTACGTTCGTCTGGCGCAGCTTCTGGGTCCCGATCAACCCTGCTATGGGCTGCAAGCCAGGGGGCTGGAAAACGGACAAGCCCCCCACCCGCGCATCGAAGACATGGCGGCCCATTACATCCAAGCCCTGCAGACCGTGCAGCCGACGGGTCCGTACCTTCTGGGAGGATGGTCCATGGGAGGCGTGGTCGCCTTCGAGATGGCGCAGCAACTTCACGCGCAAGGTCAGCGGGTGGCGTTGCTCGCCTTACTGGATGGTCGGATTCCCACTCCCCATGAGACGTTTCCGGAGGAAGATTCTGAAGCCATCTTGTTGGTCGAACGTTACTTCGGTATTTCGTTTGGTCCGATGGAGTCCCTGGCGGAGCTTGCCAAAGACGAACAGTTGGCCTTTATACTGGAACAGGCGAAGAGCGCCGGCTTGGTACCCGCGGAGCTTGATGTTTCCCAGGCTCGCCGTTTTGTCGAACTCCTCAGGAACGACCTGCGCGCGACGCAGAACTACGGACTGCATCTCTACCCGGGTCGAATCACCTTCTTCAAGGCGAGTGAAACGCTGGCGGGCACATCTCCGGACCCGACGTTGGGCTGGAGCGAATGGGCCAGTGGCGGAGTGGAGGTCCACGTCGTTCCGGGCAATCACGCCAATCTGATGTACGAGCCTCACGTTGAAGTCCTGGCTGAGGAACTGACGGCTTGCCTCAACCAGGCGCAATCCGCGGAGGCGGTAGAAAATGGCGCAACAGGAAAGATCGATCAATGACCACCACAATCGCCCTTGACCCCTGGATTGCCTGCCGCAAACCGAACCCACAGGCCCGCCTCCGTCTGTTCTGCTTCCCGTACGCAGGAACCGGTGCCTCGATTTTTCGCACCTGGTCGGACAGCTTGCCAGCGGATGTTGAGGTCTGCCCGGTTCAGTTCCCCGGCCGGGGAACTCGGCTGATGGAGACTCCGTTCACTCAGCTCTCGCCGCTTGTCCAGGCCCTCGCCCAAACCCTGCTTCCACTCCTGGACAAGCCGTTTGCCTTCTTCGGTCACAGCCTGGGAGCATTGGTGGGCTTTGAACTCGCCCGTCGGCTCCAGCGACAGGCTGGTGTTCAGCCGGTTCACCTGTTTGTCTCGGCGGATCGCGCGCCGCAGATCCCTCCTCGAGACCGGCCGATCCATGCCCTGCCCGAAAGGGAATTCCTAGGCGAATTGCGTCGCCTGAATGGCATTCCCGGAAAAGTGTTGGAAGAGGCCGACCTCATGCAGATCATGCTTCCCGTCCTGCGGGCGGATCTCGCCGTTTACGAAACTTACGTGTACTCATCCGAGCCTCCTCTCAACTGCCCCATCTCCATCTTTGGTGGCCTGCAGGATCATAGGGTGAGTCGTGGCGATCTCGAAGCCTGGCGTGATCAAACGAGTGTTTCCTTCTCGCTGCGGAGGTTTCCCGGTGACCACTTCTTCTTGAACACAACTCAGCCGCTCCTTCTTCAGGTGCTCTCCCAAGAACTGCGCGGAGACGGGTGAGAACCACCACATGAAAGCCGCACCCATCACCTCTCCTGTTCCTCCCTGGCGCTCTCCACCAGAAACTTTAGTGTTGGGTTGCGATGAGGTTCATGTCTGGCGAGCGACCTTGGACCAGACCCCGTCACAGATTCAGAGCTTCCTCCACAACCTTGCGGCGGATGAACAGGCGAGGGCTGAGCGGTTTTATTTTGAGAGAGACCGCGAGCACTTTATCGTCGCTCGTGGAGTGCTCCGGGCCATCCTCGGCGGCTACTTGAATCGAGTGCCCGAATGCCTGTCCTTTTGCTACAGCTCTCACGGAAAGCCTGCCCTTGCCGGAGAATCTGACGGGGATGCGATCCGCTTTAACGTGGCCCACTCCCATGGAGTCGCCCTCTACGCGGTCACTCGTGGGCGGGAGGTGGGCATCGACCTCGAGCGCATCCGTTTCGATCTGGCAGTCGCGAAGATCGCCGAGCGGTTTTTCTCACGACAGGAGGTTGCGATGCTTCGGACACTCCCAACCGAGGTGCAGCGTCAGGCGTTCTTTCGCTGTTGGACGCGCAAGGAGGCCTACATCAAGGCCCGGGGCGAAGGACTTTCACTGCCCTTGGACCAGTGTGACGTGTCGCTGGCTCCCCTGGAACCGGCCGCAGTACTCGGCACTCAACGATATCCATCCGAAGCCTCCCGTTGGTCTCTTCAGGAACTTACCCCCGCCCCCGGCTATGTAGCCGCTCTTGCCGTGGAAGGACACGGCTGGCGTCTTACCTGTTGGCAATGGCCGGACCCGAGGCCACAATCAGTCTGAATGTTGCGACTCATTTTTTTGCCGAGCCCATCTCTCGCTGAGCCGTTTGACGACCAAATAGGTGAGCAACGTAACGGGGGTAGCCATGATGATCGAGCCAACGCACATGGCGGCGTAAACATCCCAACCCTTTTGCAAAACGTGCCACAGTCGTGCCTGATCCAACATCAGCGGATGCTGCACGGGGAGAATCAACTTCCCCAATCGATATTCAGCCAGCCACATGAAAGGCAATAGCGGGGTATAGAGAATCGCCGCCGTCGCCCCGGCGACAGCGGCTATCACGTTCCTCTTCAGCAGCCACGCCACCACGGTCGCCACGATTATTGGGGATGGATTCAGCGGCAGGAAACTGGCAAAGATGCCGATGGAGAAGCCCGCCGCGATTTGGTCCGGTCGGGCATCGAGGTGCGACAGCTTTTGCCAAATCTCTCGGGCTCGTTGTTTCAGGTTGATTCTGGTCATGGCTCAGAGCGCGTGGCCGGCATGCGCCACATCACTGGAGATCTGACCGTCACGCAAGCGAATCAACCGCCGCGCCCGCTCCATGACTTGAGGATCATGGGTGGCATAAACGAAAGTCGTGCCATGAGCTCGATTGAGTTGTTCCATCACTTCGAGGAGAGCGGTCGCCGTCACCGAGTCGAGATTCGCCGTGGGCTCGTCAGCCAGGATCAGCGCCGGCTCGGTGACCATGGCTCGCGCCACCGCCACCCGCTGCTGTTGCCCGCCCGACAACTCTCCCGGACGACGATGTTCAAGGTTGGCAAGACCGATTTCTGAGAACAGCTTTTGCACTCTTTCTTTACGCTGCTCCACCTGAACGCCCTGCAGGAGCAAGGTAAATTCAGCGTTTTCCAGTGCGGTCAGGACCGGCAGCAGGTTGTACGCTTGGAAGACGAAGCCGAGGCGGCGCAGCCGCAGACGAGCCAGCTCCCCTGAGGATAAGAGTTGAAGGTTCTTCCCTTCCACCAACACCTCTCCGGCATCGGCTCGGTCGAGTACGCCGATGATGTTAAGCAACGTGGTCTTGCCGGAGCCGGACGGGCCGGCAATCGCGAGAAATTCTCCGGGAGCTACCCGCAGACTGATCCCGCGCAGTGCCGGAACCTCGATTGGCCCCGTGCGGTAGGTCCTCTTCACGTCCTTCAGTTCCACTGCCCACTCAGTCATATCGCCCACCAAATCGTGCTAAAACACCCTCAATGCGCCGGGCAGCTCGGTTCGCGCCGCCTTGAGCGCCGGATAGAAGGAGATGACGGTCGCTGTCAGAAACACAATGCCGACGGACGAAGCGATTCGCGTCAGGCTCAAGTGCGAGTAGATGATCGGGTCAAAAACGAGAGCGGTGGGGAGGCTGCTTTTGAAGAACCAGCGCAGATCCAACCCGGCGGTGGCGAAATAATGCTGGGCGCTCAACCCCAGCACGAGACCCAGAGCGAGGCTGATCGCTGTGAGCGCCAACGACTCGCCAATGACCATGACGGCAAGCTGCACAGGCCGTAGGCCCAGAGCCGAACAGAGACCGAATTCATAACGGCGCCCGATTACTCGCATGAGAATCGTGTTGAGTATTCCCAACCCGACCATCGCGAGTACCACACCGTTCATGACATAGTTAAAGGCCTCGTCCAACACGAAGAGCTGAGCCACAGTCGGCATGGATTCCCGCCAAGGGAGAATTTCAACCGGAACCCCCGTCAACTGCTTCCGCAAGCCCCGGGCCACCATCAGCGAGTCACCCTCCCGTTCCAGGAGGACCGCGACCTGAGTGACCCGGTCGGGCACTCCGAGCAGTGCTTGGGCCTCGGGCAACGGCAACTGGATGATGCGGGCATCGATCGCTTGGATACCCGTGCTAAAGATCCCGCTCACCCGCAGCAGAGTGCTCTGCATTTCTCCTTCACCGGCCTCCGTCGCTTCCGTGTCGGGCGGTTGCACCGCCTGAATCATGAGCACGACTTTGGACCCGATCTTCACCTTGAGCTTGCGGGCCAACTCCGAGCCAATGACAACGCCCGATTGTTGGTCGTCATTGAGATAGTTCCCCTCGACGATCCGCTGGGGAATCAGGGATACCGTCCGCTCCTCTTTGGGGATGACCCCCATCATGCTCACGCCACTGGCGTTGGCTGCGGAACTCAGCAGTCCAGAGGCCAGCAGCCGGGGACTCATGCCTCGCAGAACATGCTTCAGGGACTCGGTATGGAAGAACTCCCCGATCGTGGACACGACCCGGGCCGGCAGCAACAGCTCCACAGAGGCGCTGTCTTGATACCCCTGTGCCTGGATGACGACGTGCCCGGTGCCGAATCTCACCGCGTTACGAACCATTTGCTCCTGGCTGCCATCCAGCAAGCCCAAAGAAACCAGCAGCAAGGTCAGACCCAAACCCAAGGCCAGCGCCGTCAGCAGGGTCCCGCGGGGATTGCGCCAGAGATTGCGCCACCCGATTTTCACCAGCAGGAGAACACCCATCATCGCTAAACCTTTCGCAGCGCCTCCGCCGGCCGAAAGCGAGCCGCCCGCAACGCGGGATAGAGGGCCGACACCAGAGCCGTCACGGCCAGCCCCAGAGCGGCCTGAGCGTAGGCAGTGAAATCCTGCCGACCGTACCAGACGGGGCCCACCACGACTCCGGCCAGAGACACCGAGCCTCGATGGCCAGCCAGGTTTAGACCATGAACCTGCAAATACCAGAGGAGTGGAGACCCAAGCGCTCCTCCCAAAACCAGACTGGCTACCGCCAAACTTGCCGCCTCCGCCACAATGAGACCAACCACCTGAACCGGACGCATTCCCACAGCCATCAGCATGCCGAGCTCACGCGTGCGCTCGACGATCGCCATGAGCATGGTATTGACGATGCCCATGACTGCCAATAGGAAAAAGATGAAAAAGAGAATAAAAGTAACACGACGATTGAACTGCACGTAGTCGCCCAGCTCCGGCGCCAGCTCCGGCCAAGCCCTCACTCGAACCGGAAAGGTTTTACTCAGTTGCACCTCAAGTGCCGCCGCCGCCGTCGTGGCCGCGGTGAGGTCATCATCATGGAGCTTGATCCCAACTTCATGGATCCTTCCCGGTGACAAGCGCAACAGCTCCTGCAGAGAAGCGAGAGACATGAGCACCAGACCCCGGTCCATGGCGTCAAGCCCCGTGTGAAACATCCCGACTACCGTGTACAGGTCATTTCCCGTCGAACCATCGGCCGCCGGCGCCAATAGGACGATTTCCGACCCCACCTCGACGCCAATCGTGGTGGCGAGTTTATCTCCTATCACGATACCTTTGGGCATCCGTCCGGTCAGGTAGCTCCCTTTTACCATCCGAGTTTGCAGCACCGTAATCTTCTGTTCCTGATCGGGGACGACGCCGAGGAGTTGGGCCCCAGCGGATTGATGGGTCGCGCTGACCAAGCCGTAGCCGTACACCCGGGGACTCGCAGCCTGAACCCGGGGGTCGGCGGCGCTGGCGGCAACCAGCGCGCTGACGTCTGTCCCGCTTCGCCCTCCCAAGGTCTGGTTAATGGGGCGATCCGGGTAGTAACCCGGAGCGTGCACCTCAACATCCGAGAGAACAAGGCCCGTGCCGCTCGCGATCATCTGCTGCCTCAGCCCGGCCATCAGGCACGCAACGAACAGCAGCATGGCGTACCCCAAGCCGATCGCCGTCATGGCGATCAGCGTCCGCCGGGGATTACGCCAGAGATTGCGCCACGCGAGCCGCAGCAGCCGTCCGCTCATTGCTTCAGTTTCCTCAGGGAAAAAATCTCCGGGCTAATCGGCTCGTCGAAGATGATCTTTTCGTACGTGATCGTCGTCTGTTCAACCGCCTTCTTACCGGCCTCGTCCATGGATTGCATGACCAGACGCGTCGGAATGAGCCGCCCGCTCACGGTTTTGTACTCGGAAAAGGTTAGTTCCCGGACCAGCTTCCCATCCTCGTCATAGTACCGTTGCCAGACGGGCATCCGGTCGGCTTGGCGGATCTCCAAAGTAATTTTCCCCCACACCACCACCGCCGCCGGCTTGGGTGTCAGGGTATATTCAGAGACCGCGACCCCATCCCGCTGTCCTTCAAAAGAGGTCGCAATCACATAATCGTCGGTGAGGCGACTCTGTTTCACCAGGTCATTGAGGGTGAAGTTACTGCCCATCCATGAGCTCATCATCATCGAAGCCCGAATCTTCACCGTGCGGTTCGCTTTCGGCAGATAGTACCAGATCTTGTTGCCCACTTTGAGGATAGCCGTGCCCGCATCTTCCTGCGGACTGCGAATGCGGAGGAGGAGGTTCGACTCGTCGAGCGACCAGAACTGCATCGAGATCTTCCGTTGCAGGTCTTCCTTGGTGATCTGCATTTCCACCGTGGCGGTGCTCGATTGGCTGATAAACAGCCGAGCCACTCGGTCCACGATCTCCCGCGCCCGTTGATCGTCCGCGGCCCGAGAGACTTGTCCCAAGCTCAGCCATGTCAGCCCCAGGCAGATCGCAACGCTTGCTTTTTTCCATCGCATAATCAGACAGAATATCTGGCCGGGGCGAGAAAAGCAAGCAAAGCTTGCCATACGGGTGCGCAACATATAAGTCAGAATCACGCACGACTAACCTCCCAGTAATCCTCGAACTGACCGCCAAGCCGACAGCAGCGGAGGGCCACGATGGCATTGGCTCCTCGCAGGCTCCAGAACATGCTGGACCGTTTGAGCTGCGACGCGATCACTGTTTTGCACCCCGCCTCGATCACCCCCGAGCCCACAAACAGGTGCTGGCGTCCAAACTCCGGATAGCGCATGCGCTCTGGGAGAAGCAGGTCGAGGACCTCGCCTGGCTCTACTGCCGCCGCGAAAGGGTCGAGCGGGCGCAAGAAGGCCTGAAGCGGCGCGCCTTGCAGGCGGTCGAGGACTGGCAACACCGCCGCCAGCAGGAGATGGCTCGTGTCACCTTCGACGCCTCCCAGCACGAGATGCTTGATGTCGATCTGCCGGAGTCTACAGATCGAGGGGTGACGCTGAGAAAGATCCTTTGTTTTCTCGAACTCGTACGGGAGGAGATAAAACAGCGCACCTTCCGGCCCCGCCAGTATACCGCACTGGAATCTCTTTACAGAGGTATGATGGGGTGGCGACGCGCGCGACTCCCTGGCACGCAGGAGAGTTACTCCCCGCATCCGCGAGCCGAACCAAGGGCGGACCGTACTCAGCCTGCGGCTCACTGGCCGAATCCTTATAAGGACAGCAAATCCGATTTCGGCGTGAGCTTCCCGGATTTTCCGGGCTGCGTGACGGCCGGGAAGACGCTTGAAGAGGCGCGGCGCATGGCGGCGGAAGCTTTGGCATTGCATATCGGGGGGATGGCTGAGGACGGCGAGGCAATTCCGCCGCCGTCAACGATTGACGATGTAGCGGCCGATCCCGCCATGAGGGGCGCTGTAGCGTTTCTGGTGAGCGCCGATCTTGAGAAGACGGTGCGGGTGAACATCACCGCGCGAGAAAGCCAGATCGACGCCATTGACCGCAGGGCCGGGGAGGCGGGGATGACGCGCTCCGCCTATATGGTGCAGTCAGCTCTCGGGCGCGATCTGAACAAAAAGGCCCGACCGTCCGGGGCAGGGTCAGGGAGTAAGTAAGAGTGTAACGCCGGCAGCAGCACACGATCGATGGCCAGAGTGCGATTCGGCCTGAAGGTTGCGCTCAGGTCTCCCGTCAAGGTGCACTCTCGACCACTGCCACCCCTCGGCGCGTTTGACCAGGCCGGCCCTCACTGGGCCGAGGTGAATCTGTAGCACTATTGGCTAACTTCATCGCGCGGCGCGAAGAAGAGCAGATCCTTCGCTGCGCTCAGGGCAGGCTCTGCGGCTCTTCCAGCGACGCGGGTTCTTGCCGCGTCGCAAACAGGACAATCCGCTCTAGGCTTGGCCCCGCGCCGAATACGGTTCCCGAGAACATCCAGGCCGCGCCGTCAAGACCACGGCGCGGTGGAAGAACCGCAAGGCTGGAGAGCGAGCCTTGCGCTACATTTTTCTAACGACGCGGGCTCTTGCCGCGTCGCAAACAGGACAATCCGCTTTAGGCTTGGCCGTGCGCCGAATACGGTTTCCGAGAACGTGCAGGCCGCGCCGTCAAAGCCACGGCGCAGTGGAAAAGCCGCAAGACTGGAGAGCGAGCCTTGCGCTACATTGCTTCAGCCGCTCTTCGATGATTCAATGACCCAATGAATCAATGAGTCAATTGAAGAACCCCTGGGCTACGCCTGTGAATATATTTCTCTTGACAACGCCCCGCCCCTGTGATAGCCTATTAATGTGTATAGCCTGACCCGCGGGGAAGTCCTTTCCTCGTTAAACCTACACCCCGCCCCAGGAGGAACCATGGCCTTACGCAAATCACCCGAACTTACGCCCGCGTTGCTCGCCGCCGCGCGCCAGAATGCCCAGCATTCCACCGGACCGCGCAGCCCCGCCGCCAAGCAGAATTCCAAGCTCAATGCCTTGAGACGGTATGTGGTAGGAGGTAGGAGGTAGGAGGTAGGTGGGGGAAGAGCAGGGGCCAAGTCTCAGGTGCCAGGCGCATCGCTGAATCCTGAAGTCTGAATTGTGAATTATCGATTGTGAGTTGCCTTCTTACTTCTCGCCACTGCCGACTGCCTTCTGGTTACTGCCGACTGCCTACTGAATTTGAGGGGAGTTCGATTTGGCGCGAGTCTCGGCCAGTACCGCATTCTACGACAAGATGTCGCCATGGCGGGGAAAGAAGAAACCCTGGTAACTTTAAAAATGAAGGAACGACGCGGGAATGTTGTTGAAAACAAAGGACCGGGTTTGGAGGCCGGGGAACGAAGCTGGAGTGTCGCTGATAGCAAAGGAGATACGCGTTGAAAGCGGGAATGTTGCTGAAAAGAAAGGTGGTTAGGGTCTGGTAGGTGGTATGTGGTAGGTGGTATGTAGGGGAAGAGCCGCAGCACCTTCGACTGTTGACTCTCGTGGCAGGTGGGGAAAGAGCAGGGGCTAGGTGCTCGGGCCGGGGCAAGGCTGAATTTTGAATTATGGATTGTGAGTCGCCTTGTTACTTCTGACCCGCGCCGACTGCCTACTGCTTACTGCCGACTGCCTACTGAATTTGAGGGGAGTTCGAGTTGGCGGGACTCTCGGCCAGTACCGGAGTCTACGACAAGATGTCACCATGACGGGGGAAAGAAGAAACTCTAGTAAAGTCAAAAATGAAGGAACTATGCGGGAATGTTATTGAAAACAAAGGATCGCGTTTGGAGAACCGGGAGCAGAGCCGGAACATTGTTGAAAACAAATGTAGTTACGCGCAAAATGCGGGAATGTTATTGAAAAGAAAGGGTGTTAGTGTTCTGGTAGGTCGTAGGCGGTAGGTGGGGGAAGAACAGTGGCTACGTTTCAGGCCACGAGCAAGTGGCTGAGTACTCTACCCGTATCCGATGATGGACGCTCTCTACGATGACAGTGTGTGAACGAAGCCGGATGGGCTTGGCTGATGTTTAACCTTCGCGATGGGGTCGAAGAGTTCGCTAGCAGCGAAAGTCGAGAGACGAGTCGTGGCGGGGGCGAGGAACTACACGCCAAAGCACGCTCATCTTTCGGCTGCTCCGTCGATGCGTTACACTGTACGTCACGCCATCGAAATGACCGCGAAACCAAAGGAAGCATTGAAAGAAACGGGAAGCCTGAGGTATTTCTTCTAAGAGCGACCGGGTGGGGAAACTGCTTACTCATGGAGGCATCGGCTGCGATGACGCGACGCGCGTGGCTGGTTTCGGCTGGGGGGCTGCTCGCCGGGACAATGAGGATATCCGCCCAGACCCTTCTTTCCACGCGGGGGGATTTTCTGAACTGGTCAAATGAGGAGGTGCGATACTGGTTCTTTAGCGCCCGCGATGGCCTGGAGCGCTTTCGTCACCTCGCTTACGCGCATCCGGACGTCTGCGCATTGCAGGAGATCGCGCGGTCTGCCACGGGCTTGCCCGTTTACGTGATGCGTCTGGGCCAGGGCCGGAAGCAAGTCACCATCCTCTCGGGCATGCACGGCTGCGAGCCGAGCGGACCGCGCGGCTTGCTGGCCTACCTCGACGCGCTGCTTAATACCACCGCCCCTTTCGGGATTTCCGTTGATAGGGAGAAAATACTAAAGGCCACCACGCTGCACCTAATTCCTCTTCTCAATCCCGGAGGCGCTCAGCGCTTCTCGCAACACTTCCCGGACTCCTGGCATGGCACCTGGATCCCCGACTGGACGGAGGCCAACAAGACAAAGTTCTTCGCCGAGGGCAACGAGCCTCTTCATTTTTTCTACGGCACCTATGTTAAGAAGCCTCCCATTCGTTTTACCCCGGACCAGATTGCCCGATGGGAAGCGACCGGGCATGTGCTCGGCTCCAGCCTCACCGACCAGGGACTCGACATGTGGTTCGATTGGGACGATACGCAGGGGGTGGAAACCCGCGCCATGAAAAATCTCCTGGAATCGCTCCGGCCCTATTGCGTCCTCGACTTTCATAACTTCATGTTTCCAACTGAAGTGTTTGCGCCGACGGCGTATTCCCAGGGCGGCTGGGCAGAGGAGGAACGGGCATTAGCCCTCTCCTTGCAGAAAACCTGGCGAAGGCGCAAGCTGCCTTTCCATGATCGGCCTTCGCGCCCTTATCCGAAGCCGGCGGAGAAATATTATGAGGACTACTGGTTTCACCAACTGGGCGCGCGCGCCTTGATCGTCGAGGTGAATGGAGGGATGCTGGCAACCGAGGGAGCGGAATACGAGCCCGTACCCGGGGAACGTGCCTTAACACGGCGAGAATCACTGGAGACCGTCGTTGCCGCCGCTGATACGCTGGTGAAGCAGATTGCCGTGTAGGCTTAGGA
>Ga0187891_1003116_pt1 | contig 11894 bp, 9 predicted proteins | sample June2016WEW_21_4_FD_132990 | JGI IMG/M metagenome (GOLD analysis project Ga0187891, IMG submission 132990) | Peatland microbial communities from SPRUCE experiment site at the Marcell Experimental Forest, Minnesota, USA - June2016WEW_21_40 | ecosystem: Environmental > Terrestrial > Soil > Wetlands... | reverse complement strand
TGACCAATCCCTATGGCGATGGAACCGCGGCTCAGACCATTGCGCGCGTGCTGGCCTCTGTTCCACTCGACGGCCTTCTCATCAAGCAGCCCGTACCGATTCCATCAATTTTCGAATCGGCCCAACTGGAACGCTCATGACCGCGCGTATTCCCCTCTCGGCGCCTGACATTACCGAGGCGGAGATCGCGGCAGTCACTGCCGTCCTGCGCACGCCGCACCTCAGCCAGGGATCGGAACTCGCGGCCTTTGAAGCGGATCTGGCCGCCTATCACGGCGTGGACCACGCGGTGGCCGTTAGTTCCGGCACCGCCGGCCTCCATCTGGCGTTGCTAACGCTTGGTGTTGGCGAGGGCGACGAGGTCATCCTTCCTTCCTTTACATTCGTGGCCGTGATCAACACAGTGCTCCAGGTGCGCGCTACGCCTGTCCTTGTCGAGATTGATCCCGTCACGCTCAATCTTGACCCCGCTGCCGTGGAGCACGCCATCTCTCCGCGCACGCGTGCCATTCTTGCAGTTCATACGTTCGGCATCCCCGCGCAGATGGACTCCCTCAAAGATATTGCAAATCGCCATCATTTGGCCCTGATTGAAGACGCATCCGAGGCCATCGGCGCGCACTTCGATGGGCGCATTGCCGGCAGCTTCGGCGATCTCGCTGTTTTCGGTTTCTACCCCAACAAGCAGATCACCACCGGCGAGGGCGGCGCGGTATTGGCCCGCGATCCAGGGCACGCCGCACGCCTGCGTCGGCTCAGAAATCAGGGCCGCGATTCAAGCCCCGATGCGAGCGTAGCCTGGCTCGACCACCTCGAGCCGGGCTACAACTATCGACTTTCGGAGTTGGCCTGCGCTCTTGGCCGCGTTCAGTTGCAGCGAATCGATGAGCTCCTTGCTCTCCGTCGTCAGGCCGCCGAGCGTTACGATGCCCTTCTCGCGGATATGCCTGGTCTCGAGCGTCCACCAATCTCGCTCCCCCGCCGCGAGCTCAGTTGGTTTGTCTATGTCGTCCGCCTGCCTGAAGGCGCCGACCGCGACCGCGTGCAGTCGACCCTCGCCCGTCAGGGCATCGCGACCGGCCGCTACTTCGCACCCATTCACCTGCAGCCTGCATGGCGCGCATCGAGCAGGACCGACGCAGGCAATTTCTCTCTCACCGAATCCATCGCCCGTCGTACACTGGCGCTGCCGTTCTTTAACCGAATCACCGCCGAACAGCAGCAGGACGTAGCACACGCGCTGCGGGATGCGATCACGAGCCTCGAGTGAACAGGCCGGCTCGGCCGTTAGTTTGAAGTGGAGACGTGCTGGGTTTTTGCCGACTTTTCGCGGCATGATTTCAGGTAGGCAATCAGATCCTTTAGCTCGCCCGGCTCAAGATCGTACCCGAAAGCCGGCATGACCTTGCTGCCGTAGACAATCTGCTGGCGCATTGCGGCCTTCGATTTCCTTCTTCCCACACCTGAAAGGTCGGGCCCCTTGTGCCCGCCGACGTTCCCGATGCTGTGGCAGTGCTGGCATCCGCTCACGCTAAACACCGAGGCGCCGCGCGCCCTCTGGCTGCGAGAGGATGCAAGTGCGAAGGAAGAAAAAGCCAGGACCAACACAGCGACGGACAGCAATACTCTCATTGACCGGTCCCGCCGCCATGCGCGTTGCCATCCGCCGTTATGTTGCTATGAATATGCCAAGGCACGCTCTCCGACGTGACCTCGGGATGCTTGCTGAGGAACTCCAATGCGTAGCTGTTCGCAGTCGGATCGTCCTTCTGATCGGCAAAAGCCACTGCTTCGCGCGCTGCATCCTCCTTCATCCCCAAGCGGCGATAGACAATCGAAAGAATGTAATGCGCAGCCAGGTCGTCGGGATCGATCGATTGCACGGTCTCGTACTCGGTCCGCGCCTCCTGATACTTGTGCTGCTGATAGAACGAGAAACCCAGTTCCCGGTGCGCGTCGCGTGAGCGCGGGAACTGCGTAATCACATCGAGCAGGTCGGCGATCGCAGCGTCAGGATGCCCTTGAATGCGCTCCACAAGGGCAAGATAGTACAGCGCGCGCGCATTGTGCGGTGCGAGTTGGAGAGCCTTCTCGAGATTGGCTCGCGAGTCATCGTAGCGCTGCCACGAGAAGTCGGCGATTGCGACGTTGGTATAGGCGTCGGCATAATCCGGGCGTAACTGAGCCACTTGCTCGAAGGCTCGCGCGCTCTCCGCGAATTGCTGCGCGTCCAGCAATCCAATGCCATAGTTATTCCACCGCATCCACACCGGATTGTCCGCGGGATCGGGCGGCGTTGCGGGATTGGAGCCCAGCGCCAGTGTCCGCGTGCGCGACGTCATCTCAACCTCCGGCAATTCGTAGTGCTTGCCCATGCCGAAGTCGATGAAGTGCTGGTTGAAGCGCCGATAATTGACCTTGGCGGTGATAGTGATCGGCCCCGACGCATTCTCCGGCACCTTGAACTGATAACGCACAATCTGTGAGCGGCCCGACTGAATGGTGTTGTTATAGGCGATTACCCGAGTGTCCCACACCTGGTGCAGATCGTTCAGCGTCCCGCGAACGTTTACCAGCCGATTCGTAAAGCTGTGTGCCGTGGGATCGAGAGAACCGTCCGGGCCTACCGCGCCAGAGTCCATCAGTGTGTTCCCGGCGGCATCCTTGGCCTGGAACTCAACCCAGCATTCGTAGAAATCGCGCTGTTCGGGAACGAGCGTATGGCCGATTCCCTTGTTCTGGATCACCACGGAAACAGTCAGAACATCCCCGGCGGCAATGTCGAAAGGCTCGGCTCCGAGGGGTGCAATCAGCTTGCCCCCATTGCGCTCGATTCCGAATAGATCGACGTTGAGAACCCCATTCTGAAGGAAGGCAATGGTCTTCTGAAGTTGCTCATCGTAACCGTAGTACTTCGACAGCACCGTATTCGCGCCCAGCCAGCGGTGCGACATGAGCTTGCCCATCTGCGATCCATAATCCGGCTGCTCGATATCTTCCTCAGCCATGTGGCAGGTCTGGCACGTGGAAACCTGCGGCTTTACATAGAACGGCAGCGGATTTTGCTTGCCGAAGGAAGCCTGCTGCCACTCGTCGTAGAGAAAGATCGCACGCTGCCACTTGTAGCCATTCAACATCCTAGGCAGAGCGGCCTTATGACAAGCGCCGCAAAACTCGCTGGTCCGGTAGAAATCCCTCATCACGGCCTTGGAGTGCCGATCGAGGTGGGCCAGGATGTCCTTATCGGAGACTTCACCGTAGATTGGCTTTCCGTCGGCATCCACCAGCACCGCGGGCACGCCTAGCACGTAGCTGCCGGTCCCGCGTGTATCCACCTTCTGGATTGAATGGCAGACTGAGCACGTAATCCCGTCTCCGTCGAACTTCCGATTCACAGGCGAGTTCTCAGTCATCGCGCCGGATGTCAGGGCAATTGGATTGTGGCAGCCTTCGCAGTGGCGCGCGTACTCAATCCCTTTTCCCTTCATCAACAGGTTGACGTTTTTGATGTACCACGGCGCGCGGAAAGAGTTCGCGTGCGCGCTCTGGCGCCATTGTGCATATGCCGCCTGATGGCAGTGGCCGCAGTACTTTGCTGTGGGAAAGCTCTGGGGATCGATGAACTCTCCCGTATCCGTGGTGGCGTTGGAAGGTAGAAATGGCTGATCCGCGCCAAAGCGAAAGTTGTAGTACGAGGAGACGCTCCGCGAATATTGCGAGTGCTGTGCCGCAGCGTCGTCGACTGCATAGGCAGGCGGCGTCCGCCACGCCATCAGACCACAGGCAATCGCGCTCATCAGCAGAACACTGCGGACAAGGCGCAGGATTCGATTGGCAAAACGACGGGGAAGCATCGCGCCCCCATTTTACGGATCGACGATCTACTCGGCATCCACCGAAAGGTTGAGGCCACGAAGGCGGCGGAAGCGGAAATCGGTCTCGCTGGAAGTATGGCCGCGCCCGTCTCCGGATGGAGCCCCGCCTCAACCGAAAGTTGGTTGTCCATTGCAGCGGCGGCCTGTCATCCTCCATCAGCTTCTTCCCTGATCGATCAGCGAGGTCACAGTGCGACGCAAATCCCTTCTGTTGTTAACTCTTCTTGTATCCTCACCATTCCTTCTGGCCCAGGAAGGATTCACTGGCCGCTGGGAGCAGCGTGCCAGCGCAACCCAGGCCCGACAGCCAGCTTGGCCGCCGCCTCTCATTACGACCTATGTGGGCCTCATCCAGGTGGCGCGAGCCGATTTCATCCGCCAGACCGCTCCAAACCACACGGAAACTTGGAACCTGGACGGCGGCAAAGGCCTCAACCTTATCCCGCTTGCCAATACGGAGCTGGTCGTCAATCTCCCGCCCTATCTCGTCCACAGTGTTCCCACGGTGATCAACGGCGCGGGCGATATGTCTTTCGTCTTGAAGTATCGCTACCTGAGCGGAAGCGCCAATCATGGGAATTACGACCTGAGTGCCTACCTCTCCTCAACAATTCCCACCGGCAGCTACAAGAACGGCGCCCTCGATGCAACAGTCTCTCCGAATGTGGGGGTCGGCAAGGGTATCGGGATCTTCGACGTGCAGAGCACCCTGGGTGCGAGCATGCCCGTTGCAGACACCGTGAAGCTGGGACGGACGATCCTTTGGAATACGGCACTCCAGGCGCACGTTGCGAAGTATTTCTGGCCCGAAGTCGAGTTCAACGCAACTTATTACAAAGGCGGGTCGAACGACGGCAAAATTCAGAACTTTGCCACTCCCGGATTATTGTTCGCTCGAAAGTTCCATCCCAAGGAGGCCGGGAGCCGGCTTGGATTCTGCGTGGGCGCAGGTGAGCAGATCGCGACCAGCCACTTTCACAGCTACAACCACGAAGTTGCCGTAACCACGCGACTGCTCTTCTAGTGAGCGGCACTCCCCGCCTGTGGCTCGCTCCCGGGCAGGATGCTGCTTCCCGTCCCCTCAGTAATCGTCACAATGCGATCCACTCCCGTCACGGTGAAGTGTTCCACCTTGCCGCTGGGCCAATGCACCTGGATGTCGTCGACCTTGGTCGCCTGCCCAAGTCCGAAGTGCGGCCTCGGGTCGTTAGTTGACGCGTAGCTTCCGCCGCTCAGCACATCCCCGCGCTGTTTCATTCCGTTGGCCGTAACATACACCGTGGCGCCCACCGCGTCGCGCGGGCTCTTCGGCCCGCCCACCAGCTTCAACTCCAGCCAATGGTTCTTGTCCGGGCTCACGTTGCGCAGAAGCACCGGGTGGCCATCTATCACATTGATCACCACGTCGAGCTTTCCGTCATTGAACAGATCGCCCACGGCCATTCCGCGCCCACCGATGACGTCGGCCAGCCCCGAACCTTCCACGGCCGGCACAACCTCGAATTTTTTGCCGCCGATGTTGTGAAAGAGCATGGGCCGCTGGGCCCAGCTTGTGCCCCACGGGTGCTGATCCACCTGCGGATAAACGTGCCCATCCGCCATCATCAGGTCCTTCCAGCCGTCGTTGTCGTAGTCGAGGAAGGCGTCGCCCCAGCCAAGAAACGGCACCGAAATCTCGGCGATTCCCATCTGGTAGCTCACATCCGTCATGTTCCCGTCGCCGTCGTTGCGGTAAAGCACCTTGTAGTCATCGGAGAAAGTCGTGTTGAAGATGCCAACCATGCCGTTGTTTTCAAAGTCGCCTGCCGCAATACCCATCGACGCGGTTTCTCGCCCGGCTTCGTTCAGCGCGTAGCCCGACGAGTAACTGTCGTCCTCAAACGTCCCGTCCCCTTTGTTGATATAGAGATAGTTTGGCGTGGAGTCGTTGGCTACCAGCAGATCCACCTTGCCATCGTTATTGATGTCCACAAAGATCGAGCTCAGCCCGTAGTAGCCTGGCGCGTCGGCCACTCCGGCCTTCTCGCTGACATCGGTAAACGTTCCGTCGCCATTGTTGTGGAACAGATGGTCCGGCTCGCCCTTCAGCCCCCTGGGCCCGCAGTTCACTTGCACGCCGCGGAAGGTGCAGAACGTATCCGCCACGCCATTCTCGCCGCCCGAGGGCAGATGGTCGCGGTCGAAATGAACGTATCCTGGCACAAACAAGTCCAGAAGCCCATCGCCGTCGTAATCGCCCCACGTGGCGCCAGTCGACCAATTCCCCAACTGCACGCCCGCCTTTTCCGCAACGTCAGTAAACGTTCCATCGTGATTGTTGTGGTACAGGCGGTTCTTGCCCCAGTTGGTCACGTAGATATCCGGCCATCCGTCGTTGTCGTAGTCCGCAATGGCCACGCCAAATCCCCAGCGGTCGTTGGTGACGCCGGCCTTGGCTGCCACGTCTGTAAAGGTCCCGTCGTGGTTGTTATGGAACAGCGCCGCGTGGGGCGGCGTCTCCTTGCCGTCGAGTGCATCGAAGGTCGAGCCGTTGACAACGTAAATGTCGAGCCAGCCGTCGTTGTCGTAGTCGATCAGGCCCACGCCCGATCCGTTGGTCTCGATAATGTATTTCTTCTCCTTCGTCCCCATCTTGTGGGTCCAATGCGTCAGCCCCGCCTTTTCCGAGACGTCCTCGAAGATCACCGGCCCGCTCGCCACAAAGCCGCCCGCGGTGATCGGCCGGTGCTGCTCGTCGAACTGGGCCGGACGCGGGGGTCCGCTACTCGTTCCGCCCGATGACGGCGCCTGTGCGGCCTCGGAGGTCGTTTGAGTCTGTTGCCTTGGGGGAGCAAGAGCAGAATTTGTGACTTGCGCGGAAATAAACCCGGGAGTCCCTGCCGCCAGCAGTCCGCAGAGAGTGGCCGTCCGCAATGACACAAACATGGCAGCAAGTATACCGGGCAAGATCAAAGGCAGTATCGACCGAAAGGTGGAGGGTGCCTTTGGACCCAGCCCGGCAAACAGTCATTTACAAACCACTTGCGAACGCTCGGGCTCCGTTCGTAACCCTTCCCTTCGCAGCCCTTTAACCCACCGCTATTGGTCGCCCACTTTATAGGGAATCCCAAACCGGCCAATCTGGATCAGCGCCTTTTCGCTCGGCGGCCAGATGCGCAAGCTCTCTACCCGGTTTGAGCCCGCGATCCTGTGCGCATCCGTGGTCCCCACTAGCGCTCCAGTCGCCGCCCGGTTGAAGTGAACGCTTAACGTATCTCCGCCGTCTTCCCGGCTCCATCCAAAGGCATACTCGCCCGGCTTCAGCGTAACGCCGCCGATCTCCACCGGCGCTTGCACGATCAGGTAGTGTGAGTACTTACCTTCCGCCGAATAGCCCGCCGTAATCAGCACCACCCCCGCAATGAAGCGCCCGTGCTCATCCACGATCCCCGACGCGGTGCGCATCTCCGTCTCGATGTGCTCGCTTTCCACCGGCGCCCGCGACGGCAGCACCGCCGCCAGCTCGGCCGGTGTGGCCTGTCGCCACACTGTCCTTTGCGCCGGCGATTCGAGCGCTAGCAACGACAGAAAAACTCCGCAAAAAACCGCGATTCCAAAAGTCTTCATCGTCATGATTTCGGCTTTCTCAATGATTCCAGCGGAACAATTCCCCGTTGGATCGCTGCTGTTGCCGCCTGCGTCCGGTCGGTCACGCCGAGTTTGCTTAGCAGACTGTTGATGTGCGTCTTTACCGTCGCCTCTGAAACCTCCAGCTCGGCTGCAATCTCCCGATTGCTCTTACCGAACACAATCTGCTCCAGCACATCGAACTCGCGCGGAGTCAGATCCTGCGCGCCCATGCGCTCGGCGAGCCTCTCGGCAATCGCCGGAGGTATATGTGACTTGCCTGCATGCACCGTTCGAATTGTGCTGACGAGATCCTCGCTGGTCATTCCCTTCAGCAGGTACGCCCGTGCGCCGGCCTTCAGCGCGCGGTAAATGTCTTCGTCGCCGTCGTAGGTAGTCAGCACGATGAACCGCGCCTGGGGCGTCTCCATGCGGATACGCTCGATGACGTCGACGCCGCTCATCTTTGGCATCCGCAGGTCGATCAGCGTGATATCCGGCTGGTGCTTACGAAACTGAGCGATTGCCTCAACTCCATCCGCAGCCTCGCCCACCACCTCCAGACCGCCTGCTACATTCAGCAGTGCCACCAGCCCCTCGCGAACCACGTTGTGGTCTTCGACAACCAGCACACGGATCGATTCCGTAGTCACTGCTTTACCTCCGCCTGTTCGCGCACATCACCTCGCGCCGGTACACTCAAACGTATCGTAGTCCCCGCACCCGGCGCGCTGCTCACTTCCAGCGCTGCGCCGATCGCTGCCGCGCGTTCTCTCATGCCGGTCAGGCCGAAGTGACCCGGCGAAGCCGCCGTGGTCCGCTCCAACGCGCCTCCCCGTCCATCGTCCCTGATCTCGAGCGCAACCGCCTCCGGTCCGTATTCCAACCGAACCGAGAGTTCACTGGCCTCGGCGTGTTTCTTCACATTATGAATCGCTTCCTGCGCGATGCGCGCTACCTCGCGCTCTGTTTCCGCCGGCAGCGGTCGATATGCTCCAAAAATGCTGAACCGGGCTGTCAACCCGTCGCCTCCGGCCGCTTCCGCCATGCGCCGCAGCTTCACCGGTAGTGTGATCTCGCCCGCATCCTGCGTACGCAGAGCCCAGATGGACTGTCTCGCGTCGGCCAGCCCGTGGCGCACATAATCGCGCGTCTGGTTCAGTTGATTGCCGGCATCTTCCATTTTTCGCTGGCGCAAAAGCTCCGCTAGAACCTCCAGTTGTACTGAAACGCCCACATATCCCTGGGCCAGCGTATCGTGAATCTCGCGCGCGATCCGGCTGCGCTCGCCCAGCACCGCCCTGAACTCGCGCTCGGCCACGTACAGCCTCCGCTTGAGCAGCAGCAACACCGTTCCCGCCAGCGCCGCAAGCAACAACGCGTAAAACCAGATCGTCTGATAGAAATGCGGCCGCAACTCGAAGCTGAGCGCCGCGCCGGTCGTGTTCCAAAGTCCATCGTTGTTCGCCGCTTGCACGCGGAACGTGTACCGCCCTGGGGGAATATTCGTGTAATAGGCAGTGCGCCGCGTTCCGGCGTCGGTCCAGCCGCGGTCAAATCCCTCGAGCATATAGCGGTAGCGCACCTTCTGCGGCGCCACAAAACTCAATCCGGCGTAGTCGAACTCAAAATGAACGCGACCGGCCGCAACTCTCAACCGAGAGTCCGCTCCACGCAGGATCTGCGTCACATCGTCCACCTGAAAGCGCTCCAAAGATACCGGAGGCGGAATCATGTTCACTGGAAAGTGCGCCGGGTCCACCTCGACCAGCCCCTTGGGCGTGGCAAACCACAGGCGCCCGTCGCGCGATCGCCACGCCGAAGGGTGACTGTTGTTCGCCGTCTCCGGGCTGTGCAGCCCATCGGCGGTCCCAAATTCCATCCAGTGCGAACAATTCCCCGCGGTTCCGGCGCCGTCCATCGCATTGCAGTCGCAGCGCGCAATGCCATCGCCCGTGGCAAACCAGAAATGACCCTCGCCATCGTTCAGAATGGCGTGAATCGTTGTCTCCCCAAGGCCGTTGCGCATTGCCTTGGAGAACTTGCTTCCATCCCACACGTCCCAACCGTGGTCTTGTGTTCCGATCAGCAGCGTCCCATCACCGCGAGGCAGCAGCGCAGTTATTACATTGCTCGAAAGTCCATTCGCAGTGGTGAAGTTGGTCACTGTGCTGCCGTGCAGTCGTGATAGCCCGGCCAGTGTCGCCACCCAAAGGTCGCCGCTCGTGTCCCGAGCCATGGCGCCCACCAGATCGCTTCCCAGCCCCCTGTCCCGTGTGTAGGTCTCCAGTCCCGCGCCGGAACCTGATCCGCCTAACCCGCTCTTCCCTGCCTCCCAGTGCGTCAGCCCGCGCCTTGTGCCGACCCAAAGTGACCCATCGGCGTCGATCAGCAATGAGCGCACAAAATCGTCAGGCAGCCCATCGGCTGAGGTGAAAGTGTCCACCTTGTTTCCTCGAATCCGGTTCAGCCCGTCCGGTGTGCCCACCCACAGGTCGCCATTCGGCGCCGCCGCCAGCGACAGAATCACATTGCTCGCAAGACCGTTATTCACTGAGAGACTGCGCACGGCGTGCAAGCCAGCCGTGGCTTCATCACGGCGAAGCGCGTTCAGGCCGTCCTCCTGCGTCCCGGCCCACAGCATTCCGCTGCTGTCTTCCACCACGGTGGTGATGCGGTCGGAGGTCAGCCCATCTCGTGTGTCGATCGTGAGGAAGCGCTGATCGCGCAGGACGTCCAACCCTCCGGTTTCGGTCCCTACCCACAGATTGCCCTCGCGGTCTTCCATCAACGCGAGGATCGACGCCGTCGCCAGTGGATCGGTGACAGGGAAACGCTCGACCTTGCCTTTCACCCACCGCACCAGCCCGCCGTTTGTGCCAATCCAGAGCGCCCCTTCACGGTCGGCAAAAACGGCTTGAATCCGGCCGCCCGGAAGCTCCCTGCCCACCTTCAAGTAGATCGAGACTCCTGCCAGGGCCTCTTTGAGCCGAACAGATCCCAAGGCGCTTCTGTTGCCCATAACTGAAGTGCCGTCTGGCATCTTCGCGCGGAATAAGTCCGCTCCCGGATACTCTCCCGGCGATGGCAGCGCGGTCCGCGGATACGCATCCACATTCCTCACCGCCTCGAACCGCTCTCCTGCCTGCTGCGCCGGTCCCTGCGCCGTCCACAGCCCGACCCTGCCATCCGGCTGTTCGACAAATGCAAGAATGCTGTCACTTGGCAACCCGTCATTCGTGGTGAACGTCCTGACCACCCCGTCCTTCCACCGCGCTAGTCCGGTGTTTGTCCCAATCCACAGCGCTCCGTCCGTCGTTGCCAGCAAACAGCGAACGTCGCTGCCCGGCAACGCCGGAGCGGAATTGCGGTCGTAGGTCTGGAATTCAACGCCGTCAAAACGCACCAGGCCGGCCTCTGTACCCAGCCAGAGAAACCCATCTTTCGTCTGTGCCAGTGCCTGGACGGTATTCTGCGGCAGGCCATTCTCCATGGCCCATGCTTGCCTGCCATAATTCGCGAGTGATGTGGCGGGTTCAAGCGCAGCACTCGCTGCTGCCCCGCCCAGAAGCAAGGCCGCGACCGCGCACCAAATGATTTTCGGGAGCAGCTTTGTGCTCGTCGCGGCCCGCAACCGATATTTGTCGCGGAGACTTGGCTGCTTGAAGCCCACCGCCATTCGGCTTACCGGCCGAAGTGCACGTAGCTCCGCCCAACATAGAGGCGGAAGCCGCCGGCTGAATCATCGGTCACATCTAAAGGGCGGGGCCGAGTCATGTCAGCGTCCTTTACCGAGTGAGCCGTAAGCACGTCCTTGCCGCCCAGATCGGTTACCACAAACCGATCGCCGTCCAGGAAGCCGAAGCCGTACGCGCCCGCAGGCAGGTGCTTCCCTCCAATGACGAGCGGAACCTCGGTAATTAAGTACCCCTCGTACTTCGCCGCCACTCCCGTCGAGTAACCGCTTGTGTCCACCAGGCTGGCCAGAACGTAATGGCCGTCGGCGAACTTTACGCCGCCTGAGTTGCGCAATTGCGCGGGTGCGTTCTGCCCGCAGTAGTACACAGTGGCCGGAAACAGCTTTTCAAGGTCGGCCGCCTTCAGCACAGTATTGACCCCGGACTGCGCTGCTACCCAGCCTGACGATCCCAGCGCGGCCATGATTGTCGCGCCCGCCAGAATTCGAGTCATCGCCTGCAAACGCATGATCTTCCTCCTGTTTCTCGCTGCCCTGGAGTATAGCGCATCCATGCAGGCTTGATCGATGACGAAAAACGATCGCGGATGCCTCGGCCTGAGGCGTCTGGAACCGTCAGCCAGACCGCGCGAGAATGTCTATTTCACGGTGAGCTGTGCCGTCACAGAGTGCGACAGGGATCGCGCCTCCGCTTTTAAAACTCTTTTCTCAATCGG
>Ga0187891_1003114_pt1 | contig 11895 bp, 10 predicted proteins | sample June2016WEW_21_4_FD_132990 | JGI IMG/M metagenome (GOLD analysis project Ga0187891, IMG submission 132990) | Peatland microbial communities from SPRUCE experiment site at the Marcell Experimental Forest, Minnesota, USA - June2016WEW_21_40 | ecosystem: Environmental > Terrestrial > Soil >... | reverse complement strand
TGCCCGATGGAGAGTGGATGCTTTCAGAAGCGGGGCCTGGCCTGACTTTGGTCACCCGCTTCCCGAAAGATCAAGTCTCCCGCTGCTTCGCGCGCTGGACCGGCAAAACAGAAAACTCGATGATCATGGGCATCTGGTCGGTCAAACGCTCTCTCGCGCCGGGCGAGAATCTCAAGCTCGAGGCGGATTACGGGGTCCGCAGAACGATCTCCTGAGTGTTCCGCGTCGTCGGGGAAAGACCAGGGCATTCTGCCGGTGGTAAGCGAGGCTCTGTGGGAAGAAACCCCTCACCGGGCTCGCTACTCTCGCCACCCTCTCCCCAAGGGAGAGGGCTGAATTCAATCATCGTTGACAGCCCTCTCCCTCGGGGAGAGGGTGTCCCGCAGCCGGCGTGGTCATCAGCCGGTGCGGGACGGGTGAGGGGTTGTTTCCCTGCGTGGCGCAGACGTGCCGCTCTTTGGCATGTCTGCGACCTGCCGACCTACGTGGCCATGAGCGAAAGGCGTTCATTGTGCCAGAGGTTCTCCAGGAAAGCATCCTTCCGCGCGCGGCGTGACTCGAATTCATCTCGCGATAGGAGTATAAAATTACCGTCCGTTTCCACCTCCCGGAATCGCAATACCGTGAACTCGAAAAGCGGCCAGGGCGGGAATTGCTGTCCCGCCAGGGCCGCCATTCAAGCGAATTGCTACTGGTTAGGTTCAAGGGCGATTTGCCCTAAAACTCCGGTGAATATCTCGCTATTCTGTAAGACAAGGAACGCCACGGAAGGGGTGAGTGCGGAGATGGAAGCGAGATCCACCATGTTCCCCGTGTCTACGTACAATCGAGCGAAGTTGGTGACGGGTGCGTCGCTCGTCGTGTCCGGGTATTGCGGGTATTGGATCGCAATGGCATTGTTCGCGGGGTCCGGCGTTATGAGCACCGTTCCGTCCGGAAGCCTGTAGTTGGCGCCGACTTGTTTCTGCGAGGGATTATCCACAAGCGCCAGTTCCTGATCGACTGTCCCGTCGGTATTCACCACCTGGCCCATAACGCCAAGCGTGGAACCGACCTGGACGATGAACCAGCCGCCAACTCCAACATGGTTGCTCCAGAAGCTTGCATCGGTGTTTGTGAATCCTTGGAGGGTGAGCGTGCCCAAAGGCGTGGCGGTTCCCGCCACCACGTCCAGGGTATACCAATGCAACGTCTGGTCCCCCGTACAGTAAACGACCACGTGTGACGCATCGGGCATCACAAGGGCCATAGGATCATTCAGGTCGGTTATTGTTATGACCGGTGGCTGGGGCTTTTGCGTGTTAGGACTGTCCTTCATGCACGAGGTCGTTCCGGCCTCCGGTTGCGTGGTGCAAAACACGCCGCCGCTGGTAAACACGGCGAACGTTCCCGTATTCGCACTGCCCAAAGCAATGCCATTCACCGGGATGGGTACGCCACCAACGATATCCAAGTTCCCTAAGTCGTACACGTAAACACCCGGGCCATCAACACCAGCAACTAGGAGGTAATTATTGACGTCGTCAACCGCAATCGAATTCGCCATCGGTATGCAAGGGATACTTCCGTCTCCTGTTCCGTCAGACTTGAAGAGCAACACGGACGCAAAAAATCCCTGCGCACTGCGCTCGCTATCCCCGGAGTAGTAATAGTATATCTCGCCAGTCGCCGCGCTCTGGACCGCAACATTCTGGCTACCTCTATAAAGAAGCCAGAGGGTATTGGATCTTACCCCGTCGGCACCCACGAACCAGAATTTGATGGGTCCTGGGACGTTGAAGTTTGCATCTATGTTGGTCAACATCGGGATCGTTGTTGTCGGCTGGGTCAGGGTCGTTACGACACTTTCTTGTCCCGCTATCTCAAGCGTGTACAACGCATCCCCCGTCATGCAACCGCTGCACGTCAGACTGTACCCTAGTATGAAACCATACTCGGAATAAATCTGATTCCATGGAAGCTCCGACGGAGTAACCGCGATCGTGATCGTCCGCAGGACGGTGATGGTCGCCGTGCCGGACTTTGTCGAATCTTGTTTTGAAGTCGCCGCGATCGTGACCTGGGCGGTGCTCGTTGCCGTAAGCCCGGTCACTTCCGCGGTGTCTTTGCCGATTGAAGCGACTGTCGCCACGGCGGTGTTGGATGATTTCCATGTGACCGTGGGGTCAAAGTCGCCCGTTCCCGCGACCGTCGCGGCGCACTGCGTAGTGGCGCCGCCCGAAATTGTGGTCGAGTTACAGGAAACCGTGACCGACGTGATGGTGGCCGGCTGGCTGACCGTCACCATGGCGCTCGTTCCCGTGACCGTTCCGGAGGTTGCGGTGAACGTTGCCGTCCCCGCCGCAACTCCCGTAGCGATGCCCGACGCGGTAATTGTCGCGACCTTCGCATTGGTGGAGCTCCACGTTGTAGTGGCGGAATTCGTCAGGTTTTGCGTTGAGCCGTCGGAGTACGTTCCCATCGCCGTCATCTGGTCGGTCCCGCCGACCATGAGGGACGGAGACGCCGCCGTAACGGCGATTGAGTCCAAGGTTGGCGTCGGGTTGATGATATTACTGCCGCCTCCGCCGCAGGTCATAAAACCCAAAACTGCGGCGCACGCGAGCATAACTACAGCTATAAGGGCAATCTTAGTGCTATTAGGGCTTTTCACTTTCCACCTCCCGGAACGTCAATACTGTGAACTCGAAACTCGACTCCCTCTCCCCCTTGGGGGAGAGGGTGGCCCGCACCGGCGTTTTCATCAGCCGGGGCGGGACGGGTGAGGGGGCCCAAAGCTTTCGTCCACTCCCTGGCCGTTCACAGCTCGCCCGTAAATGCGTCGGGCAGGGACCATGCAACGTCCAGCACTTTCCTCACAAACAACTCTGGCGCCTCCAAAACCATTCCATTGGGGAATCGCATGATTGTGTATCCCAAACGTTTGAGTTTTGCGTCCCGGCTCGCATCGTGCTTGGCCTGACTTGGCTGGGCATGGACGCTCCCATCCAACTCCACAATCAAGCGCCGGCGGGGGCAGCAGAAATCAACGATGTATTGATCGTCAGCATGCTGGCGCCGGAACTTAAAGCCTGGAAACCTGAAAGTCCGTAATAAGCGCCACGCAGTCTCTTCAGATTCGGTTTCGTTCCGCCGGAGCTCGCGGGCCTTGGCAATTTGGGGGTCGCTGCGGGCGAAAGAGCGGCGGCGGAGATGGGGTTGTGACGTTGCGGGTGCCGTTGAGATCGCCCCCTCACCCGGCCCGAGACGGCTGATGAAAGCGCCGTCTCGGTCCACCCTCTCCCCCAAGGGGGAGAGGGAAAATGTAGAAATTCCAGCCCTCTGCCCCGAGGGGGAGAGGGATTCTGTAGCGCTCCGCGTAGCCTTCGTCGGATGAATCGTCTTCCATGGTCGACTACCAGTGGTCGCATGATGGCACGGACTCGCCGCGCTTACAAGTCAGTACGAGTCTGAGATAGACACAATGTCCTGATCGATTCCGAATTGCTGATAGCGTCTCAGTTTGAAGTAGCGGCGGCTTTACGCCGCCATTTGGCGAGGTAAACTCGCCGCTACAACCCCAAACTGTACCGCTGGCCGTTTTTCGCTTGACAGGACAGAGCCCACATGATAGCCTATAATTGTGGTCATTTTGTGGACATATTGTCGTAGGCAAGGGATGGTGGGCCACGAGGCGCGAGGGATGACCGGAACTGCCCCGGAATTCGCAGGAACAGTCGACCGAGAACAAGTATAAAATAATACGATCAAAGCCAGTATGTCATTGAAAACAAAGAAAGGCATTTCAAAACGAACTGAAAACGAACTCAAATTGAGTACCGAATGCATGCATTAAACGCAACTTTCGAGCTTTTTGACACCGCACACCTTCAGGCAGCAGTCTGGAACGGGAGAATGGAGCAGGATTCGAAATTGCCCGGGCGTGGGAAACCCAAAGGATCGCAGAAGGAATACAAAAACAGTGGGAACGAAGCTAAGGAGTACTTGAAAACAAAGGACATCACTTTTTTCGATGCTGCATATTTCGCGCTTTCGGTGCGCGGATCAGCCCCAATCTGACCCTAAAAGGAGCGAAAGACTCCGCATTTTGCGAAAACGAAGCCAGAACTCGCGGCTCGCCTCGGCGTGCCGCGACTGTGACAAATAGTCGGCTAGGTGGCTCTGAGACTTGCATCGACTCCGGAGCTGATTTCCGGCGGGGCGTCTTACCGGCGGATCGGAGACTCTAGAAAGCCATTGACGCGGCAGCTACATGGGCATATGGTTTGGGGCCGGTCGGCGCTGAGAGATCGTGCCTGCCGGCTCAAGTCAGAATTGGAGAGTATCCATGTCGAGAGAAATTGGCCGACGCGAATTCTTTCGAAGCAGCGGCGCCAGCCTGCTGACCGTTGGGGCGGCGCTTTACCCGCGGGACGGCATGCCGGCGGCGGCGAGCCCTGCAACCCCCGAGTCCCCCGGCGACTACACGGTGAAATGGTACGAATTTACGGAGCACAAAATCTCCGACACCTGCTGGTCACTCTCGGTGGGGCCGGACGGCCGCATTTATGCTTCGGCGTGTGCGGAGGGCGTGCCGGGCGGAGTCGTAAAGGTAACCCGATATAACGAGGCGAAGGACGGCCTCGACTACCTGTTCGATTTGTCTAAGATGGTAGATGACCCGGGCGATTCCGGCCGGGCCACCCAGTGCAAGATTCATTACAGCTTCGCGCCCTCCATGCACGATGGCATTCTCTACATGGCAACCCATCTCTCCGGCCCTCCCATAGACCAGCCGGCATATTCCCCCTGGCTTTCCTGGCACGACGAGAAGCGTTGCTTCCGCGGCAGTGCACTGTTGGCTTTCGACACTAAGACGGATGAGGTGAAATGGTGGGAAACCCTGATTCCTAAAGAGGGCTGCCGGTGCCTGCTCCACGACGAGGAACGAGGCCTTCTGTATGCCATCAGCTACCCCCGGGATCACTTCATTATTTTCGACCTGAAAACTCGCAAGCGCAGGGACGTAGGCCGTCTCGGGTCGATCAACGCCCAGACGCTTTTCCTCGACAAGATGCACCGCGTGTGGACCACCAACGACTACGGCCACCTGGTGCGCTACGATCCGGAGAAGGACCGCTTGGAGATTTCGCCCTTCGTCCTGCCCCACAATCCCGAATTCCAAACCGGCTGGCACAGCGTCTTTTATGACGTCGCTCCCTCGCCCGACCGCGAATGCGTTTACGCAGCCACCTGGATCGCCAACTCTTACATGATGCGCATTTGGCCGAACGAGGGCGAGTGGCCCCGCATCGAAAACCTGGGGCCTACTACCCAAAAGCGAGACCCCACCGTCTCCAAGGACACGTTCGTCGACCATTGCGGCGGTCTGACCTTCGCCGGCGACGGCCAGTTGTACTACGTAGCGTCGCGGTGGCGCGATCCGGTTTACAACCCGATGGGCCCCGAACATAAAGAACGCGAAGGAGTGGTGTGGCGGCTGAATCCCGCTACGTTAGAAAGAGAAGAAGTCACCTGTCTCGTGCACCCCAGGGAGCTTGCTCAGTATGTCTCGCGAGGGGCGGTGGATCACAACGGAGATCTCTTTTTCGGGCACGTCGGCTCGCGGCCCTCGGGCATTTTCAAAGTCGAAATGCCGGCGAGCCGCAAGAAAGAAAATGCTCACCTGCCTATTCGTATGTGGGGATGAGGTTCCATCATGAGTGACAAAAAGAAGAAAATCGATTTGGATTCGCCGGCTGCCCAGCAAGAGGCGGATAACATCGTCCATGGGACGTTCGTAAAGCAGGGAACCATGCTCGCCTTTCCCACCGGCTTTCCGGGCGCGACAGTTCCCATCCTCGCGGATGAGTCCCACATCACCGCTCTCGACGTAAGCCCGCAAGGCTTCGTCTACGGCGGCACCAGTGGCAAGCGGGCGCATATCTTCGTCGGCATGTTTCACGGCGTTACCGGGATGATTTTCGACATGCAGGCCGTGGATGACACCACCCATTGCGCGGCGGTCTGTTGCGGAAAATCCAAATTCCTGGCCTGCGTGAACGGTCCAAGCGGAGGCACGATTCTTATCACGCGGCTACAGCCCTGGCCTTATGACCTGATCCAGGAGTGGGGCTTCGAACGACCCCACTTTGAGGATCTGGGCGGCGTCGCCGGCGAGCCGATCGTTCATGCTGTGGCCGACGCTGCAAGGGATCACGTGGTCGGTGTGACCGCGCATCACCTCTTCACGGTGGACTTCGCTGCCCCCAAGATTCAAACCGTGGCGGAAGTCTTGACCTGCGGGCGCATTGCGGTGGGTTCAAAGGGAAGCATTGTTGGCCCGGACGGCCAAGGCCACCTGTGGCGCTTCAACTGCCAGACACAGAAACTCGAACCGCAAGCCTTCCAGTTGCCTGCCGGCCGCTGGGAAAAGTCGCCCGCGGTTTGGGCCAGGTCAGCGCAGACCGGGTTACTCTTTACGGCGGATGACGATGGCCAGTTTTTTTCCTTCGACGAGCAGCGCGGATTCAGCGCCCCGCTTGGCAAGACCATGCTGGCGCCCGTTTATTGCATGGCAGCCACCTTTGACGGCAGAGTGTTTGGATCCTGCGGGTCTGGAATAGCCAAGATGTTCTGCTACGACCCGCGCCGGCGCGAGATTACCAATCTGGGCGCAGCCGTGTCCCTCTTCCAACGCCGCCGTTACGGATACGTTTTCGGCGATGCGGTCACAGGCCGCGATGGCGAGATCGTCTTTGGCGAAGACGACGACGGCGGGCATCTGTGGCTGTATTTCCCGCGAATTCAAGCGGCCAGCGCCTAGCGCCGAAATCTCGAATCTCAGATCTCAAATCCCGGCCCTTCCGCGCCTGGGTTCTCGCAGCTCACGGCGGAGTAGCCTAGTTAAAGCTTACCTTCACATCCTCCCGGTCGGCTTCGGCCACCTGGAAAAGGGCGTGCGGTTGGAGGCCCATAAAGCCCGCCACCAGGCTGGCGGGGACCTGGGCGATGCGGATGTTGAAGGTGTTCACATCTTCGTTGTAAGCGGCGCGTTGCGCCGCGATCTTTGTCTCCAGGTCCGTAATTCGGCCTTGGAGTTGCATGAAGTTGGTGTTGGCTTTTAAGTCAGGGTATTTCTCAGCCACCGCAAACAAGCTTTTCAGTGCCCCGCTCACCAAGTTATCGGCCTGAGCCTTTTCCGCCGGCGTGTTGGCGCGCATAAAAGCCGTGCGCGCCTCAGTGACGGCCTGCAAGGTCTTCTGCTCGTACTGCATGTAGCCTTTGCACGTCTCAATCAATTTAGGAAGCTCGTCGTGGCGCTGCTTCAGCAGGACGTCGATGTTGGAAAATGACCGATCGATGTTGTTCTTAAAGGCGACAAGCTTGTTATACAGGCCCACGAAATACAGGATGACGGCGATGACCGTAATGATGAACACCGCCAGAATCGCAAGCACTACGAATGAGAGTACCATCTCAGGCTCCTTCCGCAGGGTCTACCCAACTTTCACTTCCACGTCGCGGCGATCTTCCTCTGCTACCTTGAACAGGTCCTTGTGCTGCATGCTCAGGATGTGCGCAATCAAAACATCCGGCAGTTGCTGGATTCGAATGTTGTAGGTGTTCACGTCGTCGTTAAAGAACTCACGCCGGTCGGCAATCTTCTCTTCCAGTTCGGAGATCCGATTCTGGAGCTGCATGAAATTGTTGTCGGCCTTCAGCTCGGGATAACTCTCTGCCACTGCAAAGAGCGATTTCAACGCGCCGGAGAGAAAGCTATCGGCCTGCGCCTTCTCCGCCACGGTGTTCGCTTTCATGAAGGCCGTGCGGGCCTCGGTGATGAGCTGGAGGGTTTGGCGCTCGTACTGCATATAACCCTTACATGTCTCGATCAGCTTGGGCAGTTCGTCGTGACGTTGTTTGAGCAGGACGTCAATGTTCGCCCAGGCTTTATCAAGGTCATTCCGCAGTCGCACCAGACTGTTGTAAATGGTGATGAAATAGGCTAGGAGCCCCACGACAAGCAACACCAGAACCAAACCAATAAGGATCGCAACGCCCATCCGTCTACTCCTCTCGATAGTGACGAGTGACACGTGACGCTCGTCACTCGTCACCGCCTTTCACAGCCAACCAAACCTGAACAGTAGAACAGCCAAACACACCACCGAGAGCGCTGCCCCGCCGAGGATATGAAGCGCGGCGCGGTTTCGCAGCCGGCTCTTGAGTTCCTTCTCACTTCTCCAGGAAATCACAAAGGTCGGCTCGTTCTGGCCCTTCACGATCATATTCCGGTCGTGTTCGTCCTGGGCGTCAGGGTTCTCAATGCAGGTTCCGGCCACATCGTACGATTGTTCAGGAAGGATGCAATACTCGCACAACCGATAGCGGTGCGCCGAACCCATCCTCAGACCGGAGAGAAGGCTACCTCCGCTGAGGGAGAATGAGCCGCGCCCAGTCGAAATCACCGCTTGCGCGTAATTGAGCAAGTCAGCATCAGAAACTCCCGACCCTGTCGCGAGGGTCGGGTCTTGAGATCCGCCGAACAGACGGCCCAGAGATCCTCCGAACCCGCGTCCTGTCTCTCGCTTCGCAGTCTGGATCAAGTCGTACTCGGCCCCATGAGCATCCACCAGGACCTTCCCCGAAGCGTCTTCGAGATAGAACCGGGTGCCTTCGGCCTGAGTGGCGGCGTGGGACCAATGCCCGCCATTCTTATCACTGACCCATCTCTCAATATCAACCTTATAGAAGAAGCACGGAGTATTGGAAACGGGACTCAGAACGGTCTGTAGGCCCTTGGCCTTGCCATGGATCTCCACGAGACCCATGGCTACGCTGCGAATCGGGATCTCGGGCGTATCCGCCAGCACACGATATTCCCGAAAGACGCGAAACCCCTTGATAAACCAGAACAGGCCTGCGCCGAAACCCACTACAGCCGCAATCGAAATATCCGAGCCATGAGAAGACATAGAGCCACCTGATTCTATCGCCCATCCTAGTCAAGGGCTCGGAAAAAGTCTAGCCGGTTACTGACGGAGTCTTCAGGCGGTTCATAATAGACCGTACTTAAAAAGCAGTATGGCCACGAACACTATGGAAAGGCCCGCCCCTCCGAAGATATAAAGGGCAGCGCGCCGCCAAGCTGGAACGGCATCCGGCCGCGCTCCCCTCCTTGATCTACCAAAGTCAACCAAGGTTGAGTATGATGTGGGACTATTCCGCGGCCGGCCTCAGTGCAGGCCCGGTAATGACCGAGCAACCAAGAATGCTCCCCTTCCGCCTGCTCGAACACACTGCCGACATCGGCTTCGAGGCGTTTGGCGCCACGCGCCAGGACGTATTTCGAAATGCGGCCCGCGCCCTGATGCATTTGATGGTAGACCTGGAAACCATAGCGCCGCGCGAGGGGAAGCCGCTGGGCGCGGAAGGTTCCGATATGCCCAGCCTGCTGGTAAACTGGTTGAGTGAAATTCTGTATCTCTTCGACGCGGAGGGCTGGCTGTTTCGCGACTTCCAATTTGACGCACTGACTGAGCGAGGTCTCACGGCCGTGGCGCGAGGCGAGAAGTTCGACCGGCGAAAACATCAAGTGAAATTGCTGGTTAAAGCGGTGACTTATCATCAGCTTGATTTGATGGAGACTGCGGAGGGCTGGCGCGCGCAAGTGTATGTGGACATTTAGGAAGAGTCGAGAGTCGAAAGTCAACGAGTTGAGGGGGCACATCTTCAGCGCCCAGTCCTCGAAACTCTTCCGTTTCGGCCTTCTGCTTTCTGCCCTCTGCTTTCTGCCTTCGGTCCTTGGTTTCGCAACGGGCTGGCTCTATAACGTGCGGGAAGTGAAGCCGAACGTCTTCGCCTGGGTCTCGGATGATGTCCTTGACCTGGACGGAGACCCGCAGTTTGCCCGCGCGGGGACGGCAGGCTTTGTGGTCACGAACGAGGGGGTGGTAGTGATCGGCACCACCAACACTCCTTTTCATGCCCGCGAGCTGCTCTATGAGATCCGGCATCGCACCGAATTGGCCGTGAGGTACGCCATCAACACCAATTCCGACGGCGAGCAGACCCTGGGCGACGAAGCCTTCACGGAGCTGCAAGCCACCGTGATTTGCTCGACGAAAGCGCAGGAAGGCATTCGCCAGTACCGCCAAATGCTGATCCGCCGGTTGGACGATGACGACGGGAAATTACGCACCCGCATGCGCGGCTTCCACGTCGCGATTCCGACACAGACATTCAGCAACATGATGACCTTGCGGCTGGGAGGGCAGGAGATCAAGCTGGTCACGCTTCTTAAGAATGGACCTTCCGACGACTCGGCGGTTTACCTGCCCGCCGCCAAAGTTTTGTTCCTTGGCGAACTGTTCCAAAACAGCTACTTTCCCCGCATCGAATCGAGAAACCTTCGTGATTGGATTGCCGCCCTGAAACAGGTCGAGGCGTGGGACGTCGACGTCTACGTCCCAGGACATGGCGAGCCCGGAGGAAAGAAGGAATTGGCCGAGTTCCGCCAGTTTCTGGAATGGCTGGAGAAGGAAGTGGAGACAAGGTCCAAGGAAGGAAAATCCTTGAGTGAAGTGAAGCGTGAGGTGGATTCTCTGGTGGAGAATTATAAATGGCACGCGCCGGAGCTGATTCCGGAAGAGGTAGAAGCCGTTTACAAACAACTGGGGAAAACGCCGCCTAATGGTGCAGCTTTGCAACCGGCTCCACAAGCGCCCTCGCCGGTGCAAAGTGCGATTCGCCCTTAGCCAGAGCTGCTGGATTGGTTGTCGTTCATTGAGACGTCTGTCATTCCAAATGTACACGGAGCTGCGGCCCACCCATGGAGATGAAAGCTGCTGTCATCCTGAGCGCAGCGAAGGATCTGCAGTTCCGGTCCGAGGCGAACTAATGCAGATTCTTCGCTTCGCTCAGAATGACAGACTTTCGAGAGAGTGAACCTCGGAACGAAAGCGAAGGAGGAACAAGGTAATGAAATACTCACGCCGGGAACTCTGCTTTTGGATCCCCGCCCTGATGGCCTCGCGCGGCCTGGCGGCGGAAGGCCAAATCCCTTCCAAGCTCCTCCGATTCGAAGATCTGCCTGTAGAGACCGGCAACGGAAACACGCTTCGCCGCATCGTCGAGGGCAAGACTCACACCGGCTATGCCATCGAGATGCACGAGACCGACCTTGCGCCGGGCTCCATGCCGCATCCCGCCCATCACCACGCACACGAAGAAGTCTTCCTGGTACGCGAAGGGACGCTGGAAGTCACCATCGCCGGCCGCGCCGCCCGCCTGGGCCCCGGCTCTGTGGCCTACGTGGCTTCCAACGAAGAGCACGGCATCCGGAACGCCGGGACCACGCACGCGCAGTATTTCGTCATCGCCCTGGGCGGTGAATAAGCCGCGACACCCCACCCCTTGCTCCCCTCCCCAACTGGGGAGGCGAATAAGGGGTGGGGGAGAGCCGATGAATCGAGTCGCGCCTGCTGTGCGGCCGGGCTGCCGGCTTATTTGAGCTTTTCGTACTCTTCCTTGGCTTGTTTCAAGACGGGGATGTCGGGGTCGGCGTCTTTCCAAAAAGCCAAAAAATCCTGATAGGTGGCGCGGGCTTTGGCCGTCTGGCCCTCGAGCACCAAGGCGCGCCCCACCCCCAGGCGCGCCAGAGCGTAGGCCGCATCAAGTGGGCCTACTCCGCGGTGGTCGAGGATCTTCTGAAACTCGGCCGCGGCTTCGGCTCCGTCGCGCGCCTGCAAATAGGCTTCGCCGCGAACGTAGATGGACCCGAAGTCGGCGAGTCCGTAAGGCTTGGCAGCTTCCAGCAGTGCAATGGCCCGGGTCGGGTTCTTGCGTTGCAACTCCATGATGGCCCGCGCTGTGGGAAGCGCGACATTGTTGAGCAGCGTATCCAAAGGAGAC
>Ga0187891_1003112_pt1 | contig 11900 bp, 18 predicted proteins | sample June2016WEW_21_4_FD_132990 | JGI IMG/M metagenome (GOLD analysis project Ga0187891, IMG submission 132990) | Peatland microbial communities from SPRUCE experiment site at the Marcell Experimental Forest, Minnesota, USA - June2016WEW_21_40 | ecosystem: Environmental > Terrestrial > Soil >... | reverse complement strand
TGATCACCACCGAGCATCCCAGGGGGGACTTCCTTTCCGATCACGTCTCCAGGTCCTCCATCGCCCCGAGGACCTGTGCACTATTCGTGCTCAGAACTGCGCACTATTCGTGCTCACCCACACTCGGCGTAGGTCGGCCATTCGTGACGCTTGAGCGCTCATCGTGGGTTCAAAAAAAGCGCTCAATCTAGCGTATCATCACCGGTTGCACATGACTGACTCTATCGGCCAGGAGACGGCTACGGGAGGGGCCGGGTCCTTTCGCGCGGAACTCTTCGGGCTGCTCAGGGCCGGGGCGGAGGAGGCGGAGGCGCTGCAACTCCTCCGGCGCGAGGTGGACGGGCTGACTGCTGGTCTGAGGGCGGCGCGCCGAGAGATCGAGGACCTTAGGCTCGTCGTACTCGGTTTCGAAGGGCGCCAAGGGCTCATCTGGAACGTGCTGGACCGCCGAGGGGTCATGAGGGCGGGCCGTAGAGTTCGATCAGCTCGATCAGCCAATACAGGGGGCGACGGGGCCGGGCGCCGGGAGCGGAGTTGAGCTATTAGACCGCTTGCCCAGGCAGCCCCCCCGTCGTTTCCCTGGGCGGTCAGAGGGGCGGCGTCTCCATGAGGTTGGACCGGCGAGGTTTGCCCGGGGGGAGGGGGGGGCGGTTTGGGCCGTGCTGGCGGGGAATACTGGAGGTCAGCGATGAGTCGGGTGACCACCATCACCGACCCGGACGGCCGGGTCACCACGATCAGGCAGCGCGGCGGCTGCGGGTCCGGCTGCGCCTGGGTGTTTTGGCTGATCCTCGCGGTCTTCGTGGTCGCCGCTCCGGCCGAGGAGTTCCCCTTGTGGGGCGCCGTCCTCGCCTACGCGCTAGAGGCCGTGCTCCTTGCGGCGGCGATCCATCAGTGGCTCGTCAGGCACCACCAGACCGCCCCTCCGGTGGCGCCAGAGAAGAGGTAGGCTCCCGGGCGGCCGCTGGGAATGGGGACACGAGGCCCAAAGCATCGACGCTGACCTCCCACGCGGTAGCCCGACTATCCAGGAGGAGGCGGTTCGCGGAGATCACCCGCACGCGGTCAGCGCGAAAGTCGCCGGCTACCGAGGCGTAAGGTAACGGTCTATTCGGTTAGAACTGAGCCCGGTTGAGGGGTCGCGCCACAGGAGGGATGACATAGACGAGGATGACCCACGACCCGGCCTTTGACGACCCTTGGCTGAAGTGGCTTTGGGCAACGGAGAATTCCCACGCTCTGGATGCCGAACTGAAGCGGGCGCTCCAGCACGAACTCGACTCCCCCAGCACCCTCCCCTTCACCACCGCCCAGGAGTATCACCCGGAGTTCCACGGGTTCTCGGTCTTCATAGATTCGGTCCGGCCAACTCCCGACTGGTGGGGGCTGTGGCTGGGCGATGTCATCCATGCTTACCGAAGCAGCCTCGACCACCTGGCCTGGATCTTGGTCGATCGTGGAAGCACACCCACCGCGACACTCACCGACACTGAGCGGAGGAAGATCTACTTTCCCTGTGCGTGGGACCGAGGATGGTTCAACAGTGCCATCAAGAGGAAGCTTCCAGGGTGCCGACGCGCAGACATCGCAAGAGTCCGGGCGGCACAACCTTACAAGGCTGGGAAGCGCCGTATATCGACCCACCCCCTCACGATTCTGGACACGCTTTCCAACTCGGAGAAGCACCGGACGATCCAGCCAGTCCGACGTCATCAAGAGACCGGCTTCTATGACGTCTCCACGGCCGTCGACTGCATCGTGAGGCGCGTCAAGGTCCTGCCGTCCGTTGAACTGCATGTCGGCACAGAAATTGCACGCGTCTACGCGCGGAGGACTGGCCCCAACCCGGACATTGAGATGAAGGGCTACATGGCCGGCACTGTAGGCGTCCAGCACGGAAAGCCCGTCCAAGACTTCCTCAACGAAACCAGGCGGTACGTCGGAGGTCTTCTCGCCAAGTTCAGCGATCCACCCCCGGACCTGTTCATCCGAGCAAGAGTGCCCGCAGGGGGAATCCAAGATGCGCGTCACGAGGCTCCCTCCTGACCCGATGTCGCTGCCTTGGCGTTGACCCACGGCCGCAACGTGGGCTTCGGGGCGGTGCCGGCCTCCGCCGCCTTCATATCGCGGCACACCGAGCACCCGGCCGTCGCCCCCGCAGCCGCGCCCGGCGCGATGTGGGTCACGTAGTTGCCGCTAGGGTCGCGGGGATGGTGGTGCGGCACGGGCGGGCTGTGGATGTGCGGCCCAGAGACCCCGCGGCGCATGAGCTCGGTACCGATATGGCTGTCGAGACCGAGCCAGTGCCGGCACGCCTGGGGAATCCCAGTGACGACGTCTGGGTGGGCGCGCATCAGCTCTCCGCTGAATCGCGTACAGCCGAGCTGGAGCGGAAAGAAGGCGCCGACGAGCCGCCGCTCTGGCGGGATGTACCCCGCCGTGCCGTCCGGGAGCGTGATCCACGCTGGGAAGCGGAGTTCATGGGCAAAGAGGCACCATCGCTCCGGGCAGGCTTCCACCTGCGGGATCACGCTGGCATGAATCTCGATGTCCTCCTCGACGAGCAAGAGCGATTCGCCGTCCGCCCAGAGGTCGCACATGAGTCGCCAATAGGCAGTGTCATCGCCGCTCACGTCGACGTATTCCGCCTGCGGCGCGTGAGCGGCCAGCGCTCGGCGCGTCTCATCACGGAGCTTGTCGGGGACAAACGGACAGACGACGATCACTGGGCCGTCGCCTCAAGGGCAGCGAGAGCCGCCCGCGCTACGTCGGCGTCACCCCCGCCAGCGACGAAATGGGCTTCGCAGGACAGCAGCCAGACCCCCCAAAGGGTGTGATGCACGAAGGCTGGCTCCCGACAACCACCGCCAATGGCGCCGGGTCCGACCCGGACCCCTGAGCAGCGAGCGCCGGGGGTGGGCTTGACATAGCGGGGTACAGGGGCACTAGGCCACGATCGGGGCATGGCTTCTCCAGAGAATCAACGTGGCGCGAAGGAGGAGCGAGGTGGGGAGGTGGCACCTCAAGCTCCCCCGTCGCGACCGAGGGGCGGACTGAGGAGGGGTGGGGCGGCCGGTAAGGGCGGGCATCCCGGCCACCCCCGGAACATCTCGTGGGGCCTTGCTACAGGCCCGGAAGTGGCTCAGGGGTATGGACGGCCGCAGGAGCACCCTTCCGCGCCTCCTGGCGACGCCCCCTCAGCTCAGCGGGCAAAGTCCCGCGCCAATGCCAGATGCCGTCCCGAACCTCGAATCGTCGGAGGTCGGGGTCCTGGCAAGTGCGGAGCCCCACAGGCTCATAGGGTCCGACGCGGTGGGCGTCGAAGGCGGTATCGCTCGCGAAGGATCGGTGACACTCGGCGCAGTGACAGAACCTCTCCTGAGACATGCGCCAGACGGCTTGACACCCGTCGCAGCCCGTCCAGATGCCGTAGTCCGGCGGCCAGGCGGGACGCTCGGCGGTCAAAGCCGGCGAGGACATCGGGGTTTCCGCGAAGGAGATCACGGTGCTGAGCGCAAGAAGATCTTGAAGTTCTCCTCCGCAAGCGCCAGCCGCCGCTGATATACGGCCAGCTCGCCAGCGGCGCGGACCGCATCGTCAACTGCGCCCCGGTCGACCGTGCCCTGTGCGCCAGCGACGCGGGCCTTCAACTCGTCGAGCTCTGCCTGGAGTTCGCGACGACGCGCGCCCCAGGCCATCTGCGCAGCCTGGAGGGATGCGTGCTGCTCGGCGCGGCGACGGTTGCGTTCAGCATTCGCGTCCCGGTCCCGATCCTGACGCGCCTGCTCCTCGGCGGCGACTTTGTCATGCCATTCTTGCTGCCGTTGACGGACCGCCTGGATGTAGGCGTCACTCTGAGCCTTGTGCTCGCGCCAGTCTGCCAACTCCTGCTCAGTAGGCGGTGGGGGCGGTGGTAGTTGCGAACGGAAGGGGAACATCAGCCACGACCCCTGGCGGCGAGCGGCGCGTTGGGAAACTGAGCCTGCGCTGCGGCGTACAGCTTCGCTCTCGTGAGTTCATCACCCAAACGCTGGCGTTCGTTCGGGTCGGTCGAGCGCTCCAGCCGCTTCTCCAGGTTCCGCAACTGCCCGGAGGTCATGGTCTCGGCGGGATTGGGGTTGTTCCGCGGGTAGCTGCCATCGAAGGCCGAGCGCAACTGGTCGCGGTCAGACGGCACAGGCGGGAACACCCCGCGACCCGCGGCGCGCTGCTGAGCAGCCTCGAGTGCCTCGAGCAGATCCGGCCGCATCGGGGCCGAGCGATACAGTTCGCTGAGCGCCAGCTTCTGCTGGGCAAGCATCGCGTCAATCCCGATGCGCGCTGAGCTGTGCGCCCAGGAACTTCCGGAGGCCCCGCTATCCATCGAAGCCTTTTCGAGCCGGTCGCGCTCCTCTTGGAGCCGCTGAATCTTCGTCCTGCGCGCGAGCAGGTCGGCATTGAACGCCTCGGCGGCCGCCTTCTGGAGGGCCTCCGCGGCCTGGACGACCCGGCGCCCTTTCTTTGTCTTCGCCTTGACCTTGGGACTACCTGCCGCGTTCACATCGCGAGCGTCAGTGCGCTGGGTCGGCTTGATCTCGGCCTCGGTGAGGTCGCCCTTGTTGTTGGAGACCTTCTGGAGCCGGTCTTTGTTTCGGGCGTCGAGAACAGCCTTGACGAGGTAGTCCTTCAACGCTTGCACACGAGCGCGTCGCGCGGCGGCGAGGGCGGTGGTATCCACAGGGGTCTCCTTGATGACTTTGTCGACCTTGTTCGGGTCGACGGCCGGGGCGGCGGTTGACACGCCGCGACGGGGCTTTGCGCGCGGGTTGGGAGCCACGAGCACGTGTCGAGTAACTCGGGTGGTTGTCATTGAGGGTTCCTTTTGGAAAAGATGAACCGGGCGGGGCCCATGACCAAGCGAAAAGAGCGAGCGACCCGCGCCCGGCGGTCACTAATCAGGTGACGCCGGGCGCTAGAATCTGGTGACGGTGAGCGATGAGATGGTCTGGCCGGACGCACCGCTTGATGCCGCAGCGGTGACGAACCGTTGGCATCTCAGGCGAGCCCCAGACGCTTAGCAAGTCGACGCCGCTCGGCCTCGTCTTCGCAAGCCGTCAGGAGGGCAGCGAGGCGGCGGGATTCGGCGAGCCCCTGGCCCTGCCGTCTGAGCAGACGCCGACGCTCATCCTGGGTCTCTGCGGCCAGAAGGCGCCTAGTCGCAGCGTCCATGGTCGATCCTCCGTGCCTTGGACATGGCGGCCAAGCGGCCTGCCGAAACCCCCCAACCCGTATGGCCCAAATTCTTCAAACCCGTATCGACAGAGAGGCGACCGTGCAACTCTGGGCCGGGGCTGCCCCGAGGTAATCCTGCGGCTCACCAAGTTCACCGACTGTGGCCCTTGGCCGCCATGGCCAACGCGGGCCGCTACGGTTCGTCATGCCTGTCATGGCTGCACTGCTCTTGTGGGGCTCGGAGGCTGGCAGCGCGGGCATACGCTCGGGTCGCGGTCCGTGGCGACTACCTGACCGGTGTCCTCCCGATACTGGAGACGCGGCCCGTTCCAGAGGCGCGTACAGACTGGGCAGGGGCGGAGGTGGCCCCCGGGTCCGGTGATCCCCGCATCCGGCCGATGTGTCTGCCCAGAGGGCACACTGATTAGCTCGCTGAGGAGCAGCCCGGGGTGAGCACTCATGGCGCCCCCTCTGGCCCTCGGGCTAACGCCTCACGAGCACGCCAGTTTTCGAAGACTACGGCGCTAGGGCGGTGGCCCAAGTGCCACCCTGAGCAATGCCAGCACTTATACGGTCGCAAGCGCGCTCGGCCGGCGACGTAGCCGGGGTCGGCCTCGATCTCACGCCGTGCCCGACGCGCGTCCCCGTAGGAGTGATAGGGCACCTTACCGCGACACTCCACGTCGCGCGAACTCATCGGCACGGCACCGGGCAACATCGGCGATCCAGGAGGGATGCGGCGGCTCATGGCACCACCTCGCCCGCGCCCACGGTGGCCGCGTCTTCCCAGGGCAACTCGTCGCCCCAGTCCAGCGGTGCGGTGACGCGGCGGTACTTGACCTGGCCGTCCTCGACGTAGAGGGCGATCTCGGCACGGTCCCACCAGTCGAACAGCGCGGTCGCGAGCAGGAGATCCTGGACAAAGGCGGCCACGAGGGGCACATCGGCCGGCGCGGTTTCCCGGGATAAGCGCCCGAGGTACTCGTCGATCACAAACGTCTCGCTCATTGGCATGCCCCGTTGAGTTCAGCGAGGGGGGGTAACGGGGTGGCGCGGCCCCTAGCCGCCCCAATCGCGCCAGACAGAGGCTTATCCCGAAAATCCGACAGTGTGAGCGGTGAATAAAGGCCATCCGGGATTTCGGGAACAGCTCTCCTCTCAGTAGTACCCGGGATTTCGGGAACAGCCTCGGGTGGCCAGTGGTCGGTGGTCCAGGTTGAGATGGTCCAGTGGTCGGGGGCGGTCTCGTGGGTGCCAACCTTGGTGCGGGTGGTCGCCCCGAGCAGGGTGAGGTCCTCGAGGCTCCGCTTGGCGGTGACGGTGGGGAGTTGGACGGCGGCGGCGAGTTCCCCGGTTCCCAGGGGTACGTCTGCCTGCTGTAGGTGGCGCAGGACGGCCAGGCGGCTGGCTGGCATGGCGTCCAGGGCGAGCTTGGCCAGCAGGTGCCAGGTCTCGGGGGTCGGGACGCCGATGGTCTCAAGGCCGTGCAGCATCAGCCGTAACTGGAGAACGAAGCGGGCCGGGCCTTCGGCTTGGGGCACGTCGAGGATCTCGCGGGTGCGGGGATCGCGCTCGACGCCGGTGCGGCAGGTGGTGGCAAAGACGGCTAGGCGGACCAAGCGGTCCTGCTCCGGTGTAGTCAGTTCCCGGAGGGTCGCGTCGCTGGGGGCGCCGGGAAGCACCTTCTCGACGGCGTCGGCCAACTCGCCGCGCATTGTCGTCTCGCGCCCGCCGTGGGCCAGGGCACCATGGGCCACTCTGTCCACGTCATCCGTGGGCAGGCGGTAGAAGACGAAGCGGGTGCCCATCTGGGCGATGACGGCGTGGTGCTGGTCGATGGTGGGGGTCACCCCGGCGATCAGGCCCAGTTTGCCTTGCCAGCTCAGCGTCCGGCCGCCGTCGGTGCCGACGCACCGAGTCCAGGAGCCGTCGAACACTTCCCGGAGCGCTGCCAGCACCTGGGCCTGAGTGTCCCGGTTCTCGGCCAAGACGGAGGTGAAGTCCTTCATCACCAGCACCCCGAAGTCACCCACCTCGCGGAGCAGTCCACCTTTGGCGCCGGCCTGCACCTCGCGTTTGGGGGTGCCGCTGAGCAGGGACGCCTCGGTCAGCGTGGCGGTCGAGTGTGCCCAGGGCATCCGCACCAGCGGATGCACCACCTCCGTCTTCCCCGCCGATGGTGGTCCCACTACCAGCAGCCAGACGGGGTCGCCCGGCGCCAGGTTGGCCACCGCAGCGGCCAGTACCACGAAGAGGTGCCCGGGCTCGGGGAGGTAGAGCCAGCGGCGGAAGGTCGCCAGGCACTCCGTCAGCTCCGGCGCCATCTCGGCGCTCATGCCGCCCACCCCCGTCGCGACGTCTCGGCGGCCTTGTGGTCGCGGGCCTGGCGCAGCTCCTCGACCCGACGACGGAAGTTGCCGAGGGCGATGTCATAGCCGGTCACGTGCTCGACCGCTCGCTGTCCTGCGTTGTCGAGCGCCTCTAGCACTATGGGCAGATGCACGTACAGCTCCCCACTCACCTCAACGGCCGGGGTTGGCGGGAGTTCGTCGTCGACCCGGGGAGCGAACCGCGAAGGGGCAGCCCGCCCGGTATGGCCCCCGGGCGGAGCTGCCTCCTCGCAGGACGCGCGGGCGCGCGCCTCAATCGGCAGGCGACTGTTGATGCTATGGCGGACCATCGCCGTCTCCCCGGGAACACGGACGCCCATACGGGGCGGCCTCTTTGTGGGCGGGCACCCCCGGTGCCTCGTTGTCGGTCGTCTGAAGTTCTTGGGTCCAAAGGCTCAGCAGTGCGGCGAGACTCAGCGCATGCCAGGGCGATGGCACCACGAGCCCGCGCTCCCAGCGACTGAGCGTGGCTGCCGGGACCCCGAGGATGTCGGCGCTCTCGGCGACGCTAAGGCCCCGACCTTCCCGCAGCCGACGGGCCCGGCCGTCTTCGCACGCCTGGCGGCCAAGATGGGCGAGCTGCATCTGCAAGTGGTTCATAGGTCGGCTTGGCTCCCTTCTTCGCGATCGTCGTCCCTTCCCCCTCATTGCCCCCTCCGCGTCTACGGCCGTGTAATCGACCGCGGCGCGGACCTTCTGCCGAGCGTGGTCGAGCAGACTCCCGACCGTGGATTCCGTGAGGTTCATCTCCTCAGCCAGGTCGGCGATCTCCGCCTGGTCACCTTCACGGCGAATGAACGCCCCTGCCTCTTGGCCGGTAAGTCCTGCGGCCGCCAGGGCCCACCAGGAGTTGGCCCAGCCGCTCTCGGCGAGCAAGGCTGCGGAGCGTCGCACCGAACGCCCCGCCTGCCAAGCAAGGACGTCGGCCACCCAGGTGTCTCGGGCCGGCCAGGTGTCTCGCGGGCCGTTGTCACCGTAGGAACCCCGCGTGCGAAAACGCGCGCCTGGCCAGATGGCCGCCGTAGCGGCTGGGCGACAGGGGGCATGTCCGCGAGCGGCGGACCGATTCCAGAGTTCCCCGTCAATCACCGCGGCGCAGAGCGCCCAGGCGTCGGGCATCCAGAGGTAGGCCCGCTCGGCGGCGACAGGGAAAACCCGGAAGTTCCCCCTGACGCGACGGTCGCGCGGCCACTTCTTGCCCTCGGCCTCTTCGACGGCATCGTCGTCAAACCGATCGGTGGCCCGGGTGCTCCGGCATACCCAGATCCCGGGCTGCCAGCCCAGCGCGCCGAGAGCGGCCATCGGTTGCCGCGCTCCTGGGTGAGCGGCACCCCGCGCCGACTCGTCCGTGTACTTCGACCCCAGCGGCGTCTCGCGTTCACCGCGGCGCCGGAGCTGGCGCTGAGTGAGCACCAAGCCCGAGCCCGGGACCTTGGACGCACGACGTTCGTAGCGGGCGTCGGCCCGTCCGCTGGCGCCGGTACTCCGCTGGGCCGCGGCCATGGCAGCCTGGGCGTCAGCAGCGAGCTCGTCCCAATCCGGGGCGACCGCCACCTCCCCGGCGGCCTCTGACGTCACCACGGCAGCAGCGAGGTTTGCCGTGGCAGAAGAAAGATCGTGAGCCGGCCGGGGCCGTTCGTACGCCTCGAGCCTGTGGAACCGGGGGTCGCCAGTCGCGGCGGTCTCGCCACGGTCGCGCAGCCACCATCCGCTCAGGCGTGGCAGGCCGTTGGCGCGGCGTGGGTGAGTTCGGCGGTGCGGGTCGCGGTGAACCTTGTCAGCGAGCCTTTCCCAACTGGAGGGGCCATCCTCCCTGGGCATGGCGGGCTCAGCCTGCCGGGGCTCGCGGCGGCGCGAGCAAGTCGGTTGCGCCGTCGAGTTCCGGGATCGCGCGCAACCCATCGGCGATCCGGCGGAGCGTCGTCTCCCGGACGCAGTGACCGTTCCGAGCGCGGCTCAGCGCAACCTCGGAGAGACCAATCCGAGCGCCGAGTTGGCGGGCGGTGACTCCGCGGCGTGCGAGCTCGAAATCAAGCTTGGCGGGGTCGAGCCGTACTCCGACGCGCGGGCGGGGGGGCGATCCAGTCATGGGCGTGCTTCTCCCGCGTCCACACGCTCCCCTCGCGGGGGAAAAGGGGATCGCCAGAGGCCGCCCGACCGGCCCGAACTATTGGAAGGTTTACAGGCAGTCTAGCGCGGTTAGGTCGTTGATCTAACCGCCGGTGTGATCCGCAAGGCGGAAGGAGTTAGAAGGTTGGTCTTCCCGCAGCGCGGGCAGTCCATGAGGATGCCATCGGTGCCGAGGGGGACGGCTCGCTTTCGGGTAGCCCCGATAGGGGCGTGTCCGCCCCACGAGGCCAGTGATCCGTTCCGGCGCGCCGCTCTGCTGCCGCTGAGGTGATCTCGTGGCCGGCGACGCGCCTCCAGCATGGCGGGGTCCAGGGCACCTCGGCGGACTGCTGCGTTGGCCCACGCCCCCCGTTGGGCCGTATGGCGGCTCTGGCTCAACCGCCTCTTGCCCTGCTCGTCTATCCCCTCCTGCCAGCCGTCAAGGACGGTCAGCAGGCGGTCGCCGATGCGTGGCCAAGAGGGCGGTGGTACGGCCCGCACCTTGGTGATGTCCTTGGTCATCAGCTCGAGGTCCGCGGCGGTTAGGGGCAGCGGGGCGGCGCGGTTGGCGCCCAGAGAGGCCCCGATGGCAGCACTGCCGCGCCAGGCGCCCCGTTCGATCCCCTGCGACTCGCCGACGACTTCGATGCGGCCGAACTCCCCGGTGCAGGTGTTGCCAGCGCCACCGCAGAGGACGCGCAGGCCAGTAGCGCGGTCGAGGCGGGCGAGTAGGGGCTCTACTACAGGCATGGGCTAAGCCTGAGTGTAGCCAGGGCCAACCGCGCCCAAAAGGGGCATAGGCCATCAATTTCGAACAGACATTCGGCACATCTGTTTGGGCCGTCTGGCCCCACGTCAGTCCTCCCTCAACAACGCCATCATGGCGTCGTAGGCGTCGTCCGTCGTCAGGTGGCTGTAGACCTGGCTGATCATGGTCAGCGAGGAGTGGCCGAGGATCGTCTGCAACTGGATGGTGGACATGCCCCGGCGCAGGGCGTGGGTGGCGAATGAGTGCCGGAGTAGGTGCGGGTAGACGCGGCGCTCGATCCCGGCGGCCACGGCCAGGGTGCGGATTGCCTGCTCCGCCCCGCTTTGGGTGAGGGGCGCATAACGGCCCTCCGGCCCCTTGCGAAGCGCCACGAAGATCCTGTCCGTGCCCTCCGCGCGGAGCCCCCGGAGGTGGCGGGCCAGACGGCGGGCCAGTGCTGGGGACACCGGCACCAGCCGCTCCTGGTCGCCCTTACCGCGGACCTTGAGTTGGGTCCGGCCGCCGGCAGTGGCGATGTCCGCTGCCCGGAGCCCCAGCAGCTCGCCGAGGCGGAGGCCAGTGTCGGCGAGCACCCGCACCAGCAGTTTGTCGCGCTCTGACTTGGCCGCGTCTTCCATGGCCTGGATCTCGTCGCGGGAGAGCACGTCGAGCACCCGGCGCTTCACTGCCGGGGTAGGCACCTTCACCTTCTCGGCCAACTCCCCCTCTCTCTCGGCCCAGCCCAGGAACGCCTTGACCGAGCGAGCGTAAGAGCCCACCGAGGCGCGGGAGAGCGGCCCACGGCGCCCGCCATCCTCGAGGAGGTGGGCGGTGAAGCGCTCCAGGACCCGGGTAGAGAGCTGGGTCGGCTCGGTGATCCCCTGCTCCGCGCACCAGGGCAGGAACACCTCTTCTAGGGCATAGCGGTAGGCGTCGCGCCACGTCTTGGGGGACAGGCCCCTCGCCCGGCAGTGGGCCAGGAAATCGTCGGAAAGCCGGCGAAGGGCGGACGGCACCTCCGGCTTGACCAGGGTCAGATCAGCCATGGCGGCCTCCCCGGTCCAGCGGCAACGCAACGGATCTCGGTGCTCTGCACCGCTTGACCGCCCAGAGTTTACCCCCGCGTACAGCGATTGACAAGGGGCCGTCAAGCACGATCAACCGCTGCTCTCGAATTGAGATGGGGTGGCCAGAGGGATTCGAACCCTCGACCTCCTGATCCACAGTCAGGCACTCTAACCAGCTGAGCTATGGCCACCGCACAGGGATCGCGCCGGCGGCGGCGCGCCCGGTGATTATACGGGCGCCGGGCGGGCGGCCCCACCGGCCGGGTGGCGGACCCCGATCTACACTGGAGCCCGGCGCCCCCTTAGCTCAGATGGATAGAGCAGCCGCCTTCTAAGCGGCCGGTGGCAGGTTCGAGTCCTGCAGGGGGCACCACC
>Ga0187891_1003111_pt1 | contig 11908 bp, 8 predicted proteins | sample June2016WEW_21_4_FD_132990 | JGI IMG/M metagenome (GOLD analysis project Ga0187891, IMG submission 132990) | Peatland microbial communities from SPRUCE experiment site at the Marcell Experimental Forest, Minnesota, USA - June2016WEW_21_40 | ecosystem: Environmental > Terrestrial > Soil > Wetlands... | reverse complement strand
CGGCGGCGTGAGATCGTGCGGCGCTACAATGCGGCCTTCTCCCCGCTCCCGGAGTTTCAAACGCCGGTCGAGCGCCCCGAGGTCGAGCACGCCTGGCATCTCTATGTGCTGCGTTTGAATCCCAAGCACTTTACCCTCTCACGGAGCCAGTTTATGGAGGACCTGAAAGCCCGCAATATCGGCGCCTCCGTACACTTCATCCCCATTCACGTGCATCCATATTACCGAAATAAATACGGCTACAAGCCGGAAGACTTTCCCGTGGCCTACCGGGAATATCAGCGCATCGTTTCGTTGCCGCTCTCCCCCCGTATGACCGATGGGGATGTAGCCGATGTGATCGAGGCCGTCTACGACATCGTTGAAAAACACAAAGCACAACCTGCCTTCCGGCACGGCTAGCCCTGCGTAGAGGTTTGCATGCAACGTAGCTTTGATTTCATTTGTGCGACCGCGGCGCTCATCCTCCTCTGCCCGGTGCTGGCGCTCATCGCTTTGGCGATCAAGCTGGAGGACGGGGGAGCGGTATTTTACGCTCACCCGCGCCTGGGCCGCAGCTTCCGGCCGTTTGGTTTGCTCAAATTCCGCAGCATGATTCCACAGGCGGACCGAATGGGCGGTCCGGTGACGGTTGCGCGCGACCCGCGGATAACGCGCGTGGGTGGCTTCCTGCGCAAATACAAGTTGGATGAGCTGCCGCAATTCGTAAACGTCATCAAGGGTGATATCCAACTGGTTGGAGCCAGGCCCGAATTTGCCGCCAATGTGGAGAGGTTTCGAGCCCAGTATGAAATTCTTCTTCGGGATCGACCGGGCATCACGGACCCTGCCACCTTGGCCTATCGCCACGAAGAAGAAATGTTCGGAACGGGCGACCTGCAGGAAGTGTATTTTTCCGAGATCCTGCCGCGCAAGCTGGAACTTTCCTTACACTATGCCCGGCAGCGGACATTCCGCTCCGATCTCGCCCTCATTTTCAAAACGATTCTGGGGATCTGCCAGCGATCGCCAAGTCTGAAGGAAATGCCCAACGGCCTGCCGCTCGTCATGGAGCAGCGGAAGCCTGGGACCCGGGCGTGACCTTTTCAAGCACTCAATTTTGCCCACTTCAAGGCGTCCGTGTACTCGATAAACCCGTAAGAGTGGACAGCGCCAAGAACCCAACCAGGAGCCACGTTTTCATAACTCACATACTGTAACACAACAAACCACTTGACAGGCTGTAATTGCTGTAATACACTTTCTCTATCAAGGAAATGTTTCAAGCTAAAACGGTGGGGGTATCGGAATTGAAGGGCTTTGCGAAAGCCAGCAAAGCCTCTGCCCGGGCGCATGACACGGATGATCCACTGCAACCCAGGCGGCAGGTGGCCGTCTTGCATATTCCGCCGGTTACTTGACCAGAACTAGCAATCAGGGCTGCTATCGTACAGGAGTGTAGGAAACATGAGAAACGGAAAGAAGACTAAAAGTATGGGCCGGCCAGCGCTGCCAAAGGGCCACGCGAAGGCTCGCATTGTTCCGGTTCGGTTCAAGCCTCAAGAATTCAAGGCGATCACTGTGGCAGCAAAATCCAGCAAGCAAAATATCTCGGAATGGATAAGGGGCATGTTGAATGCCGGCCTCGAAGCACACTGAGAAGAATTTCAAATTAGGACACTACCACGTAACGCGCTGACTCGGAGTTGGAATTCAGGAGGGTTATTATGAGGGTTTTCGGTCTAGAAGTGATCGCCAGTCGAGGCACCGTGCCCCGTGTCCTCGCCGACGTATTCTTCCTGGCGACAGCTCTGTTTCTAGCTTTCGTCTCCTATGTTTTCGCCTGGGTCATGCTCTGGTGGAAGAACCCCGACCCGCGGAGCTACGCGGGCCCCTATTCCGGGCAGTATCTCGAGCATGTCTTTATCCTGGGAGCCATAGGGTTTGTGGTTTTCGCTCTCTCCGGGTTCTACACCAACACGCCTGGCTACCGGGGCCGTTACAAGCTCCTGGTGATTTCCAACGCCGTGAGTCTCGTTTTTCTGCTGCATGCCTTCCTGACGGGTTTCATGCTGCGGATCGCTTTGCCCCGCGGCGTCGCCCTCCTTGCGTGGGTTTACTCATTGGCGCTCATCGGCGGCAGTCGCATGTTCAAGGGTTACGTGGAGCAAACCTATCACATCCGCCGCAAGCTCAAGCCGGGCGAGAGGCCGGTAAAGAACGTTCTGGTCGTGGGAGGAGCTGGTTACATTGGGTCGGTCATGGTGCGCCGGCTAATGGAGGGTGGCTACAACGTCCGGGTTCTGGATTCGTTGCCCCTTGGCGACGGGCCCATAGCTTCTCTCCGCAGTGATCCCGCGTTTGACTTGGTGCACGCCGATTTCCGCCACGTCGAGTCGGTGGTCAAAGCTGTCCAGGATATGGATGCGGTAATTCACCTGGGCGGCATCGTCGGAGACCCGGCATGCAACCTGGACAGCAAGATGACGCTGGAGATCAATGTGGCGGCCACGGACTTGCTGCGACGCGTTTCCTCGGGGCAAGGTATACAGAGGTTCCTGTTTGCTTCCTCTTGCAGCGTTTACGGGGCCGGAGAGCATTTCCTGAATGAAAAGTTCGCCCCTCATCCCATTTCGCTCTACGCTTGCACGAAGCTGGACTCGGAGCGGATCATTTTGCAGAGGAGCACAACTGACTTCGCGCCCACCGCTCTGCGACTAGGCACGGCCTTTGGCTGGTCCTATCGCCCGCGCTTGGACTTGGTGGTCAACCTTTTGACCGCCAAAGCGATGTTCGAGCGCCGGATGGTCATATTCAACCGGACCCAATGGCGGCCCTTCGTCCATGTGGAAGATATCGCGCGCGCCTTCATCGCTTGTTTACGAGCCCCCAAGTCGCGAGTGGCTCAAGAGATTTTCAACGTCGGATCCAATGGCCTGAATAGCACCCTGGGCGACTTGGCAGCCCGAGTCCAAGCGCAGGTGCCGGACGCCGAGATTGTTTACGTCGAGAACACCAACGATCATCGAAACTATCGCGTCAATTTCAGCAAGGTTTCCGCGATGTTGGGATTTGACTGCCAGTGCACTCTCGACTACGGCATTGCGGAAATCAAGAAAGCCGTCCAGAGCGGGCTGATCACGGACTACCGTAACCCAAAGTATTACAACGATCGCAGTATCGAACAGTTGACCGCCCAGACCTTCGGGCGGGAGACGGACAACGGCCCGAGCGCCTCCGAGGAATTCCTGCGCCGGAGCGCAGCAGCAATCACGTAGCGAGTTTGGCCGAAGGGGGATTTCCAGCGGCCGAAAGTGCAAGCGGAGGCTGGGACCCCAAGCGCGCGTTCCGCGTGCGGGTTCGCTCCCAGCCGCCGTGCGCATTCATTCAACCGCTCGACTGGCATCAGTAAGCTACCCTCTCCGATCTTAAAGTCGAAGCGCTTGCCCATCTTATAACGTTCCACTGCCTTCCCCACTTTGTAGACCTCTACTACCTTTCCCACCTTCAGCGTCCCACTAACTTCCCCACCTTTAGCGCGATCTCTCCTTCACGGGCTTCTTGGTCCTCCCGGCTGCTTGTTTGGCGATTTTGGCCAACTCCTTCTCCATAGCTTCCAGCAACGCCCGCCGCTTGCGTCCCCGCATTAACAATTTTCTGTCGATCTATACGCCCATGGGGTTAATATCGTTCCGCGTGAGTGTCGACAATCATGATTGCGGTGCGTTGGACCGATTGAAGGAGCAGAGATAAAACCCATGAATCGCAGAGATCTGTTGAGGAAATCTCTATCCGTTGGCGTCGCAGCACTGGTGGGTGGGCGGCGCGCGAAGCCAGCGGCCGGGGGCGGGTCCGACGCGGCGTCGGCAACTGTCGAGACACAGTACGGAAAAGTTCGTGGCGCCTCCGTGCAAGGCGTCAGTGTCTTCAGAGGCATCCCTTATGGGGGCCGGAGCGAGGGCGCGGCCCGGTTTCTGCCGCCTTCGAAGCCCGCTAAATGGGCTGGCATTCGCGACGCGACGCAGACCGGGCCGCGCTGTGTGCAGGTAGCGGGGAGTATATTTCTGAACGCCAGCCTCGGTGAATACTTCAGAGGATCGAGAGACCGCACCGAACTCGCCCAAGAGAAGGAAAGCGAAAACTGTCTGGTACTCAATGTTCTCACGCCCGGATTGAAAGGCAAGCGTCCGGTGATGGTCTACATCCACGGAGGCGGATTCAGCAACCTGTCCAGCCTGCTCACCCTTTTCGCCGATGTTTTTCCACGCGAGCAGGACGTGGTTCTGGTGGGCATCAACCATCGCTTGAGCGTGTTCGGCTATCTGTACCTGGGCGGCTTGAGCGAGAAGTACGCTGTCGGAAATGCCGGGCAACTGGATCTGATCGCGGCGCTGGAATGGGTGCGCGACAACATCTCGCATTTCGGCGGCGATCCGAAGAACGTCACGATCTTCGGCGAATCCGGGGGTGGCGAAAAGATCAGCACTCTGCTCGCGATGCCCGGGGCGAAAGGACTGTTCCACAGGGCGATCGTCGAAAGCGGCTCCCTGCTGCGCGTTGACGATAAAGAAACCGCCACCAGAAACGCCAGGACCCTGCTGGCAAAGCTTGGGCTGGTGGAAAACCAAGTTGATGAACTCCAGAGCGTCCCCGCCCACAAGCTGCTCGCTGCTGCCACGGGGGGAGGTAGGATGGAGTACGGTCCGGTGGTGGACGGCCGATCTATCCCCCAGCAGACCTGGGACCCCAAGGCGCCGGAGATATCCGTAAATATTCCGATGATTATCGGCAATTGCAAGGACGAGTCGACTCTGTTTTCCCTCCAAGACGAGGCGCTATTCCATCTCGATGAGGCGGGACTTCGCGATCGCGTGGTGAAGGCCGGCATACCCGAGTCCGAGGTCAACCGGCTGCTGGCTGCATACCACCGAGATCACCCGAAGGACACGCCGAGCGATATTTACTTCCGCATATCAACCGACCGTGGAGCGCGTTGGAATGCGGTCAGGCAGGCGGAGTTGAAAATCGAATCGGGCAAGGCCAACGCCTATATGTACTACTTCGCGTGGGATACCCCCTTAGCCGACGGCAAGGTCAAGGCTTTTCACACCGCCGAGCTTCCGCTGGCAATGCGGCTTGTCCGATATCCCGAATCAGAGCAATTATCCGCGCAGGTCAGCGGCGCGTGGGCGGCTTTTGCCAGGCACGGCAGTCCCAATCGCAGTGGTTTGCCGGACTGGCCCGCGTATTCAATCACTCAGAGAGCAACGATGATCTTCAATGCCGGCAAGAGCGAAGCGGTGGTCGATCCCGACGGTAAAGAACGACTGATGTTGCGGAACCGGCCGTCAGGCCATCTCTTGTGAGTGCGAAAAAGGACGAACATTCATGTTCGATAGGAGTCACCAGGATGTTTTCCAAGTACATGGTTTTGAAGCGTCTCGCGGGCCAGACCAGCTTCCGGATATCTTGTTGTTTGGCCGTGGCCTTGTTTGCGTCAGTGGCCACCCCGACGGGTCGTCCGACTCGGGACGGAAAAGCATCGTCTTCCCCGCGCCTGCCAAGCGTTTTGGAAGCTACGCGATTTTCTGGGAGCTTGGTCGGCATACAGTACGAGACTTGGTTTACTCCCGGGAACGCTGGTAGCTGGGAGACCGCGGAAGCGGTCCCTGTTTTGGGCAAGTACAATTCGTTCGACGCCAATGTGCTTCGGAAACACGCCGAGTGGTTCGAAGACTTGGGCGTCAACTGGCTGCTGCTCGATTGGAGCAATATGTTGTGGACGAAGCCCGATTGGGAAAACCATCAGGGTGCTTCTCATGAACTGGAGGAAAGCACGTTGCTTCTATTCAAGACTTACCGCAAGTTGGAAACGGAGGGGAAACATCCGCCCAAACTCGTCCTCATGGTCGGCTTGCAGAATGGTCCTGTTGTCCCCCGTGCCGTGCAAAGACTGAATGGCATCATTGCCTGGACCAAGACAAATTTCCTGGACAAACCAGAATTCAAAGACCTCTGGCTTTACTACCATGGGAAACCTCTTCTCGTGATTCTGTTTTTTACTCCCAATCCCTGCGTGGATTTCAGGAAACTCACCTCTGACACTCCGCTTGAAGCGCGGGATTGGACCGTGCGCTGGATGGCGTCCCAGCTTGAGGACAACCACGCCGACCGATGCGGAATGTGGTCCTGGATGGATGGGCCGATTCGCCAGATCGTAACTCACAACCAAGGCATTCCCGAGGAGGCCGTTGTGACACCTGCCAGCTTTCCTTTTCCCGGGAAGGGATGGCTCCACCCGGCCGCTGTAGGCCGCGATCACGGTTCTCCATACCTTCGAAGCTGGAAAGTGGCCTTTGAATCGAGGCCGAAGTTTATCCAAATTCATCAGTGGAATGAGTTTGCCGGGCAGAAGGAGGGGCAGGGAATGCCGGCCGATTATTGGGGGGAGCCCGCCGAGATGAGTTCCAGCGGGCAACGCCCTTCAAATGTCTATGCCGATGAATATAACCTTGAGCTCAGTGATGATATCGAGCCTGTACAGATGGATAAGTGTGCTTATCGAGGTTGCGGAGGGTGGGGATATTACTATCTGAACCTCACAAAGGCGATCCTCTCTCTTTACCGCGGAGCGACCCCTGATATTACAGTCATGACGTTGTCAGGGCCATTTCAACCAGCAGCCGTCAAGGAGAAAGAGCTGCTATTGAAGTGGGAGATACTGGGCAAAAGGCCGAGCACTTTTACGGTTCAGTTGGATGGGAAAGTCGTGGCTGGCCACCTCCAGGGACAAAGTTATCCCTTGAGTTTGACCGGAGTTCCAGCGGGGAAACACCGGGTTACGGTGATCGCCGATGGAGCGCACACGTACTTCGACCTGTCCCCGGCCGAGCTGACGAGCCGATCAAATAAACCGCTGCCCGTGGCTTCGACGATCGAGTTTACGTTCCCTGCCGACCGCGGGCGGAAGTGACAAGTTAGCGACGGATGGTAGAATCATCGATCTCCGGTCTTGCCGTGCTGTGTCTGTGACTTTGATGAAAGTGAGGCCAATCGATCACCTGTGAAGCATAAATTCATTCCTTTCTTGCTTCTGATCCTCTTCTCCGCCGCCGGTTTGTTTACGGCAACCAAGTTTAGCGGGGCGGATGATCAATCCAGCCGGCCCATTCTCAATCCGCGCAACATCCCGCCGTGGTTCCAGACCGGCCGCTTCCGGTCGGCGCGGTGGGACGGTGGCCCCCTCGAGGCGGAGAAAGGGGTGCTCACCGGCTGGGCCAACTTCACCCCTGATGACCCTCGTCAGGTGCTAAAGGCGACCCGTGATTGGTACAACCCGAGAACGATCGAATTCTTGAAAAAGGCTCACATCAACTGGGTTTGGGTCACCTGGAGCAACGGTTTCTCGCCCGCCACTGAACGTGGACAACAGGAAACGCTCGCCCGCTACATCGAACTCTGCCACCAGAACAACATTCGCGTCGCCGCCTATTTCTCGGTGGGTAACATGTTCTGGAAGGACATGTTCGAGAAGGTGCCGGAAAGTATCGCCTGGGTGGACCGCCTGGAAGACGGAAGCCCGCGTTTTTACACTCGTCCGAACCGCTACATGGCGGATATCGGCCATCCTGGTTGGCTTAACCTGCAACGACAACGCGTGGAGGCAGCGGCGCGCGCGGGGGCAGACGCCTTTTGGATTGATAATACCTTCGCCTACCACGGGCGCGAAAAGGTGACGAGTTTTCTCGATGAGGTGTACGGCGCCGCCTCGCCCATCAATCCCGCCATCGTAATCATGTCGAACTACAACCGCCAGATCCTCACTTGGGGACGTTTGCAGAACGGTGTGACCACGGAGGACGGGGGAGAACCCGGCTACTACCCAGGGACTCGCGAGGGGCCTGACCTGGTCACGAACGCCGGCATCCTCCGGCACGAGTATGGAGTCGGCGAGGGGTGGAGGCCGGTTTCCGTCGAATTCGGGGGCCGCCACCACGGCGAGCGCATGACCACGCCGATGGCTTCGGCCAAGTGGCAACTGGCCATCGCCGAGTGCGCGATGTACGGTGTGAGCCTGGAGCCGTATTTCGAAGGGGTGTTTCTTCGCGACCTCTACTTCGGCACTCCTGAGGCGCTGCGGAGGCTGGAAGCTATCGGCCGCTACAACGCCTTCCTCGATCTTCAGGAAGACTACTATACCCACCCTGAGTCGACGGCTCGCGTCGCTGTCATCAGCGATACCACCGACGCGGTGATTCCATTTCTCAACGGACTCTCCTCCGAGAACCTCAACTACGATGTGAAGTTTAATTACCAACACCCCACGCACGAGTTTCTGGAACGCTACAGGGTCATTGTCCTCCCCAACACCAACCCGCTCGCAGGGGAATGGATCGAGGCGCTTGACAAGTGGGTGGGCGAAGGAGGAACGCTCATCGCGGTGCAGGACGCTTCGTTGTTCTCATCGGGCGCCGGCGCCGCTGATCAGGAAATGGGGCTGGGAACAATTCTCGCAGTCTCGAAGCGAAACCTCCCAGCCACGGCTCACGAGAACCCGCGCGGCAAAGGCCTCGCTGTATACCTGCCGGAATTGCTGCCTGCCCCCGAGATGGACAAGTTGATCCGAAAACACTTGGGGGATTCAGAACTCGTGGAGGTCGAACGGCGCCCGGCGATTCTTTCCAACATCGTTTATCAGTCAGACAAGAACCGCGCCATTCTCCACCTGCTTAACTACCGCCAGGACCGGCAACAGAATTTCCGCGTGCGCGTGCGCTTCCCGGTGCGAGGGTGGAGATCTTCTCGCCGGATGCCCTCACAATCAAACGGGCTTTCGTTGCGCCGCGAGGTGCGGACTGGGAGGTCGTTGTGCCGGAACTCCAGACCTATGATCTTGTCGCAATCTATGCGGAGCGCAAGTGAACCAGCCTAACCCCACATTTCCAACCGGCGGAGCAGCACAAGGTGGGCTCGGGCGCGCAAGCTGGGAGCTTTGGGTTTGGTGAAGTTGCCCGTGGGAGGGGCAGCGTCGGGGCGCGCGCCGAAGGGGGTGGCTGGCCCGAGAACCGATCCCGAGGAGGAGACCGTGGGCACGGTTGGGGGGGTGGCGCCGGTAGTTGACAGCCGATAGTCCTCAGTTTACAGTTTAGAAGCAAACCAAGGCGGCGAGCCATCGCGGCGGTTATTTATGGCGGAGCACGCCGGGGCTTTACTCACGCTCAAGTCTTTGAGTGCTGGCCAAAGTAGTATATCAAGGACCAGGTGAGGGATATGGACCCACGTCTCTTCGGCAGTCCCGCCTCCGTAATTGGTACCACCATTCAGGACTGGGAAGAAATCACTTGCCCGCTCTGTGGGATCCCGCCACGCCCTTTTGCCAGAGATTATCAAGGCTTTCAGCTATGTCGATGCCCGGCGTGTCAGTTAGAGTTCCTGAGTCCGCGCCCCACTTTTGAGGAGCTCTCTGACCATGTTTACAACCAAACATATTTTTCTGAACCGGCTCCGGCGGCGCCGCTCAGGCGGGAGCAGTTGTATCAGTTTAGCAGGCAAATCGACACCGCTTACCCTCTGCTGGGCGCGGACAACAAAGAAAGAAAGACCTTGCTGGATGTTGGCTGTGGGGATGGATCATTTCTCCGCTACGGTAAGGAGTGCGGCTGGACGGTCGCGGGATGCGACATCGGCCTGACGCGGGCCGCGCGGGAAGTGGGCTGTCCTGTCTGGGAAGGCCAGTCGCGGGGAATTGACTTTGGCGGATTGCGATTCGATCTCGTGCGCTATAACCACGTGCTGGAACACACTCAGAATCCGCTTGCGGAGATTCAGCGGAGCTGGGAACTACTCCATCCGGGGGGGATTCTCTATGTGAGCGTCCCCAACTTGGCGGGAGTGAGCGCGCGAACCAAGACTCTTCAAAGCCTGCTCCACCTCAAGCGGCATCGCTGGCGTCATTATGCGGCACTGCATCACTTGTGGTTTTTCACTCCACCAACGCTCCAACGCCTCTTGGAATATTCCGGTTTCCGGGTCGTATTCTGGGAAACGCCCGTCCTCAAGAAAGCTCAACAGAATTCCTCCCTGGAAACAGCGTATCGCTTTCTTCTGGAAAGAAGCGCCGCCGCTGGTATTATCGATTTTTACTGCACACCTGTGGAGAGGCCTATCAGCGCCTCCCAGCAGGCGGGGTCCAAGCCGTTAAGATGATGCCGGTCCGGCCAGCCAAGCCCGACAACTCCTCTTAAACAGCACGCCTGCTGGCTTTTCATTACACCGCGTACCTCTCGCCAAATAGAAAATAGAAAGTAGAACCTCCCGGCGGGCGCATGCGGCCTTCAGCCCGGCTAAGGCGCATCTAGCCTACGTGAATCGGGTCATGACGATGGCGAAAATACCACCCCGTGGTCTGGACAGCGAAGAAGGGGCGTCTGTCCCCGTGGGGTCCAAGTCCTGCGCAGTGTCCATTAGAGGGCTTCGACCAGTCGCTCGACCCTACAAAGACACGGTACCAAAAAACAGAGAAATTCCAAAAACGGTATACGGATTTAGGGATTATTGACCGACCTATGACCCGACCGTCGGGAAGCTGGTATGTATTTCAAAGACTTACAGTTGGGTGAGGTTTGGAAGCTAACCTGCTCCTGACAGGTGTGGCGTGGAGTGTCGTTAGAACTTTAGCCACTCGGAAGACAAGAAGTGTTTGAATCCTGTAAGTCAACTGACCAACGAATCATGGGAACATTTCTAATGGGGCCTGACAAATTAATGAAAAGACCTATTGTCAAGTCCGAGTTCCAAATGTATAGCACGCCAGTGACGGCCGAACGCGTGCAATACTGGGGGAGCACTGAAGACCGCGCGCCCAGCCATAGCTCTTTGCCGCGTTTGGGAACGGCTCGCGAATGCTCGCCTGAGGCAAACGCAGTGCTCGCTAGTAATTCACAATTGCGCAAAGCCGCGGACAGGCCGGCAATGAGGGCTTCCGGCCCTGAATTAATAACTGAGACTGAAAAAGAAGGAGGAGAAACCATGTCGAGCAAGTACTCGAGAAGGGCCTCCAGATTTGAGCTTCCGATAGTGATGGGAGCTCTGCTGGTGGCACTCTTAACGTGTTTTGTTCAACCTATGGCCGCGCAAGAATCTCGCGGCGCGATCCGGGGGTCCGTGACCGATCCCACGCACGCCGTCGTGCCAGGCGCTAAAGTCACCCTGCACAACGTCGCTATGAACACGGACATTGTGCAACAGGCTGACAGCAGCGGTTTCTACGCATTCGAACGGATCACGCCAGGAATCTACAATGTGATCGTAGAGGCCGCAGGCTTTGAGAAATTCGTGCAAGAGAACGTTTCCCTTCAGACTACGGGTGACGTTACGGTGAACGCGATCTTGACCTTGGGCGCCGTGACTCAGACCGTGGAGGTGACAGCGGCAGTAGCCCAGGTCGAGTTTAATACTGCGACCATGAGCGACACCGTGCAGAGTTCGTTTCTGAAGGACCTCCCGATCCTGGCGCGCAGCGCCTTCACGCTGGCTCTGCTCGATGCTGGCGTGATCAACGATTATTGGGATGAAGCCCACCGCCTGCCGTTCTACATGTGGTCGGACGGCGGCATGGATATCGGCGGACCGACCGGCGGTGGCAACGAACAGATCATCGACGGCAACCGATCCGACGATGGTAACTCGCGTGGCTCTTACAATCCCCCCATGGACGCTGTACAGGAAGTGGTTGTGCAGCAAAACATCCCGGACGCCGAGCACGGCTTTAGCTCCGGCGGCGCCGTCAACATTTCCATGAAGTCCGGCACCAACGACATTCACGGCGATGCCTATGGCATGTGGCGTCAACCGTCATTTAACGCCTTGGCGAACCGCGTCTCGCGTTCCCAGGACATCGTGAAGCAGAACATCTACGGCTTCACGATTG